>OKXB01000080.1_pt1 | contig 114711 bp, 86 predicted proteins | sample 1601731 | NCBI WGS metagenome assembly OKXB01 (sample SAMN04414077, study PRJEB24778) | human gut metagenome | material: faecal | host: Homo sapiens
AAATTGAAACGTAGAAAGAACGAGAATTTGTTTGAGCGAGTCTACACCGTCATATAGTGTAATTTGGAATTTTCCATTCCGACTATAAATGGTAAATCGAGGATTTTTGAAGATGGCAAATTTGAAGGGGGTATAGTCAAAAATAAAGGTCATATGATGATTGATACTCCAGTATTTCCTTATTGGTTAAGAATAGAAAAATCCAAGGATGAATTTTATTAAGATGAGAAAGTTATTTTTACGGCCAAAAGTAAACCAAATGAAAAGAATCCAATTGCAAAAGTTTGGTATGCGATAAATGTCAAATTAAAAAAAACGAATGCTGAAACGTAAAAATCCCTTTGATGGAGATAGCTATTATGCTCAGTTTGCACGAGTAACCTACAAACGATTTATAAGTCGTGAGTGGGTTACTCATGCTGATGTTATGGCAGAGTATCGTGGTTTGAATTCTTCAGAAGAATTACCTTGTGGAGTTTCTAAGTGTGAAGGAAATGGTGAACTTAAAAAAGCATTTTCTGATATACGTAATAAAATCATAGAAAGATTAGGATGTGAAAGCTTTCTGGAGGAAGGAACGAAAAATAAGCGTATTCGTTATATCGGTAAGGATGATGATCCTTTGGCTGACTTGCGTACAGCCAAAGTCATCTGTGACTTAAAGCAGTATTGGCTATTCTGTCAAGATTCTGCAGGCTTCTTCCCAATTTCATGGTTGGATTATTTCTTTAAAGATAGTAGGGATTTACTGGAGATTAAAGATACGCAGAATAAAGGTCAACAGATATTAGAAGCAAGTGAAGATAGAAATCTCACCAATATAGAGTTGCTTCCATTTCTTTATGAGGCAATAAAAAGGAAGCAAGTTCTTGCTATCTGTTATATACATTATACTGATAGTACTAAGAAAGAACTGTCTTTGATAGTCTCTCCTCATTATTTAAAAGAATTCAATGGTAGGTGGTATTTGTTGGGTCATACAATAAATCATGAGGGAAAGGTATGGCGGCATCATATTGCTCTCGACCGTATTGTTGCTCGACCAAGAGAAATCTCGTCTGGGGTAACTTATGTGGAACCACAGGCTCATTATTATGAAAATTATTTCAAAAATATAGTTGGAGTTACTCATCCTAATAATGCCGAAGTAGTAAATGTGCATGTACGGGCCCACAACCATTATATGTTTATGCTTACGGAGACAAAAAAATACATCTTAGTCAAAAAAGTAGAAATACCTTTTGGTGAGTATATGGATGGTGCGTATGGAGAGTTTTCTGTTCAAGTCGAAGTGAATGACGAATTTGTAGGGCGCATCTTGCAAATGGGAGCAGGTTTAGAAATAGTTTCTCCACAGAATGTTCGAGAAAAGTTCAAAAGAAGAGTAGAAGCACTTGCAGATTTATATAAAAAACAGAAATAGACTATAAGAATTGGTTCCTTTCTTCTTGTCTTCTTGGAACCAATTCTTTTTCATTTTTTCTTGCTCGTTTTGAAAAGTTTGTCTATCTTTGCAGCGCAATTCCAAACATAGGGAGTGCAAAGGTCTTTGACATATTGGAGATATATTCAGAATGGTGGACATGATTTGACATTTGATGTTGTCTAACACATGATGCGTTGTGTATATTATTTATTATTAATTTTCAATTTTATCAAACCGTTGGCGAATAGTAGGTAATAATTACTTGCTTTAGCTGACATAAAACCAACAAAGTTATGAAACGGAACAACAGAAAAGAAAGTGTCATCAATGGTAAGAATGTGTTGAGAACTGTAGCGTTGGCTAGTTCTTGTTTAGCAGTAGCAGCAATGCTTGTACCTGCAACTCCTGTAATCGGAGGAATTGGGCTTGTTTGTTCTAAGACAATCCCATCTTGGTTGCGAGGACACGCATTCTTTTAATGCCCTCATTTTTGCATTGCTTCTATACGGACAATGTTTGTGTAGAAGCATGTAAAAGATGGCAAGTGAGTAATGTGACATTTTGAATAATCTTTAAAAAATCAAAGATATGAAAAAAGTAAACGACAAAACAGTAATCAATAGCGCGTCAGCAACATGTAGCGCTCAGTCAACAAACAACTATATGCAGTACCCAAAGTATCGTAACAAGCAAGGACATGGCTGGGCTGCAGAAGATGCTAATGCAATGGCAGACCGTCTTTCTGGAAAGAAAGTAGAACAGGTTGGTCGTGACAACTGCCTTAACGGTGCAGATCGCATTAGCAATGGTATCGAAATTCAGACGAAGTATTGTTCTTCCCCATCTAAGACTATAGGGGCTGCTTTTTCTGATGGTTCGTATCGCTATGGTGGAATGAAACTTGAAGTTCCAAAGGAGCAGTACGATGAATGTGTTCGATTGATGGCTGATAAGATTCGTTCTGGTCAAGTTCCAGGTATAACAGACCCAGCAGTGGCAAAAGATATAGTCATTAAGGGCAATTGTACCTACAATCAAGCTGTGAACATTGCCAAAGCTGGAACTTTGGATTCTGTTAAGTTTGATGTAAAGACTCAATCGGTTTCTTGTTCTATCACCTGTGGTTTTTCCTTTGTGCTTGGATATGCTAATGCTATCCGTAGTGGTAAAAGTCATGGTGAAGCTCTCAAAACAGCGTCTGTACAAATGGCCAAGTCTGGAGGTACTTCTTTGGTTGTAGGTGTTGGAACACAACAGTTACTCCGTACAACTGTCGGTCGTTCAATGGCATCGGCTGCAACAAACTCTGCCAGGACCATACTTGATGTTGCAACAACAACTCAAGTCGGGAAGACTGTTGTCGAGAAGACGGCTTCGGCGTTAGTTGGCAAGGAAGTCGTTGGACAGGCTGCGAAGAATGTAATCGCTAAGGGTATGCGAACTAACATGATAACAGGTGGAATCATGCTGGCAGCACAAACGATACCTGATGCTGTGAAAATGTGCAAGGGAAAGATGTCGGCTGGCGAGTTTGCCGAAAACACAACAAGTAATGCAGCCGGAATAGGTGCAGGTTATGCTGGTGGAACCTTTGGCGCAGCGTTAGGAACTTTTGTTTGTCCTGGAGTTGGAACAGTTATAGGTGGACTTGTCGGTGGAGTTGCAGGTGGCCTTGCTGGTTCTTCCGTTGTACGTGGAGTATTCTCGCTTTTTAAGTGAGAATACTCGCAGTAAAGCATAAGTTTTTGAGTTTTTTGTAGAACACTTAGAAGGATAAATTATGAGCAAGATAGATTTAGTGAGCATATTAGTAAGGCAACTTTGTGAGGTGGATGACCATGAGAGCGATTTGGCAGAAGATGCTTTGTACGATTTTGTGAGCAATTCTAATACATCACTTTCAGAAAAACAAGATGCATTAGCTTTGATAGAACGGAAAATCAAGCATATTGCTGAAGATATCGGTTTCTTCGAGGAAGAAGATATTACAGTTAGGATAAGTGATAAGGATAAGTTTGCGCTATATTCGCTTCTTGTAGCTCGACGTTATCTGATGGATCAGATGATGGGTGAGCCAAGCAAGGATTACGTGGAACGTGTCTCTTATCAAAGTGATAAGTTGGCAATACTGATGGGCGAATGTTTGAAGCAAGGTACTGAAATGTGGGATGCTGTTCAGAACTCTTCATCTTTTAAGGCGAATGACTACCTGCAATATGGGGAGTATGTATTAGAATATAAGGCTGATTCTTGTCAGGCGGTATTGGCTTTGGAAGACGATGATGCCTATGGTTCTGCTTTTCCTTTCATACATCGGCTGATTTACACTCTTGGTGAACAGATAAATCTGTTTGACAATAACTTGATGAAGAAAAAGCTGATATTGGATGCTCTTGCAGATAAAGGTTGGGCTGCGGAGGATTTGCCATCTGAGGTCACTAGTTGGGATGAAAGTGTGCTCTTTACTCCAGCTTTTGAAAAGATCAAGATATGTCCAGCACTACTTGCTTTGCATTGTTCTTTGCCTTACAGTATTCCAGATATTGTGAGAATGAACAACTTTGTTAGCAGAACAGCCATTACGTGCGAGAAAAGCTTTAGTGAAGATACTTACCATGTCAATGATGATATGATGGATATGTAAGTGTTTTGTGAGTAATAACAAATAAAAGATAGAAATTATGGAAAAGAATATCAAGAAAAGAGTGTGTTGGTTGGCTGCGGTAATGAGTGCCGTGCTGGTAGTGTTATTTGGCTATTGGTTCTTCTTGAACCCTCATGGCTATTGGCAAAAGCAGAAAGAAGCTGAAAAAAATGAATACATGGAAAAGCAAATGCTTTGGCGAAAGTCGGAGAAAATGACCATGCAACAGATGTTATCAGACATGACGTTAATGGCTAAGGGGGATTCTGTCAAGGTTTGTTGGCTAACCGGTCTCTCGCTTCCTGTTTATCGTGACTTCATTCATGGTACTGCGCAACCTACAAGGAATGCTTGGGCTGAGACAAGATATTGGTATATGTCTTCTCTTGCTAAAGGCAGAGAATGGATGGAGGAAAGAATTGAGAAGAGAATTTGTAAAAGTTTAATCTTCGTAGAATCAAGTCGATTTCAGGTGCAGAAGGATTCCTTGAAGGATTATCGTAAAGAGAAACCTACTCATACGGAGATTGAATATAACAAGATGTATCCAGCTTTTGGTAAATCTACTGATAAAGAGTTTGAAGATTGGAGAAAAGTGTAGATTCTAACTTAAAAGTGTACCTGTCTGGAGCAGTTGGATTGGAACGAATTGCCTGAGGAAATCAAGCACTTGTTGCCAAGGTTGGAAACGCTGGACTTCATACATGAGCACAGAAATGTCGTCCTTTATGGAAACCTCGGTACGGGAAAGACACATGTAGCGACAGCCTTGGTCATAAAGGCATGCATGGAGGGGATGTACGTGCTCTTCAACCACCTCTCGCTTAGGGCTGACACCAAGTCCACCTTCATTACGACAAACCTCGCCTTTGATCGATGGGGAAAAATCATAAAGGATAAGGTGTTGGTGACTGCTCTGGTTGACAGACTCACACACAATGCTTTCTTGGTAAACATGAATGGAGAGTCATACAGATTAAAAGAAACTAAGAAATTTAATGAGCAAAACAGATGATTTTATGGATTTTATTTGGTTGTTTGATTATTTAAGCATACCTTTGCAATCGGTTTGGAGTTGTACACTTTAATTAGTATATACAGAGAAAAGAGTATAAACGTTTTCATTTGTTCTAAGGAGTATGAATGCAAAGATAAAATTGGGGTTGGCTTTAGTTTTAGTCTTGTGTTTCTTGGGTTTGTCTATAGGAGCACTAGATGTGGTACCCAAATATATAGAAGATAGATACTATGTTATGGGTGTGGAAGGTAAATGGTCGAATTTAGTTTCCCTCTTGTTCTATGTCATGGCTGAAATGTGTGGCTTTTATGGTTGGTTAGTGTTTAGACATATAAAATATAAAAGAAGATATGGATAGAATTTTGGGGTATCTAGCTATGGTCTACATCTTTTTGCCCTGGCGACCGATAGTTGTATTGGTGGCAGCGATACTGTTTGTTAACATCAATGGTACGGAATTGTATGGATGGCAAGCTGGTTTGGCGCATGGATTGTTCTTCCTACCTAATCTGGTGAGGCATCTCTTTGACGGCGATGTCCTTTTCAAGGCTACCAATTGTACTACAGGTTATCATGTTGCCTGGTGGATAGTTACAGTCGGTTCGTGCATCGGTTGGCTCGTTGATGCAACCTTCTCTTTTATGAAGGCATCGGCATTTGTAGGTAGTGATAAAGAATAAATTAATATAAATACGATGAATAGTATGGTTGATTTATGTGGTAATTTCGTGGGCCATTCGCTTGGGAACCATGGCTTATGATTGGATAGTTTCATTGTTCTAAAATATGAATAGCAACATTTTCTTCTTGCCTTTTATTGGCAGGTATTATGCCAATGGAGGCTTGTTCGGTAAGCGAATAATGATATTGGGCGATAGCCACTATTGTGACGGAGGTTGCTGCGACTGCGGCAACTGCCGTCTATGTAGGCAGTGTGCAAAGTTTACGCAGAATGTCCTCCGTGACTTTCTTGATGAGAGAAAGGAGCGTCAGAACTGGATGCGTACTTTCGTGAAGTTCGAACGGTCGCTTGTTGGAAAGATGACCGATTGGGCGTTGAAACGGAAGATATGGGATTCTGTTATGTTCTATAACTATCTGCAAGTGGCGATGGGTGGTCCTCGTAAGGCTGGTACGTCAGCGCAATACAAACAGGCTGCCAATGCTTTCTTTGAGGTTATAGATAAGTATGAACCTGAATGTATTATCGTTTGGGGTAAGCGACTATGGAACAATATGCCAAACGAACGATGGCAGGATGGCGCCGATATCGTAGTGGACGGCAATCACATTGCTACGGGATATTATCTCTTGAGCAATGGCAAGCGAGCAAAGGTCGTGGCTGTATATCATCCTTCCGGGGGATATTCCTGGGATTATTGGCATAAGGTGATACAAGGTCTGCTTGCATCAATCTGACAGATTATTGGTGCTACACATTTGTACGGTATTAATATAAGGATATAATATTTTGTTAGACCGACAAAATGTTATATCTTTGCAATCGACAGAGGTAATAATCTCTGTATATTATAAACAAACATTATTAAATAAACAACATATATAAGATATGATTAAAGACGAAAAGATAGATAAGGAGTTGCAAGGGAAAGGTGTTAAATTCCTACCTTTTGTGGGCGATAGTTATGAGCATGGCATTTCCTTTGACGAGGAAGGAAACCTTGTGCTTGGTACGGAAGCAAAGCCGGGGAAGAAGGTGCTGGTTCTTGGAGAAAGCCACTATTGTGATGAAGAATTGAGTGATGAAGAATTATCATCGTTTACAAGAGATGTTCTGGATAGCTATTTAAATTCAGAAGAACGTTGTAGTTGGAAGCGAACCTTCCTAAAGTTTGAACGTGCATTGTCTAATACAGTCACAAAATTTGAAGATAGTAAAAACATTTGGAACCATTTAATGTTCTATAATTATCTCCAACGTCCATTGCGAGGAACACGAATGTCAGGTGATTCGGAAGATTATGAGGAAGCGAAGACTCCCTTCTTTGCCATTTTAAAGCTATATCAACCTGATTATATTATAGTTTGGGGACGTAGGCTTTTTGAGAATTTACCTAATGGAAAGGAAGGTAAATACATGCCTATTATAGGTGGAAATTCTTGGGTTTATAGGATAAACGCCAAACAATCTATAAGTGTTTTATCTGTTGCTCATCCTTCTGTTGGTTTCTCTTGGAGATATTGGCATGAAGTTATTGTCGAATTTTTTTAAGTTAACAGTAATGAAACTAACTATTTTTGAAAAAGATTACTTGGGAATAAAAAATAATTCATATGTCATACGCCTATTTCATACACTACTTCAAAAAGTAGAGAGAGATCCTCATAGACAATGGACGCATAAATTGTTGCGTAATTATGTGAATGCTACATATGAGTTATGTACCTTTATAGGTAAGAGGAGTTCAGAACAATTAGGTGATTCATCAATAAATATTTGTGATGATGATAGTGATTTGAATATTTTTTTTACAGGTTTATATACTTCTGATACATATAATGGATTAAAGAACGGATTGTATTTTGTTGGTAATCCTACGGAAGGCTTTTCTGTTATGACAAGAAAGGATATCTTTGAAACAGCTAGTTCTGATGTAAAAAATGCATTAATGCAGATTAACCATAGAGATTCATTTGAAAATGAGTTGGTTGGTGAAGAGTCTTTGTGTATAAATGCAATAAAACCACCAAAAATAATGGATCCTAAAACAGCAAACTCAATAATAAAAGAACATAGAGCGAAAATAGATAAGATTTCAGAAATACTAGATCGGATTAAACAAAAAGAATCTTTTGATGAGATATTGAAAGAAGATGTTATCAAAGGTGTATTAGAAGAAAATAATAAAAAAATAGATTTATGTAAGAAATCAGAAATTATTGATGTGTTAAAAGAATTTGAAGATACATTAAAAGGAAACAGTTGGCTGCATATATTAAGAGATGGCATAGACAACCTTCCAACAGATTTTGTAAAAAGTTTCTTCAATAAGTCGTATGAAGTTTCAAACCCCCAAGCCATATATGAAAATAGAAAAAAATGGATTGAGGATTGCATACAAAAATCTGCAGAGGATAGTACGGTCAATAGTTTTAAGTATTATCAAGAAATAATGTTAGAAACGATGCAACTAATGGTAGACGAGTCGAAAATTCATAATTTACCAGTTATGTTTTATAAAAAACAAAGATCGTATAACTATTTGTTGCCCATGTATTTGCAGAATTCTGGAAAACCTGACTTTTGTATAGTATTGAAACATAAGAAAAAGAATGGTAAATATACTGGCGACTGGGAACCTGTTACCTCTTTAGACATGGATGAGGTATATTGTGATATTCGAGTGTTTGGAAAGGATGCGATAGAACGTGTCCGTGACTGGTGGTAATTAAAACAAGTGGCAAGATGCGTCAAGTAAAAGGCAATATTTTTAATGGAGATAGTTATAAAGCGATTTTTGCACGGGCAATCTACAAGCGACTCATGAGTCGTGAGTGGGTTACTCTTGCAGAGATAATGAGTGACTATCTTGGAGAGCCATGCGAGAATCCATCGAAAGAAGAGCACTATGGAGAACTTAAAAAGGCTTTCGGTGAGATAAAGGTGCTTATTATAGAGAAAGTGGGTAAAGACAGCATTGAGGTAGAAGGCAACAATCGTAGCCAACGTTTTCGCTATATGGGTGATGTGGAGAATCCTTTGTCCGACTTGTACAATTATGGTAGGGTTATCCGTGATTTGAAAACGTATTGGCAATTCTGCCAAGACTCTGCCGGGTTCTTTCCTGAATCATGGTTGGAATACTTCTTCAAAGAATGTCAAGACCTTTTGGAGATTAAGAAGAAAAAGGAAGATGGCGAACAGGTGTTGAGTGCCAGCTTGGATAGAAAGCTAACGAATATAGAATTGCTGCCGTTTCTTTATGAAACAATTATCCAAAAGAAGGTCCTGCAGATTGAATACAAACCATACAACAAGAAATGCCAAACACAGATCGTTCATCCCCATATGTTGAAGGAATTTAATGGAAGATGGTATTTGTTCGGTTATGAGGAAGGTGATGTACCTATGCATATTTGCAATATAGCCTTAGATAGGATATGTGCGAAGCCGAAAACATGTAATGGCGTGACATACCAGTCAGCACCAAAAGGATTCTACGATAAATATTTCAAGAATCTTGTTGGCGTAACTCATTATAAGAAAGCAACGGCATTTCAGATTCGTGTGCGAGCTCATAGCAATTATATGTTTAAACTGACAGAAACTAAGCCTATACACCAAAGCCAGCAGACAACCATCCCTTTCGGTAAGCATGAAGACGGAGAATATGGCGAGTTTACAGTCTATGTTGAGCTAAACAATGAGTTTATAGGTCGTATCCTGCAAATGGGAGCTGGTCTTGAGATTGTTGGTCCTGATGAAGTGAGGAGAGAGTTCAAAAAACGTACGGCTGAGCTTGCCAAGCTGTATGAATAGCAAAGACGAGAGTGTAAAAAACATCTAATTTTACACTCTCATGTCCGTTAATTATCCCACCGCAGGCTATTCATGGGAGTATTGGTATCGTCCGCTCTCTTCTAATATGGACTTGTATTGTTCACAACAATTCAATATCTTTGTCATGGATAAGGCTTTCAGTAATCTAAAAGTCACTTTCATTGTGCTTGTTTGCACTATCTCTTAACCATTGAAACTAACTATTCGCTGTTTATGATTGACGAATAATAGTTGCCATATTTTTATCTTTTATAATGGATATAAATCGGAAATATTTTATTTTTATCTTCTATAAAATACAAAAAAGAAGTTCCCTATGCAATATAGTTTTAGATAATCCGTTATCTAGCAATCCGCAAAAATGAAAATGCTGATAATCTTTGTGGATGTAGTAAGATTTGAAGCAAAAAGTGTAACATCAAAAACGATTAATTATGAGAAGAATTGCATTTTATCCAGTAGGAGGCGAGCGTGTTAGTCTACCAGAGAGGCATATCAAGGCTTATGTAGACGATTATTGTCACGAGTTTGGACAGACGGATACAGACACAAAGTTGATGCATCTGCTTTATGTTGCCGACAAGGGCTTTGATATCTTATCGCATATTCGTGAGTTTTTAAACAATCATCCTGAGATTGCCCAAGATAGTATCAAGCAAACATTGGCGTATTTCGTTTCGCATCTTAGATACCCTGAAGGCGATAGATATGTGGATGACCGGTTTGCAATGGCTAATTATCTTAAAGAAACACTTAGTTTAGAGAAAGTGTTGGATCTTCTCATGATGGAGATTAGATTGAGATTCTCTTATACAGAAGACGATAAGTCTGTAACTTTTACGCAGAAATACCTAAGGTGGGATAGTCTGGCTTCATTGAAAAAGTCTTTGAAAGGTGAAGAGCTACTAAAATGTATGGTTAATCCTACTGGCTATTATAGTGTATCTGAATCTGATATTGTTAAAGAGAATCTTTGGCCTAAGCTGACTGGGGAGTATATGCGTTCGCATTGGTATGACGAGTCCATAAAAATGGTTTATCCAAATTCTTACGAGGAGCAAGTGATAAATGAATTCAATAAAAAGGCAAAAGAGGATTGCCGGTACTTTCTTGGTGCTCCTGCTGAGCCGTGGAGAGGTAACCCACTCAAGGCGAAAGTCGTTATTCTTAGCCTAAATCCAGGATTTAAGTTAGGTGTGAATGATAATGTGCAATATGAAAGATATAGGGCACCTTTAGAGGATGCTATGGCGGAGTTGATCAATACGCTGTCATTTCAAGTGAGAGGATTGCTCACCCCACAGGAATCTTATGTTAAGAGTCATGAAGAGTTCAAGGAAAAATATAGCATGGAGGGTTCCCAAGTCCTTTGTGGCGATGCATTGAATGAAATCGGTGACTATTATTGGTTTAATAATATTAATCGCCTCAACATAAATCATCAAAAGGAATATGAGTTCTTCCGAAACTTTGCAATAGTTCAGTATTGTGCTTACACTTCTGTTTCTTTTAAGGATTTTCCAAGGGGTGTTGTGTTGCCATCTCAGGAATTAACGAAGAAACTAATTAGATATTTGGCTTATGAAAGAGAAGATGTGGTGTTTGTTATTATGCGAAGTGCAGCAAAATGGAAGAAATTATTAGATGCTGATGTTTGGGAAAAGATGCAATCACGTCTTATCGTTAATAAGAATATGAGTCAGTCTTTGTCTGAGAATAATCTTGGTAAAAAGAACTTCAATATGCTCATAGAGTATTTGAAATAACTGAAGAAAGGGTACGAGAGTATCTTAGGTTACTTTTTTAAGTATCTTAAGATACATGGCAAAGTATCTTAAGATAGTTAACGATGTATTGGAAATATACCCTCACCATTCGCCCCAGCCGTGATTTCCTTCAGGAACTGTTGTGGCATGGCAGAAATATCATCGTACTGAAGCCTGAGAGCTTGAGGCAGGAGATGATTGGTATCTTAAAGGATATGACGAAGAGTTATGAAACCGGCGAATGCCTGAATGGGGAGGAATAAAAGAATCCTCAGATTGGGAATACACTGTGTGCCCAATCTGAGAAATTCCTGTTATTTATATTCCTTCTGTCAGAAATTTGCGAAGATGCAGGTGTGTGATTCCGTCATTATCATTTTTGGTGAGCAGAGGGGTCATGGAGATAACGTACTTCGGGTAGTTGTCCTTGATGGCACGGAGATTGCCAAACTCCCGTTCTCTGGTTGCATCGTCGGCTATGATGTAGGAAGCTTGTACGTAGATGCGTTCGCCGCCTGGTTTGGTACATACAAAGTCGATTTCTCCAGCTTGCAGTTGTCCTACATATACTTGATAGCCCAAGCGTATGAGGTTCTGATAGATGATATTCTCTATCACTTTCTCAATGTCTCCTTCACGTGTTCCCCCGGCAATGGCATTTCTGATGCCGTTGTCTTCAAAATAAAACTTATCGTTGGTTTCAAAGATGCGTTTGCCGTGGATGTCATAGCGGTTCACCTTGTGCAGGATATAGGCTTCACAAAGGAAGGATATGTAATTGATGATAGCCGTGGACGTTATAGATTCGCCTTGTGATTTCATATATTTGGCGATACTGTTGGCGGAAATCAACTTACCGGTGTTGTCTGCGAGAAAACGTACTAAATTCTCTAAGAATGGCACGTTTCTTATTTGGTTGCGCATAATGACATCCTTAAGTAAGACGGTATGGTAAATATCCATCTGGTATTCACGTGCATCATCCTCTTCCAGTCCTATCTTTGCCAGACCAGGCAAGCCACCATACTGAATGTACAGAGCAAGTGCTTCGTCATTATCTGATAGTTGATGAAATTCCAGAAACTCGTTATAGCTCAGCGATTGGATATAGATTTCCTTATATCTGCCACCGATGAGTGTGCTCAGTTCATTGCTCAGCATGCGGGCATTGCTACCTGTGATGATAATGTCGGTGTTGGGTTCTGTGCGATAACTTCGAATGGATCGTTCAAATTCCCTGATGTCTTGTATCTCATCGATAAGGATATAGTTATGTTTATCGGACTGAAAGTGCTCTCCGATATAGTCGTTGAGATCCTGATAGGTCTGAATGTTGTCAAACTCTCTTTTCTCCTTATCTATAAAGATGATATTGTTGCAGTCATCTGCCTTCTTGCGGTCACGAATCATTTTCATCATGCAGCTTTTACCTACACGACGTTGACCTACTAATACGATGATAGTCTCCTTACCAAGATACCTTTCTATCTTGTCGATATATGATTGACGAATAATAGTTGCCATATTTTTATCACTTATAAATGAAATTTTCTGCAAATATACGAAAAGTTTCACTTATAAGTGATAAAAGTTATCTATTTTTAGTTTTTATAACTTATAGATGGTATCGTTTCAATGATATTATCACCAAGGCAACAAAAATATTGAAATCATGCGTATGTTTTGCATAAAAATAGTATCTTTGCATTCAATAAACAATGACATTATGAATATTAAGAACATCCATTTGGCCTATTATAGTGCCACTTTTTCAACAAAGCGCATCGTTCGCGAGATTGCATCCCAGTTTGAGAAACCTGTTAAGGAGTATGACATCACTTCAGAAGTACTGAAGGATGATATTTCGCTCGGTAGTGATGGTGACCTGCTGATTGTGGGTGTGCCATCTTATGCCGGTAGAGTTCCGGAAATGGCAGCTCGATCTCTAAAGCGCTTTCTGGGAAACAATACTCCAGCCATCATAGTATGTGTTTATGGCAACAGGGCATACGATGACACGCTTATAGAAATGAAGGATATAGTGGAAGCACACGGCTTCAAGCTGGTATCTGCTGCAGCCGTCGTAGCCCAGCACTCTATATTTCCAAGAGTAGCAGAAGGGAGACCTGATGCGGAAGATATAGAAAAACTCCATAGCTTTGCTGCAAAGAGCTGTGACATTCTATCCCGGATTTCAAAGATGTTTGCCGTCAGTCGACTGATGGTGAATGGCAATCGTCCTTATCGTGATACTAAACCAATTCCCTTGCATCCCGAAGGAAGTAAGGAGAAATGTACATCCTGTCATGCTTGCGTAAAGATGTGCCCTGCAGATGCCATCGACATGGATAAGCCTTACAAGACCGATGAAAAGAAATGTATCTCTTGTGGACGATGCATCGTGGTTTGTCCTGAGCATGCCCGCCACTTCGGAGGCTTGTTGTACAAGGCTGTCAGCTGGAAATTCGAGAAGGCCTATGCTGAACCCAAGCAGCCTGAGTTTTTCTATGTAAAAAGTTGAAAGAATAGATACTGAGATAATAAAACTCGGTTTCTTACCACAAATAATAGGATAAAAAACAAAAGAAAAAGGGTTGCATTCCTCGGAAATATGGATTGTAACCCTTTTTGCGATTACATTCATGGCAAAGCTTTTTATTTCAAACCATTAGCGTTCTTGTAATTTTCTACGTCTGCTTGATTACTAAAATGTAAACCATTGTAGTATATTCCATTATCTTTTCTTCCATTTTTGGATAAATGATTGATAATATAAAGAGCTCCAAGAATTTCAAACGCAGATCTCTTCTGCTCTGGATGGCGTTGCAAGTAGTATGCCTTTTGTGCAGCCTTGTAGTTGAAAACTTCATATTCACGATGGAAACCACTTTTCACAATATCTGTTGGTAGGTTACCTTTTACCATTTTATATTTTGGTGCGAAATATGTCCAAAGTCCTTCGTTTGATTGGTAATTTTTAATACCAAGTTGCACCAAAGCTTTATCTACATATTCCTCTCTACGATAGACTCCTGAAACTTTTTTCTTATCCAATGCATAGGATAAAAGTGTATCTACTGTATTTTTATCAATTACAGTAAAATAGAAATTGCGCTCTTCGTATTTCGGATTGTATTTTAAATAAAACAACGAATCGTTATCTGGGAATTTCTTTACCACCACATCATGGTATCTTATACCACGTATTTTGTAACCTTTTGAAGGAAATTGTTGGGCCTGATTATATGTATTATGTCCTCTAAGTAAATCAAACATATCGTAATCAGGATGGCTGACAATAGTTTGTACTGTTTGGCAGCCAGTAAAGAGTATACTTGCGTATATGATACTTATATACAGTATTTTATTCTTTGGCTTAAACTTAGAACAACCTTTGATGAATTGATGCATTTTATTCTGTATCATTGTATATTATTAATATAAAGTTTATACTATATTTTTTATTAGTAAAGATTATTTTTTATATATTATGAATCTGTTCATCCTTAAGATACCAGTCTTTGATGTAGCCGGAATAATGCTTGGCAAATTCTTCGGCTTGGCCGGGAGCGCAAGCTTTCACCTTCTTGGCAGGAATTCCCGCCCAAATCTCATGTGCAGGAACCTTGGTGCCATGGGTAACTACAGCACCTGCTGCAATGATAGCTCCTTCACCGATATCAGCCTTGTCAAGCACGGTGGCATTCATTCCGATGAGTGCGCCTTTTCTAACGGTAGCTCCATGAACGATGGCACCATGTCCCACAGATACATCATCCTCCAGGATGCAAGGCATCGTACCGGTTTGATGGATGCATGCACAATCCTGTACATTCACTCTGTTTCCACATCTGATGGCATCCACGTCAGAGCGCAATACCGCACTATACCAGATGCTGCAGTCATCACCAAGAATACAGTCGCCGGTCAGTACGGCGTTCTCAGCGATAAAACAATTCTTTCCCCATTGAGGATTTTTTCCCTCTACTGTCTTTATAATAGCCATATTGAATATATATTTAAATTTGGGTGCAAAGGTAACAAAAATATTGAAATCACCTTATACTATTTCAGATACTTCTTCAGCCACAAATCGAAGAACTTATCATATACCACGTAGGCATCATCCTGCTGGGTGATGAAATCCTTCTCCAGCAATCCCTTCAGGGCGGAATTTACAGAGCTTGGCGACGGGAGATGATATTTCTTGGCGAAGGCTCCGCTCTTTACGCTTCTGGCTTCCCCCTCTGCAGAGATGGCGATGAAGACATTGCGCTGCTTTTCCGGCATCTGGCGCAGAAGGGTCTCGTAGGTGTCTGATGCCATGTTGAGATTGTAGTTGATGGCGTCATCTACCATATCCAGAGTGCAGGTACCCTGTTCGGGAGTCTTGAGGAAGAGAACATTCATTACTCGCTGGATGTATGAAGTGACACCACCGAAACGGGCGAAGAGTTCTCCGATAATGGCAGTATCTAGATGTTTGTTGCGCTCCTCGAACTTGGCTGTGGCAAACTCCTTGTATTTCTCCACATCCAGAGGCTTCAGGTTCATCAGCGTCACGCTCTGATAGAATGGGCGGGCAGGAGATGTGAACATTTCTGCCATCAGATGGCGGTGAGAACCCGAGAAGATGAAGTGGGCATTGGTGCAACGCTGAATGTAGGTACGGAGTAAAGCTTCTATGCGGTTGTCGGCATAGTTGGTGATTTGCTGAAACTCGTCGATGGCAACAAGACATGGCTTGTCGGCTTGGTTGAGATAAGAGAATATCTCATCAAGCGTAATTTCGGGATTTACTATGTTGCCGATGCCTATTCCCCAAACTGGAGCCCCGTTGATATCGAAAGAGATTTCTGAACGGAGAGAAGAGAGTGCTATCAGAAATTTCTCCCAAGCGCTTCTGCCTTTAGGGCGAAGTTCATCAATAATGGCTTTGCCGAACATATTGACCAGATCGCTGACGGAATTGGTTGAATAGATGTCTATGATAAAAGTATAATAATCTTTTTGGATGACTGGCTGGGCAAAGCAATGGTGAATCAGCTCTGTCTTTCCGATGCGTCGAGGGGAAATCAGAGCCATGTTATTCTCATTGGTCAGCATCTCTGTGATGTGCTGGGTTTCTTCCACACGGTCGCAGAAGTATTCCGGACCGGCGTAACCATTTGTGACAAAAGGATTCTTCATTACCATATCTATACCTTATTATATATTCAACGGCTGCAAAGATAATGCAAAGGAGCGCAATGTAAGCTTGCTTACAAATTGCCGAGTGCAGCTTATCTTCTGCAAAGATACAACTTTTATTCCGATTATCATAAAGTGATTATCATAAAATAATAATGAAATAAGGAATTTTATCATTTGATGATTATCATAAATTGATAATTATGATATGGAGCCCCCTTTAATGTCAACAGAAAAAGGGTTGCAATCCTCGAAAAGATGGATTACAACCCTTTATACCTTAATTATATATAAGAGTTAAGATAACTCTATCAAATATTCATTTGTGGAAGCTGATTACAGTTGAGCCAACTCTACAACCTTATCTACTGCAGCGCTCAAGCCGTCCTTGTTCTTACCGCCAGCCTGAGCATAGTGAGGCTGACCGCCACCGCCGCCCTGAATCAGCTTGGCAGCTTCGCGAATCATCTTACCAGCATTCAAACCGTGATCCTTTACCATATCATCGCTGAACATTACGCTGAGCATAGGCTTGTCGTTATAAACAGAACCTACTACGCAGATCATGTTCTCAGGCAAAGCCTCGCGAACCTTGAATACCAAATCCTTGGCAGCTGCTGGCTCCATTGGCAATACGGCTGTAACAACCTTCACACCATTGATTTCTTTTGCATTCTCTACAAGCTTATCCTTGGCACGCTCTACAGCCTGAGCCTGGAACTTCTCAACATCCTTCTTCAAGGCATCGTGCTCGTCGATGTACTTTCTGATGACACCTTCGAGATCCTTGGCGTTGTTGAACAAGCCCTTCAAGGCTACGATGGTATCCTGCAAACCGTAGATAGCCTCCTCGCAAGCCTTGCCAGTCAATGCCTCGATACGGCGGATGCCGGCTGCTACGCTGCTCTCAGAGATAATCTTGAAGAAACCAATCTTACCTGTGCTCTTGGCATGAATACCACCACAGAACTCGGCAGATGGACCGAAGCGAACCACACGAACCTTGTCGCCATACTTCTCGCCGAAGAGGGCGATAGCGCCAAGTTCCTTAGCCTCCTCAATAGGAGTATCGCGGTGCTCATCCAATGGATAGTCGGCACGGATCATCTCGTTTACCATGTGCTCTACCTTGCGGAGCTCCTCATCAGTTACCTTCTGGAAGTGAGAGAAGTCGAAACGTAAGGTGTCCTTATCTACATAAGAACCCTTCTGCTCTACGTGGTCGCCCAAAACCTGCTTCAGGCAGTAGTCGAGCAAGTGGGTAGCTGTATGGTTGGCAGCGCTTCCCTCGCGGCTCTCGATATCTACGCAAGCCATGAAATCAGCGTTTACATCCTTTGGCAACTCCTTTACGATATGGATGCTCTGGTTGTTCTCGCGCTTGGTGTCGATAACCTGAATGGTCTCATCCTCGCTTACGAGCACACCCTTGTCGCCAACCTGTCCACCCATCTCACCATAGAATGGAGTGTTGTCGAGTACCAGCTCATAGAAAGAGTTCTTCTTCTGAGTCACCTTGCGGTAGCGCAGGATGTGGCACTCATATTCTGTATAGTCGTAACCCACGAAGTTCTGGTCGCCTTCTTTCAAAACCTCCCAGTCGCCGTTCTCTACAGCAGCAGCATTGCGAGCACGTTCCTTCTGCTTCTTCATCTCCTCGTCGAAGCCTGCAGCATCTACGGTGTAACCATTCTCACGGCAGATGAGCTCTGTCAGGTCGAGAGGGAAACCGTATGTATCGAAGAGGCGGAATGCGCTTACGCCATCAAGCTGAGTCTCGCCATGAGCCTTGAGCTCGTCCATATCGCCATTGAGGAGGTTGATACCCTTCTCCAAGGTGCGGAGGAATGAATCCTCTTCCTCTTTCATCACACGGGTGATGAGCTCCTGCTGAGCTGGCAACTCTGGGAAGGCTGCACCCATCTGCTCTACCAATACATTGACGAGCTTGTACATGAATGCCTGCTTCTGACCGAGGAATGTGTAAGCGTAACGTACGGCACGGCGCAAGATGCGTCGGATTACGTAACCTGCCTTGGCGTTGCTTGGCAACTGACCATCGGCGATAGAGAAGGCTACGGCACGGAGGTGGTCGGCGCAGACACGCATAGCGATGTCAATCTTCTCCTGCTCATCCTTGCCCTCGCCATTCTCACCAGTAGGAGTAGTGAAGCCATACTTCTTGCCAGAGATAGCCTCGATTTCCTTGATGATTGGCTGGAAGATATCAGTATCATAGTTAGAGTGCTTGTCCTGCAACATGCGAACCAAGCGCTCGAAGCCCATACCTGTATCGATAACGTGCATTGGGAGTGGTTCGAGAGAACCATCAGCCTTGCGGTTGTACTGCATGAACACGATGTTCCAGATTTCGATGACCTGAGGGTTATCCTTGTTTACCAACTCACGGCCTGGCACCTGAGCCTTCTCCTCTGGAGTACGAGAATCCACGTGAATCTCTGAGCAAGGACCGCAAGGACCTGTTTCGCCCATCTCCCAGAAGTTGTCGTGCTTGTTACCGTTGATGATGTGGTCGGCTGGCACGTGCTTAGCCCAGTAACCTGCAGCCTCGTTGTCGCGTTCCAGACCTTCCTCCTTGCTACCCTCGAATACGGTAACGTAGAGATCGGCAGGGTTGAGCTTCAAAACTTCAGTAAGATACTCCCATGCCATATCGATGGCACCCTCCTTAAAGTAGTCGCCGAAGCTCCAGTTACCGAGCATCTCGAACATGGTGTGGTGGTAAGTATCGTGACCCACCTCTTCGAGGTCGTTGTGCTTACCGCTTACACGGAGACATTTCTGAGTATCAACACGACGAACATCCTTGCCTGGGTCTTTTGTACCGAGGATGATGTCTTTCCACTGGTTCATACCAGCGTTTGTAAACATCAGCGTTGGGTCATCCTTGATAACCATAGGTGCTGATGGAACAATCTTGTGGCCTTTACCTTCGAAGAATTTCTTGAAGGATTCGCGCACTTCATTAGCTGTCATCATATCTTTTTTATATTTATCTTTAATTTCTTTTTTCTGTTTTGGAGAGGGGATTGAGAGTCCTCTCAGAAAATATTTTTGCCCTTTAGGGCATTTTCTTCCGAAAATCTTTGCAAAGATAAGAAGAATTGTTTAATTTTGCAACTAAATTAATTATTTTTGAAATTAAAGACGGAAAAAATGGCAATAATTCCAGATAAAACAACGAAATTGTACTATTCTATCAAGGAAGTAGGTGAAATGTTTGGTCTAAACGACTCTACGTTGAGATATTGGGAAAAGGAGTTTCCTTTTCTCAAACCGAAGGTTGCTGGCAATAAAGTGCGTCAGTATACCGATAAGGATATTGAGCAGGTAAGGCTCATCTACAACCTTATCAAGGTGAAGGGATTGAAGATTGCGGCTGCCCGTAAGTATCTGAACCAAAACAGAACGGGTGCCGAGAAATCTTCTGAAGTTCTCGACACCCTTATTTCTGTAAGAGACCAGCTCAAAGAACTCAAAAAGCAGCTCGATGGACTGGTTTAGTAACTTTGGACTTTATGATTAGCTAGGGTTACCACGCTTCTTCGCCGAAGACATTCTTGATGGTAACTTTAGCTGCTTCTTTCTTGGTGAGCTGACGGCTCCAGGCTACGCGTGCCTTGGTTGCAGCACCTGAACCGTGGTTGTTATATTCGCTGTAGCGGGCTGTCTGTTCGTTGCTATGCTTGCCCCAGTTGTGCCATCCTTCTGGACGGATGTGGCTGCCCATTTCGCAATTCATGAAGAGGGTAGCTGCATAAGGGCGCCATGGGCGGCCCAGATAAACCTTGTCTATACCTGGCTCGGCGGTAAGCTTGCACTTGTTGAATACATAGCCATATTCCTGACCGGCAGGACTGGATGCGGCTGTGATGTAGCTGTTGGCCTTGCTGCGAATCTCACAATTCTCAAACCATGCTCTTCCCGGACCAAAGATGAAATCGGTGGTTCCTTCGATGTAGCAATCATAGAAGGCTGAACGGTTGTTGGCTATACCTGTATAAACGGTATCCTGATTGCCCAGCAGACGGCAGTTCTGAACCAGGATATGATCGCCTTCAAGATGCAGGGAGACAGCTTGTCCCAGTTTGGCAGCATTGTTCTCAATGGTGATGTTCTTCAGGGTGATGTAACTGCCCTGTACCTTCAGGGTATAAGTGCGGAATGTACCCATCGGTTTACCCTTTACAGCAGCTTCTGAATCGAGTCCACCTGTAGGCATCTTGATGTTGGCATGATCGTCCCATGTAATGATAGTGTTATCACGGTCTTCACCACAGATGGTGATGTTGGTGAGCCATGAAGGGAGGATGAGTTTCTCCTTGTACACGCCTTTCTTTACGTAGATTACCTTGCTGTAATCCATGAAAGCACGACATACTTCGATGGCTTCGTCGATGGTGCGGAATTCGCCGGTACCATCACGGGATACTACAATCGTGTCGGGGGTGTCATACTTGTTGACTGCTGCCAGAGGCAACAGGGTCAACATCATTAAAAATGATAAGAATAATTTTTTCATATTGTTTTTAAGTTTGTTGTTTTGAATCTGTTTTTATAAGATGTTGAAATCTGTATGATTTCATAGAGAATCGCCAGATTTTAAATCCGGCGATTCTCTATTATTTATCTTTTCTTTATTATCATAAACTCCTAAGTTACAGGATTCTCTGTACTTCTTGCAGATCATCAATATTTCGGAGTTGGTTCATAATGGTCTTAACTTCTTCGCGGTCGTGAACACGGAGTTCGATGGTACCGTCGAAGATGCCGTTGTCGCTACTGATAGTTACCTTGTGGATATTGATACCCAACTGGTCGCTAATCACCTTACTTACATCCAGCAGCATGCCCTTACGGTCGATACCCTTGATTTCGATGGTAGCATCGAAGAGTATCTGCTTGTGCATGTCCCATTTGGCATCTACGATGCGGTTGCCGAAACTGGACTTCAGTTTGGCTGCTATGCTGCAAGAGCGCTTATGGATTTCGATGCGGTTCTTGTTGTCGATAAAGCCCATAACGTCATCGCCAGGAATCGCATGGCAGCAGCTAGGGAAGATAAACTGGTTGATGTTCTCCTCGGTCAGGATGAGTGGCTTCTTCTTGTTGAAGTCTTTGCCCACCACGAAAAGATCCTGAGGCTTCACGATGCCTTTTTCTTGAGCCTTCTCCTTGCTCTTGCCCAGGAATGGGATATAATTGCGCCAGCTGCTGGTCTGCTGTTTTTTAGGCTTGCCCTGCAACTCATCGAAGTCTTTATCGCCTAGGATAATCTGATGGTCTCCCAATGACTGGAAGAGGGTTTCAGGCTTCTGGATATTATGAAAATCGCATAGGCGGTCTACCACCGACGCACTCATCTCGATGCTGTTCTTCTTGAGCCATTCGGTGAGTATGTTTTCTCCCTTCTTCTGAACCTCTCGTGAATCGCGGCGCAGGATGGCAAGAATCTTGCTCTTTGCCTTGGCCGAACTGACGAAGTTTACCCATTCTTCCTGTACATGCTGGCTCTTGGAAGTAAGAATCTCAACCTGGTCGCCACTTTGCAGCTTATGGCTCAGCGGAACCAGCTTATGGTTTACCTTGGCTCCGATACAGTGGCTGCCCAGGAAGGTATGAATCTGGAAGGCGAAGTCGAGGGCAGTACAGCCTGCCGGCATCGTCTTGATTTCTCCCTTTGGTGTGAAGACGAAGATTTCTGAAGCATAGAGGTTCAGCTTGATGGCATCGAGGAAGTCCATGGCATCCGGCTGCGGATCGTCCAGAATCTCCTTGATGGTGCTGAGCCAGTCGTTCAGCTCGTTCTCATCTTCTGTATATTCACCTTCGTTTCCTTCTTTGTATTTCCAGTGGGCAGCAAACCCCTTTTCTGCTACCTCGTCCATACGGTCGGAACGGATCTGCACTTCTATCCATCTTCCCTGCTTACTCATCAGGGTAACGTGGAGTGCCTGATAACCGTTTGCTTTCGGATGGTTCAACCAGTCGCGTAGACGGTCAGGATGGCTTTTGTAGATTTTGCTGATGGCTACGTAGATATTGAAACATTCGTTTACTTCGTTTGCTCTTACCTTTGGCGTAAAGATGATGCGCACAGCAAGAATGTCGTAAATCTCATCGAAGGTAACGTGCTTGTTCTGCATCTTGTTCCAAATAGAATAAGGGCTCTTCACACGTGCTTTGATTTTGTATTCTACGCCTAACTTGTCGAGTTCTTCGCGGATAGGTGCAGTAAAACTCTCGAAGAGGGTATCGCGCTGCGATTCGGTATCGGCAAGTTTATGCTCTATGTTGGCATACTCCTGTGGATGGTCGTAGCGGAAGCTAAGGTCTTCGAGTTCGGTCTTGATCTTGTTCAAGCCCAATCGGTTGGCGAGAGGTGCATAAATATACAAGGTTTCGCCCGCAATCTTGTATTGTTTGTTGGCTGGTTGCGATTCCAGCGTGCGCATGTTGTGCAGGCGGTCGCAAATCTTGATAAGGATAACACGGATATCATCGCTCATAGTGAGCAACAGTTTTTTGAAGTTTTCTGCCTGTGCTGATGCCTTATCGCCGAAGATTCCACCACTGATTTTGGTGAGTCCATCAACGATTTGTGCCACCTTGGCTCCAAAGATGTTTGAGATATCTTCTACTGTGTAGTCGGTATCTTCTACCACATCATGAAGCAGTGCGGCACAGATGCTCGTTGAGCCGAGCCCCATCTCCTCGCAGGCTATCTGAGCCACGGCGATAGGGTGCATGATATATGGTTCGCCCGAGAGGCGGCGCACACCTTTGTGCGCCTGTCGGGCGAAATTGAATGCCTTGGTCACTATATCTACCTTCTTGCGGTGTCGCGAACTCAGGTAGGTGTCAAGCAGGTGTTGAAAGGCATCGCCAATCAACTGGTTATCAGCCTGCTCTCTTTCGAGGTCTTTCAAGTTCTGGTCATCCATAGTGGGTCCCTCCAATAAATAATGTTCTTAATTAGACTGAAAAAACTACAGCGGACGTAGTTCTTTTATTTCACTTTGATTTTCTTTCCGGCACGGATACTATTACCCTTGATGCCGTTCAGTTTGCGCAGTTTCTTAACGGTTGTTCCGTGGCGTGCTGCTATTTCAGAAAGGGTATCACCATTCTTGATGGTAACACTCTTGCTGCCTTGTTTTCTGTTTCTGCCTCGTTTGCTGCTCTTCTTGCTGCGTGAATAAGCACTGTGGCGACTGTAGCTGCTTCGTGGGCGGCTATAGGTAGGCTGTGCATCGTTGACATCTACTGTAGCGCGCTTCTGGAAGAGTTCGTCGGCTCTGTAAGCACAGATGCTGTCCTGCTGGTCGATGAAACTACCGATGAGGGTAGATGGAAGACGCAATACCATCGGATGGTTCAATCCGTTGATGATATCATGACGATACTGTGGATTCAGATTGCGCAGGTGCTCGATGTTGATGTTCAGCACTTTGGAAATCTGCTCCAGGTGGATATCTTTTGATACTACGATAGTGTCTGTCTTTACTGGCAGTTCGCTTACCATAGGGCAGATGTTATGATCGCAGTAGTAGTTCATGATGTAGTTGGCAGCGATGAAAGCTGGTACATATCCACGTGTTTCCTTTGGCAGATATGGATAGATGTTCCAGTAGTCGGCGTTGCCTTTTGCACGATGGATGGCCTTGTTGACATTGGTTGGACCGCAGTTGTAAGCTGCAATCACGAGGCTCCAATCGTCGAATATCTTATACAGGTCGCTCAAATAGTGAGCGGCTGCATAGGATGCTTTTACCGGGTCGCGACGTTCATCGATGAGTGAGTTTACTTCCAGTCCATATCGCTTGCCGGTAGGCAGCATAAACTGCCATAAACCTGTGGCACCAACGCGTGATACTGCTTTAGGGTTGAGTGCCGATTCAATAACTGGCAGATATTTCAATTCCAGTGGCAGGTTGTAAGCCTCTAATGCCTCTTCGAAAATAGGCATGTAGAAGTTGCTTGCTCCCAACATAAAACTTACCGAACGGCGTAGTTTGCCGCTGTATCGGTCTATGAATTTCTGTACTACCTCATTGTATGGCATTTCGATGATGGTAGGCATTCTCTTCAGACGGTCGATATACACTTCCTTCTCGAAGACAGGGTTTACATCGCGGTATTTGCAGGTTGTATCTGCCATCATGTAAGTCTGTGCATTGTAAAGGTGGAGCAGGCTATCGAGGTTATCTTCCATTCCCTCAGGTACTTCGATTTCCTCCTGCTTTCCGTCTTTGTCGGTAACGGTGATGATATCATCGTTATCTGTTTCTTCTGTAACGTCGGTTTGGGCATGAATGCCTTGTAAGCTGAACAGCATCGCTGCTGCCATGACTAGTATTTTCTTCATATTGATGTTTTATCTCGTCTATGTTTCTAATTTCTATTTTGCGTTATAATATATATAGGTGTATTCTAACTCCTCACGCATTAAAATGTGAGTGAGCAACTTACGCCGAGGCTTCCAGACCGCAGCGGATTGGCAGTCTTGTTGCCGTTATTCAGCATGGTAGGCTCTATTCTGAGCGAGAGATCATCGGAGATGTCAAATTCCGAGAGCGATGCATCTACGTAGGCATCAATCACTGAGAAGGCATAGATGCCTATCATGACGAAGGTTCCCAAGTCTCTCCAACGGCGATATTTATCTTTTCGCTTGCGGAAGATTTCCTTATAGCGTTCTATGTTCGATTCGTTGATCTGGGCACCCAAGTGCAGAAACTGATTGTAGCTCTGGGTGTTGGGGTCATCGTCCATAATATCCATGTAGGCTTGCGAATAGTCGTGATACATCTGGTTGTTCCAGGTGATGGCGTATGTACAGCCTACGAAACCGCCATAGATGAAAGGCAGTTTCCAATATTTGCGATTGTATATCTGTCCGGCACCAGGTAATACAAGTGCCAACCACATGGCACGCTTGGTATCAGGTCGCCAGGTTGCCCAGTTGCGCTTTTTGCGTACAGGCTTTGCTGATTGGGTGAGGCTTGCCAGTTTGCTGCTGTCTTGTGCGGTAAGCATCGAGTCGATGGCTATTTTTGCCGAGTCGGCTGATGCAATGGTTGGCACATCGGTCACTTGTTTTTTTTGTTTCGACTTCTGTGCCTGTGCGCCCATTGGTGCCAGAAGCAGCAGGGTTGCTAAACAGATTTGTGATATACTGAGTTTCACTTTTATTCTTGCTTTAACTGATCGAAAACATTCATGATGTGCTCCAGCTCCTCTTCGTTGGCGAATGGAATGCTGATTTTTCCCTTGCCCTTAGCAGAGCAGGTGAACTGCACTTTTGTATTGAGAAACTGTGATAGGCGGTTTTTGAGTTGTGTAAATTCCTCAGACATCTGAGCCTTAGCCGTGATGGTTTTATTACCGCTCTCGATGTCTTCTCCGCTCTTGAGTCGCTGTACCATCTCTTCAACCTTTCTTACTGAGTAGCCGTTCTTTTGTATCTCCTTGAACAACTTGATTTGCAGCGAAGGTGAGTCGAGGGCCAGTAGGGCACGGCAATGACCCATGTCGATTTCTTTCTTCTGTAGTGCCATCTGCACCTGGGCAGGAAGCTTGAGCAGTCGCAAATAGTTGGCGATAGCTGCACGGCTCTTGCCCACACGTTCTGAAATTTTCTCCTGTGTCATACCCTCGTTTTCCAGAAGGTGTTCGTAGGCGAGTGCTATTTCTATGGCGTTGAGGTCTTGGCGCTGGATATTCTCTACGAGCGCCATTTCCATTACGTTCTCATCGCTGATGGTGCGGATGTATGCAGGGATAGCTGTCAGCCCCGCAAGTTGTGAAGCGCGCCAGCGGCGTTCACCGGCGATAATCTGAAATCTGTTTTCTGAAACCTGTCTTAAGGTGATAGGCTGGATGATGCCTATGGCCTTGATGCTTTCGGCGAGCTCATGTAGGGCTTCGTCGTCAAACTCCCGGCGTGGCTGATTGGGATTCGCCTCAATCTGGTCGAGAGGAATTTCATTGATGGTACTGCTGCCCTGGGTGCGCACTCCCTCGGTAGAGATGAGGGCATCGAGTCCGCGTCCTAAAGCGTTGCTCTTTGTACCGTTGTTGTATTTCTTGTGTACTGCCATTTTTTTTACTTTTAATTTTGAACATTGAACTTTCTAAAAGAGTTCAATTTCCAAATCTTAACTATTCTTGTTGATAATCTCCTTTGCCAAGGCCAGATGGTTCTTGGCTCCATTGCTTTCTGCATCGTAAAGGATAACTGGGAGACCATGGCTCGGACTCTCGCTCAGCTTCACGTTGCGCTGGATTACGGTCTTGAACACCAATTCCTGGAAGTGGCGTTTCACCTCGTCGTATATCTGGTTGGCAAGGCGTAGACGACTATCATACATGGTGAGCAGGAAACCTTCTATCTCAAGTTTCGGATTCAGCTTGCTCTTGATTATCTTGATGGTGTTGAGCAATTTGCTGATACCTTCAAGAGCGAAATATTCACATTGAACTGGGATGATGACACTGTCGGCTGCCGTCAACGAATTGACGGTGATGAGGCCGAGCGAAGGCGAACAATCTATCAGGATATAGTCGTATTCGTCACGGATAGGCTGCAGTAATGTCTTAATCACCTTTTCGCGATTTTTGAGATTCAGCATCTCTATCTCGGCACCTACCAGGTCGATATGACTAGGTATGATGTCGAGTCCATCAATGTCGGTGGTGTAGATGGCATCGCGCACGTCTGCATGGTCGATGATGCATTCGTAGAGCGAGCAGTCTACCTCGCTGATGTCCACGCCCAATCCACTGGAAGCGTTTGCCTGTGGGTCGGCGTCCACTACGAGTACCGTTTTCTCTAGCGTGGCAAGCGATGCTGCCAAGTTAATGGTGGTAGTAGTCTTTCCTACACCGCCTTTTTGGTTAGCTAATGCGATGATTTTTCCCATTTTCTTAGTAAATTTTCGGCAAAGATACAAAAATATTGTGAGAAAGTCGCTATCTTTAAAGGTTTTTTCGTACTTTTGCACCAAAAAGAAAGATATTTTTATGGAAAATAAGAAACCGTTAGTATTAATTTCGAATGATGATGGCTATCATGCCAATGGAATCAAGACCCTGGTGAGCTTTCTGAAAGACTGGTGCGACCTGCTGGTTGTTGCACCGGAAAGTGCCCGCTCGGGATTCGCCTGTGCCTTCTCGGCTACTACTCCCTTGCGCCTGAAGCGTCGCCACAATATGGGGAATGATGTTGAGGTTTGGTCATGTAGCGGCACACCGGTTGACTGTGTGAAACTAGCGTTGGATCAGTTTCTTGCTGATCGCAAGCCTGATCTGATTATCGGCGGTATCAATCATGGTGACAATTCGAGCGTGAATAATCATTATTCGGGAACTATGGGTGTAGCTAAGGAGGGCTGTATGCAGCATATTCCAAGCATAGCCTTCAGCAGTTGCAATTATGATGAAAATGCTGATCTCACTCCTTTGCGCGATGGGGTACTGAAGGTTGTTAAGATGGTGCTGGAGAAGGGATTGCCAGAATATACCTGTCTGAATGTCAACTTCCCGGCTTTGCCTCCGTTCAAGGGTTTCAAGGGTTGCCGGATGACTCGTGGCTCCTGGATCAATGAGGTGGATCATCGCACTCATCCGCATGGATATGATTATTATTGGATGGTGGGTGAATACCGTAATGACGAACCAGAGGCAACGGATACCGACCAATGGGCTGTGAATCATGGTTACATCGCTATAACCCCAACTAAGATTGATGTAACGGATTATGATTGGTTAAAGAATTTTGAATTATGAAGTATTACCTGATAGTAGGCGAGGCTAGTGGAGATTTGCATGCCAGCAGATTGATGCGCTCGTTGAAAAAAATAGACGAGTTTGCTGAATTCCGTTTCTTCGGCGGTGATTTGATGGCTGCTGAAGGTGGCACTCGCGTCAAGCATTTTAAGGAGTTGGCTTATATGGGTTTTGTGCCTGTACTGCTACATTTGGGTACCATCTTTTCGAACCTGAAGAGATGCAAGGAAGATATTGTGAAATGGAAGCCGGATGTAGTGATACTAGTAGATTATCCGGGATTTAATCTCAAGATAGCTAAGTTCTTGAAAAAGAACACCAATATCCCTGCCTATTATTACATTTCTCCTAAGATATGGGCATGGAAGGAGTGGCGGATCCGCAGCATTAAACGTGATATCGTTGAACTCTTCTCTATCTTGCCATTCGAGGTGCCGTTCTTCGAAAAGAAGCACCGTTATCCTATTCACTATGTGGGTAATCCTACGGCTCAGGAAGTAGGGGAGTTCAGGTCGGGATATCATCAGAGTTTTACGGAGTTCTGTCAGGAGAATAATCTTGACACTTATCGTCCTGTTATCGCTTTGCTGGCAGGAAGCCGTCTGCAGGAAATCAAAGACAATCTGCCGGCGATGATTGAGGTGGCTGAGCGTTTTGAAGATTATCAGATGGTGCTTGCCGGTGCTCCTTCGATAGACGATGCTTACTATGAGAAGTTTATCAAAGGTACACCTGTCAAACTGGTGCGTAACAAGACTTATCCGCTCTTGTCGCATGCTACGGCAGCTCTTGTTACCAGTGGTACTGCAACTTTAGAGACGGCTCTTTTCGATGTGCCTCAGGTGGTATGTTATGAAACGCCTGTACCTCATCTCATCCGTTTCGGTTTCAAGCATATCATCAAAGTGAAGTTTATCTCGCTGGTGAATCTTATCGCCAATAAGGAGATTGTGCCGGAGATGCTTGCCGACCGCTTTACGGTTGATGGTATTGCCAACGAACTTTATCAGATTCTTCCGGGAGAACCTGGCAGGGATAAGATGTTGGCAGAATATCAGAAAGTTCGAACTCAGTTAGGCGATAAGGTTGCGCCGGATGAGGCTGCGGGCATCATGTTTGATCTTCTGGTTAAGCGTAGGGAAATGCTTCTCCGTATGGCTCGTGAGCGTGCTGAAGCTGAAGCCAAAGCTGCAGCTGAGGCTGCAGAACGTGCGCGACAGAAGGCGATAGCTGAAGCCGAGGCTGCTAAGAAACGTGCCGAAGAGGAAGCTTTGGCGGCGCAGAAGCGAGCAGAAAAAGAGGCTGAACTGGCAAGAATAAGAGCAGAAAAAGCCCGACTGGCTGCTGAGGCTAAGGCACGTGAGGCTCAGCAGCGTGTTGCCCAGGCACAGTATGAGGCGCAGGAAGCCCAGAAGGGTGAACGCTTTGAAGAAGAACAGGAAAAAGGTGAAATGTTTTGATAAAAATCAATCTCTTTTAGTTCTGCAGCGGATATCAATCCGCTGCAGAACTGCTGACTAAGGCAGATTTGTATCTGCTACCTATGTAGGAGTATTAGCTATCCTAAAAAACAAACCCAAAAATATATATTTAATTTTAAACCCTAAAAAAAATGAAAAAACTAATGACCCTCATTTGTGCCCTCTTTTGTATGGCACAAGTGTATGCAGCAAACCCTGTAAAGCAATGGGGACAGTTGCAGGTAAAAGGTGCGCAGCTTTGCGACCAGAGTGGTAACCCTGTAGTGTTGAGAGGCGTGAGTCTGGGATGGCACAACATCTGGCCTCGGTTCTACAACAAAAATGCGGTGAAATGGCTTGTGCAAGACTGGCATGCCAACATCATCAGAGCAGCCATGGGAATTCAGATAGACGACAACTATCTGGAAAATCCAGACTTTGCTCTAAAATGCATTACCCAGGTGGTAGATGCCGCCATCAAGAATGATACCTACGTGATTATCGACTGGCATGCACACAAGATGCATACAGCCGAGGCTAAGGCCTTCTTCGGAAAGATGGCGCAGAAGTATGGTAAATATCCTCATGTGCTTTACGAACTCTACAATGAACCTGTTGAGGATAAATGGGAAGACTTGAAGGTATACGCTAAAACCATCATCACGGAAATCAGAAAGTATGATCCGGATAATATCATCCTGATGGGCTGTCCGCATTGGGACCAGGATATTGATATCGTAGCAAAGAGCCCTATCGAGGGTGTGGAGAATGTGATGTATACCCTTCATTTCTATGCAGCCACCCATAAAGATTATCTGCGTGATAAACTGGAGGCTGCCGTGAAGAGCGGTTTGCCGGTCTTTGTATCAGAATGTGCTGGTATGGAGGCTTCGGGTAATGGTCCTCTGGCTCCTGATGAGTATCAGAAATGGCTCGATGTAATGGAGAAAAACAAGGTGAGTTGGGTAAACTGGTCGGTTTCGGATAAGGATGAAACCTGTTCCATGCTTTTGCCACGTGCCAAGGCTACCGGCAACTGGACAGATGATCTCATCAAGCCATGGGGCAAGATGGTGAAGCAGGCACTGAAGAAATATAATAGATAACAGCATAGTTTATCGCAAGTACTTTCGTGAGCCAACGAAGCTACTTGTGTTTTTTATGGTGATATGAAAAAAAAGGCAGGGGTTCTTTGAGGAATCCCTGCCTTTCTTTGTGCTTGGCCAAACTAAGGTTTGGCCTTTATCTCATAAAAGATGTATTATCCAAACAACTGGATGGTGTATAGGTAGATTACTGCTGCCGGTATCGCCATGAGCGAAGAGTCGAAGCGGTCGAGCATGCCTCCATGTCCTGGCAGGATGTTGCCGCTATCCTTTACTCCGAGGGTACGCTTGAAGAGGCTTTCTACCAGATCGCCCCATGTGCCGAAGAATACCACAACCAGACCTAAACCTTCCCAACCGAGAATGCTGAGACGGTGGGCTTCGCCATCGTTGGCGATATAGCCGATGATACCTGCTGCTATCAGTACGAATATGCCTCCGCCTATGCTGCCTTCCCAACTCTTGGCTGGACTGATGCGAGGAAAGAGCTTATGCTTGCCGAAAAGCGAACCGCTGCAATAGGCACCGGTATCATTGGTCCAGAGGAAAATGAAAATGCTCAAAGGCAACAGCATGTCGTAATGTATCTGGCCATCGAAAGCTGATGTCTCGAAACTCAATACATTGATCATCGAGAAAGGCAAGGCGATGTACAACTGAGAGAGCATAGTGTAAGCCCAATCGTTGATGGCATCCTTGTTGCCTGTATACAGTTCGCTGATGAAGAGATAGAGGATGGTGAGCAGATAAGGTACGAAAACCACAAAATTGCCCACAATGCCCATGCGGAAACCAGCCACGGCAAGGAAGAAGTAAACACCCGCCACGGTGCTGATGAAACGGTTTACCGTAACATTCTCCTTCTGGTTTACCAGTCCGCAATACTCCCAAATGCTCAATCCGGTAATGAGGGCGAACAGGATAACCATTGCCCTGGGATTGAGAAAGCAAGATACCATGCACATCACGAAAAATACGCCTGTGATGGATCTTATCACTAGATTCTTCTGTTTGTCAGTCATATCGGTTTGTTTTATTCGTTCTTGTTTTCTTCCGAACCTTCATCCTTCTTGGAAGTCTCATCAGAATCTGCATTCTTCTTCTGGTTCTCTTCATGCTCCTTGATGGCAGCCTGAACTTCAGGAAGTTCCTTTACGGCGTCATCGTCTATCTTAGGCTGTTCGTCTTCCATGATTTCCTGCGAACGGCTCAACCAAGGGCGTTTGCCAAAGATATGTTCTACGTCTTCTGCCATAATCACCTCTTTCTTGATCAGAAGTTCTGCTAAGGCATTGTGGCCTTCCTTGTGCTCCATCAGAATGTTCTTGGCACGAGTATACTGCTCGTTGACAATCTTCAGAACTTCCTGGTCTATCTCGCGGGCTGTAGACTCAGAGTACGGACGCTGGAATGCATATTCGTTCCGGTTGTAAAAGCAGATGTTTGGCAACGTCTTGCTCATACCGAGATAAGCTACCATAGCATAAGCACTCTTTGTGGCGCGCTCCAGGTCGTTCATGGCTCCTGACGAAATATGACCGGTGAAGAGTTCTTCTGCGGCACGTCCACCCATTAATGAACACATCTCGTCGAGCATCTGTTCCTTGGTGGTTATCTGGCGCTCTTCTGGCAGATACCATGCAGCACCGAGAGCCTGACCACGAGGCACGATGGTAACCTTGATGAGAGGGTTGGCATACTGGCAGAACCATGAGATGGTTGCGTGGCCTGCTTCGTGGAGAGCGATGCTACGCTTCTCGTCGGCAGTCATCACCTTAGTCTTCTTCTCCAGACCGCCTACAATACGGTCTACTGCATCGAGGAAATCCTGTTTGCACACAGCCTTCTTGTCGTGGCGTGCAGCAATGAGGGCTGCCTCGTTACAAACGTTGGCAATATCTGCACCCGAGAAACCAGGAGTCTGACGGGCCAGTAGATCAACATCTACTGTTTCGTCTATCTTGATAGGTTTGAGATGAACCAGGAAGATAGCCTTACGTTCGTTCAAACCAGGGAGATCTACGTGAATTTCACGGTCGAAACGTCCGGCACGGAGCAAGGCGCTGTCGAGCATGTCTACACGGTTGGTAGCTGCAAGGATGATGACACCACTGTTGGTACCGAAACCATCCATCTCTGTAAGGAGAGCGTTCAAGGTGTTCTCGCGCTCATCATTACCACCCATGGCTGGGTTCTTGCTGCGGGCACGGCCTACAGCATCAATCTCATCGATAAAGATGATACAAGGTGATTTCTCTTTAGCCTGGCGGAACAGGTCGCGTACACGTGAGGCACCTACACCTACGAACATTTCAACGAAGTCGGAACCGCTCATAGAGAAGAAAGGTACGCCAGCCTCGCCGGCAACAGCCTTAGCCAAGAGGGTCTTACCAGTTCCCGGAGGGCCTACGAGAAGGGCTCCCTTTGGAATCTTACCACCCAAGTCGGTATATTTTTGTGGGTTTTTCAGGAAGTCTACAATTTCCTTCACTTCCTGCTTGGCACCTTCCTGTCCGGCCACATCCTTAAAGGTGATGCCGATGGCATTTCCCTTTTCGTACATCTTAGCTTTGCTTTTGCCCACGCTGAAGATGCCGCCGCCCATACCGCCGCTGCCCATACCGCCGCTGAATCTTCCAGACATCCAAAGGATGAAGAATACGAAGAAGAGCAGAGGTGCCAGATTGAAGAGCGTGCTTAAGAAGTCGTTATCCTTCTGGTTGTCGTAGCTGAAGGAGCGTATCTTCTTTTCCTTCAACATCTGGTTGGCATAGCGTTCCACTTCGTCAACCGAGCCGAACTGTACTTTTACGTATGGGTTAGGACCTACAGACTTTGCCGGCATATTGTATACATCGCGCGTATATTTCGGGTTGATGTATATTTTGAGGGTGCTTTCTGTTTTATTGGCCACAACACTGAGCACATAACCCTTGTCTACATACTGTTTGAACTGGGTGTATGTGGCTTCCTTGGCAGCGCTGCCTCCAATCGCATCGCCTCCTCCTGTAAAGAAGAGGATGATCATGGTGATGAGGCAGATGGTGAAAAGCCAGGTCATATTAAATCGTGGCATCTTTGGTCCGCCATTGCCACGAGGCTTCATATTATTGCTTTGTTCCATTTTATTTTATATGTATAACTTTTAGTCGAAAAACAATGTCTGATTCATCATGTAGGATGGGAGAGACTGACTAGTCTAGATTAGGTATATGGGTAAGCTTTGCATCCTCCCATAAATGTTCGAGGTCGTAATAAGCACGTACTTCCGGAAGGAAGATGTGTACTAATACGTCAACAAAGTCCATTGCCACCCACTGGTCGTTGCCGAGACCAGCTACATTTACAGGTTTTTCTTTCAGGTTCTTGCGCACGATGTCTCCTACAGAACCTGCGATAGCTTCAACCTGAGTAGGGCTTCCTCCCTGGCAGATGATGAAGTACTTGGCAATGCTTCCATCGATTTCTGTCAGGTCGGCGATAACAATGTCTTGACCTTTCTTTTCTTGTATACCTTCTTTAATAGTCTCTACGAGTTGTTTAACTGTGTTCATTTATCTTTTCTTTCTTACTTAATTTATATTCTCTATTTTTCTGCAAAGATACATTATTATAATGGAAAATCGACTTAAAAGGCAAAAAAAATGTGGAAAATTAAAGAAATTGCGCTTTTTTTAGAAAAAAGTGCCGAAAAATTTTGTTGGTTCAAAAAAAACTAGTACCTTTGCACTCGCAATTAAGAAAAGAACATCTTGTTTGCTGATATTGGGATATGGTGTAATGGTAACACTACAGATTCTGGTCCTGTCATTCCTGGTTCGAGTCCGGGTATCCCAACAATCAAAAAGTTCTATTTTAAGTTTGGGATATGGTGTAATGGTAACACTACAGATTCTGGTCCTGTCATTCCTGGTTCGAGTCCGGGTATCCCAACTCATACGGTAAGGCATCTTTCAGTAATGAAAGATGTTTTTTTGTTTATAGGAATTCTGTTTTATGGAGTATTCATAACAATAACCCCCAGAGCTTTCGCCCTGGGGTTTATTGTATTTATTTCTTCTCGGCATCAATAGCCTTGATTTTCTGCTTTACCATTTCGAGGTCAGCCTTGAGTTTCTCAATCTTACGGTTCATTTCTTCTACCAGGCTGTTGCCCTTCTTGCTGGCCGTATTGAAGAAACCGAGGTTGTTCTCGTAGGTAGTAATCTCGATGCGCAACTGGTCGTAGCGGCGCAAGAGTTTACCACGCTCATTGCCGAGTGCATTGCCGCCTTCTTTGGCAACATTCTTCAGGTTGTTCTTGAAGTTGTCGAAGTGGCGCTTTGCGTTGGTGGCGTGAAGTTTCTTGTAGGCTGCATCGATAGCCTCATGATACTCTTTATAGACCTTGTCTTTCTCTTTGAAAGGAACGTGTCCAATTGCACTGTATTGCTTGGCAAGATTTTTGAGCTTCTTTTGGAAATCGTTGTCTGAAATCTCTGCAATTACAAGTTCCTTGAGCTGGGCAATAATGTTGCGCTTCTTGTCCAGATTAGCATGTTCCTCGCTGCGTGAACCGGCATTCTGCTTGTTGCGGGCTTCAAAGAACTTGTTGCAGGTATCCAGAAATTCCTTCCAGAGCAATTCGCCTTGTTTGTGAGGTACGGTACCCACCTTCTTCCATTCTTTCTGAAGAGCGATGAACTTGTCGCCAGTCTTCTTCCAGTCTGTACTGTCAGCCAGTTCCTTTGCCTTGTTTACGAGTTGCTGTTTCTTTTCGAGATTGGCAGAGTAGGTATCTTTCAATCCTTTGAAGAATTCTGCCTTCTTGTTGAAGAATTTATCGTTGGCGATGCGGAAACGCTCGAAAATCTTGACGTTCATCTTCTGAGGGGCAAAACCGATAGTGCGCCACTCTTTCTGAATCTCTATGATTTCCTGGGTAACCTTTTCCCAGTCCTTGGCAGTCTTGTATTCTCCTTGGTTGGCAGCCTCTACCTTTTCGCAGAGGGAAGTTTTCTTGGCGAGGTTTTCCTCTTCCTTGGCACGCAGGTCTTCGAAGTGCTGCTGGTGCTTCTTGTTGATAACAGTGCTAGCAGCCTTGAAACGTTCCCAAATCTGCTCTCTCAACTCCTTGGCAACAGGACCGATTTCGCGATATTGCTGGTGGAGGTCCTGAAGCTGGTGGAAGGCAGAAATAACATCCTCTTCCTCATTGAGTTTCTCTGCAGCCTCGCAGAGTTGGGTCTTGGCTTCAAGATTCTTCTTGAAGTCATATTCGCGAGCTTCGCTGTTCAACTTGAGCATGTCGTAGAACTGCTCTACATAGAGCTGATAGTTCTTCCATACCTCGTTTGCCTTGTCTGCAGGGATGTTTTTGATTTCCTTCCATTCCTGCTGCAAGGCCTTGAAGTCCTGATATGATTTGTTGGCCTCCTCCGGTGAGGTGGTCATGGCCTTTATCTTTTCGATAATTTCCTCTTTTTTGCGGAGATTATCTTGTTTTTCTTCTTCTTGTGCCAGGAAGATCTTGGCTCTTTTCTCCTTGATGAGTTGCATCTCAGCCTTGAAGGCTTCTTCGGTGTCATCCGGTAGAAGGATATACTTCTCTGGGTCACCGCCTTTTGCGAGATACTCTTTCATCTGTGCGTCTCTTTCTGCGAGATGAATCTTGTAGAAAGTAGTCTTGAGTAGGTCGAGTTCCTCCTTGTTTGGATTTTCGCTGCTATGAGCGATTTCCTTTACTCTTTCGAGCACTTCCTGCTTGGTGGCATAAGCCTTCTTGGCAGGGTCTTCCAGGGTGCTCTGCTGCAACAGAGCTTTTTCTTGAGAGTCCATCATGTCACTTTGTTTAGTTTATGATTCGAGTTTCTTGGGCCGATAGTCGCTTATCCGCAATTCGACCCCATACAAAATTATATTATTAATAAGTTGCAAACTTAAAAAAAAAAATCGAATATCATGCCATGATACTCGATTTTTTAATTTTTTTTGTATTTATAATTGCCTTTTTCTTGCTAATCATCGTTTTATGTGCTCTTTCGGGCTACTTAATGCATATCAGAGTGGTATATGCTTAGAGCAGGCGCTTGTATCTAAGGAAGCCCCATGAAAGTGCAGAAACGAGCACGGAGATAACCAGGGCAATGGCAAATCCGTAATGGCTGTCTTCCATACCGTTGATTAAGTTCATACCGAACAATGAGGAAATCAGCGTAGGCAACATCATGACGATACTGATACTGGTCAGGGTACGCATCGTGGTATTCATGTTGTTGTTGATGATGCTCGAATAGGTATCCATCGTCGACTCCAGAATGTCGGAGTAGATGCTTGTAGTTTCGCGTGCCTGTGTCATCTCGATGTTTACGTCTTCGATGAGGTCGGCATCAAGTTCGTCCACCTGCAGCTTGAACTTCAACTTAGACAGGAGATTCTCGTTGCCTCGGATAGAGGTGATGAAGTAGGTAAGGGAGTCCTGCAGGCGGCTCAGGCCAATCAGGCTCTCATTGTTCACACCATGATCGAGGTTTCGTTTTGCCTTTTCTATGAGCGAATTGATCTGTTTCAATCGCTTCAGATACCAAACCGCTGATGAAAGGAAGAGACGGAAGGTCATGTCTACATAGTCAGTGAACCCCTCGCTGCGCTTCTGCTGGTAGCTTACGAAATCAATCATCATGTTGGTTTCATAATAGCATACGGTGATGGTAACATCGCGCTTATGGATAATACCCAGAGGCACGGTGGTGTATGGGGTACGGCTGCGTATTTCCTTGACATAAGGGATACGGAGGATGATGAGCATCCAGCCATCGTCATATTCATAGCGGGCACGCTCATCAGTATCGCTGATATCCGAGAGGAAATAATCAGGGATCTTGAATTCTTCTTCCAGCAAGCGCTGGTCTTCATCAGTTGGACATGTTACTTGTATCCAGCAGTTTGGCTGCCACTCATTGAGTACAGTCAGATTCTTGTCTATATTCCAATAAGTCTTCATAGTTTGCTAATCTCCACATAATAAAAGTTTGGGGTATGGAGGCTAGCGCTTGGGTACGGCCTACTGAAAGGCTTCGTCGTTGCTGAATCTCCACGCCTTACAATTCATTATTGTTCTCCGCGTGATAATCGTCCATTTTGGTGTTATTTTAATGAAACTTATGCAAGTGAATTTGTATGATCTGCTACAGAGATTTTACAAGACTTGCGAAATCGACTGCAAAGGTAATGATTTCTTTTGAAAACTGGAACAAAAAAGCCGAGAATTTTCACTCTCGGCTTTCTTTTTTAATCTTTTTGTAATTTCGTTCCCCATTTTTTTTACTTTGCAGGAATCTCTGTCAGGAGCTGCTTGACGAGGTTCCAGAAAGGAGCTACGCAACTGATCTGGCAACGCTCATTGGCTGTGTGAGGGCTAAGAAGGGTAGGACCGAATGATACGACATCGAGGTTAGGATACTTGCTCAGGATGATAGAGCACTCCAGACCTGCGTGAACAGCCTGTACCTTACCGTCTGTGCCGTTCTGTTCTTTGTAAACCTTCAATACGTGTTCCAGAATGTCGCTCTTAGGGTTAGGGTTCCATCCCATATAGCTGCCGCTGAATTCAACCTTCATGCCTGCCATGTTGAAACAGCTTTCTATCATTGTGGCAAGATACATCTTGTAGTATTCGTGGCTAGAACGGGCCAGAATCTTGATAGCAGCCTTGCCGTCACCAATCTCAACGATTGCGAGGTTTGAAGAGGTCTCTACGATTTCAGGCATAGATGGAGCCATACGCAATACGCCATCGTGGCAAGCGTAGATTGCATCTACAAGATTATCCTGGATTTCGGCAGGAACCTGCATCTTAGGAGTCTCTACATTCTCAGCGAAGAACTCGATGTTCTCAGTTGTTTCAATGCCTTCGAACTCATCACAGATTTCGTCCTTCCAGTCTGCTACCAGGTCATTCAAAGCTTCAATATTCTCCTTAGGCAGGGTCAGAACAACCTCAGCCTGGAATGGGATGGCATTGCGCATGTTGCCGCCCTGCCATGAAGCTAGACGGGCATCGAGTTCTGAAATAGCTTCACGCACGAAACGAACCATGCACTTGTTGGCATTCGCTCTGCCTTCGTTGATTTCGATACCGGAGTGACCGCCTTTCAATCCCTTGAGGGTTACCTTAACGGCAGCATCTTCCTTGTCGGTTTCTACCTCTTTATAGTCGAGAGTTGCTGTGATGTCGATACCGCCAGCGCTACCGATAACGAACTCACCCCAAACCTCGGTATCGAAGTTTAAGAGAATGTCGCCGTTCAGTTCGCCTGCTGGGAGATCGTTGGCACCATACATGCCTGTCTCTTCGTCGGCGGTAATCAAGCCCTCGATAGGACCATGCTGCAAATCTTTTGATTCCATTACAGCCATGATTGTAGCTACGCCAAGTCCGTCGTCGCTACCGAGTGTTGTATGATTAGCACGTACCCAGTCGCCATCGATGATGGTTTCGATAGGGTCTGTTTCAAAATTATGCTTGCTGTCTGGTGCTTTCTGAGGAACCATGTCCATGTGCGCCTGCATAATAACGCCTTTGCGGTTCTCCATACCTGGAGTAGCAGGCTTGCGCATCACGATGTTGCCTGCTGGGTCTTGGAAAGCCTCTACACCAGCTTCTTTTGCCCAATCGAGCAAATAAGCCTGAATCTTTTCCAAATGTCCAGATGGACGTGGAACTTGTGTTAACTTGTCAAAGTTACGCCAGATTTCAACTGGGTTCAAATTCTTAATGTCAGCCATAATATTTTTATTTTAATGTTAAATGTTCAATGTTAAGTTGGGCATACGCCCTAAAGCAAGAGGATTCTTCACTCCTCACTCTTCACTCTTCACTTTCCCGGTAAACGCCAGTGCTATCCAGGCATAGATTCCCAAAAGGACTACAAGCAGGGTTTGCACGGAGTGTACGATGAGAACGAAGAAGAGGGCATCGTTTGCCTGAATGCCATAGAGTATGAGCATTGTCTTGACGGCAAAATGCCAAGGTCCGGCTCCGTTAGGAGTTGGTACGATGACCGCTATGCTGCCCACGATGAATGTCACCAGACCGCACATCAGATTAAGATGGGAGGTTGCCTCAAAGCATTGGAAGGTGAGATAGTAGTGGAAGAAATAGCTCAACCAGATGCCCAGTGTAAGGGCGATGTAGAGCGGTACATTTCTGACACCTTTCAGCGAGATGATACCTTGCCAGAGTCCTCCCAGTGTTGCTTTCACCTTATTATATATAGCGAGTCGCTTGAGCAGATAGTGAGCCAGGATGAGTACTGCTATGCCACAGATAGCTGTCACTATGTAACCTGTGGCTGTAAACTGGCTGAGTAAACTGTCCATGCTCGTACCTGTTTTCTCAAAGAAATTGAGGAATACCGGAATCTGCATCACAAAGACCAGCGCCGTAATCAGCAGCACGAGGAGTGAATCGATGGCTCTTTCTGTAACGACGGTACCCAAGGCTTTCGGAAACGAAACATCATCCCATTTCTTCAATACGCCGCATCTGGCAAACTCGCCCGCACGAGGAATTACAAGACTCAGAGCATAGGACAGGAAGATGGAGTAGATGCTGATACTGGAGCGGGCCTTCTCGCCTAATGGTTCCAGCGACTGTTTCCATCTCCATCCTCTGAACACCTGGGCAGAGATGCCAAAAGGGAACGACAGCAGCATCCAGGTCCAACTCATCTTGTGAAGCAGAACATCTTCTACTTGCTTGAAGTCGAATCCGCGATACATCCAATAAAGGATGGCGCCACCCAGAATAAGCGACAAAGCCACCTTCCATATGTTGTTTGCTATCTTCTTTATATCCATAATTAGATGCAAAGATAATACTTTTATTGACAATATCGTTCGAATCTGCATATTTTTAGCATAAATAAACGCTTGGGCGCCATTTATGGCTAAAAGTATAGCCTTTTTTTTAAGAAACAAGTGGCTCTTTCCCTTTTTTACCCAAAAAGATAAAAAAAATCGCATACTTCGTGTGGATTCTCAAAAAATAATCGTATTTTTGCAAAATATATAATATAAAGATAAGATATGAAAGCTGTAAAGCCTAAGAAGAATCTCGGTCAGCACTTCTTGACCGACCTCAATATAGCAAAGCGCATCGCCGATACAGTGGATGCCTGCCCGGATATACCTGTTCTCGAAATCGGACCAGGTATGGGCGTTCTTACCCAATATCTCGTAGAGAAACCAAGACCCGTCAAGGCGGTGGAAATCGACTCGGAGTCGGTGGCGTATCTTCATGAGAATTTCCCTACACTCAAGGATAATATTATCGGTGAAGACTTCCTGAGAATGGATTTGAACCAGATATTCGATGGAAAGCAGTTTGTACTGACAGGTAATTATCCATACGATATCTCATCGCAGATATTCTTCAAGATGCTCGATTACAAGGATCTCATTCCTTGCTGTACCGGAATGATTCAGCGCGAGGTGGCATTGCGTATGGCATCAGAACCAGGCAACAAAGCCTATGGTATCCTCAGTGTGCTCATCCAGGCATGGTATGATGTGGAATATCTCTTTACGGTAGATGAGAATGTGTTCAACCCACCACCAAAGGTAAAGAGTGCGGTAATCCGCATGACTCGCAACAAGGTGACTGACCTTGGCTGTGATGAAAAACTGTTTAAGCGTCTGGTAAAGACAGTCTTCAACCAGCGTCGCAAGATGCTCCGTGTAAGCCTCAAGCAGATGTTCCCGGGTGTAACCCCACGCGAGGATTTCTACACCACCGACATCATGACCAAGCGCCCTGAACAGCTCACTATCCAGCAGTTTGTAGAACTCACCAACTATGTGGGCGAAGAATTGAAAAGATTAGAATTAATAAAATAAAAACATATAATTATGATAGACGTTAAAGAAACTTTGAATTCTGCAGCAGAGCGTATGGAGATGGCAGCAATGTATCTCGCAGAGGAACTCTCTCATGTTCGTGCTGGTCGTGCTAATGTAGCCATCCTCGATGGTGTGCGCGTAAATAGTTATGGCAGTATGGTTCCTCTGAACCAGGTAGCTACAGTTACAACCCCTGATGCCCGTACTATCGCTATCCGCCCTTGGGACAAAAAGGCTATCAAGGATATCGAAAAGGCTATTATGGATAGTGGTGTAGGTATCACTCCTGAGAACAATGGCGAAATCGTACGTCTGGGTATTCCTCAGCCAACAGGTGAGCGCCGTAAGGAACTCGTAAAGCAGTGTAACAAGATTGCTGAGCGTGCTAAGATTGAGGTGCGCAACGTGCGCCAGGAAATCAAGGAGAAGTTGAAGAAAGCTATCAAGGATGGACTTTCTGAAGACTTGGAGAAGGATGCTGAGAACGATTTGCAGAAACTCCACGACAAGTACATCAAGCAGCTCGAAAACCTGATGGACGAGAAGGAGAAGGAAATCATGACAGTCTAAATCATTCTGGACTTACATTATTTAATAAGTGATAATGAGAGGACTCGTTATTAAAAATACAGGCAGCTGGTACACCGTCAAGACAGACGATGGCCAGCTGATTGAAAGTAAAATCAAGGGCAATTTCAGATTGAAGGGCATCCGCAGCACCAATCCTGTGGCTGTAGGCGATTATGTGCAGCTTATTACCAACCAGGAGGGTACGGCATTTATCTCTTCTATCGAAGACCGCCAAAACTATATCATTCGTAAATCACCTAACCTCAGTAAGCAGAGTCATATTCTGGCTGCTAATGTAGACCAGGCGCTGCTTGTGGTAACGGTGAATTATCCGCAGACTTCTACTACCTTCATCGACCGATTCCTGGCTGGCGCTGAGGCCTATAGAGTGCCTGTTATCATCATCTTTAATAAAAGTGATATACTTTCAGAAGAAGAATTGCATTACGAGAAGATGATGTGCACGCTCTATGAAACCATCGGATATAAATGTATCGAATTGTCGGCAGCTACAGGAGAAGGTGTTGAACTGTTGCGACCTCTTATCAAGGATAAGAAATCTTTGTTGAGCGGCAACAGCGGGGTAGGAAAGTCAACCCTCATCAACCAGCTCATTCCTGATGCAGAGCAGCGTACCGCCAAAATCAGCGAGGCGCATAATAGCGGAATGCATACCACAACCTTCAGTGAGATGCTGGAACTGCCGGAAGGTGGTTATCTCATTGATACTCCGGGCATCAAGGGCTTTGGTACCTTTGATATCGAAAAGGAAGAGCTGACCAGCTATTTTAAGGAAATCTTCAAGTTCTCTCAGGATTGTAAGTTCTCTGACTGTACCCATACCCATGAACCGGGGTGCGCGGTAATCAAGGCGGTTGAGGAACATTATATTGCAGCTAGCCGCTATCAGAGTTATCTCTCTATGTTGGAGGATAAGGATGAAAATAAATACAGAGAGGCTTTTTGATAGGGAAGAGTGAAGAACGAAGAGTGAAGAAATTAAAAAAATCATATTAATGAAAGAACAGAAGGACGTTAGGCAGCGTATCGAAGAAGGTGAGTTCGCACAGAGTGCAGAAATCAGTGCGAGCTATCTGGATGAGGACATCTTGATTATAGATAATGTCAAGGTGTTGCAGAACCCCGACCCTATGAGATTCCAGATGAACATGATCGCATCCTGTCAGAGAGGCAGCCTGAGAGCTGAACTCAACGGGCGGGAACTCACCGTGGAGAAGGGCGATATATTTATCAGTCCGCCTAACTCTATTCTCGACATCAAAGAGGTGTCGGAAGATTTTGCATGCACAGCCATGTGTGTCAGCAATCACGGCTTGCTTGGTATTCTTCGTTCTCATATCTCGGTATGGAACCGTGCCATGTATGTGAGCAAGGTTTCGGTGTTGAAGATGAACGAGGTGGATATGGTGTTCTATTCTAAGTTTACCGACTTGGTGCGCCTCTGTCTGGATCCGAAGTTCAACGATCGCAGTTCATGGAAACCTTATCGCCGTGAGATAGTGGAGACGCTCCTGAAGAGTGCTCTCCTTGCCGTGAGCAATCTTTTGCTGACAGATCTCCCGAAAGAAACTTTGGGAACCAGTGCCAGCGATTTCTTTGATAAGTTCCTGGAGATGTTGCAGCAGAGCGAAATCAAGCATCAGCCTGTAGAATATTTTGCGCAGCAGCTTTGCATCACGCCCAAATATCTCTCCATCATCTGCAAGCGCCATTCCGGCAAGACAGCCATCGAGTGGATTACGGAGTATACGCTTGCTGATATCACCTATTATCTCCGTTCTACAACGAAAACAATCAAGGAGATTTCTGGTATACTGGGCTTCTCCAATACCTCATTCTTCGGTAAATATGTAAGAGAGCATCTGCACATGTCACCTCTGAAGTATCGTGAAAGTTTGAGAAAACAATAACAGCAAAATAAAAACTCGCAAATTCTAAAGAAAGAATCTGCGAGTTTTTTGTTTCTATCAAATAGGGTGGAGCTGGAGGGATTCGAACCCTCGTCCGCACAAGGAAACCATACGCTTTCTACATGCTTATTCCAGCCTTCGGTTTTCGAGGCATGACAGGACCTGGACCACCAATCATACCCTTATCCTCTAAAATTTCATCCATGCAACGAGGCGTACATGAACTATTTCCGATTTACCTGCACCGCTTGATCAACAAGATTCGGAACAACATCCGTTGAGCGATGTCTCGTTCCAGCACCCTGTGCTGGAATAAAGCTAGTTTACTATACTTCGACTAGGCAGCGAGAGCGTAGTTATTTTCGCCAATTAATTTTTTGTTCACTAGGATTAAGGAGGTAGCCAACGAGCCTCCGCATGCTTACGTACCATTTCATCTCGCCGTCAAATCCAGTCAACCCCGAGATTTTTCTGATATTGGGTGCAAAGATAAGGCGAAAATTTGAAACTACCAAATTTTTTAAGGAAAAAATCATACTAAAGATTCCAAATAGCTTAAAATGAGCGTTTTATGAGTTCTTGCCTTAAACATGCTAACCAAACTCTTAATGCAATGGCTGTAATAGCATCCTCATTATCATTATTTTTAGGTATTGCATACCTTCTTAGAAATATGTACCTTTGCAGCCTGATTCAAGATAGTAATAATGATTATGAATATGCTAAATAAAAAAATAACTTGGAGAAAACAACATAAATGGTTAGGCATCGGTATGAGTTTTTTCATACTGATGTTCTGCTTGTCGGGTATTTTGCTCAACCACCGTTCGCTTATCAAAGATGTGGACGTGAGCAGGAAATATCTGCCAAGCCGCTATGAATTTAAGAATTGGAATGGCGGGTTGCTGAGGGGAACGCTTGCTTTGGATGATGCCATATTGCTGTATGGAAACGGGGGAATCTGGCAAACGGATTCTAGAGCATCCACATTCAAGGACTTTAATAAGGGGATGCCAGCAGGAGCAGACTGCCGACAGATAAGAAATGTTATCAGAACGGATGATGGTTCTGTCTGGTCGGTATCTCCATTTTCACTTTACCGGTTGGGGAGTCACAAAATATGGAAAAGCGTAACTCTTCCGACAGAGCCGGAAGAGAAGTTGAGCGACATTTCTGCTCATGGAGATACGCTTTTGGTTCTCAGCCGCTCCTATGCTTATGTTTCCTTGCCACCTTATCAGAACTTCCACCGGATAGAATTGCCTATGCCAAAGGAGTATGATGGGAAGGTTACAGTCTTTCGTACGATATGGCTGCTTCACAGTGGAGAGTTGTTTGGCAGCATTGGTAAACTCATCGTAGATGGCATTGCCATCATCCTGGTGTTGCTCTGCATCTCAGGTCTTATCTTCTGGTTAAAGCCTAAACAGAAGAGGTTGCTTCGCTTTTCGCTGCAATGGCATGACAAAATAGGTCGATATACCATCATGCTTACTTTGTTGATAGCCCTGACAGGTTGGTGCCTTCGTCCACCTGTGATGATAGCCTTGGTGTTGAACAAGATGCCGTCTATTCCAGGGACGACGCTTCATAGCAAGAACCCTTGGAATGACAAACTCCGTGTGGTGCGTTATGATGAAAAGTTCGGTGACTGGCTCTTGTCAACTTCGGATGGTTTCTTTTCCGTGAATTTCCAGACAGGAAAGTTGGAGTCCATCTCCAATACTCCACCAGTCAGCGTTATGGGATTGAATGTCCTTCAGCAAAACAAAGATGGTAAATGGTATTGCGGTTCGTTTAGTGGTCTCTTTGTTTGGGATAGAGTAAAGGGGACAACCGTTGATTATTCTACCGGGAAAGCTGCTTTAAAGAACGCTGGTGCACCATTCGGAAAAATGGCGATAGCAGGTATGAGCCAGGATTTCTCTGATACGCCTGTCATTGCTGAGTATAATGAAGGAACCGACTTTGCGCCACAACCCGCTTATATGAACCAACTGCCCATGTCATTATGGAATGTGGCTCTGGAGGCTCATAGCGGTAGAATCTTCATAGGTAGTATTGCTACATATATATTTATCTTCGTGATGGGAATACTTGCCGTATGGTGCCTTTGGTCTGGGTATGTCATTAGACTAGTGAAGAAAAAATAAAAAAAGTTTTAATGCGTTGTTTTAATAGCCATATTGCTATATTGTATGTGTAAATGGTTGATACTCAGCGTAAAAGTGTGTATGGCAATTCTCGGAAAAGCACCGGGAATTGCCATATATTGTTATAGTGAGAATTAGTACCCTCATTTTCGTCGCGACGTATCAGATGCTACGTCGGGACGCAGTTGTTGTTACGTCGCGATATATCAGATGCTACGTCGGGACGTAATTTCTTCCGCATCGATGGCGAAGTTATGAATAAAGATTGTTCATGGCAATATATGGCAGATAACCCCTAAAAATAAAGAATTGCCATATCCCTAACAGCTTTGTAATCAGAGAGATTACTGGCTGGTATGGCAATATGGCAATTCTTGAAAGAAAAATATTTAAAAATAAGTCTTATTACTTCACGCTCCACTCAAACAAACCACAGGACAGAGTCTCTGGCTGCTTCAGCTCGAGCTTAACTGCCTTGGTCTTCACTGGGTCGAAATTCACGATGCAGGCTACACCTCGCTTGCATGGATAAGCATCGGCTCCTGGAACTTCCTTCCAGTTGCCTGCCTCGTCCTGATAGTAGAGCTTCCAGCTGTTTGGCACCTTGCAACCGCCCCATGGCTGGTCGTCGTACCAATATACGGTGCTGGTCTTGATCTCCTTGCTCTCTGGGAAGGTGTAGGTAATCCACTCTGTAGTGTTCTTCTTTGGCCACCAGTGGATGTATGGGACAGAGCGGTCGTTCTCATCGGCTGGAACCAGTCCGTCGGTGATGCTGCTCTTGGCAGGCACTGGAGAAGAGAATTCTACCTTAGCCTGAGCTGCGAGAGTTGCAGGAGCTGATGGCTTTGCAGCCTTGACATCCTGTGGCAACCATACCTTCATATTGCCGTTGCCACGATGAGCCCAGGCGAAGTATGGGATGAGAGTCAGGGTCTGGTCCTTGATGCTCAGCTTGCCGCTCTTGTCGTAGGCGAGGGTCTGCACGTTCTCGGTCAAGGTCTCCATGTTCTGACCCTTGTAGAGTGTCAGCACATTCTTATATTTAGGGTCGATGAAGTCATCGTACGAGAGCTTGCCCTCAGCGAACTGAGGTTCGCGGTTCTCCAGGATGCTCATGATGTCGAAGCCCTGGTTGTCTGGCCACTCTGCACAATATACGATAGGACCACGCTCGATGCTGATGCAGCCACGGTCGGCCTCTACCTTGTTGTTGGCACGTACGGTGCGTGCCTCCATGTCGAAGTGAACGCGAACCACATCGCCCTTCTTCCACTTGCGGTTGATGGTATAATAGCCATCCTCTGTTACCTTGGCCTCTACCTTCTTGCCGTTTACGGTGATGGTATAGCCCAGTCGCTTGCCGTCGCTGTAGTAGTAGAGGTCAGATGGAACAGGCTGTCCCTTCACCCATCCAGGGATGCGAATCTTCATACCGAACTGTCCAGCCTTGTTGTCATCTACCTTGATGGCGATGTCGCCGTTCCAAGGATATTTTGTGTCCTGGCTCAAAGCCACCTTCTTGCCGGCTACTTTCAGAGAAGAAGAGTTGCTGAGGAAGAGGTTGACATATACATTCTTATCCTTTACGGCATATACGTAGCCTGGGAGGGATGGCAGGAAACGGCAGATGTTGCTAGGGCAGCAGGCACAGCCGAACCAAGCCTGGCGCTGATGCTGACCCATGCTCTCCAATGGGTTAGGGTAGAAGAAGCCGCCGCCGTCCATGCTCACACCACTGATGAGACCATTGTAGAGGGTACGCTCCAATACATCGTAATACTTACTCTCGCCATGGAGGAGGAAGAGACGGTAGTTGACATAAACATTGCCGATAGCTGCGCAGGTTTCGCAGTAGGCACTCATGTTAGGCAACTCGTAGTTCTTTCCGAAAGCCTCGCCGTTGTTAGTAGCTCCGATACCTCCGGTGATGTAGAGCTTCTTGCTCACTATGTTGTCCCAGATGCGGTCGATGGCGTGGATATAGGCAGTATCTCCGGTGAGGGCAGCTACATCTGCCATACCAGCATACATATAGGTGGCACGAACGGCATGACCTACAGCCTCGTCCTGCTCCAAAACCGGTTTGTGGCTCTGAGAATATTCCTGTTTGATAGATGTCTTGCCACGATAGTCGAGGAAGAACTTAGCCTCTTCGAGATATTTCTTGTTGCCTGTAGCGAGATAGAGCTTGCAGAGTGCCATTTCGGCAATCTGATGTCCCGGTACCACGCAAGCCTGTCCTGGGTTAGGACCAACCTCGCGAACCACGCAGTCGGCATAGCGGATAGCGATGTCGAGGAACTTGCGGCTACCAGTAGCCTGCCAGTGAGCCACGGCACCTTCTACCATGTGACCGAGGTTGTAGAGCTCGTGGCTCAGATCCTCTTCCTTGCTCCAGCGCTTGTCGCCAGCCCAGAAATGAGGATGCTTCGGATTCTGTGTACGGGCGGTATAGAGGTAACCGTCAGCCTCCTGAGCCGGAGCGATGATGTCGAGCACACTGTCGATATACGCCTTGAGTTTCTTATCTGGGTAGGTCTGGAGTACGTAGCTGGCACCCTCGATGGTCTTGTATGGGTCGGTGTCGTCGAAACTGTAGGGCATCAGTTTGCCTACATCATAGGTGTCGCTTGGATGAGCGGCACGCTCAAAGTTCTTGTATCTTCCCTCTGATTCGCATTTGCTGAAAGCCAGCGGGATGGTTACTTTGCGAGAGGTTTCGATACGCTGTCCCCAGAACGTATTGTTCCAAACCTTTACTGATGTGAAAGGCACCGGTGTAATAGGATAACCACCCGAACTCTTGTTCACTTTCTGTGCCGAGGCAGGCATCAATGCCAATGCTGCCAAGGCTGATGTTACTAAAATCTTCTTCATGTATTGCTAGTTTATTTTGTTTGTCTTTTGTAAGGAATGTATTCATCCCAGAGTTTCAATGAGTGCAGATAGCCTGAGAAAGGCCATGCCTCTTCGGCATTTTTGCCCAGAAGCATAAACTGCGATGGCTTGACGAGGAGCTGGATATCCTTCTGGCTGATAAGCTTGTCGTTGATGTAGATGCTCTCGATTCTGCCGTCGAAGCAGACATATACGTGCTGCCACTTGCCTTCCAGGGTCTTCATCTCCTTGTAGCCGGCATCCTCATACCATCCGTAGTGGTTCATCACACCGCAGCGTGGTTCGGTGCCGTTTACCAGCATCAGCTTTTCCAGTTCATCGTGAGAAGAGGTGAAATCGGCTACGCATTCATTCTCGGCAATCTCCGGATTCAGAATCCATGCCTCGATGGTGTATGGAGCGTTGTCGCGGATAGTGGCTGGGAGTATGAAGTTGCTTCTATAACTCTCCTTGCCGGTAAAGGCGAATGCCTTTTTGCCCTCTATGGTCTTGATGATGGCTGCAGTATCGTGTTGCGTCTCGAACTCGCCCTTGAGGTGAACATCCAGCGGACTGCCGTTCTTGATGTAAGGCACGGTATCGCCCTCGTTGTAGTAGTCAGCGCTGATATCTACCACCAGTCCCTGACTGTTCTTGTCGGCTACTGCCTCACGCACGATGCTGCTCTGGGCATCGAAAGCCTTTTCTGCCGCCTCCTGTTCCCAGTTATAATAACGGAGATTGGTGAGGGTAAATTGTTTTTCGCCTGCAAGAATTTCCAGTTTTCCTTCAGAAAGATTCAGTCGAGGATCGTTTTCATCTATCTGATGCCAGCTTCCGTTGTCGAAAACTTGGGCGGTGAGGGTATGTTTGCGTGCTTTGCCGAGCTGCGGGTGAGTCATCACCAGCTGGGTGCCCGGTTGCAGGGTGATTGCATCTTTGCCAGCCATGCGCTCTCTGAGGGCGGTGCCCTGAAGGAGCGAGAACTTGCCGGCAAGCATTCCCTCGTTGTTATGCCAGGTTGTACCATCGAAATCGGCTGCTGTCAGACCGAGCCACTGCTGTGGGGCAGAATCTTCTGCGGAACCGTAAACCTTGATGTTCCAGATGGCGCCACCGAAACCATTCTTCTGTCCGCCAGTATAGGTGAGGCGGATGTACTGCGCCTTGGCATTTCCGAAATCTACCATCGGCGAACCAGCCAGACGGTTCTGTCGCTTGTCGGAGAAGGTCTGCCAGTGCTTGCCATCATTCGATGTCTCGATGAGATACTGATAGAACTGTGTTCCGTATTCAAACTGAGTCCAGATGCTCTTGATGCTCTGCTTCTTGCCCAGGTCAATCTGAATCCAGGCTGGTCCGGTGGTGCGAGGGCGCCAGAGTGTGCCGTTGTTGTCATCAACCGCATATTCCGGACGGAAGTCGTTGTCGTAATAGGAAGAGGCTGTAACCTTGGTGCCGAATGCGAGGTTCTTTGCCACCTTCATTTCTGGCTTCAGATCGAGACCTTCGTGGGTTGGAATGACCTCCTTGATGGTACCGTCTGCATTGAATTCGAGTTTATCGATTGCCACCTGACGATGGAATCCACGGTTGGAATGCGGATTGTCGTGGCGATGATATACGATGTAGTAGTTGTCGCCTTCCTGCAGCACGCTGTTGTGTCCCGGACCGTGAACGCTTCCATCGGCATTGGTCTTGAGGATAGTTCCGTGGTAGGTATAAGGACCGAGCGGACTCTTGGCTGTGGCGTAATCTACGCGGTAGCTGGCATCCTCGCAATGCTCGCAGGAGTAGAGGAAGTAGTAGATGCCGTTGCGCTTGAAGACGAATGGAGCTTCGAAGAAGTGAGTAACCTCGGTGTTCGGGATGAGCTTGGTTTCGCTGAATGATTTCATGTCAGGATTCAGCTTACCTGCTCCACAACCGAAGCCTTTGTAGATGCCCCAGGTGCCCCAATACATATAGACCGAACCATCATCATCTCGGAAGGTCTGACCATCCAGGGTGATGGCATTCTTTACAAATCTGTCCGGTACGAGCACGGCTTCGCTCTCGCCCAACACGTTCTTCCAAGGACCGCGAGGCGTATCGCCCACACCCAGATGAAGTTTGCAAGGCTGGCAGTAGAGGTAGTAATACTTGCCGTCGGCTTCGTTCTTCATCACATCCGGTGCCCAGATCCAGTGGCTGTCCGGCCAGTTCATCGGCATCAGAGTCCAGTTCTTGAAATCCTTGCTGCACCAGAGCTGTGCCGGTCCGAAACCGGCTCCGCTACCATCGGTAGTAGCATATATATAATAGGTGTCACCAAACTTTTTGATGGTTGGGTCGGCAAAATAACCAGGCAGGATAGGGTTGCCGGCTCCCGGAGTGTTGTAGGCAGCTTTCTGGGCAGCACCTGTCTCAGGTGCTGCCGCAGCTGCAGTTACGAATAGTGTTACAATTATATTTTTACTAACCATATGAACTTCTTTTCTAAATATTTATTTCTTAATGAGTTTAATGACGAATCCTCCGCCAGAAGCAAGATGAATCTTCATTTCCGATTTCTGATCGATAACGGATTTCTCTATCTTGTAATCCTCGGCATCATGGTTGGCATTGATGCCGTCCTTCAGCACGATTGCTTCGTAATCTCCATTTGGGAGAAAATCAAACTTTAGGGTGAGCGTGCGCTCATCCCAGTTGCTCTGACCGCCTACATACCAGTCGTTGCCCTTCTTTCTGGCGGTAACGATATACTTTCCGATTTCGCCCTGTGGCACGATGGTCTTGTCGAAGACTACTGGCAATGAAGCGATGTATCGGGTGTATGGCTCATCAGCCTCGTAGTTGGTAGGAGTGTCGGCAAGCATCGTAAACGGACTGTCCTGCACGATGTAGCAGGCAGCCTGGTGGCATCGGGTACCCATCGAAATTGGTTTGGTGTATATAGCCTTCCAGTTGTCGCGGGTTCCGTTTCTCATCGCTCCCGGTGTAAAATCCACCTGTCCTGCCATCATTCGGATGTATGGGAAGGTGACGTCGTAGAGTGGCATGTCATTCTTAGCCTCTGTCCAGCGGCATTCTTCCATACCGAAGACACTCTCATAGTTGAGGATGTTAGGATAGGTGCGGTTCAAGCCGTGTGGCTTGTAGATGCCGTGCAGGTCGAGAATGAGATGATGCTTGGCTGTGCAGGCTGCCAGGCGTTCCACTATTTCGATGGCGGTCTGGTCGTCGCGGTCCATGAAATCCACCTTGAATCCCTTGATGCCCATATCAGCATAGGTCTTGCAGATGGTTTCAAGATTCTCGTCCATCACGTTGAAGACTGCCCAAAGCACGATATCCACGCCCTTGCTCTTACCATATTCTATGAGTTTAGGCAACTGGATATCGTCTATTGGTTTCAGAATACTTCCCTCTTTCGAGTTGTACCATCCTTCATCAAGGATGATGTATTCCAAGCCGTGATTATGAGCAAAATCTATGTAATATTTGTAAGTATCGAAATTGATGCCTGCCTTGAAATCCACACCTTTCAGATTCCAGTCGTTCCACCAGTCCCAAGCCACCTTTCCCGGTTTGATCCAGGAAGTATCGCCTATCTTGTTGGGAGCAGCCAGGGCGTACACCAGATTGCTGGTTGGCATCTGGGTATCGTGCTCTGTGATGGCGAAGATGCGCCAAGGATAATTGCGTTTGCCGGTGCTGGTTGCGATGTAATCGCAGGTGCTCTTTACGTGGCTCATGTGTCGCCAAGGGTAGTAGGTCATCTCCTTAGGGTAGGGAGCAAAGGCGGCTCTCAGGATTCCCTTCTCCTGATCCTGTTCGCTGCTGTTAGCCTTCAGCCACATGCCCGGATACTTCTCCAGGTCGCTTTCCAGGATAGTGACTTTCGCCTTTCCGCAATCTATGGTTGCCGGGAGGAAAGCCAAATCCTGCTTAGCGGTATCGAGCCGTGTTTCGTGATAGATATTCTGGAAAGCCATGGCAAAAGGCTTTTCTGGAGTCGTAGTGTATGGCAACCATGCTTTCTTGTCCTTGCCAAACTGGTAGGCGGCGGTTTCATTCAGGATGATGGTCTTGCCTTTTCGCTGGGTATAGAATCGGTAAGCCACTCCCTCATCGTAAGCTCTCAGGATGATGCCGAAACCATTCTTCAGTTTCAGATTCAGTTCCTGATAAGCTGTTTCAAAGTTTTGCTGACGATAGAATGGCGCATGGATGGTTTCCTTATGGTTGCTAAGCTTGTGGCTTACTACCTTCGGATTCTTACCCATGTCCATTCCATCGTTCAGCGTTACACCTATTGAAGACTCCTGTAAAAGAATGGAGCCATTGTATTTAAATTGAAGAGAGAGAGACTTGTTGGTGTTGAGTTCTGCTACGATTTTACCATCTGGTGATTTCACCAGATAGTTCTCTGCCGATACTGTTGCCCCTATATATAATAAGGTGGCGATGAAAAAGAGTTTCTTAACCATAACTTTCTAGGTTTATTGTTGTTTTGTCCGTTTTGTTGTTCGCTTGGTGGCAATGCCTGTATTACCGGATTACCACAAGTTTTTATTTCTGCTGCAAATTTACGAATAGAATTGTTTATGTAATGCAAAGAAAGTCCAAAATGATGAAAATATCGTATCAAAAGCCCCCTGTTAGACGATAGTTGCATCTTTATGTACGATAATTTTAGGACTTCGTTGATTTTTTCTGTTATTTTGCAGCCAGAAAAATAAACGAAACAATAATAAACCTAGAAGATATGGATTTAAAGCAGTTCACATTATTAATAGGAGTAGCTTGTTTGCCTGGAATGACAACAGCAGCCACGGTTTATCGCACTATCTCTAAGGTGGAGGCAATATCAGTGGATTGTCCGGTGGGCACAGCTCCTCGACTTCCTAATCTCGTATGGGTAACCTATTCTGATGGTTATTCAGAGTATCGACAGGTACGCTGGGCTAACGCTCCGCTTGCTGATGAGCAGGCTGAGGCTGATGCGCAGAAACATCCTGCCGGGAGCCAATATGAGATAGGTGGTTTTGTGATTGGTGATGAGACTACCGACAATGGTTATCCTGTCAAGGCACAAATCAAGGTGGTGGCTGAAGGCTATCAGACTCCAGAAAAGGAAGTGGCTCATACCTTCTCACTCGCTGATGTGAGCATAGATGGTGACAACCGACTCACCCACAACCGCGATGAGGCACTCCGTGAGATCTGTTCCTGGGATGTTACCCAGCAGCTCTACAACTATCGCGATACCTACGGACTCAGTACCGAGGGTTATACCAAGAGCGATGGCTGGGATTCGCCGGATACCAAGCTCAAGGGTCATGGATCTGGTCACTATATGTCGGCAATCGCACAGGCATACGCCGTGGCAACTAATCCTGAACAGAAGGCAATCCTCCGCAAGAACATCACCCGAATGGTGAATGAGTTGCGAGAGTGTCAGGAGAAGACCTTCGTATATAATAAGGAACTGAAGCGCAACTGGGAGGCTCGTGATTTCGCTCCTGAGGCAGAACTCAGAGAGATGAAGGGCACCTGGGCTGCTTTTGATGAGTATAAGAAGCACCCTGAACTTTATGGCTACGGCTATATCAACGCCATTCCGGCTCAGCATTGTGCTCTGATTGAAATGTATCGGGCTTACAACAACTCCGATTGGGTTTGGGCACCTTATTATAGCGTACACAAGCAGCTTGCCGGTCTGATAGACATCGCTACCTACTTTGATGATAAGGAAATCTGCGACAAGGCTCTCCTCATCGCCAAGGATATGGGACTCTGGGTATGGAACCGCATGCACTACCGCACTTACGTAAAGCAGGACGGCACCCAGGGCGAGCGCAGAGCCAAGCCGGGTAACCGCTACGAGATGTGGGACATGTACATCGCCGGTGAGGTGGGAGGTATGAGTGAATCGCTCGCCCGTCTTTCTGAAATGGTTTCCAATCCGGATGAAAAGGCAAAGCTCCTCGAGGCAGCCAACTGTTTCGATGCGCCTAAGTTCTATGATCCCCTGAGCAAGAACATCGATGACATCCGCACCCGCCATGCCAACCAGCATATTCCGATGATTATCGGAGCGCTGCGCAGCTACAAGAGCAATCAGAAGCCATACTATTACAATCTGGCTGAGAACTTCTGGAGACTGGTGCAGGGCAGATACATGTATGCGATGGGTGGTGTAGGAAATGGAGAGATGTTCCGCCAGCCATATACCCAGATTCTGAGTATGGCAACCAATGGACTGCAGGAAGGCGAATCGGAGGCTTATCCGGATATCAATGAAACCTGCTGCGCATATAATCTCGTCAAGTTGAGCAAGGATCTGAACTGTTATAACCCTGATAATGCGCAGTATCTCGACTATATCGAGCGCACGCTGTACAATCAGATTATCGGTTCCCTCAATCCGGACCAGTATCAGACCTGCTATCAGTATGCGGTAGGATTGAATGCCACCAAGCCATTCGGCAACGAGACTCCTCAGAGCACCTGCTGCGGTGGTACAGGTTCTGAAAACCATACCAAGTACCAGCAGTCGGCATATTTTGCCAACGATCATACCCTCTGGGTAGGTCTCTATATGCCAACCACCCTCCACTGGAAGGAGAAGGGCGTGACCATCAAGCAGGATTGCCTGTGGCCGGCACAGCATTCAGCCATCAAGATTACGGAAGGCGAGGGCGATTTCACCCTGAAACTCCGTGTACCATACTGGGCTACGCAAGGTTTCTCCATCAAGGTGAACGGCAAGGAAATGGCAAAGAGCTATCAGCCTAGCACCTATGTAGAACTGGAGCAGAAGCACTGGAAGGTGGGAGATGTCGTAGAAATCGACATGCCATTCAGCAAGCATATCGAATATGGTGCCGACAAGCTTTCGAGCGATGTGGCAAGTCTGGACGGTACTCCGCTGAAGACATCCTGGGTAGGAACCCTGATGTACGGACCATTGGTGATGGCGGGCACAGGCGCACAGACCTGGAATCAGGCTACGCTGAACATCGACTCCCGATTGAGTAATATCACCGTGGGCGAATCGAACGGCGTGACCACAGGTGCAGGAGCCAATCTCCTTACCCTGAAGCTAGATGGCAAGGAATTCCAGCCAGACTATTATCGCAACGCTAATAGTACCCACTACTACCGCATCAACCTGACCGATGCCAAGAGCAAGAAGAGCAAGAAGGTGAAGATAGATTTCACCGAACTGAATTCTCTCCTGAATCTTGCCGCAGAGCGTAAGGCTGACCAGGAGAAGTGGAATGCCCTTTCGCAGAAGGTTCCGGAGTATGCTCCATGGGCACCGTTCGGCTATGAACGCATGCAGAAGGTGATGGCTCAGGCACAGGAACTGGTGGCAAAGGGCAAGAAGAAGGTAACCCAGGATGAACTGGAAGGTACTACTGCCATCCTGAACCGTGCCATCAACACGATGCGCCCTGGCAATCTTGCCGAGATGGAAGATCTCAGACAACTTTCCGGTCTGCTTCGCCGTGCCGGCTGGCCTGATGACAACACCAGCGATGAACTCAAGGATGCCATCAGTTATGGCAGAATGGTTCAGAAATACGTGACCGACGGAAGTGGAACCCACGACATGATTCATGCCGCTGTGGGAAAACTGAAGAAGTCGATGAAACAATAAATAATAAGCCGTTACAGGCAATTCCTGAATAGAAATATAGGCTAAAAGACGAAAATATCGTCTAAAATACCAAAATTAGACGATATTTTCACTCTTTTGGACGATTTTGTGGCATGATATGATAAATATTCTGTTACTTTGCAATCGAAATTTTTAAAAAACAATTATCAACCTAACAAACAATAGAAATGAGACAGACACAAAACATTTCAGGCTTTGTACATAGCCAAGCCTATGTAAAAGCCATCGCGTGTTTGGTCTTTGCATGTGGGGGGGCATTACCTACTCTAGCTGCAAGTGAGACCTCATCAAGCCCAAAGGTAGAAAATGTTCAGCAGAACGAAGTTACCGTAAAGGGTGTAGTAAAGGATGCCAATGGTGAAGCCATCATTGGTGCGAGTGTTATTGAAAAAGGCAACGCCAAGAATGGTACAGTTACCGATATTGATGGTAACTATACCTTGAAGGTAAAGCGTGGAGCTACCTTGACCATCTCCTATATCGGATATATTAGTCAGGAAACCAAAGGTGGTAATATCATTTTGGAAGAAGACTTAAAGTCTTTGAACGAAGTGGTTGTTATCGGTTATGGTACTCAGAAGAAAGCTGATGTAACTTCTGCTGTTGTCAGTGTGAAGGCTGAGGACTTTACTAAGGGTAACTTCAATGATGCTGGTGATCTTATTAAAGGTAAGGTGGCTGGTTTGACAATTACACGACCTTCTGGTGACCCTGGTGCAACAACTCAGATTAGTCTTCGTGGTATAGCAACTGTATCAGGTAATGCTCAACCTTTGGTTTTGGTTGATGGTGTTCCTGGTTCTTTATCATCGGTACCACCTGAGAATATTGCATCTATCGACGTGTTGAAGGATGCTTCTGCTGCAGCTATTTATGGTACCCGTGGTGCTGGTGGTGTGATTATTATCACAACAAAAACCGGTCAGCGTGAGCAGCGTACGGAAGTGACATATAATGGTTATGTTTCTTTCTCAACTTGGGCAAAGAAGGCAGATTTTATGACTTCTTCAGATATTCGTGCCGGTAAAACTACTTTTAACGATGAAGGTTATGATACTGATTGGCTCGATGCAATCAGTCGTGTAGGTGTTACCCAAAATCACAGTATATCTTTGAGCGGTGGTAATGTCAAGACTTCTTATTTCGGCAACTTCACCTACCGTAAGGCAGAGGGTGTAATGAAGAAGACGGGTAATGAGTCAATGAGTGTAGCTTTTGATATGAGTCACTGGATGCTCAATGATATGTTGAAATTGAACATCAAGGTGAATGCTGACCAATATCAATATGATGTTAATGACGCAACTACTATATATCGTCAGGCTGTGATTCGTAACCCTACATCTCCAATCTGGAATGAAGATGGTTCTTATAATGAAGGTAGTTTGTTGCAGTACTGGAATCCTGTTTCTTTGCAGAATGAACAAAGTGGTAAGAATAAGAGCCAGACTGTAAAGATGACAGGTAATTTGACTTTTGAACCAATAAAAGGATGGCAGACGAATTTGATGCTTTCAAAAGATCAGACCATTAACCGTGGTGGAAATTATTATACTAGTAATCATTCTCTTCAAGGTGTGAATCAGAAGGGTTCTTACTCTGGATCTGCCTCACAGTCAGGTTATACCAGCGAGGCAACTTATCTGGAATTGACTTCTAAATTTATGAAGAACTTTAATAATGTTCATCGATTGGATGCTCTGGCTGGTTATAGCTACTCAGAAGATGTTTATGATGATGCTAGTATGTGGAATGGAAATTTCCCAACAGACTATTTCTCATATTATAATATGGGGTTAGGCTCTAAATTGACAGATGGACAAGCTTCAATGTCTTCTAGTAAGAACTCTAGCAAGTTGATTGGTTTCTTTGGTCGTGTAAGTTATGGCTATGCTGATCGCTATAATATACTTGCTAGTTTGCGTTATGAAGGTTCTTCTAAGTTTGGTGATAACCACAAGTGGGGTGCTTTCCCTTCAGTATCACTTGGATGGAATATCATGAACGAATCTTTTATGAAGTCAACAAAGTCATGGTTGAATAATTTAAAACTTCGTGCAGGCTGGGGTATTACTGGTGTGATACCTGGATCTTCTTATCTGTCATTACTTAGATATAGCTATAATGGTGGTAACTATTATAGAAACGGTAAATGGAATAAAGGTCTGAAGGCTGCATCTAATCCAAACCCTGACTTGAAGTGGGAAACTGCTCGTGAGTTTAATGTCGGTATTGATTGGAGCGTATTTAACGATCGTTTGTCTGGTAGTTTCGACTATTATAACAAGAAAACTTCAGATATGCTTTATGACTATACAGTTCCTTCTCCACCAAACTTGTATACCACAACTACAGCTAATGTAGGTGAGATGCGTAATACAGGTTTCGAGTTGATGATAAAGGGTGTTCCTGTTCAGACAAAGGATTGGAGATGGGAAACTCAGGCAACTTTACAGCACAATAGCAATAAGTTGGTGAGTTTGTCTAATGATCTCTATCAGACCGACAATACCCAGTGGTTGCAGGGGGTAGGTGATCCTGTTACCCAATATACGCATCGAGTTGCTGTAGGTGAGTCTTTGGGACAAATCTGGAGCTTGAAGGCTGTTGGTGTGTCAGACCAAGGCTTGTTCTTGATAGAGAACCCTAAAACTGGTCAGTGTGCAGAGTTCTATCAGGAAATGCGTAACGACTATGATAACTGGTATGAGTACATGGGTAGTGGTATTCCAAAGTTCACCTTGGGTTGGAACAATACCATCAACTATAAGGACTTTGATTTGTCTTTGCAGTGCAATGGTCAGTTTGGTTACAAGATTATCAACCAGCAGCGTGTGTTCTATGAGAACAATGCACATGCTTACAATAAGTTGAAGTCTGCGGCAGATGCTATAGGTGGTAATCGTCCATTGTCTGGTGCACAATCTCAGGTTGTAACAAGCTATTATATCGAGCAAGGTGACTATTTCAAGTTGAGTTCCTTGACATTGGGTTATACCTATACTCCAAAGAAGAAGACTTACATTCAGAATGCGCGTCTCTATGGTAGTGTTTACAATGTATTCACTATAACAAAGTACAAGGGAACAGATCCTGAGTTGGGTAGTGATAACTTCTGGACAGCAGGTGTTGACGATCGTGATAAGTATCCTACTGTTCGTTCATTCACCATTGGTTTAAATGTTACATTCTAATAAAAGATTATAATTATGAAAAATAATATATTGAAGAAAAGTCTCTATGCAGCCATGTTGGCCGTAGGTGCAGCAACTTTTACGGGATGTACCGATTTGTCAGAGACTGTATATAGCCAGCTTCCTGGAGACGGAAGTTACACCTTAACAAACAAGGACATTCAGGCAATGTATGGTCCTATTTACGACCGTTTGCGTGATATGTATAATGGTTGGGAAGGTTATCAGGACATCAGCGAGGAGTGTGGTGACTTGATTATGACTCCATTCCGTTATGAAACTTCTGGTTGGGGCGCACAGTATGTTTCTCTACATAAGCATGAGTTCCATAGCACTATCAATCACTTGTATCGTCCATGGTATTCTTGCTATCAGGGAATCACTACCTGTAACTCTTTGTTGGACAATGAAGGAATTGCAAGTAATGAAACTGCCAAGGCAGAGCTTCGCACCTATCGTGCATTGTTCTACTATGTTTTGTTTGATTTGTTCCGTAATATTCCATTGGAAACAACCTTGAATGTGCCTAGTGGATATATGCCAGAGCAGGAAGATCCTGCTAAGACTTTTGACTGGATTGTCAATGAGTTGAATGAGGCAAAACCTTATCTTACAAAGGACGTTGAGTTTGGACAAATCAACTATTATGGAGCTTGTATGATTCTTGCCAAGATGTACCTGAATCATAACGCTTGGTTCCCAACACAGGCAGAAGATAAGACTTTTTATGAGAAGGCTTGTGATGAGGTGAATGAAATCATTAATAGTGGTAAGTATGAGTTGGCTTCTACCTATCTGGAACCTTTCTCTGCTAACAATCGTAGCAAGGAAACTATTCTTGGCTTGGTATATGACAAGACCAATGCTGGTATGGGTACTAATTACTATTGTAAGTGGAATATCTCTGGTAGCGGTGCAATCTTTAATGTTACCTTTGATGGCTGGAATGGTAGTGCAGGTATTCCTCAGTTCATTAATAGTTATGATCCTGATGATACTCGTAAGACAGATTGTTGGATTTGGGGACCTCAGAAGAATAAAACTACAGGTGAGCAGATCTATATCAATGATAAGCCTCTGGATTATACCATTGATGTTTACGCAATTGAAAAGCCAGGTGCAGCCGGTATGCAAGGTGCACGTTTGAAAAAGTATGAAATTGTTGAGGGAGATGTTGGTGTAAGTAATGATGCTGTACCTTTCTTCCGTTTGACTGATGCTTATTTCATCAAGGCAGAGTGCTTGCTTCGTCTCGGTGGTTATAAGGGGGAGTCAGAGCAGGTGGCTGCTGATATTGTGACAAAGATTCGCCAGCGTGCATTCAAGAATAATCCTGAGAAGGCTACTCGTACTGTAGAGCAATTGAAGGGCGCTAGTGTTTATGACTATGGATTGCGTGAGACACAAGGTGAAATCAAAGATGGTGTGTTGACCAATATTGTCAATACCGAGACTCATGAGGGTGGAGCTGATATCCAACTGGGTGGACTTCTTGATGATCTGGCATGGGAATTCGTTTATGAACATCATCGTCGTCAGGATTTGATTCGTTTCAAGATGGATAATGGCTGCAATGTTTTCAATGGTAAGTCTTGGTTTGGTAAGAGTGCTAATACAAATGCATCCGATCATCATCTGGACATTTTCCCTATCTTGAAGGACAATTTGCAGGCTAATCCTAAATTGCATCAGAATCCAGGTTATGATGGGGCGAAGTAATATGTTATAATCAATATTAAAGAAGAATTAGTATGAAAAAGATATTTTTTATAGCCATGATGGCTTGTGCAGTCTTCGGGACAATGACTTCTTGTAGCGATGATTATGAAGATGCCAGCAAGCCTCATGTGTATGGTGAGACAGAGAACCCACCAGTAAAAGGTTCTGATGCCAATATGGTTACTGCTTCCATGAAAATGAAACAGGCTGAGGCTGGAACAGAAGTGAAAATAGTAGACTTATCTGTTTATTCAGATAAAGTTCAAGAGCAATTAGGCATGTCTCTTGACGAGGCAATAGCTGGTCTAGGTAATGGCACTGTAAGATTCTTGCCTGTAAATCCTGCTCGTAGAGTTTGGGAAAAAACAGCAGCAAATGCAGGTGATAATAAGTGGTATTTGACCTCTGCTGGTACTGTAGCTTCTTCTGAAGATGCAGCTGCGACGATGGAATTCTTGCCATCAAGCAAAGAGGTGAAGATTACTTTGACTCAAAATGCAACAACTGGTATTATTCCGGTGACATTTGGTTTTGTAAAGACAGATAATTCTGCCTATCCGGTAAACTTCCGTTGCCAGGCTCTAGTGACTGTAACAGATGCTAGTGTTTGTGATGTGGAACTGACTGTACCAAAGGGTGGTTATGCTTCAACATTCTTTAAGTTTAGTGAGATTGCAAAGAATATAGACTTTGCTTTCGGTATTAAAGATTTGAAAGAACTGGCGAAGGGACTCGACACAGAAACCCCTGTATATAATGTATATATGATGGATGCTAAGGGTAATCTCTATGGTGGACCTGGTAAGTATACTGCTAATGGTGCAGGTTACTGGTTGACAGAAACATTTGATATCGTAAATTGGGGTAAGGATGGTTTTGCAATGTTTATTGAACCGAATAACTACGACTACGATGATAATGGTAATGCAACATTAATGGAAGATGGTGGCGGATTCAATATTGGTCGTCTCTCTAATGATACTCCTGCTTCAGGTACAGTGCTTACTCCATCAATAGTGATCAAACCAGTGAAGGATACTGGTAAAACTTTGACTATCAACTTCACGTTGACATTCGAATAATCTAAGTATAACCAAAAATGTTAGGATGTGCCGTATTTGTTTACATAGGCGGCACATCCTTCTTAACCTAAAAAGAAAGAATATGAAACTAAATCTGAAAAAGCATTTGCAGCTATTGACTACCGTCTTGATGCTTGCTGGTACAATGCCTTTTGTAGTAAGTTGTGCAGACGATGATATGTCTAAGACAGTGGCAGACTATGATCCAAGATATAAAGGACAGGTGGCGTTTGGTAATTCCGACTACAACTTGGAAGCTGACGCTCAAGAGATAGATATTCCTTTCAGTTGTGACCAAAGTTGGACTGCATCTTTGAAGTCTGGTGATGAGGCTCCATCTTGGGCTTCTGTTTCTCCAGAAAGTGGTGAGGCTGGGGATAAATTGTCTGTAAAAGTAAAGCTTGATGCTAATGAGGACTTGAAAAACTCTCGTCAAGTTACGCTTACCATTACTACAGAAAAGGGGAATACAAAAACCATTACTATCGCACAAAACTATAAGGTAGTAGTGCTCAATACTGCAGAAATTAAGGATTTCGATAAGTATCTTTGTCCAGAGTCAACTAATCCTCATTTTGAAAAGGGAGCAGACTTTATGCTTCGTCAAGACTCCTATTATTCTTGGCATCGTATGAAGCAGAGTGAGCATTTCTTCGTCTTCTGGAGTCCTGAATTTGGTGACGACCCTAATGCTGAGTCTGTAGACGCAAAGATGCGTGTAGATATAGATGACCTCTTGGCTAAAGCAGAGCACTTCTATGATACCAATGTCAAAACTTTGGGTATGGCGAAGGTTGGTCAGGGTAAGTCAATGCTTGACAACTATAAGATGCAGATTTATTTGATTTATCAGGACGAATGGCTTGCTACAGGTTCTGGTTATGACGACAAGATTGGTGCCCTTTGGGTAAATCCTAGCACTTGCCAGCCTGTCGGTTCTACTATTGGTCATGAAATTGGACACTCTTTCCAGTATCAGGTTTATGCAGATAAGGTAAATATGGAAGGTGCTGCCAAGGATTTGCATCATGGATTCCGTTATGGTTTTGGTCCTGAAGGTGCTGGTGGTTGTGCATTCTGGGAGCAGTGTGCTCAATGGCAGGCTCAGCTCGACTATCCAGAAGAGATGTTTGGCTATCATCTTGATGTTTGGAAGAAGAACTATCATCGCCACTTCAATCATGAGTGGATGCGTTATGCAAGCTACTGGTTGCAGCATGTATGGGTAGAAAAACATGGCATTGATGCTTTCGGTCGCATTTGGCGTGAGTCTCAGTATCCTGAGGATCCATTGCAGGCTTATGAGCGCTTGTTCTGCAACAATAACCAGAACACTCTCTATTCTGATATGTATTACTATGCTTCTCACATGGTTTACTATGATTTGAAGTTTGCTAATAATGATAAGAACCCAGTTGTGGTTCCTGATGCAGTAAAGGGTGATTATTCTACAAGTCTCTATAAGGTAGCTGACCAAAAGTATCAGGTAGGTTATGCTAGCTGTCCAGGTACAACTGGTTTCAACGTTATCAAGTTGAAGAATGCTCCTGGTAAGGCAGTTTCTGTAAAGGTAGATGCATTGGAGCCTGGTTCTGCACTTCCAAAGGGTGACAAGGGTGAAATGTTGGATGGTGATGGTAAGGTAGTTGGTACAACTAAGACTTACAATGCTCAGGACAACAAGACTTCTGATTATCGCTATGGTTATGTAGCTATAGTAGGTGGCAAGCCTGTTTATTCAGATATGCACAAGGGTGCTAATGGTACAGCTTCTTATCAGGTTCCTGCTGGTACTTCAGAGCTTTACTTCGTAATTCAGGCTGCTCCAACAACATACAATCGCCATGAGTGGAATGACAAGGAGGCCGATGATGAGCAGTGGCCTTATACAATCACAGTGGATGGTACAGACGTGGATAGCTACAATGAGGTAATTGATGTGGTGATTGATCCAAATGCAAAACCACAGAATACTGATCTTATTGTGAGTGTTCATGGTGATGAGAGTTCTAGTTATGCGTATGCAACCTATAATCTTGCTTATCTCAGTAGTGCTTCTATCTGTTACGCATTCTGCTTGACTCCAGATGAAATCGCTGATAAACTGGTGAAGAGTTCTGAATGCAAGGATGGTGTTCCTGAAGGAAAGATTGCTATGCGCTTGAAGCAGGCTGATGGCTCTTATTCTTATGAAGATAACTGTGGTGGAACCTATGCTGGTTTCTGGTGTGATGCTAAGGGTAATCAGCAGAATTGGGGGGAAAATGCTAGAACTTACACTAAGTTTAATAGCATTAATGAGTTGGAAATTGGTTTTATGCCTGGAGCTATCAAGGCTGGCGAAACTTATCCTGAGGTACTGGAGTTGGTATACAACTGTGGCGGAAAGGAAATCATCGCTACCATCAAGTTCAATTTCATCGTAGATGGAGCTGCTGCAGCAAGAATGTATAGAAGATAAAAATAAAAAATATGCGGGTTTAGTTTACACTCTCTCAAGATGAAATTCGCATAGTTTAATAGTTAGTTCCGTTGCATACGTAAAACTGTTGTTTTGAGGAATGCAACGGAACTTTTTTCTTTCTCCACTTATATTGATAACACTCTCGTTTCTCCTTTTAATACGTACATATCCGAAGCGTAATGTGTGTTGTCTTAATACCCTATAACTCATTACTTAAACAGTCATACATCCACGTTTATTTGGCTCGAGCATCTTGATTTGTGTGGTTGCTGCCATATGCCGGCAACCTTGCTGCCAACTGCCAGCAGTTTTGCTGGCAATTGCCGACAACCTTGCTGGCATATGGCAGCAATCGTATAAATCTAATTCTATAAGGCGATAGATTGGGCTTCTTTCATCATATCAGCTATGTGTTTTAGCCTTTTAAGAATACTAAAGAAAGCATCCTTTCATCAAAATAATAAAGAAATACGATATTTATATCATTTTAGACGATATTGTAAGCGTTTTTGCAAGATTATCAGTACTTTTGTGGCGAAATATAAATAACGAAAAAATAAATAACGCAAAAATCATAACCGAAATGAAACGAATCTTCTTATCGCTGATACTCACAGCGGCAACCTTGCCTTGGGCTACTGCAGTCCTGGCACAGCAGGACCCATCTGAGGCTCCTGCCACCAGACCCGTAAATCCTGTTTCTGCATCACAGAAACTCATCTTCGTACCGGACTCTCTGAAACCCTATGATTTCAACAAGGATGATGAGAGATGGTGCTGGCGACATAGTGCGCAGACCCAGAATATCGTGTATTTCTGGGAAAAGCCATTCGGAGACAATCCGCAGAATCCTCCTTCGCTCGAAGGTAAGCCGATGAAATTCGATCTGGGTAATCTGCAGACTCAGGTTGAACGATTCTACCGTTTCTTCCGCGATACCCTGAAGTTCTCGCTGCCAGGCAGCATCTGCGACAAGTACAAGATGATGGTGATGGTGAACTATTCGCTGGAAGGAACTGCTTACGGCGGAACTTACGATGACTTTATCGGAGCGCTCTGGGTAACACCTAACCGTATTCAAGATCAAAAACTCAACTGTTTGGCTCACGAGTTGGGACACAGTTTTCAGCTTCAGATTATGGCAGACAAAACGGGCGAAGCCTGGGGTGGTAGTGGCTTCTTCGAGATGACATCCCAATGGATGCTCTGGAGAGTGAATCCCGATTGGATAACAGATGAGAAGTATCATTTCGATGCTTTTAGACAGCTTACCCATAAGGGTTATCTGCATCTGGACAACATCTATCATTCGCCATATGTGATAGAGTGGTGGGCTGAGAAGCATGGTTTGGAAAGCATCGCCCAGCTCTATCGTGAGGGAAAAGTAGGAGAGGACCCGGTTGTTACCTACAAGCGGAAGTATAAGATGAGTCAGAAGCAGTTTAATGATGAAATGTTCGACTGCTACCGTCATCTCGTGAACTTCGATTTCGGTTATGCCCGCAAGGAGACCCGTCCTTATGCCTGCACCTTCGATACCAGGATGCTGAAGCAAAAGAATGGTTATCTCCGTCCGGATACAGCTTCGGTTCCTGAGAACTATGGTTTCAATGCCATCAAGTTGGAAATCCCGAAGGCTGGTAAGAAGGTTACTGTAGATTTCAGAGCCCTCGATGCCGAGGGTAAGGTGTTCAAGGCATCCAAGGACAAGATGGCACGAACCATAAGTTATCGTTATGGATTGGTGGGAGTAACCGCCGATACCGATGAATGCATCTACAGTCAGATGGGCGAAGCGATGAACGGAAAGGTTTCGCTTGTGGCTCCAAAGTCCCAGCCTCTCAAGGCGCTCTATCTGGTGGTGATGGGAGCTCCTGCGAATCATTCGCTCGATCCATCTTCCCGCCGTTTCCCTTATGAGGTAAGAGTGAAATATGAGTGAAGTACGATTCGGATAAGAATCAAGTACGAATCGAATAAAAATCATCTACATAAAAAAATATCATAGCTTATGAAGAATAAGACTTTATTATCGGCATCTCTTGCCCTGGTGATGGCGATGCCGGCAGCTACAGCTTCAGCACAGGGCACATTAGAAGATTACAACAGAGCCTATGAGCTGCGTCATCAGTTCTCTGCCGATTCCGTGTTCCATTGGGCACGTTCATCGGCTTGGTGCGATTCCACCCACGTACTGCATTATCAGATTTCTACTCCTCAGGGCAAGAAGTTTGTATCCTATGATGCCGACAAGGATGAGATGAAGACTTATGATTCGCAGGAAGCGATGGAGAAGGCGATGGGCATCAAGCCTCGCCGCCCTTATAAGCCTCAGTTTGGCAGACGCCATGAGCGCCATTGGATGGAGGTAGATGAGGAGAAGGAGGCCTATCCGGTACTTTCGCCCGACGGCAAGATGGAAGCCTACATCGAAGGTTACAACGTGGTGGTTCATGAGGCAGGAAAACCTTATACCGAAGCCAAGCGAATCCTTACTCAAGATGGTACCATCGGCTGCTATTACAGCAACCGCATCCAATGGAGTCCAGACGGCAAGCACATCTTCGTATGCAAGCGTGTTCCGGTAGAGAAACGCTATGCCTACTACGTAGAATCTTCGCCTGCCGACCAGCTGCAGCCTATCCTCCACAAGCAGGAGTATGCCAAGCCGGGCGATGCCCTGCCACAGCACTATCCGGTCATCATCGATGTGGCTACCGGAAAGAAGGTGGAGGCTGACAAGCATCAGATAGAAAACCAGTATGAACTGGAATGGATGCAATGGACACCAGACAGCAAGGAGGTGACGATGGAGTACAACCAGCGTGGGCATCATCTCTATCAGATGCTGGCGATGAATGCCGAAACCGGCAAGCTTCGTACCGTGGTAGAGGAGCGTGCCAATACCTTTGTGAACTATGGTCGTCTGTGGCGTCAGTTTATCAAGGATGGCAAGCAACTGCTCTGGATGAGCGAGCGCGACAACTGGAATCATCTCTATCTCTACGATGTGCAGAAATCGAAGGTTATCCGACAGATTACAAAGGGCGAATGGTTTGTTCGCGGCATCCAGCGTGTGGATGAAGAGAAGGGAGAAATCTATTTCTCGGCTAGTGGCGTGAACAAGAATGAGGACCCATATCTGGTACATTATTATAAAATAGGTATCGACGGCAAGAATATGGTGGCGCTCACTCCTGAAGAGGGAAATCATAGTGCGCAATATACCTATGATTACCGTTATCTCCTGGACACCTATTCTAAGGTGGATGCCGCTCCTGTTACCGTGCTCAGAGATGCGCAGACCGGTAAGCTCGTCAAGACCCTGGAGACGGCTGATATTGCTACTTTGAAGAAGCACGGATGGGTAGCTCCTGAGGTGTTTGTGGCTAAGGGGCGTGATGGCAAGACTGATATGTGGGGCATCATCCAGCGCCCTACCAATTTCGATCCGAACAAGAAATATCCGGTTATCGAGTATATCTATTCGGGTCCGGGCGATGCCTATACTCCGAAGAGTTTCATGCCATACAACTGGTACACCACTTCGCTTGCTGAACTCGGTTTCATCGTAGTCCAGCTAGATGCGATGGGAACTTCCTATCGCGGCAAGAAGTTTGAGGAGGTTTGCTACAAGAATCTGAAGGATGCCGGATTCCCAGACCGTGAACTCTGGATAAAGGCTGCAGCCAAGAAGTATCCTTATATGGATGCTGATAATGTGGCAATCTATGGCTGTTCGGCAGGCGGACAGGAGAGTACCACCGCCGTATTGCTGCATGGCGATTTCTACAAGGCAGCCTATAGTGCCTGCGGCTGTCACGACAACCGGATGGATAAAATCTGGTGGAACGAGCAATGGATGAGCTGGCCTATCGATTCCAGCTACGTAGAGTGCAGCAACGTGGAGAACGCCCACAAGCTGGAGCGCCCGTTGATGCTGGTGGTAGGTGAGATAGATGACAACGTAGATCCTTCGAGCACTTATCAGGTGGTGAATGCCCTGGAAAAGGCGAACAAGGATTTCGAACTCGTGGTGATTCCTGGAGCCCATCATACCATGGGCGAACTCTATGGCGAGCACAAGCGTTACGATTTCTTCGTGAAGAATCTGCTGGGTGTGAAACCGCCTAAATGGAGCGATGTAAAGAGCAAGTAATTCAGGTTTCAATCTGTTGATAGTGAAACTTCTCACTTGAATCATTATTTAAGTTTTGCCCTGAAGCAAACGGATAGTCTTACTTTTAAAAAGTAGCTATTTGCTTGTTTCGGGGCTTTTTTTGTTCTTTTTGTTGTATTTCTCGTTATATTTTTGTAATTTTGCGGCATTAAATTATCTAACAACAGAAAATAAAGACTCATATAATGAGAAAGATATCTACTCTAATGGTTTCTGTGCTCTGCATGATGATGCCTGTAGGGACTGAGGCGCAGGTGCCGACAGCCTTCGTCTCGAAAGGGGCTACGGATATTCAGGCGCAGCCACATTCGGTAACGCAAACCAACTCGGGTGCACAATTGGCTGCTATCGACCCTATGGTGCGCTCTATCACGATGGATGATGGATTGCCGAGTAATGCTGTGCGTAGCGTGGTTCAAGGTTCCAAGGGATACATGTGGTTTGGTACAGACAACGGATTGTGCCGTTTTGACGGATACGATGTCAAATCCTATTATAATCCCTTTACGACTGTAGACCAGTTTGTGAGCGCCCTTACAGCTTGCGAAGAAGGACTGCTGGTAGGTTGCAATAATGGAGCCTATCTGTTCTGTAATGCAACCGACCGATTCCAGAAACTGAGTGATAAGATTACGGCGCCTGTCCTAAATTTCTCGCTTGACGGCGATCAGAATGTTTGGATTTCTACCAACGGACAGGGCGTGTTCAGATACAATCGGACTACTCACGAACTGCATCAGTATCCAATGAAGAATATTCAGGGTAAAGTGAAAAGTACGCTGGTTGATGCCAACAACCAGGTATGGATGCTCTGTAACCAGGATGAAGCCAGCATCTATCATCTCAATAAGTCGACCGATCAGTTTGAAGCATTCCCTCTGAAGGGCGATGCAACCATGTTTCACGGCATGGCGATGCTGGCTACTCCCGATGGCAATGTTTATGTCGGAACCTGGGAAAACGGACTTTACAAGCTCAACGCCGATGGTAGTGCCGAACAGCTCATCAGCGGAACCTTGAGTAATGCTGTTCACCATATCCATCAGCTTTACTGCAACGACAACAAGTATCTTCTCATAGCCAGCGATGATGGATTGGTACAGTATGACATTCAGAACCATATCTGGCACATGTTGTCGGAAGTCAACAATCCGAGCCGGAGTACGAGCGAGCGCTTTGTTTATGGTATTGCGGGTGATAATGAAGGTGGCATTTGGGTAACTACTTTCTATGGTGGTGTGAATTATCTTCCTTCTACGAGTTTTGAAGACCGTTTCCGTGCTTATTCTGCCCGTCTGGGCGGATTGCGCGGTAATGTGGTAGGAAGATTCTTCGAAGACCGTCAGCATCGCATCTGGATAGCTACGGATGATGCGGGACTCGACTGCTTTAATCCCCAGACCAACAGTTTTGTTTCTTATCCGGGCAAGGCGGCTATGGGCAAGTATAATGTTCATGCGCTCTTTGCTGATGAAAATAATCTGTGGGTAGGAACCTATGGCAATGGTGTCATCAGAATGAATATGGCTACCGGAGCGCAGCAGGTTTTCTATACCGATGGAAAGGTTTCTGGCAGTAATGCCTATTGTATTTATCGCGACCGGAAAAAACGGCTCTGGGCGGCTTCGATGGATGGTGCCAACCTCTTCGATGAAGGACAGCAGAAGTTCTGCAAAATCAAGTTGTTCAAGTCGCTTACCATCGATATCAAGGAAGATCCTCAGGGCAACGTATGGTTTGCTACCCAGGGAGATGGCTTGTGGCGCTTGGACAAGAATAATGTCTGGAAACAGTATAAACATGTAGAGAATGATTCTACTTCGCTGGTGAGTGATCAGGTAAACTGTCTGGCTATCGGCGAAAAGGGGCAGCTTTATGCGGCAACCAGCGAAGGACTTTGCGAATTTCTGCCTTCAAAAGGTATATTCCGCCGAATCTCCATCGATGCGCCTAGTCAGGATTTTACGAGTCTTGTCATTTCGCAGGGAGTAATGTGGATTTCTACCAGCAAGGGAATTGTGAAATATACGCCGGGTGAACCTGTCCAGCTGTTCAATAAATATGACGGACTCACTTGCGACCAGTTTATGCCAAACGCCGGACTCCTGGCTTCTGATGGCAGAATCTATTTCGGTTCTACAAGAGGTTTCAACTGCTTCTATCCATATCTCGTCAAGATCAACCAGGTAGCTCCTCCTGTAGCAATCACCTCGGTAGAACTCTTCGGTCAGCCGATAGAGGCGGGGAGCGACCAGTTGGAGAAATCTCTGAGTCGTGCAGCAGAACTCAATCTGTCTCATAACGAGAATACCATCAATATCTCGTTTGCCGCCCTGAGCTATGTATCGCCTGAGAAGAACCTGTATGCTTACAAACTTGAGGGAGTAGACAAGGATTGGATTTATACCCACGAGCATCGTGCCAACTATACCAATCTTCCTGCCGGAACCTATACCTTCCTGGTTAAGGCAACCAATAATGATGGTGTATGGTCGAAGAATGAGGCAAAACTGCAGATTGTGGTTCATCCGCCGTTCTGGTGGTCTCTGCCAGCCAAGATTCTGTATCTTCTGCTCATCGGTTACGCAATCTACTGGTTCATGCAGAGCCGGTTGAAACGTGAGAAACTCCGTCATCAGGAAGAACTCGACCAGTTGGAACTCAAGCAGGATCAGGAGATGAGAGATGCCCGCCTGCAGTTCTTCACGATGATAGCCCATGAAATCCGTACGCCGGTAACGCTTATCATCGGACCTTTGGAGAGTCTGAAAGAGCATTGGAAACAGGTTTCCGGAAAAGTTTCCGATGGTGAGACTATCACGCAGACGCTTTCTGTTATCGACCGTAATGCCCAGCGGTTGCTCCTGCTAGTTAATCAGCTGCTCGATTTCAACAAAGTGCAGCAGAAGGGCATGCAGGTTCATTTCCGTTTGAACAACATTTCGAAGCTGATGCATGCTGTGGCAGAGCGCTTTGCTCCTACCTTCGAGCAGAAAAGCATTCGTCTTGATGTAGATTATCCAGCCGATGAGCTCGTGGCGATGATAGATCAGGAGGCCATTACCAAGGTTATCAGCAATCTGATGACCAACGCCTTGAAATATACCGAGGATTATGTACGCTTGTCCTGCCGCTTGCTGGAGGATGGAAACCATTTCCGCATAGAGGTGGAAGACAACGGATTGGGAATCAGTCCTGACGAAAAGGAGAAAATCTTCGGAGTTTTCTATCAGGCACGCGACAACAAACCGGGAACCGGAATCGGTCTCAACATCGTGAAGAATCTCGTTGGGGCTCATCATGGTATGGTTGAAGTAGAATCTGCAGTAGGTAAGGGATCTACCTTTATCGTAACCTTGCCGCTCAACCAGATGGATGCTGTGGTAGAGAAGGCAGACGAAATGGTGAAGGAAGAAGAAACTGTTGCTGAGGAAAATCTGCTGACAGATGAAACTTCAGTTGAGCAAGGTTCTCAAAAGGTAGGCGTTGCTGTTGCCAGTCCGCTTCGTGAACCGGCAAAACCGACGATGCTGATTGTGGATGATGATGAAGACATGCGCCAGTTTGTGAAGGCTCATTTCGAAAAGATGTATACGGTTTATACCGCCGACAACGGAAAGGATGCGCTCCGTAAACTGGAGAAACATCCGGTTTCGCTCATCATAAGCGACTGGATGATGCCGGAGATGGACGGTCCGGAGTTCTGCCGTAGGGTGCGTGAAAATTCTGAATATTCTCATCTCCCGTTCGTGATGCTCACAGCAAAAACCGATGATGCGGCGAAGACGGAGAGTATGAACTGTGGAGCCGATGTCTACATAGAAAAGCCGTTCTCGATGAAGTATCTTGAGGCAAGCGTAAGACAGCTTCTTGAGATGCGCCGTCTGTTGAGAAGTAAGTTCTCTCATACTCCGCTTGAGCCGATAGCAGAGATTGCTCCAACTCAGGTTGATAATGCGTTCCTGGAACGAATGTCTCGCATCATCGAAGAGAATGTGGCGAATCCGGAACTCAACGTGGCGTTCCTTGCTGAGAAGATGGGCATAAGCCGCTCTTCGCTCTTTAATAAGATTCGCGGTCTTGCCGATGTTACGCCAAACGAGATGATCCAGCTCGTGAAACTTAAGAAGGGCGCAAAGCTCCTGAAAGAAGGAAACTACCGCATCAGCGAAATCAGCTATATGGTAGGTTTCAGCAGTCCTAGCTATTTTGCCAAGTGCTTCCAGAAGCAGTTTGGCGTCAAGCCGATGGATTTCGTAGCTGCGGAATCGTAGGATAGAAAAAATATTCGGATAGAATAAAAAATCGCCTGGGTGCTCAGATGCATCCAGGCGATTGTCTTATTTGTAAAAAGCCTATTCTTTATTTCTTTGTGGCTCTGATAAAGAAACCGATGAGGCAGATGTAAGCCAGAAGCGAACAAACCTCAGACATCGGATTAACCCACCAGCTGTCGGCGATACTTACCTCGATGCCGCCAAACTTCAGGAGGGCGCTAACCACACCCATCAGGGCTCCACCGGCGATGAAGCCGCTGGCGATGAGCGTTCCCTTCTCACCACGTTCGCTGTTCACCTTGGCATCCTTGCTGCGCGAAGTAACATACCAGTTGATGGCTCCACCCACGAGCAGAGGAACGTTCAGTTCCAGCGGAATAAACATACCCAGAGCGAAAGCCAGGGCAGGAATCTTGAAATAAGTCAGCACGATGGCTATTACGGCTCCGATGCCATAGAGCACCCAAGGAGCTCCCACACCATTCATCAAAGGGTCGATAACCGCAGCCATCGCATTAGCCTGAGGAGCTGCAAGCGAACCCGATGCGAAACCGTAAGTCTCGTTGAGCAGCATCATCACGCCGCCCACGGTAGCCGCACTCACCAGGGTACCGAGGAATTTCCATCCCTCCTGTTTCTTAGGAGTTGTTCCCAGCCAGTAACCAATCTTCAGGTCGGTAATAAACGAACCTGCTACCGAGAGGGCTGTACAAACCACACCACCCATAATTAGGGCAGCCAGCATGCCGCCAGGACCTTTCAGGCCTACAGCCACCATCACCACAGAGGCGAAGATGAGCGTCATCAGGGTCATTCCCGAAACAGGGTTTGAACCCACGATAGCGATGGCATTAGCCGCTACGGTAGTAAAGAGGAAGGCGATGGCAGCCACGAGCAGAATGGCGATAATGGCGAAGAGAAGGTTGCCCTCCATCACGCCAAACCAGAAGAAGAGGAAGGTTACGAGGATGGTAACAAGCGAACCGATAGCGATAATTTTGAAAGAGATGTCGCGCTGGGTGCGCTTCACGTTCTCATCCACATCGCTCTTGCCCTTCAGCTCCTTGGCAGCCAGACCTACGGCACTCTTGATAATGCCCCAGCTCTTGATGATGCCGATGATACCTGCCATGGCGATACCGCCGATACCGATGCTGCGGGCGTAGGCACGGAAGATTTCCTCCGGACTCATCGCACCCACGGTCTTCATGATGCTAGGATCCCAGGCGCTCAGCACGCTATCATGGAAGATAACGCTCATGCCCGGAACAATCAGCCACCATACTACGAGCGAACCCAGACAGGTGAAGAAGGCATACTTCAGACCGATGATGTAACCCAGACCTAATACGGCAGCACCTGTGTTTACCTTGAATACGAGTTTAGCCTTGTCAGCCAGGTCGCATCCCAGACTTACCACACGCGATGTGAAATTCTCGTTCCACCATCCCAGACTGGCTACGATAAAGTCGTAAAGACCACCCATCAGTCCGGCTATGAGCAGCGGCTTAGCCTGGTCGCCTCCCTTGGCTCCGCTCACCAGTACCTGCGTGGTAGCCGTAGCCTCAGGGAACGGATACTTGCCGTGCATATCGCTTACGAAGTACTTGCGGAAAGGAATAAGGAAAAGAATTCCCAAGACTCCTCCCAAGGCCGAAGCCATGAAAATCTTCATAAACGAAGTAGTCATCTCCGGATATTTAGCCTGCAGGATGTAGATGGCTGGCAGGGTAAAGATGGCTCCTGCCACCACAGCACCCGAACAGGCTCCGATGCTCTGGATGATGACATTCTCGCCCAGCGCCTTGCTACGCTTGGTAGCGGTACTTACGCCCACGGCAATGATGGCGATAGGGATGGCTGCTTCGAACACCTGACCCACCTTCAAGCCCAGATAAGCTGCGGCGGCAGAGAAGATGACTGCCATCACGATTCCCCATGTAACTGACCATCCGTTCACCTCAGGATAAACCTTGTCAGGCGACATCAGCGGCTTATATTCCTCCCCGTCTTTCAGTTCGCGGAATGCGTTCTCGGGGAGTTGCAAATTGTCTTTTTCTTCCATTATTTCTCTATTCTGATGATATACTCACTCATGAAACTTGCACCTGGCTGTAGACGGTTCATCAGATACTTGTCCTTAAACTCGCCATCATATTCAGCCCAGTCGCTCAAACCATACCATGGCTCGATGCAGAGGAATGGAGCGTGCTTGCCTGTTGGGTTCCAGATACCTACGGCTGGAGTCTTGAACTCGAGGGTTACATGAGGTTCGCCCTGCTCGTTGAGAATGCTCACCTGCTTAACCTGACTCTTGTCGAAGATAACAGCATCTTCTGCGAAAGTCTCCTCGTTTACTTCCCAGATACCCTTGTCGGTTTCTACGGTTTCCTTAGCCTGACGGTCGATGCATCCGCCTACGTTACCATAGAGACGAACAGGAGCCTCGTTGTCGAGTTTCAGGGTAACCTTCATTTCTTCGCCCTTCTTGCAGCCAGGAACCATGAATGCTGGGTGACCGCCAATCTGGAAGAAGATTTCCTTGTCGTCGGTATTCTCTACGTGCCAGATGACATGAATCTCGTTGCCCTGCAGGCGGTAAGAAATGGCAAGGTTGAAGTGGTAAGGATAGTTCTTCTGAGTCTCTTCGTTGTCGATGAGCGCGAAGGTGAGGCGGTCGGAAGTCTTGCCAACGAGTTTGAACTCTGTATCGCGTGCGAAACCATGGCGAGGAAGGTGATACTCCTTACCCTCTGTGCGATAAGTGTCTTTCCACAATCCGCATACGATAGGGAAGAGGATAGGAGAGTGGCGGTTCCAGTATTTCTCGTCGCCATCCCAGAGATATTCATTACCATTAGCATCCTTGATGCTCTGAAGTTCTGCTCCGAGAGATGAAATCTCAAGTGTGAGCTGATCATTCTTAATCTGTTCCATTGTTATTAATTCTTTTGTTTAGTTTTTAATGTTTCATCTGATTATCTTTTTTCAAAGATATTGCAAAGGTACAATTTATTTTCGTAAAGCACAAGAAAAGAGCGTTTTTTCTCAGATATTACAATATATTTATACGATTTTGTTAGCTTATCTCGAATATTTGCTGTAACTTTGTAGCCCGAAATAGATAGATAACAAGAAGTATAAGAAAAAAATAGTATTTAATCTAATGAGAAGCAGTAATAAAGTTAAAGGCTTTGCGGCGGGCATTGTTGCCGCAGTATGTTATGGTACCAATCCTTTGGGCACGCTCGAACTCTATGGCGACGGATTCAATTCCAGTTCTGTACTCATCTATCGTTATCTCTTGGCGGTACTGATGTTTGCCGTGGTGATGCTGTTTCGCAAGGAGAGTTTCAAGGTGAAGTGGGGACATCTGATTCGTCTTGGCGTGCTGGGCTGCATGTTTTCGCTCTCATCAGCTACGCTTTATGTCAGTTTCCATTATATGGCGGCAGGTATTGCCAGCACCATCCTCTTCGTTTATCCTATTATGACGGCCATCCTGATGACGGTCTTCTTCCACGAGAAGGTAACGTGGTCTACCTCGCTTGCCATTCTTCTGGCGGTATCGGGAGTAGGATTGCTCTATCAGGGCGATGGAAACGATAAGTTGAGCACGGCGGGTTTTGCCCTCGTCATGTGTTCATCCCTGCTCTATGCCCTTTACATCATCTCCATCAACCAATGGAAGAATCCGGGCATGTCGAACATCAAGTTTACCTTTTATATATTAGTCTTCGGACTGCTTACGATGTTTGTCTATTCGTTTATTGCAGGCGAGCCGATACAGATGCTTCAAACACCTAAACAATGGCTCTGTGCTGCCCAGCTGGCTTTGTTGCCAACGGTATTGTCGCTTTTCTTCATGACCATCTCCATCAATCTCATCGGCAGCACGCCAGCCGCCATCATGGGAGCCCTGGAGCCTGTAACGGCGGTAATCATCGGCGTCTGCATTTTCGGCGAGAGTTTCTCCCTTCAGCTTGCCTTCGGCATCCTCGCCATCCTGGCAGGTGTAACGATTATCATCGCAAGAAAGAAAGGGTAAAAAGGTAAAAAAGTAAAAGGGTAAAAAGCCCCCTTGCGTCCCCCGTTCCCAGCGATTCCATCGCTGGTCCCCATAAAGGTAAAAAGAAGAAAAAATCCTCGCTCGAAAAAGAACTCGAACGAGGATTTTTTTATCTGTTCTAGCCGCAAGCAAATAGGCTCGCGAGCCGCCAGGCGTTAAGATGATTATCTCAGGATATCCTTCAGCGCAAAGTTGGCGAGGATGCTGGTGCTCTGGCTCAGCATGCGGATGAACTCCTGGGCTGAGTTTTTCATGTAAGCATCTTTCAGAATGTGGATGCAGCCATCCATTTCGTTGTCGGCAGCATCGATAGGAATCGCCTTCATGCCGTTCTGCAGAATGGTGGTCGATTCGGAGAGAATGGTCACCAGATTGCTGCGGCTCAGAAGGTCGAAGATGATGTTTACATTATTCACCTCTACCATAATCTTGTAGTTCAAATCTTTGCCCTCTACCATGTGATCAAAGGCGTTGCGTGCCTGCAGACCCTTGCAAGGAAGGATGAGGTCGTAACGCTCCAGATCGGAAAGCTTGACCGATGAAAGGCGCGCCAGCGGATGATTCACGTTCACGATGGCGGCAAGACGGTTGCTGAAAATAGCTCGGCTGTCTACCGCCTTTTCGTTCTTCAGAGGCTTGAAAGCCAGAACGAGGTCGAGTTCGCGCTTCTTCAGTCCGTCCATCAGTTCCTGCATGGTGCGGTATTGGATGTTGAGCTTTACATGAGGATAGGCGTGGAGAAAGGCGATGAGCGTCTCGGACATGATGTTGCTGAAGGAGAACGTTACGCCGATGTTCAGTTCGCCTGTAAGCATTTCCTTCAGATCGTTCATGTGGTCTACACAGGCTTCGGCAGAATTGACCGCGTTTTGGGCGTAAGGTCTCAATTCCTTGCCCGCCTCTGTGAGGTAAACCTCATGAGAATTGCGCTCGAAGAGGGGCAGACCAATCTCCTGTTCCAGATGCGAAATCTGTTGTGAGAGGGTACTCTGGGTGATGTATAACTTGCGCGAAGCTTCTGAGAAGTTGAGCGTCTCGGCTACCTTCAAGAAATATTTCAGTTGTCGTATTTCCATATTGTTCCTTTATTGAAGCTATCGGCTATAGAAATAACCGATAGCTAAATTTGGGTGCAAAGATAAAACATTTATTTTAATATCCTCTTTTGGGGAAGAATAAAATGATGTTTTATCGCATCTCTACTTCTTTTTATCCGGTTATCATCCGATGAAAATCAGATTTCCAACCAGATGATTATTTGATTTCTACTTCGTGCAAATCTACGAATTCGCCATTCTTCTTCTTTCTTTCTACCAGCATGGCAAGCAGCTTGCGCTTGCGGTTGTCGGCGATGAAACGGCGGAAGAATACGTTTGGAATTGCCACACCCAGGGCGATGCAGATGATGGCGAGCGAAGCCTTGATGAGGTTGTTCATACCCACGGTTACTTCGCCTATCACGCCATGAATGTCGATGAAGGCAAAGAGGGCGCGATACATCAGAACTCCCGGTACCATTGGGATAACGCTAGGAATGGTGATGCATTGGTGAGGGGTATGGAACCAATGGCGCGCCTTGATCACAATGATGCTGATGAGCGCAGAACCGGCAAGCGAACCGATGCTCAGACCCATGTCGAGACCGATGTTGCCGTTAGATGGACCCAGATTGACGAAATTGCGGAAGCATACGGCGATGATACCGCCCACGGCTACAACCGGCAACAGACGGCGAGGTATGCTGAAGATGGTAGAGAAACCCATGGCCGATACGGCAGCTGCTATGGCAAACTCCCAGTATTCGTGATGAGGAGTCATCGTAAGATCCTTCACAAAGTTGTCGATATGGCAAACCTGGATAGCGAAGGCGATACCGAAAGCCATCGCGAAGATCATCAGCAGGGTGTTCAGGGCACGAACCATTCCCACCTCAATATATCCGTCGAGCATATCGCACACAAAGTTGATGAGTGGAACTCCCGGCACGATGAAGAGGGCACACGCCATCAGCGGATGCCAAGGGGTATCTGAATGCATGAAGGCTGGAAGCGCTTCGGCAATAGATGGGTTGAGCGAAAGGAATGAGGTCAACCAGGCTATCAGGGTGGCTACGAAAGCCGAAATGCCGATGGCTACATAGTTGTTGCAGCCTTTGGTTGGCAAGAACATTCTCAGGCGGAAACCCAATATGGCTGCAAGCGAACAGAAGAAGAAGGCTGGCCAGTCGCAACCGAACTGGATGCAGAATCCGCCGCAGGCAAAACCGCCACCGATGGCTACCTGCCAAGGGGTGAAGCTGCGTGGGGTGGCCTTGATGTCGTTCAGGGCCTGCTCATACTGTTCGAGCGAATAGTTTTCCTTGATGGCCTTCCAGGTGAGCTTACTTACCTGGGAAATAGAGGTGAGGTTGATACCGTGCTTCTCGCATCTCTGGAACTTGGAGAAGGAATGCTCCTCGTCGCTATAGTTTACCATCAGCACGTTCCAGTTGATGTAAAGGTGCATGTATCGCTCGTCGAGACCGAGGAAAGCTGCTGCACGCTTCATGGTTCGCATGATGCGGGATGTGTCGGCAGCACTCTCCATGAGAATGCTACCGGTACGTAATAATAAGTCGAGTTTTCTTCTGAGTTCTGATTCTGCTATTTCCTTGCAGTTGCAGTTGTCCTCTACGCAAGCGCAGGTTTTCAATTCTTTTTCTGTCATATATGTTTATCCGAATACAAAAATAATAATCTGAATGGTTACAATTCTGAGGAACATGGCGAATGGATATACATTCGCATAGCCTACTGTTGGCGCATCTGCCGAAGTCTGCTCACGTACGTAAGCCAGGGCAGAAGGGTTGGTGTTGGCACCTGCCAATACGCCGAGTAATGTATAATAATTGATGTGGAACACGAGCTTGCCGATGATGCCGCCCAGAATGATTGGTATCATGGTGATGGCGATGCCGTAGAGTATCCAGGTCAGTCCGCTTTCTGATGCTACGGTCTGGATAAACTGTTCGCCTGTGCCGAGACCCACGCAAGCCAGGAAGATGCAGATGCCGATTTCGCGAAGCATCAGGTTGGCTGAAATGGTATTGTAGGTAACGAGGTTGTATTTCGGTCCGAAGTAACCTATCAGAATGGCTACTACCAATGGACCGCCGGTAAGTCCGAGACGCAGATTCTCGTTGATGCCTGGGATGAAGAACGGAATGTTGGCTACGATACAACCCAGCATGATGCCCAGGAAGATTGGGATGAGGTTAGGGTAGTTCAGACGCTTCATCTGGTTACCCAGCACCTTCTCGGTATGAGCGATGGCGAGTTCCTTGCCCACTACGGTTACGCGGTCGCCCAACTGGAGTTTCAGGTCTGGGGTCGCGATGAGGTCTACACCATTTCTGTTCACGCGGGTAATGTTGGCGCCAAGGTTGCTTCTAATCTGCAACTGGCTGATGCTCTTGCCGTTGATGCCCGGTTTGGTAATCAGGATTCGGCGGTTGATGAGTTCGCTGCTGAATTCCTCGTCCTTTACGTCAACCTTCTCGCCGAGCAGGGCGATGATAGGTTCTTCTACGGTAGGATGAGCCACAATCTGCAGAATGTCGCCCTCTTCTATCACGGTCTGGCCGTTAACCACCTCGTTCTGGCGTTCGCCGTTGTTACGGATAATCTTGGAAACCATGAAGTCGCGCTTCAGGAGATAGCGGATCTGCTTGACGGTATCTTTGAAAACCATCTGGTTAGAAACCTTTACGGCGAAGGTGTTCAGGGTCATCGCTTCAAGATGTCCTTTGCCTCGCTTAGCTTCATCCTCTTCCTTCTGCTTGTCTACGCGTAGCGCGAACCTTAATATAATGAAGCTGAGTATAACGCCGAGCACACCCATAGGATAGGCGATGGCATAGCCGGCTGCGATGGATGGGGCGTCGATGTGGCGCAGGTCGCTGAATGCCTGCTGGGCTGCACCCAATCCAGGAGTGTTGGTTACGGCACCCGAAAGGATACCTGCCATAGAGGTGATAGATGTTCCCGAAAATGAGAAGATGACTAAGGTAGTAATGATACTCAGGGCCACAACGATCATGCTGAGCAGGTTGAGACTCTTGCCGCCGTTCTTGAACGAAGCGAAGAAGCCTGGACCTACCTCCAGACCGATAGAGTAGACAAAGAGGATCAAGCCAAATTCCTTGAGAAAGTGGAGCAGATGCTCGTCAAGGTTGAGAGAGAAATGTCCAAAGATAAGACCGATGAACAGAATCCAAGCCAAGCCCAGGGAAACACCTTTTACTCTGAGCTTACCTAAACACAAACCCAAGGCGATGACCAGCGAAAGAATCATCACAGAGTGGGCTACTCCGCCTCCCCAAAGGTCTGGGAAGCCATAAAATAGATTTTTTAAAATCTCCATTTTTCTTTATCTATTAATGTAAATACTGAATTTTCAAAAACATTCTTTCTTATCGATTTCTGAAATCGATTGCAAAGGTATGGATAAAAACGAAAGCAAAACTCGTTTTATGTTTAAAAGCTACGAATGCGGCTATAAGTGTTTTCTATAACAAAAATAGGCTTTGCGGGCTTTTCTTTTCTCTTTCTTATGCATTTCTAGCCCTTTCTTTGCTTATTATATCAGTTTTTTTTCGTAATTTTGCAACCGGATTATTATAAACAGGAAAGAATATGCTGAATATTGATGAAATAAAAGATAAGAGAATTGCCGTGCTCCTTTCGGGAGGTGTCGACAGTTCGGTTGTGGTTTGGGAGTTTGCCCAGCTGGGCCTGCATCCTGATTGCTTCTACATCAAGATTGGTCCTGAGGAGAAAGAGGAGTGGGACTGCTCTTCGGAGGAGGACCTGGAGATGGCTACGGCTGTGGCTAGAAAGTATGGGTGCAAGCTGCAAGTGGTTGACTGTCATCATGAATATTGGAACGAGGTAACCCGTTATACGATGGAGAAGGTGAAGGCGGGTTTTACGCCTAATCCGGACGTGATGTGCAACCGCCTTATTAAGTTTGGCGCCTTCGATGAGAAGATGGGGCACAACTACGACCTCATCGCCACGGGGCATTATGCGCAGACCGAAACGGATGAAAATGGCGATAAATGGCTTGTCACGAGTCCTGATCCTGTGAAAGACCAGACCGATTTCCTGGCTCAGATAGAGAGCTGGCAATTGAAAAAAGCGATTTTCCCTATCGGCCATCATATCAAGAATGAGGTTCGCGAGATAGCCGAAGAGGAGCATCTGATAAATGCCAAGCGCAAGGACAGCCAGGGAATCTGCTTCCTGGGACAGATAAATTATAATGATTATATCCGCCGTTATCTGGGCGAAAAGCCGGGCGATGTCATAGAGATGGAGACGGGCAAGCGCATAGGCGAGCACAAGGGTTTGTGGTTTCATACCATCGGCCAGCGCAAGGGCTTAGGCTTTGGCGGCGGTCCCTGGTTCGTGATTAAGAAGGATGTAGAGAACAATATCCTGTATGTGAGTCATGGTTATGATCCGCAGTCGGCCTACAAGAAGGATTTTCCTCTCCATGATTTCCATTTTCTTACGCGCGAGGTAGCTATGCAGAAGGTGACTTTCAAGATTCGTCATACGCCGGAGTATCATCCTGCTACTATAGAAAAACTGGAAGACGGCCGCTGGATGATTCATTCAGAAGAGGCAATTCATGGTGTGGCTCCCGGCCAGTTCTGTGTAGTTTATGATGAGCATCATCATCGTTGCTATGGCTCGGGCGAGATTACGGTATAAATATTTTAAATTGAAAAAAGGGATGAGTCATCAATCTGATATTTTGATGATTCATCCCTTTTTGTTTTATCTGTTTTTACCCTTCCCCGATAATGCTGTCCAGTAACTCCTGGCAGGCATCTTCGAGAAGCGTGATGACGAGCTCGAAGTCGCTATAGTCGCCATAATACGGATCGGGAACGGTGGTGTATTCGCGATGATGGGTCAGAAAATCGGCCATGCGCACTACTTTTTTCCTATCAGACTCTGAAGAAGCCATGGAGGTAATGGTACGGTAGTTTTCGTTGTCCATTACCACGATGGTTTCGAAACGGGCGAAGTCTGACTTCTGGAACTGGCGGGCATGGCTGTTGAAATTGTAGCCATGCTCGGCGCCACATTTGCGCATGCGGCTGTCGGGCAACTGACCTACGTGCCAGTTCCCGATGCCCGCAGAATCGATTTCAAACTCATCCTGAAGCCCTGCTTTTTCTACAAGACTCTTCATGATTCCCTCGGCTGCCGGAGAGCGGCAGATGTTGCCCAGGCAGATAAATAATACGGTATGTTTACCTTTCTTTGTCATGTTGCTAACTTTTTTTGTTTGCAAAGTTAGCATAAATCTCTGTATTATGCAAGATTTTTCTTCATTTTTCTTCCCACAAAGTTCCAGGCTGGCATCTTCTTCAGGGTGCTGCGGATAGGCTGAATGTCCCAAAGCAGGAAGATGATGAGCACGCCGATGCCGATGAGGAAATACATCATTACGGGATAACATACCATCGTTGCCACGCCTATCGTGAGCAGTCGGGTATATTTCTGATGGAGCACCTTGCACCAGAACAGGCAGAAGAGGCATCCGGCGAGGAATATATCCGTTGAACGAAGGGACGCGGAAGGGTCCCTGTAACATAGGAGGTCCTGGCATTTTTTTAATTAATAATTTATAATTTATAGAACATTCTATCTATAGTTTATAGAACATTCTATTTGAGGCGAACCTTGGTTTCTACGTTCAGACCGGCACGGAGCAGGGCTACCTGTTTAGGGTCGTTATCGCGGGTGAGGACGATGCGAACCGGTACGCGAACCGCCCAGCTGCTGGGTCTGTACGTTGCGAACCGAGGCGGCACTTGCCTTCCGGCTGCTTGCCTGCTCATAACGTGCCTTGGCTCCCAGATAGCGGGCGTAGGCATTATCATATTGCTGGCGGGTTACCGCATCCTTCTTCATCAGGGCTGCAAAACGGTCGAAATCCTGCTTGGCGTTCATCATGTCTACACGTGCCTCTTCGATACCTGCCGAAGCCGTCTGCACGTTGGTAGTGGTGGTTCCCATGCTGGCTGATACAACCGAAGAACCGGCCTTCGAGCCGCGCAGACCAGCCTCTGCCTGAGCCACATGCAGGCGGAATTCTGAATCTTCGATAATGACGAGTGTATCGCCCTTCTTCACGTGCTGATAGTCGGAGAAACAAATTTCCTTGATAAATCCTGATACGTGCGTGTTGATAGGTGTAATGTGGCGGTTCACCTGGGCATCATCGGTATAAACCACGTCGCTACCATGATAAAAATGGCTGAAACACCAGCCGATGGCTCCTATAAAACAGAGGATGATAACTACATTATATATTCTCTTGATAATCTTCTTGTTCATAATTTATATTTGTTTTATTGTTTGAAAAAGAGCAGACGAATTGGCTTTCCCTTCGGACGCCGAACGTTGTTTCTTCGTTCTTCACTTCCTAAATTTCTCCCGCTATGTATTTCATGCGGTAATAAGCGTATACGATGTTGATGCGGGCATCTACCTCATTCAGTTCGGCGTTGAGCTTCAGGTTCGATGCATCCACCATGTCCGGTTACCAGCGCCACTTTCGGCAGCAGGTCGCTCTTGGCAATTTTCTCCTTCTGTTCCGCTATTCTGATGGCGTTGCTGCTCTGTTCCAGCAGGGGCGAATTCATCGTGCTTGCCGTCTGCCAGTAAGCTTCGCCATCCTTGGCGTAAGCCTTGTCGGCAATCGTAGCGTCCGGAATAATCTGCATCTCCTGTTTCCCTTTATCTTCCTGGTTCATGCCGAGCGTATTCAGGAGCTGGTGGTTCAGGATACTGCGGTTGTTGCGTAGTGAAGTGAGTCCCAGTTTCAGGCTCTCCATCTGCAGTTCGTATCGGGGGATGTCGTTCTTGAGCGCCATTCCCTGGGTTTGTTTCGCCTTGATGTCGGCGATAAGCTGGCGGGTGAGCTCGATGTTTTTTCATATACCTTGATATGGTTGTCTATCTTGTAGAGGTCCAGATACTGTCCCAGGGCGATGAAGCGAGCCTGCTGACGGGTGAGTTTCACGCCCACCTCTGCCTGCTGCTTGCCCAGTTCGGCGAGGCGTATGCCTGCGTTGATGGCGCCACCAGCATAAACCACCTGCTGTGCCTGGAAGGCGAAATTATTGCCGAAGTGGGGCGATTTCAAACCTTGGGCGTTACTGAAGTCGCGGTCGGTCATCAGGGCGTTTCCGATGTAACTGAAGGAGAGGGATGCATCGAGGTCGGGCAGTTTCTTGCTTTTAGCCGATTCGATACCGATGCTGGCAGCTTCTACACCCGATTTCGAGGTTCGTAGCGACTTGCTGTTTTCTTCGATTCTCTCGAAGAGTTGGGCGATGGTCATTCTGGTTTGAGCCACAGCCCATAGAGAGCCTCCCCAGATGAGAAGGCCTGCAATCATCATTTTCTTTATCATTCAAAAATCTGTTATTATTATTATTTAAAAATTCCGTTATCTCATGAATTCGGGTGCAAAGGTACGGCGATTTGGGCGAATATCCATTTTAAATTTTTCGTGCCGCATGGATTTTTTCGGAACAAAAGTTCTTTTTTCTCACATTATTTCCGTATATTTGCACGCAAAAAGCGAATAAAAGGTATTTATGATAGAATTATCAGAACAGAACAGTTATCAGGAGGCCAGTCTTTTCTGCTCCGATTTGAGCGAGTGGCAGGAGGGTCCGCAGGTATTGACCTATGGAGCCATTCTCCTTTGCCGCAAGGGCAGGGCCGTGCTGAATGTGAATTATAAGGATTGGGATCTCTATGAGGGAGCCGTCATCACCCTGTTTCCGAATGATGTGGTAGAGGTGAAGAAGGTGGAGTCTTCTGCTTCCTGCGAGGGGGATACTTGTGCCGGAATGAATGCTTCTGCCTTCGAAGTGGAGATGCTGAAATATAATCCATCTCTGCTGCGCGAAGCCAGTCTGCAGCTGGAACAGACGGTTTATTCAGCCCTGCGCGAGGACCGATGCCGGCAGGATTCGCCCGTGGTTACCCGTATCATCGACAGCATGTTTTCCCTCCTCAGACTCTATTTCGAGCAGCACGACTGTACCTGTATCTCGCTGCTGGTACTCTATCAGCTCAAGGCCTTCTTCATAGGGTTCCATGAATATCTGCAACGCAATCCGCAGAACTGCCCCGACGAGGTGAAATCTTACAGGGTGAGAGAACTCTTCAACCGCTTCATGAAGCTCATGGAACGCGATTACAAGAAATCGAGAGATGTCAACTATTATGCCGAGCAGATGAACATCACCTCCAAGTATCTTTCGAATATCGTGAGGCAGGTAACGGGGCATACACCCAAAATCATCATCGACCAGTATGTGGTGCTCCAGCTGAAGATGCAACTCAAGCGCTCCGCCCAGAGCATCAAGGAGATGGCATGGGAATATCATTTTGCTGATGCCAGCTTCTTCTGCCGCTATTTCAAGAAACATACCGGAATGACGCCGCAGCAGGTGAGAGAATAAATACAGTAATTATAACATAAAAATTTTCAAAACATGACAACAACACTTATCATATTGGTTATTACGGTAGCCCTATTCATCTGGGGCAGGGTGAGGGTCGACATCGTGGCACTTACCGCCCTGGCTGCACTCCTGGTTCTGGGTATCCTGACACCTGCCGAGGCGCTGGCGGGCTTCTCTTCGCCCATCGTCATCATGATGATAGGACTCTTCGTGGTGGGTGGAGCTATCATGCAGACCGGACTTGCCAAGCTTACGGGCAATAAGCTCATGGCGCTCTCGCGCGGCAACGAAACCATCACCTTCCTGCTCGTAATGCTCGTAACCTCCTTTATCGGCGCCTTCGTGAGCAATACCGGAACGGTGGCCCTCATGATGCCTATCATCATGAGCATAGCTGCGGGCTCGGGCATGCAGTCGTCGCGTTTCCTCATGCCACTCGCCTTTGCCGGAAGTCTGGGTGGAATGCTTACTCTCATCGGTACGCCGCCCAACCTGGTTATCGATGAAGTATTGACCGAGGGCGGTTATCAGCCGCTTGCCTTCTTCAGCTTCTTCCCTGTGGGCATCATCGTCATCGCCATCGGCATCATCGTGCTCATGCCGCTCAGCAAAATCTTCCTTAGCAAAAAGCAGAGCGGAAAGAAAAAGAAGCAGGGCAAATCGCTTGATGACCTGGTAGACGAATATCAGCTGCTCGATAATCTGCATCGCTACATCGTGCCTAGCCGCCGCCCTTCTGCCGCCCTCGACGAGAATGGCGAGCAGATGGATATCGTGGGCAAAACCCTGAAGGAGCTGAGCATTCAGAAGAAATATGGCGTGAGTATCATCGAGATAAGAAACGAGAAGAAATCGCGACTGGGACTGGTGAAGGATGTGAGCCAGAACATGGCGAAGAGCAGCAGTACCATTCAGGTTCACGATACCTTATATATAATAGGTGAGGAGGAGAAGATGAAACGCTTTGCCAGCGATTACGGCCTCAGGAAGATGAAGGATGTGAAGATTGATTTCTACGACCTGGGACTGACCGAAATCGTGGTGATGCCTACGTCTAATTTTTCCGGTCTGCGCATAGGCGATGCCAACCTGCGCAAGCGTTTCGGCATCAACGTGCTGGGCGTAAAGCGTGGCGATGAATATATTACCGACAATCTGATAGCCACCAAGCTGCATGTGGGCGATATGCTCCTGGTGCAGGGCGAATGGACCAATCTGGCTCATCTGGCTACCGATACGAGCAACTGGGTGGTTATCGACCAGCCAGAGAAGACTGCCGACAAGGTGCTCTTGGATTATAAGGCGCCTGTGGCGGCTGCCATCATGCTGCTGATGATTGCGATGATGGTGTTCGATTTCATTTCTGTGGCTCCGGTCACGGCGGTCATCATCGCCGGACTGCTGACCGTCTTTGCCGGATGTTTCCGGAATGTGGAGGCGGCTTACAAGACCATCAACTGGGAGAGCATCGTGCTGATAGCCGCCATGATGCCGATGTCTACGGCGCTTGAGAAGACGGGTGCTTCTGCCTTGGTTTCTCAGGGGCTGGTAGAGAGTTTGGGTTCGATGGGACCTACAGCTCTCTTGGCAGGTATCTACTTCACCACTTCTCTGATGACGATGTTTATCAGCAATACAGCTACGGCTGTGCTGATGGCTCCTATTGCCCTGGTGGCGGCCCAGCAGGTAGGAGTGAGTCCTTATTCCTTCCTCTTTGCGGTTACGTTGGGCGCCAGCATGTGCTTTGCCTCTCCGTTCTCCACGCCTCCTAATGCGCTGGTGATGAAGGCGGGTGGCTATACGTTTATGGATTACGTGAAGGTAGGTTTGCCTCTGCAGATTATCATCGGCGTTGTGATGACCTTCGTTCTTCCGCTCCTTTTTCCTTACTAAGGATTTTTGATATCAAAATAAAAGCCCCCGATGTTTTTCCCGCATTGGGGGCTCTTTTTTTATCGGATTAAATCAGGCTTTTTTATTTTCCCAATTTGGGAGATTTTTTTCTCCAACTGGGCAAGTGATTTTGCGCGCTTTCTGAATCACGATGCAAAGATACGAAATCCCGATTTATCAGTTGTGCGATAGCGTGCGATGCCATGCGATAGCGGAACATTTTTCTCCAATCTCTTTTCTTCGTGTTCACGGAAGTTGGGACAGATAGTTTCAGCGATGTTGGACAGTTGTTCCTTATTATAGCCCGAATCGGCAACAAGATAGGTCTTCATACGGCATGATTTCCCCTAATTGAGGGCGGAATACTGAAAAATAGCCCCATTTATCTCCACTTCGAGTATCGGGAAGAGCATCGGAAATAAGGGTTCCTGCATGTCTTTTGATGCCTGAGAGAGCAAAAGTTGCACCTATTCGATGCCTTTTCCCAGCTTTTTCATCGTCGGAGCGGTTGAAATGGGGATATTGTACTTCAAATTCTTAGTCTCTATTTCTACATAATTTATTGATTATGAGCCTTTTAGAGAGAAGTGGGGTTGGGCGGAGCGTTCCAGTTGTTCCAATTAATTTTTTGAGCGTTCCATTCCACCTTCTTATATATAACTATCTATATATTAAGTAGTTATATGGTCTCTATAAAGGGATATTGTCCTATGAAAACCTATTTGGAACAATTGGAACAACTGGAACGCTTGCCCGAAAATCATTTCTGTTTTGATCCTGTTACCGGCACCCCCGAAGCCCCCATTTCCTCTAGAAAGCTTCAACTCCGTTTTATCTCTTTTCACCTTCGCAATCATCGAAAGTTCGTTTGCGGTTCTCTGTCATCTCTTAATAGTAGTACCAACATTCCTCTTCTGGAGTTTTCAAGTAACCTATGCCTTGCAGAGTTAAAAGCATTTTAAGTATCTTAATAGGCAAAATCCTATTGTAAAGTGTGAGAAATTAATATTTATTCGTTTGTATTTGGGTAAAAAATGAAAATAAATCCCCTTTCATTTTGTTTTTTGCCAGTTTCTTCGTACCTTTGCGCATGGATTCGGCAGGAGCCGCTTCCAGACATTTTAGTAAAAACAAAGCATTGACTATTATTGTGGTCTTCCAGAAAAAGCCTAGGAAACTTTCTTTCTGAATATACGACCGCACCAATAATGGTTGGCTTCATCTGTGGTAAGCATAGGTGAGCCTCTCGTCAAATATGTAGAGTCAATGTTCATGCCTGATATAGGGTGTGAGCATTCTTATATTTGACGGTGGTTCAGACATTTCCTAGGCTTGCCACGGAAGACCTTAAGAATTGTTCACACCCTTCTTTTGTGTCTCTTGGTGAGTAGCCTGATGATAGTTGGATGCAGAATCTAACTATCGAATAGAATGGACAAATTAAATCTCTATCATGAGCTTGAACAGCTCTTGCGAATGAATAGCCGTTATTGTATGGATGACGGTAGATTACTGAAGAACCAAATAGTGGAGGATGCTTTGAGCATTCAGCCTCTTCTTGTAAAGGAACTTCTTGGTAATGAAAAAATGAAGAAGGTGTTCTTTACCGATGTTGAGGGGGTAATGGTCTTTGATAAGATAAAGTTCCAGCGTTTTGTATCTGATACTCAATTTTTGGGCGGCAGCTATACGATGTTCAAAAACAAAATCGGTTTGGCTAATGAAAATGGCCGCTTTGTGAGTGAAAGCAGAGAGGTGGTTCTTTCCTGGCCTTATAAGGACTGTATGCTTGAAGGTGGTCAAACGAAAGAAGATGCAAAGCGAAACGAAGTATTTTGGAATGAGACTCTGGCTCCAGATGAGGTAAACCGATTGACAGAACCAAAGGTCTTCTCTAACTTTAAGCGTTATGATAAGGAAGGTGAGCATCAGGTGGATCATCTTTCTGATAATGATAATTTAATCATTAAAGGTAATAATCTGCTGGCCTTACATTCTTTGAAGAAAAAGTATGCGGGGCAAGTAAAATTGATTTATATTGATCCGCCTTATTATTTTAGGAAAAAATTATCAACTGATACATTTAAATATAATTCAAATTTTCACCTTTCTACATGGCTTACTTTTATGAGAGATAGATTAGAATGTGCAAAACATCTGTTAGCACCTTCAGGAACTATATGGATACATATGGGAGATGAAGGAATGCATTATCTTAAACTTGTAGCCGACCAAGTTTTTGGAATAAATCATTTCATTGGAACGCTTCCTAGGCGTACACGAAATGGAAAATCTGATGTTCCATTTAATTTTTCTCAAGATTTTGATTGGCTTCTCGTTTATACAAATGTAGAAGAAAGTCAAGCTGTAATGGGGAGAGCTGTTGAACGAAAATATTACACAACAGAAGACTATCCTGGAAAGCCGTGGAGACTTGCTGACTTGACTAAGCAGACAACAGCAAAAGAAAGAGAAAATTCTTTCTTTACTATGGTTGATCCAAAGACAGGAAAAGAATATCCTCCAAGTGAGAAGAGAACGTGGTGCATAACAAAAGAAACATTTGACTCTCACTACAAAAGAGGGTATATTGTCTTTCCTGATGATTATGACTTTCTTAAAATAACAAAACCATATAGTCGAAAATTCAAATATGAAGACGAGGCCAATGGTAAGTTAAGTTCAATAATATCTGATTGTCAAATTCAGCAGTTCTTAAAGTCATTATTGTATGATTGCAAAAATGAAATAGGTAATAACGAAATTAATGATCTTTTTGGGCGTGATGAGTTTGATTATGCTAAGCCTGAGAATTTAATTAAGATAATTATGGAGGCTGTAACTAATGAAGGTGATTTGGTTATGGATTTCTTTTCAGGTAGTGGTACAACTGTAGCTGTAGCTCATAAGTTAGGGAGAAAGTATATTGGTTGTGAACAGATAGACCATCAAATAGAGTTAACAGTTAATCGGCTTAATGAGGTAATTTGTGGAGAACAAGGCGGAGTCTCTAAGAGCATCGGCTGGCAAGGTGGTGGCTCTTTCGTCTATTGCGAACTTTCAAAAGCGAATGGAAAATTTGCTGATGAGATAGAAAATGCAGAAACAACCGGTCAATTGATGGATATCTGGAATCGCATGAAGGCTACAGATTATTTGAACTATAAGGTTGACGTAAAAGAAGTAGATGCCAACGTGGCAGACTTTGAAGGTTTGAACTTGGACGATCAGAAACGCTTCCTTATAGAATGTCTGGACAAAAATCTGCTTTATGTCCCTCTATCTGATATAGACAGTAATGAGTATGGTGTGACTGATGAGGATAAGCGTTTGACACGTGAGTTCTATCATAAAAACTGATAAAGATGGCAAAACTACAAGACACTTTAGATAAAATGTTTGGGCAACTAAATATTGCCCAAACGCAATTGCCGGAATATTTTGAAACGGGATTGAATCCCTCAAAACGTCTGCGTCCATATCAGGAGGAATGTATGAAGTACTTCCTGACTTACATGAATCCTGATAAAAACTTTTGCGGAAAACAACGAAGTCCTCATCTGCTCTTCCATATGGCTACAGGCTCAGGAAAGACGATGATGATGGCACTTGCCATGCTTTATCTCTATGAACGTGGATATAGAAACTTTCTGTTCTTTGTCAGCAGTAATAATATTGTAGAAAAGACGCGTGATAATTTCTTAAATTCGTCTTCTTCAAAATATCTGTTTGCACCAATTCTTACTATAGAAGGCAGAAAGGTGGAAGTGAAAGAAGTGAAAAACTTCCAGGGGACAGATTCTGATAGCATCAACCTTTGTTTGACTACCATTCAAGGTTTGCATGCAGATTTGACTGCGGAAAAAGAGAATGCTGTAACTTATGAAGATTTTACGGCAGAACCTGTTGTGCTGATTGCTGATGAAGCACATCATCTGAATGCTGAGACAAAAGCGGCAAACAAACGTAGCAGGGAAGAGGCAGAAAACGTTCAAAACTGGGAGCGGACTATTGACAATATCTTTCAGAGAGATAATGGAAAACTACCGAATATTTTGTTGGAGTTTACTGCTACTATGGATTTAGCAGATCAGGCTATTGCCCAGAAATATGATGATAAAATAATCTTTGATTATACATTAAAGCGCTTTCGTGAAGATGGTTATTCCAAGGAGGTTGAGACTTTCGTAACAGACTTGGACGAATTGGATCGTGCTCTTCAGGCTATGATTCTGAGCCAGTACAAACGCAAGGTTTTTGTAAAGTTGGGACAAGACATCAAGCCTGTAATCATGTTGAAGTCAAAATCCATCAAGGATAACAAGGCTAACTATGAAGCTTTCAAAGAGCGTGTTGCAACACTCAAACTATCTGATATTAGCAATATTAGAAATAGAGCAAAGGAAGATCTGTTGGCGGCTTTTGATTATTTTCAATCAAATGGTGTGACAGATGAAAATCTTATTTTGGAATTGCAGAATGATTTTTCCGAAAAGCGTCTGTTGCTTGTGGATGGTAAAACGATTACGCCAGAGAAACAAAGGCTGCTCAATTCTCTAGAAGATGCTTCAAATGGCATCAGAGCGATTTTTGCCGTTGATATGCTGAATGAAGGATGGGATGTATTGAATCTCTATGATATAGTACGACTTTATGATACTCGTGATGCTAACGGAGGCAAACCTGGAAAAACAACTATGCAGGAAGCTCAGCTTATAGGAAGAGGTGCCCGCTACATGCCTTTCAGAGCCCCCTCTGATGATTCTTTGCCGATAGATAAGCGTAAATACGATTGTGATGTTGCTAATCCTTGTCGTGTAGTAGAAAAACTGCATTATCATAGTGCTCATAATCCACGCTATATCCAAGAGTTGCGCAACGCCCTTGTTCAGACAGGTATTATTGCCGAACATTATGAACAGATCAATCTTTTTATGAAAGATGACTTTAAAAAAAGCCGTCTCTATACAAAAGGAATAGTGTTTGTAAATGAAAGAAAAAAAATGGCAGAACTGGAGGATGATGGCACTTTAGGAAAATCTATTCTCGACAAAGTATTTACAGTCAAAATGCCGACTGGAAAAATGGCTACAGGAATCATCTTTGGAGATAATGCTTCGGCTGAAGAGTTGACTAGCCTTACCGTACCGCAATTTGATTTTTTACGGATAGGAAGTCACGTTGTACGTTCGGCTATGAGTCGATTTTCAACCTATAATTACGATGCGTTGCATGAGTTGTATCCAAGTTTAAAATCTTGTGCAGAATTTGTGGCGTCAGATAATTATCTTGCAAAACTTCAGGTGAAGGTAATAGGCAAATATGCTTCACTTGCAGAATACGGGCAAGCTGATAAACTATATATAGCTAAAGAACTTCTGAGACAGTTAGAACCTTTGCTTAGAACTCGTGGGAAAACTTATCGGGGAACGAAGACTTTTCTGCCGTTGCCGTTTAATAAGCAATTTCGAGATAATATAATTCTTAAGGTAAACGTATCTGGAGGAGAAAAAGAATTTGGGCGTTCGCAGAAGAATCCGGCAAATATCGATTATACTCTTGATCTTTTTGAAAAAGATTGGTATGCCTATAACGATAATTTCGGTACTTCTGAAGAAAAGGCACTTGTGAAGTATATTGATGGAATCATGCCAAAACTCAAAGAAAAGTATGATGAAATATATCTTGTCCGTAATGAGAAGGATGTCTGCATCTACAGCTTTGATGAAGGTGGTGCTTTTGAACCAGATTACATATTGTTTCTTCGCATAAAGGGAGATGATGCTAAGTATGATAATTTGCAGATCTTTATAGAACCGAAGGGAAATCAACTGCTTCTGAAGGATAAATGGAAAGAAAAATTTCTATTGCAAATCCAACAGATGGCAGACGTACATTGGATAACTAAGGCTGATAGCTTTAATGTATGGGGATTACCTTTCTATAATGAGGAAAGAGAAGCTGCATTCAATACGGATTTTAAAGAGGCTGTTATTGATTTTGGAGCATTAAAAACGAAGAATAAGGCTTGGAAGATTCTTAAGGAGAATAGCATCTCTCCTTCCGACCGCTTCACCCGTTTCCTCCCTCTGTATTCCATCCAAGCTGCCTGTGGCTACTTCGATAAATATGAGGAGCCGGAGACGGAAGGATGGGTGGATGTATCCTCATTACCATTCACTCCAAATAGGGAAATGTTCGTGGTTCATGCCAAGGGCAACTCGATGCTGCCGAAAATTAAGGATGGAGACTTATGCGTGTTTGAACGTTATCATGGAGGTTCAAGGGAGGGAGAAATCGTACTCTCGCAGGTGAATGAATATTACGAGGAATATGGCGGAAAATATACCATCAAAAAGTTTTATAGCGAGAAAACTGTGAACGAAGAAGGGGTGGAAGTTCATTCAAAAATAGAACTGCAGCCACTCAATAAAGATGGCTTCCAGACCATAGAAATCCCGGAAGATAATGAAGCCAAGATTGCTACCATCGGCATCTTGAAATACATTATCCGTTAAAGATAAAAGGGCAAGAGCATTACCTTGTCAATATATGATATGATGCTTTTGCCCTTTCTTTCTGTATGTCTTTTATTCCACTTTCTTTTATTCCGTTTTATTTATTCCACCTCCTCGCACATCGCCATCTCTGCTCCCCGGTAAATCACAACGAGCTGATGAAGCTTCGTGGTTTTCACGGATTTGTGCACGATGTCGCTATTGGCGTAGCGCCTTATCTGGGCTGAGGCTTCCTCGAAGAGATGGTTCAGCTGCTCATCGCTGGTGCCCGGCTTGCAATATTTCAATTCCACGATGTAGGAATCTTCTATGTCCTTATAGATGTCGCAGAGGGGCAGCAGGAAGATGTCGGCATAACCGCCATCGTTGTCAAGTTCAGAAATAGGACGGTAGAACTTGCATTGGCTCGTCATCGCCAGAGTGAAACCATGAACGTAGGCTTCGCCCTTCTGCTTGTCGCGCTGGGAGGAGAAGCGCTTCAGACAATCGGCTATGTAGGCAAAGTAGGGCTTGAATGCGCCTTCGTAAGCCAACTTGCTCTCCAGCTGGGTCTTGTCGTATTGCTCAAAGGTGAGGTCGTCCTCTTTGTAAGTATCCAGCAGATAGGTGTACATCTGGTCGCGCACCACCTCGTTGGGAACCACAAAGCGGGTATTGCCCTGGTAGGTGCCGTCTATCGTTACCATGCCGAAATAGAAGAGCAGACTCAGGAAATTATCTGGGTCGTTGATGCGCTCGGCAGGGAAATTCTCCATCAGGGTTCCCGTGGTGAATCCCCTGGTCACGATATCCTGTATGATGCTGGCATCGTGGGCAAACTCCTTGTCATGGCGGATGAGCATGCGAATCTTGTCGTAGTCGATGCGGATGTTGGTTTCCACCAGTTTCTTCGGAATATCATAATCGTTGCGGATGTAATTATCTACAAAGTAGAGCACCATCACGGAGTTGTACATGGTTGTGTTGCCGTACTTTTCTTCTGAGAAGCAATAATTGTCGTACCATGGCTTCATCACTTCTATCAGCTCATCCACGCTATGGCGGAATGGCAGCACGCTGGCGTAATAAGCCAGCATCTGGCGCACTTCCTCCTCGGTGAATCCCACCATTTCGTTGAACTCCGGAGACAGGGAATAGTTGGTACCGATGTTGAAACCGCTGGTCAGATCGTCCATTGTTACGGGACTTACTCCTGTAACGAAAACTCTGCCCAGTGAATCTCCTGCGGCTCCCTTGATTGTGTCGAAGAAATGTCGTAGATATCCCTCACCGTGAGTCTGCTCGCGGTATCGTTTTTCATGCTCCTTGTGGGCAAGAATCTGATTGGTAAAGTGGTCGTATTCGTCGATGAAGAGATAAATCTTCAAGCTTGCTTCAGCACATTTGTCGCATAGAAATCCCAATTGGGCAACGGCATCTTCCTTTTGGTTCATCTCTTCCTTTATGTCCGGTGGCAAAAGGTGGGCGTATCTGCTGCAGAAGGAATTGAACTTGTTGTTGCAATGGGCATCAAGTCCTTTTTTATAATTATCCAATCCTGCTGAAATCATGGCAAAATTCAGGTGAAGGATGAGATAGCTGTTGCGTTCAGGGGTAGGATTCTCTCCGATGTAAAGCTTGCCGAAGAGGCTTTCAAACTTATCCTTCTTGTTGATGTCGTAATAGTTTTCGAGCATGGAGAGGGTAAGGCTCTTGCCGAAACGGCGAGGGCGAATGAAGAAGAAATACATGTTAGATTCTTCTATTTTCTCTATGAATGGGGTCTTGTCAACATAGTAACAATCTCTTTCCATTACATCCTCAAAGTTCTGCATTCCGTAAGGGATGCGCTTGCGATAGATTCGCTTTTGTCTTTCTATTTTTGCCATAATCGAAACCTGCTTTTTGTTTTTATGCCGCAAAGTTAAGATTATTATTTGGAATAAGCAAAGTTTTCGGGGCTTTTTCTTGGTGGTTTATCAGAAAATGAGTAGTTTTGTGGGCGTGAATCAAATAGATAACGAATAAGACAATGGATAAGACAACGACTCAAATTACGATGCTCGGAACGGGAAATGCTACGGTTTCCCAGATTTATAATACCTGTTTTGTGCTCCAAACTCCCAGCACCCTGATGCTGGTGGATGCGGGCGGAGGAAACGGAATACTGGCGCAGCTGAAGAAGGTGAATGTTCAGATTTCTGATATTCATCACCTCTTCGTTACCCATGCGCATACCGACCACGTGTTGGGTGTGATCTGGGTAATCCGTATGGTGGCACAATGTAAGGGATATGAGGGATTGCTGCATGTGTATGGAAACGATAAGGTGATAAAGGTGATCAAGACCATCATCGACATGATTCTTGCTAAGAAGCAACTGGCTAAGGTGGCTGAAAGGGTGGTGTTCCATCAGTTGGAAGATGGCGATTGCTTCGAAGTGGGGGATATGAAGTTGGAATGCTTTGATATTCAGTCTACTAAGGAAAAACAGTTCGGATTCCGAGCAGAGTTGCCTTCTTCTGATGAATCGGATAAGCCTTTGGTCTTGGCGTGCCTGGGTGATGAACCTTATAACGAGCAGAACCGACGCTACATAGTGGGGGCTGACTGGATGATGTGTGAGGCGTTTTGTCTCTATGCCGACCGCGATACGTTCAAGCCTTATGAGAAATGCCACAGTACTGCGCTTGATGCCGGAAAACTGGCGGAGGAACTGGGCGTGAAGAATCTTATCCTGTATCATACGGAGGAGAAAACACTCGCTAATCGTAAAGAAAATTATACTCGTGAAGCTGCCGAGAACTTCAAGGGTAGAATCTTCGTTCCGGATGATTTGGAGGTGATAGAGCTGTAGAATTTCTTTCTTTATAATTGTGGGCTTAATCAGTTTTGATCCGGTAGGAAAATCTTGGTTACTTCCCGCTCCCCGAAATCTATCATGGCGTTGAAGAGACTCACTTTTTCCGCCTTTCTGAGGTTTTCTAGTGTGAGGTCGGCTTCCTGGATGATGCCGGCTTCCAGGAGCTGGGCACGCTTGGTTCCCAGGAGCAGGGGATGCTTGGGGGTGAGCCATCTGTTGCCATCAAAAAGGGCAAGATTGGTGAAGGAGGTATCGGTAATGAGCCCGTTCTTTACAATGATGATTTCATCGCAATCGTCCTTCTGGGCTACCAGGGCGTTGAGCGCACTTCGGTCTGTGCTCTTATAGGTGTAGTCGATATTATTATCCTCTACCACCTTGAGGGAATGAATCTCCTTCATCTTGTAGGGGGCGTACTCGATGGCTTCCACGCCCTGGGTGCCATAAACCACTCGTGCCTTGTAAAGGTTCATTTCCTCTTTTGGGGAAATGAGGGATGAGAGTTTTATTTCTTCAGATGCGAGGGTTGGAAAGAACCTGCGGATGGTTCTCTCCATTCTTGCCTGATGATAGGGCAGGGCCAGAGCCTTGCCGTTCTTGATCTTTATTGTTTCTATAAATTGCTGTTTCATAATCTCTTTTATTTTTTCTAAGATGAAAGGTGGATTTAAAACGGAAGATAGATTTTCTGAATCACTTCCTCGTATTCCCTCCGGCAATCGCTCTTCGAAGTGATGCCGCCGCCTGCCTTGAAATACAATTTTCGGCTTTTCTTCGGCTTCTTTCCTTCGTTTGCCTTGAAATTCTTTTCTCCGTCGGCTTCAAAATCAACCGGCAAAGTTTCTTCTTCTATGAATCTTATCATGACGGCAGAGTTGAGTTCGCCCTGGTCGTAGATTCCCATGATGCCCGTGTAGAAGCCGCGGTCGTAGCCTTCTGCCTCTTGGATAATCTGCATGGTTTTATCTTTCGGGGCACCCGTGATGGAACCGGCTGGGAGCTGGGCATCGAGGATTTCGCCCAGATGGTGCGGGTAATCTTCGGGCAGGCGACCGCTGATTTCTGAACTGGTTTGCAGGATGTCGCCCTTGTTGGTGTGCAGCACGTCGACGTAACGGTATTTATCTACCCTTACATCTTCTGCCACCCGGCTCAGGTCGTTTCTTATCAAATCTACGATGGTGGCGTGTTCTGCCGCCTCTTTCCGGTCTTCCATCAGCAGCTTTTCGGCATTGGGGAGGGATGCATCCAGGGTTCCCTTCATGGGATAGGAGTAGATTCTTCCGCCCTTGATTCTGACGAAGGTTTCGGGCGAAAAGCAGACGAAGGGGGTGAGATTCTCTTCTATGTTCTCTTCTTTCAGATGAGCTTTATCTTCTGCTTGAGTTCTCTTTCTTCTGAGCAGCAGTTTATACTTCCCTTTTGCACGATGGAAAATTTCTTCTAATGAAAGATTGCAGCTCACGGGAACCCGGTTGGTGAGATTCGTAAGATAGCTGTTGCCCGCCATAATGTTGCTCTTCACGATGTTGAAGCTTCGCTCATAATCGTTATGAAGGGGCGGGGTTATCTGCCAAGAAATAGGAGAGTCCAAAGGAGTTTCTTTGAAAAACTTTTTCTCCGAAATCTCCTTTGGAATCTCCCTTGAAATCTCCCTTGAAATCTCCTCGTAAATTCTTTTAGAATCCCCCATTTCTTTCGAATGGTTTTCTCTCCAGTTACCTCTTCCTTCGAAATCGAAGAGGCATTCTTCGGGATTTATATCTGATAGCTTGCGGATGAAGGCCTCGTCTGCCTGGTAGTTGATGACAAAGAGAAAAGGCTCTTTCTGGCTTGCCAATCGGTTGATTTTATCTATGATTTTCTGTTTCATGTCTGCAAAGATACTGCTTTTATTTAGAAAGACAAAAGATTGGTTACAGATTTTTGTTTGATGGGACGTCTTCTCCACACGCCCTGAAAGGGCGTGTGGAGCATATTTAATAGGCTTTCACTGCCTTTTTTAATACGCTTCTCCCTGCTCTATTTCTTCCTGCGTAATGCGCTTGCGGTCGATGGCGCGCCAGGCAAAAACGATGTAGGCGAGCACGAACGGGATGAGGAGGGAGACTATCGCCATGGTGCGGAGCGTGAACTCGCTGCTACAGCTGTTGGCGAGAGTGAGCGAACTCTGAAGGTCGATGTTGGATGGATAGTAGGCGGTATTGTTCCAGCCGGCTATCAGCAGCAGAACCAGCACGGTAAGCACGGTTCCGATGCCCGTAAACCAGATTCCCTTTCTATACTGCACGCTCCTCGATGACTTGAAAATGCCGAAAAGAACGAGTACTACACCTATTAATAATATTACAAGCAAGATTGGCATCTCCAGGAGATTGTGAAGATACTTCATACTCTCAATCGTAATGCCGGAAGAAGAAGTGCTGAATCCATCTTTTACCAGCAATCTGATGAGGAATGGCAGGAAGAACAATAGGAAGAGGAGGGCATTCCATGGCAACTGGCGGGTGCAGCGCTCCTGAATCTGCTGGTGCTCGATGTTGTTCTTGATGTAGAGCATGCCCAGAATACGGGCTAGCATCAGTACGGCAAGTCCCAGCACTACGTTCCATGGGTCGAGCAGGGCATCAAGACCATGGCTGGCATTTGCCCAGCGGCTGATGACGGGTTGCAGACTGTTGGTAATATTGCCCTTGTCTATCAGGAAATTGCTGCCGTTGAAGAAGGTGGCTACTGCTCCGCCAAGAAGCAGCGGACCCACGATGCCGTTGATAATGAGGCAGATCTGAAAGGTCTTCGGTCCAAGAAAATTACCTATCTTGTTCTGGAATTCATAGCTCACGGCTTGAATCACAAACGAGAACAGGATGATCATCCACAGCCAGTAGGCTCCGCCGAAACTGGTGCTGTAGAACAGCGGGAATGAGGCGAAGAAGGCTCCGCCGAAGGTGACGAGCGTGGTGAAGGTGAACTCCCATTTTCGTCCCGTAGAGTTGATGATGAGGCGACGCTCCTCTTCCGTTTTTCCCAAACAGAATATCAAGGTGTTGGCTCCCTGTACAAACATGAGAAACACCAGTAGGGCTCCTAATAATGATACGAGGAACCACCAGTATGATTGCAAAAAATCGTATGTCATAATGCTAATGTCATAAAGTTAATTCATAATCTTAAGTTTATCATCTTAAGCTTTTATTCATATTCCGGTCCTTTCTTAATCTGCTTCACCAGGATGCTGATTTCCACGGCAAGCATGGTGGTGAAGAGTGCCAGGAAGATGAAGAAGGTGGTGGCCACGCTGCCTGCTTCGATGTCGGAGATGGCGGCACTTACTGGCAGCAGGTCTTGGATGGTCCAAGGCTGGCGACCGATTTCTGCTACTATCCAGCCCGATTCTGAGGCGATGTAAGCCAGCGGAATCATGATGATGGCGGAAATGAGGAACCATCGGTATTGGGCGATTTCCTTCTTGTAGACGAGGAAGAGGCTGAGGGCGAAGAAGAGAATGAGCAGGCAGCCTATTCCCACCATCAGGCGGAAGGCGTAGAAGCAGATCGGGATGCTCGGTACCAGTTCTTTGGCGTCCTTGATGTAACCATATCCGAAGTATTTCATATTCTCCCTGAGGATAGGGAGCTGGTCTTTCGCCTTCGTTTCGCGATAGGTTTTCAGGGCAACTATCGCCTTCTTGCCCCGGGCTATCTTTTCCTGCACGGATGGTTCCCGGGTGCCATTCTCTTTAGTGTAACCCTTGATAATATCGTTTACGCCAGGCACGTAGCCATCGGCTGTGCGGGTGGCTAAGAACGAGAGCATGTTGGGGATGGCGATGCGCATGGCTGGCTCCTGCTCGTTTTCGTAATCGGGCTGCCGGAAGGGATGAACGGCTGCTATCGCCGTGAGGCTTTCGCCGTTTCCACCATTATATAATGCTTCCATCGCAGCCAGTTTCATCGGCTGCACCTGTGCCACCTGGTAGGCAGAGTTGTCGCCGGTCATCGCAGCCAGCAGGGTGGCGATGAGTCCTACTCCGGCACCCATCTTGATGCTCGCCTTCGCCAGTTGGGTTTCTCTCTTCTTCAGGAGATACCAGCAGCTTACGGCTACTACGAAGGTGGCGCCGATGATCCAGGAGGAAGTAACGGTATGGGTGAACTTGTTGATGGCGAATGGCGAGAGTGCCACATCCATAAACGAAGTCATCTCGAAGCGCATGGTATCGGGATTAAATTCCTGTCCCACCGGATACTGCATCCAGGCGTTGGCTACGAGAATCCACCAGGCAGAAATGGTGGCGCCAAGTCCCGTGAGCCAGGTAGAGGCAAGGTGGAAGCCCCGGCTCACCTTATCCCAGCCGAAGAACATTACGGCTACGAAGGTGCTCTCCATGAAGAATGCCAGGATGCCTTCGATGGCTAGGGGAGCGCCGAACACGTCGCCCACGAACCAGGAGTAGTTGCTCCAGTTGGTGCCGAATTCAAATTCCAGGATGATGCCTGTGGCAACGCCCATGGCGAAGTTGACGCCAAAGAGTTTTTGCCAGAAACGGGTTACGTGCTTCCAGAACGGCTTGTTGGTGCGGTAGTAGCATGTTTCGGCGATGCCCATGATTACTGCCAGTCCCAGGGTGAGCGGCACGAACAGCCAATGGTAGATGGCCGTGAGTGCGAATTGCGCCCTCGACCAGTCGATGGTCGCTGATGTAATGTCTAACAATAGATTTGTCATCATAGTTGAATGGTTTTAGAATTGTTATTATATAATGTTTTTGTATTTCTTTCGATGTGAAGGTTGCGGGGATTCAGAGTCTTATCTGTTCAGAATTTCCTTGGAAACGAAGCCAGCCTTGTCTCCGTTCTTGGCATTCGTATTGATAAAATCTGGAAAGAAAAAGAGCTTGAGCACCAGGAAGATGATGGCAAGCTTGATGAGGATGACAGCCCAGAGCGTCTTGCCCAGGGTCATCGTCCTGAAACCATCGTAATAGAGATGGAAAATCCGGGACAGCAGTCCTTGTTTCATCGGTTTTACATCCGTTTTCATCAGGTTTTTATCCTTTTTCTTCTGCATAAGTACTCCTTCTTTAAAAAATCTGCTGCAAATCTACAATAAAATTATGTAACTACCAAATATTTTCTTGAAAAAGTTACAAAAAGATTGCTTTCAGGTATCCCATAAGGGAGTTATTTTAAAGTTTTTCTTTTTTTTAATGGAATAAGGCTTGCCGTTTCATCAGAATTTATTATCTTTGTCCCCTAAAACATAGAAACATTTTAATCAGAAATAATGATGAATATAGAATCAGTTAGAGAGTATTGCCTCTCGCTTCCCCTCGTAGCCGAGGCTTTTCCTTTTGATGAGCAGACCTTGGTGTTTCGCATTTTGGGCAAGATCTTTGCCTGTGTTGACCTGGAGCGCCCCGAGTGGGTTACGATGAAATGTAATGCCGATTACGCCCTCGAACTCCGGGAAGTGCATCCCGAAATAGAAGGCGCATGGCATTGGAATAAGAAATACTGGAATCAGGTAAACCTTTATGGCACGCTGGAAGATGATTTCATCCAGGCCCTGATTCGCCACAGTTATTCCGAAGTGGTGAAGAAACTCAAGAAAAAGGAGCGGATGGAGCATCCGGAAATGCTGGATGTGAAAGAATAGGGAGAATTATTCATTTTTTCTGTAGTTTGGGTAATGCGTGTTTTCAAGATTCTTCGTATCTTTGCACCCAGAAATCATAATTAAAACTATAAGAAAATGTATATTGAGAAAATAAAGTCGCCAGCCGACTTGAAGAAGCTGGATTTGAAGGAGTTGCAGGTGGTGGCTGATGAAACCAGACAGGCTGTGCTGAACCGTGTAAGCAAACATGGCGGTCATGTGGGACCAAACCTGGGATTCGTGGAGGCTACCGTGGCGCTTCACTACGTTTTTAATGCACCAAAGGATAAGCTCGTGTTTGACGTAAGCCACCAATGCTATCCGCATAAGGTGCTCACCGGACGAGCTGCGGGATTCCTCGGCGATGTGGATGACATGAATGCCATTTCGGGCTATTCTTCTCCTGCCGAATGTCCTGAGTATGATAACTTTGAGGTGGGGCATACTTCTACTTCCGTGAGTCTTGCCACCGGTTTGCAGAAGGCGCGCGACGTCAAGGGTACCGATGAGAACATCATCGCCATTATCGGCGACGGATCCCTTTCGGGCGGCGAGGCTTTCGAGGGACTGGATGAGGCTTCGGAACTCGGCACGGGCATCGTCATCGTGGTGAACGACAACGAAATGTCTATCGCCGAAAATCATGGCGGAATCTACAAGAACCTGCGTGCCTTGCGCGAGAGCAACGGCACCTGCGAGCACAACTGGTTCAAGGCGTGGGGCTTTGAATACAAGTATCTGGAAGAGGGTAACGACATCGAAAAAATCATCCAGGTTTTCGAGAGCGTGAAGGATACGAATAAGCCTACCGTGGTTCACATTCACACAGAGAAAGGTCATGGATTTGCGCCAGCCGTAGCCAATAAGGAGGCTTGGCATTGGGGAATGCCTTTCAATTTGGAAGACGGTTCGCGACCAAGAAGGAATGCCGATGGAATCCTCCCGGAGGTTGCTCCGACAGAGGATTACGGTACATTATTCTCTGACTGGATGCTCAGCGAGATGAAGCAGGATAAGACCCTCATCGCTGTAACCGCCGGTACTCCTACCGCAGGTGGCTTTACTGCCGATAAGCGCCAACTGGCTGGCAAGCAGCACATCGATATGGGAATCGCCGAAGAGCAGGCAGTAGCCATGATTTCGGGAATGGCGAAGGGTGGATTGCATCCTGTCTGGACCGTTTACAGCACCTTTATCCAACGTACCTACGACCAGATAGCGCAAGACCTCTGCATCAATTCCAACCCAGCCGTAATCAACGTGGTAGGAGGCGGAGTGAACTCGATGAACGACATCACCCACATCTGCCTTTTCGATATTCCGATGCTCTGCAGCATTCCGGGGCTCATCTATCTGGCTCCAACCACCTGCGAGGAGTATTTCGCCATGCTCCGCTGGAGCATTCTGCAGGATAAGAAACCTATCGCCATCCGCGTGCCTAGCAATGGCGTGGTTCATACGTCAGAAGCCGTTGATGCAGAGTATGGTTACGAGGCAAAGTACAAGGTGATGCACCAGGGCGAGAAGGTGGCAGTCATCGCCGCCGGTTCGTTCTATCAGAAGGGCGAGAATGTTGTTCGCCTGTTGGCTGATAAGGGCATCGATGCTACGCTCATCAATCCCCGTTATCTGAATGAGGTGGATGCCGAAGTGCTGGATAGCCTGAAGGCAAACCATCAGTTGGTGGTAACCCTGGAGGATGGTTCGAAGGATGGCGGTTTCGGCGAGCGTATCGCCTCTTACTATGGCACTTCAGAAATGAAGGTGATGGTGGGCGGCATCAGGAAGGGACTCTACGACAGATACGATGTGAAGGAGTTACTTTCGGATAATCGCCTGCTCGATGAGCAGATTGTGGAAGACGTTTTGTTAGTAATTAATGATTAGTTATTAGTTAGACGGCATAGTTAGTTTTTATTTAACGAGAAATCCAAGCCGGAGAATCATCTCTAGCTTGGATTTCTTCTGTTTTATCATCGAATGTTTGTCTTAATCTCAGTCTTAATCTTAGTCATCATCCCTGTCATTATCTCAATCATCATCATCATCATCGTCATCATCATCATCCCAATCTCTATCGTGCTTCCACTTTCCTGGTCTATAAGTTACATGGGTTCCGCCTGGCCATCCTGGTCTTCCGTAGCTGCACTCAGGGCGAGGGCAGCGCTTGTCGTGTCCCCAGTTATGCTTTGGATACTTGGTGTAAATATGGTGAACATACACATGATTATTCCAGCCGATAGGGCGATAGAAATAGTATGAGTTCTTGAATCTCTTCCATTGTCTGGCGGTCATCATGCGCTTGAGCTGCTTGTTGCGGTAATGCCAGCCGTAGGCATCAATGTCGCGATAGCTTCGGATGCCATTGAGATAATTGAGATTGATGTTCAGGATGCTGTTGCGCTGAACGCTGCTCAATCCCAGTTCCACCACCATCTTATCTGTGATAAAACGGGCTTCTGCCTGAATATTTGTCAGTCTCTGAGCATTCATAGATGTAATCATCATCCATACTGCTACTAATGTCATAATCATTCTTTTCATAACTATCTTCTCTTTAAAGGGTTATTACTCTATTTATTTTATTTGAAGAGGCTACTTGGTGCCGCTATCAACTTTTTGATGGTGCAAAGATAGGGAGAATAGCTGAAAACAACAAGGGGAAAACCATAAACCAGCGTATGATTTTCCCTAAAAGCATCGGGGGAAACTCCCGTAATAAAATTGTAGTATCTTTTATCTGCTAATTAAAATCCTTGTAACCTCATTGACATATAATACCCCTACCTTTGCACCCGAAATTTAACAGGAATTACCCCGAAAGGGGAAATCTTTAATAAAGGTATTATAGAAAGGTATTATAGTTAGATAAAGAAAAATGGAAAAGAAAGTATCGGGTAAGCATAGCAGCATGAATGGCTTTGCTATGATGAAAGGTAGAGTAGCTACTGTAGTTTTGGCTTCGGCTTTATTGTTGGGCGGAGGTTTGACTGCACAGGCGCAAAACGCAGCATTAACAACCTGTTCTCAGAGTGCAGCAACCGCTATTCCGCAGAATCCAAACTGGAAGGCGAATGCTGCCGAATGGCAGAAACTGAAGGGCGAAATCACCCTCTACATGACCAATGATATGGGTCGAAACGGCTACTACGACCAGAAGCCTATCGCCGAACTGATGGGCGAGATGGCGGGCACGGTAGATCCGGAATGCGTACTTGCCGTGGGCGACATCCACCATTTCAATGGTGTGGCTTCCCCCCAGGACCCTCTGTGGCTTACCAATTACGAATATGTTTATTCTCATCCAGACCTGATGCTCGACTGGTTCCCGGTTTGTGGAAACCATGAGTATCGTGGTAATACTCAGGCTTTTATGGACTATGGTAAGGTGAGCCGACGCTGGATGATGCCAGCCAAATATTACACCAAGGTGTTCGACCACAAGGGAACTACCATCCGTGTCATCTTCCTCGACACCACACCTCTTATCGATTCTTATCGCAAGGCGTCAGAAAAATATCCTGATGCCTGCAAGCAGGATGCAGAGGCTCAGCTCTCCTGGCTCGACGAAACCCTGAAGAATGCCAAGGAAGACTGGGTCATCGTGGTAGGTCATCATCCTATCTACGCCTACACCGAGAAGAAGGAGAGTGAGCGACTCGACATGCAGAAGCGCCTTCTTCCTATCCTCCATAAATATAATAATGTGGCGATTTATGCCTGCGGTCATATCCACAACTTCCAGCACATCCAGAAGAAGGGCGACAACATCGACTACGTAGTCAATTCTTCATCATCTCTGGCTCGCCCAGTGAAGCCTATCGATGGCACCGTGTTCTGCAGTCCAGCCGATGGTTTCTCTGTATTTACAGCAGATAAGAAGCAGCTGAGAATGTCGATGATTGACAAGGATGGAAAAATCATCCACACGGTTTTAAAGGTAAAAAAGTAAAAGGAGCTTTTTTGCGAAAAGAAACGAATGAAGATTTCAATAGCGATATAGATGAAAAGAATTTTACTGAGTGCGGCGCTTCTAGCCGCTGCGACTACCTCCATCCAGGCACATACGCTGGATGGTATAGTCAAGGATAACAAAACGGGTGAACCCCTCATCGGAACCGTAATCCGAGTAAAGGAGCTGCCCAACGTGAGTACCACCACTGGACTTGATGGTACTTTCACCCTGCATGAATTGCCTGATAAAGGCAAGTTTACCATCATCGTTTCCTACATGTCGTACAAGACCAGGGAGATGGTAGTAGATGTGGCTAAGAAAGACAAGGTGGATATTCCGATGGATGAAGACTTGAAGCAGTTGGGCGAAGTGGTGGTTACCGGTCATCGTGAATACCGCAGCGACCGAAGCGCCATAGAAACCGTGAAGAATGCCGGCAACGTGCTCAACGTGATGAGCCAGCAGAGCATCCAGCTTTCGCCTGATGTCAACGTGGCAAGCGTTCTGCAGCGAGTATCGGGTGTAACCATGGAGCGTGATGCATCGGGCGAGGCTTCCTACGCCATCCTCCGAGGCATGGACAAGCGCTACAACTACACCTTGGTAAACGGCGTGAAGATTCCAAGTCCGGATGATAAAAACCGTTATATTCCGTTGAATATCTTCCCTTCTGATCTGATGGATCGCCTCGTGGTATCCAAGTCTTTGACGGCTGATATGGAAGGCGATGCAGCCGGTGGCGTGGTGGATATGGTGATGAAGGATGCGCCATCCCACTTCCAGATTCTGGCGAATGCAGCCATCGGAGTAAGTGATTATTTCTGGAAGGATGGCAGAGATTATCTTACCAGCAACCGCTCTGATTATACAAAGAAGGCTCCTTACGAGGCTTTCGGAAAAGACTACAAGGCGCAGATGAGTGATTTCAAGAAAGGCCCTGTTCAGCTGAAGAGTCATTCCATGCCATCTCCTAACTTCATCGGAGGTTTGAGCATCGGCAACCGTTTCTGGAACGACCGCCTGGGCGTGATGCTTGCCGGAAGCGTGCAGAATACTTTCCGTGGCACCGAGCGCACCTACAATTCCGTAAAGATGGCTTCGGGCGAGCAGGCAATGTACATTTCCAATCTGCAACATCGCTACTACAGCATCCATGATCTTACCACGGGTGCTCATGCCAAGATAGATTTAACCCTGCCTGGCCACAAGCTGGAATGGTACAACATGTATGTGCGCACCAATTCCAAGGGCATCAGATACAATAACAGTGTCAACACCGAATATATCGGAGCCGACAGCTATACCCAGGACGATGAGGTGCGCTCTCTCTCAACCACCCAAAGCATCTTCGCCACTAACCTGAAGGGTACGCATCATCTTACCAAGGATTTTACCGTAGATTGGTCGGGCGTATTTTCGCAGGCAAAGGAGGAAGATCCGGACAGAACCTACGTAACCCTGACGAATACCGTGAGCAGAAAAGCCGAGAATGGCGGCGATGCCGTTTCGGGTTCCATCTGGGATGCCAATAAGAATATCATTAAGACCCTGCCTAAGGGTGCCGAGCGCCGGTTCCAGCACAACAAGGATACCGACTGGGCAGGCTACATCAACCTTTCTTACGATACCCATTTCGCCAACGATGTGGAGGCTCTCTGGAAGGCGGGTGCGCAGTATCGCAGAAAAGAACGCAGCAATAGATATTATTCTTACATCTTCAATCCTGCCGACATCTCGCAGACGATGGATGGAAACGGATTAGAGCAGTATGCCAATATAGATTGGGTTTGCAAAACTCCTTATTCTCAGGCTTCGCAGCTCAACTACGATTCCAAGGAGCACATCGGAGGCGCCTACGCCATGGTAACCCTGAAGAGCGAGGTAGGTGAACTGAATGCCGGTTTCCGTGCCGAGCATACCAACCAGATTTACACCATGCTCCAGCACTTCCGTAACATGGGACAGGTGGGCGAGCAGAGCTACTGGGATTATCTGCCATCTGCATCCATCAAATGGACGCCAACCAAGAAGATGAACGTGCGTCTCTCTTACTATCGCTCCATCAACCGTCCGGGCTTCTATGAGATTGTGCCTTATCAGATTATGGGCGAGGAGTATCAGGAAAAGGGTAATCCAAACCTGAAGCGTGCCCGCATCGACAACATCGACCTGCGCTGGGAGTGGTTCCCAAGCAAGACAGAGCAGATTCTTGCCGGCGTGTTCTATAAATATCTGAAAGACCCGATAGAGCAGGTGTTCGTAACATCTGATGGCAAGATTGGTGCCGGAACCGATGCTTACTACATGCCGGATAACCTGGGTAATGCCAAGAACATGGGCTTCGAAATCGACGTCATCAAATACATTCGCCACTTCGGAGTAAAGGCAAATTATACTTACACCCATTCTGAAATCACCACCTCGAAGCGTGAGTACAAGGAGGGTAGTGCCGAGTATAAGACGGGTGTAACCCAGACCCGTCCGCTGGTTAACCAGGCTCCTCATACCGCCAACATCTCCTTATTATATAAGGATACGGAGAATGGCTGGAATGCGCAGTTGGCCTCTTCCTTCACGGGTACCAAGCTCGCCCTGGTTTCTCCCTTCAAGGATGCCGACCAGTGGGATAAGGCTATGTTCGGTCTCGACCTGAGTGCCGAGAAGCAATTCAAGAACGGCATCTCTGTCTTCTTCAAGGCAAACAATCTGCTCGATGCCAAGCGCCAGAGATACTTGAAGACCGTGAACAAGAGCAACCTGGAGTATGAGGGCCAGAAGAGCGATAAGACCATCGTGGGAACTTATCAGTATGGCAGAACCTTCCTGCTGGGAGTAAGATACAAGTTATAAAAGGTAAAAAGAAAAAAGGTAAAAAATGAAAAAGATAAATACTTTAGCTTGCATGCTTATGATGGCAGCAGCTGCAATGTTCTCCACATCTTGCGAGAACGATAATATAAATCCATACGATTACGTGAATAATGGCGCTAATGGAAGTGATGGCAACCAGAACCAGGGTTCTAAAGATGTCATTACAACTAAGGTGGCAGAATATCCTAAAGGCTCTCTGGTTTGGAGCAAGGATACTACCCTCAGCGAGAGCGTGGAGATTCCTGTAGGAACATCGCTCTACATCGAGCCGGGCGTAACTGTTACCTGCAAATCAGAGGTTCAGGTACCGGTAGAAATCGTGGTATTGGGCAATCTCTATTGTCTGGGAACCGCCGAGAAGCCAGTTACCATCACTTCTGATACCAAGAAACCAGCCGATTGGGGCGGCATCATCTGTGGCTACAATTCAGAAGAAGTGGTACTCAACCACGTGGATGTGGCCTATGCCGGAGCTACTCCTACCGAGAGTTCTGCTTCTTTCCAGAACAAGCTTTTCAAGACTACCATTGATGGTGGTGTGCCAGCCTTCCACTTCTGTAATGTGAATGGTAAGTTCGTGATGGCAAACAGTTTCTTCCACGATAACTACAACGACCAGACTTACTTTACTGGTGGTAACGGCTTGATTATCAATGATATATTTGCTGATAGCGGAAATGCAGCCGATGGCGGCGAGGCTATCAACGTAAAGGCGGGTTGCAAGCTCGATGTAGCCAACAACATCATCTACAACGCCTGCACCAACGCCTTCAAACTCTCTAATGCCGGCAATAGTGAGGTGATTCCGCTTACCGAGATGACTGCTTACAACAATACTGTAGTTAATTGCGGATGGCGCCGTGCCAAGAACAAGAAGGGTGGTTCTGTATGGGTAGAGAAGGCTGCGAAGCCAATCTTTGTGAACAACCTCATCTATGATTCACGTTTCGGCCTGAAGCAGCCAAAGAAGGATGGTGCTGATATGGAGCACAGCCGTCTTACTCCAAACTACTACTTTGCATCTACAGAGACAGGAGTAGAGCAGATGGCGAAGGATGCAGCTTTGGGCATCTGGTTTGATACTGATATCAAGAGCAGCGTGGCTGGTCAGTTCAACCCTCTCTTCAAGAGTTTCACTCAGAGCGACAAGATGAATATCAACTGCGAGATTGATAAAGTGGAGAATGGTGCTCCATTGGCATTCGATAAGACTTGGAATTTCGAGTATCAGGATAACAGTCCTGCTCTCTCTGGTGGTGTAACCGATTTTACTCCGCTCTTCCCTAGTGGTCTGCCTTTCTTCGGTATGAAGCAGGTGAATTTCCTGGATAAGAATAACGACCAGAACTATTACTTTACCGCTCCATTGCCAAGCGCAAGATTCGGAGCGAGATTGTAAAAAGCTATTATATATCATAGCGCGATTAAATAAAAAGAGGATGCGTGCAGGCGACAGAGATGTAGCTTGCACGCTTTTCTAGTATAATCGGTTTAGTTCAAGATAGAAACAACGTCTTTTCTTCATCTCTCTTATCTCCTTTCTTCCTTCTTTCTGTATTAATAATGTGTTAATCTCAGGAAAAGTCTTGGTTGATTATAGGATAAAATGTTCTTTAACCCTATTGAAATCTCCGTTCATAGACGTTGAATGGCGGTTCAGCGTCTTTGAACGGACATTCAACGTCTATGAACGGACATTCAACGTCTATGAACGGAGATTTTATCTAGGTATAAATGCTTTTTTTCTTAGTTGAAAGAACTGTTTTAGTAGGTTAAAATCCTTGTTTTACCCCTCTTTTTGTTCTAATAAAAAAGAAAAAGCTTTGAAAACAATCTCGTTTTCAAAGCTTTTTCCTTATTTATGCCTCTTTCTTCTTCGTCTTAGGAAGAACGAGGTTGAGAACTACGCCGATGACGGCGGAAAGACCGATGCCGGAAATGGCGAAGGAACCGGATGAGAGAACGGCGCCACCCAAGCCCATCGTCAGCATCACAGAGATGATGATAACATTGCGGGTTTCATTCATGTCTACCTTGTTCTGCATCAGATTCTGAACGCCCACACTTGCGATGGTTCCAAAAAGCAGCAGCATGATGCCACCTAAAACCGCCTGAGGAATGCTCTGTAACAAAGCACTCAACTTGCCCACGATGGAGAAACAGATAGCGGTGGCTGCGGATATGCGAATCACGGCAGGACTCGTTACCTTGGTGATAGACATCGCACCTGTTACCTCTGAATAAGTGGTCTCAGGAGGTCCGCCCAGAAAGGCTGAACAGAGACATGCCAGTCCATCGCCCAACATCGTGCGATGCAATCCCGGATCTGCCACGAAATCCTTCTTGGCTACGGCACTCACCACATATACATCGCCGATATGCTCCAGCACCGGAGCTATTGCCACGGGCAACATATAGAGGAATGGGGCCCAGGAGAAATGGGTGATGGTATCGAAGGATACAGGACAGGAGAACCATGATGCCGCTGCCACGCCCGAGAAATCTACCTCGCCCATGCAGATGGCGATGACATAGCCCACGATAACCCCCGAAATGATAGGAACCAGCTTCATCAAGCCCTTGCAGAAGGTAAGCACCAGGATAGCGGTGATGAGCGATGCAAAGGAGAGAATCCAGTTGGTCTTTGCCATATCCACAGCGCTGCCCGAAAGGGAGAGACCGATGAGGATGATGGCGGGACCGATGACTACCGGAGGAAAAATCCTGTCCAGCAGTTTCTTGCCCTGCCATTTCACTAGGGCGCTCATGGCGAAATACACCAGAGAAACGCTGGTTAGTCCGGCGATTGTTCCCGGCAGTCCCCATTGCTTGGTTGCAGCGATGATAGGGGCGATAAAGGCGAAGGAACTGCCCAGGAAAATAGGCACCTTGCCCTTGGTGATAAAGTGAAAAAGAAAGGTTCCTACACCAGCGGTGAAGAGAGCCGTTGCCGGATCGATGCCTATTAGAAGAGGCACCAGAACCGTTGCACCGAAAGCCACAAACAGAAACTGTACTCCCACAAGGGTTTTCTTGGTCATAGAAAGTTGTTCTGTATCCATAGTCGATATTCTTTATTAGCCTTTCAGACTCTCCTGATACCAGTCGAAGAGTTTCTTCACACCATCCTCAATCTCTACCTTATGCGTCCAGCCGAGGCTGTGGAGCTTATCTACAGAGATGAGCTTGCGCATGGTTCCATCTGGCTTGCTGGCGTCAAACTCTACCTCGCCTTCGAAACCTACTGCCTTTACTACAAGCTCAGAAAGTTCACGGATGGTGAGCTCCTTGCCGGTACCCACGTTGATGTGGCAGTTGCGAATCTCACCGAGAGAAGGGATAGCGCCACCACGGCCCTCAGAGTTGTTTCTATCCACAGCACCATCTACCTTGGCACCATAGAATACAGAACTGTACT
>OKXB01000081.1_pt1 | contig 114643 bp, 80 predicted proteins | sample 1601731 | NCBI WGS metagenome assembly OKXB01 (sample SAMN04414077, study PRJEB24778) | human gut metagenome | material: faecal | host: Homo sapiens
TTCGTAAACTTGGGTAAGATTTTATAGATATTGTTTGGAGAGGACTTAGAATTCACCCCCTTCCCCCTCTCAAGAGGGGAGCCAGTTACAACCAGTCAATAATTAGATAGTTCAATTCTGATAAATTCTGAACCAACAACCAGTCAATCACTAATAAAAAACAATCCAAATGAAAAAAAACTGGAAGCCGGCCTTTTGACAGAGGCGGCACAAGAATTGAGGCTCCGCTGCGAGCAGCTCGAAGGCGAACTTCGGGAAGTGAAAAAACAATGTAACAAACTGGCACACCTGCTGGAACATGCCGTTTGGGAAGAAGATATGATAGCGGAAGAACCTATCGTCTTCAACGGACTGACGGCCGATTTCGTGGAACTGATCGGCCCTTTGCTGATGAGCCGCAAATGGACGGTGAACGGACGGCACGATGTGCAACCCTTCCTCCGTTCGCTCGACTCGGTCTTTCATATACGCTATGATCCGGAGAAAGACTACCTGGCGTTGGGCAGACTGACGAATGTCGTACAGGAATATCTCGATAATCACCGGGATGACGATCTCCCCGGATAAGTGCTTGAATTTACAGGGCCCGTGTTTATCATAATAAAAGAGAAAATAACGGGCCCCTTTGTAAAGAATTGCCGACCTTGAAAGCAGTAATAATAACCTCAATTTTAAACGAACTGGTATGATAAAAGTAACTGTGTTTGCCCGGTTTAAAACCTGTATGGGCGACGTCAACCTGATAGACGTCCTTTCTGATATCCGGAATGGCAAATATGCCACGTCTATTAACCGTATCCGTGCCTGTATGGACAAGGGTGATCTCGAAGCGGCCGATATGCAGAAAAAAGCATTGCCGGCTATAACAATTTCCGCGACCTATCGCGGGCAACGCCTTGTAGAATATATGACAGCCTACAATCCATTGATTATCCTCGATTTTGATGACTTGAAAAAAGAGGATTTACCCCACCTGCTCGCTCTGGTGCGTGAGGCTGTCTATACGGTGGCCTGCTGGATCAGTCCGCGCGGGCATGGCATCAAAGTCATTGTCTACCCGGTGGTTGGGCTTGAACTGGTGCCTCAGAGTCATCCGGCTATCTACAAGCGGGTGAAAGACTGGTATCAACGTCTGCTGGGTATTAAAGCCGATACTTCGGGAAGCGATGCCGGTCGTCTCTGTATTGTTTCGTACGATCCGCAACTTTATCTATCCCCCCGTTTCGAACCCTGGCTGAGAGGGGAGGGCACTTTGCCCGGCGATCTGCCGCCGATAGAAGCCGTTATCGGAAAAGATGTCATGCAGCTGATTTCTTCCGCCCGTAAGCAGACTACTCGTAAGTTTACTTATGCCGAGGGCAACCGCAACAATTACGTCCATCTTTTTGCCGCCAACTGCAACCGTCTGGGAGTGGCCAAAGAAGAAGTTGTGAAGTATGCCTGTAAAACCTTTACCGACCTGCCGGCCGAAGAGTGTCTGCAAGCTGTGGATAGCGCTTATATGCATACGGAGGAGCATGGTGCGGGGAAGACGGCGCTTCGTTCGCATCGTGGGGATAGTTTTGTCGTTCAGATACAGGAGTTTCTGAACAAAAGTTTCAAGCTTCGCCGCAATATCGTTCGGCGTATAGTGGAGTATCGGAGCCTGACGAAACACGATGCTTATCAGCCTGTCACCGATTATTGGGAAAACTCTGTCTGGTGTGCCTTGCAGAAAGCGGATGTGTTTTGTCGTGTGTCTGACCTGCGTTCGGTGATCCATTCCGATTTCAGTCCCGAATACAATCCATTCCGGTCTTATTTTGAAAATCTGCCAGCCTGGGACGGAAAGACAGACGCTATCGGGCAGTTGGCCGCCACTGTCGCCACCACCTGCCCCGAATATTGGGGGAAGTGCCTGAAGAAATGGCTGGTGGCCGTTGTGGCCTGTGCCATCAACGAGCAGAAGGCAAACCATACGGTCTTGTTGCTGAGCGGAGCGCAGGGATTGGGCAAGACTACCTGGTTGCGTAACCTGGTGCCTCCCGCACTTAGAAACTATGTCTATTCGGGCAATCTCGATCCTACGGCAAAAGATTCGTCGTTGCTGATGAGCGATTGTTTCCTGATCATCCTCGATGAACTGTCGGGACAGAGCCGCGTGGAGTTGAACCAGTTGAAGGCGTTGATTACGAAAGACTCTATCCTTGAACGTCGTCCGTATGCCCGCAATGCGGAGACGTTCGTGCGCCGTGCTTCGTTTGCCGCTACGGTGAACGACAGCCAGATACTGACCGACCGTACCGGTTCGCGCCGTTTCCTTTGTTTTGAAACGCTCCGCATCGATTATACCTCCGGGATAGACCATACCGCCATTTATGCTCAGGCGCTGGCGCTTTATAAACAGGGGGTCCGTTATTGGTTTGCCGACCAGGATATTACGGAGATAAACGAGAACAACGAACCTTTCCAGCAATCGAGTCCCGAAGCGGAATTGCTTTTCACGTATTTTCGTAAACCGGTGCGTTTCGAGGCGTATATTTTGCTCTCCACCAGCGAAATCATGTCCCAAATAGCGGAACGAACACGCTATTCCGTGACCACAATGAGCGTAAATCAACTGGGAAAAGTGTTAAAAGGTGCCGGTTTTGAGTCGCAAAAGCGACATGGGAAGCGTCTTTTTGCCGTCATTGAACTGACGAATGACCAGATAGAAGCCCGCCGTAAGGGATTCGGGTATGATCCGGTAGATGGAGAGGAACAGCCTGACGGAGAGGATAATAACGGGGAAGAACCTCCTGAGCCAACACTTCCGTTTTAAGGATCGGGGGCGGATGGGGGCGGCAAAAAGGCATTTTGGGAAACTTCTGTATAGTGTGTTCCTTGTTCCTTCTACGATCTGATCGTAGAAGGAACAAGGAACGTCTTATTATAAAGTTTTCAAAACCCTCCTTTTGCCGCCCCCATCCGCCCCCCGGACAGATTGGCTGCCGCAGCTATTTTATTTTACTGCGGCAGCCACCGGAAATGGGTGCGGCAGCCGGTAAAAACAGCTGCGGCACTTATCTTTTTCTTCAAGGCTCTCCCAGATGTTCGACAATACATTCTACCTGGCGGGGCGTAAAGCTTCGTATGCCGGGACGGAAGCCCAGTTCAAGCAGTTTCGCTTTCAGTACGCCATGATAATTGATCCACCGCCAAAGTTGCATAATCGCTCCTCTGTGACTCATATGAGGGCTGTAAAGCTCTGCCAGCTCACCTACTCCGTAGGCTCGTATTTCGAAGGTTGTTTGTTTCATTGTTAGATTGCTTTTGTGCTATCTAAGATACGAATAATCAATGGATTTGTCAAATTATTTCAATGCGGTTCTACAATATTTATCGGAAATAAAATGTCGTTTCGTCACACCACGTCACCGCTGTCTACAAAGTGGGTAGGCGCTTGCCGTATCTTTGATATGTAATTAATAATCAACTAAAAAGAATAAAGTATGGCATTACAGTTTCATTTGGTTCAGAGGAAGAACCTTAGTAAAAATGTAGAGGTGGGGAAAGAGAAACTCTACTATGCGCAGACCCGGGCGACGGGGACGTGTTCCTTCGATGAGTTGTGCGAAATCGTGGCAGAGAGTTCCACTGCTTCGAGCGGTGATGTGAAGGTGGTGATAGACCGTGTGATCAAATTCCTGCTCCTGTTCCTGGCCCGCGGGGAGGTAGTGCAGTGTGGCGAGCTGGGTACCTTCCAGCTGTTGCAGACCAGTTCGGGGAGTGTGACTGCTGAGGAGTTCTCTTCGAATATGTTGTATCGCGCCCGCCTTCGCTTCCGTCCCGGTCCTAAGTTGCGTGAGTTGATCCTGACGGCCAAGAGCGAGCGTTTCAAGCTCGAAGAATCGAAACCTGCCACACCGGACGGTGGAAGTGATCGTCCTGAAATTGAATGATCTCTGTAACCTTTGTGTATGGATAAGTATTCATTTACCCGTAAGTACCTCCCCGCCGCACGTATGGCGGGTGAGTTGTACGGATTGAACCCGGTAGTGATCCTGGCTCAGTCTGCTATCGAAACCGGCTGGGGAGAGAGTTCCCTGGCTACCTGCTACAATAACTTTTTCGGACTGACGGGGTATGGTGTTGCCAATGCTTACTGGCATGGCGGCAAGACTGATCTGGATAAACCGGACGGTCTGCTGTTTCGCCGTTACGACAGTCCTGAAAACAGTTTCCTGGATTTTGCCCGCCTGATAGCGACGGTCTATAAGCAGGCGGCAGCTGTGAGTCATTATCCCCGGGCGTATGCCCGTGAGATTGCTTACAGCAGGTATATCAGTGAAGTGAACGGGGATAACCGGGCGGCCTATTGCAAGATGTTGGAGAGCATTGCACAGTCGCTGGTTCCCATAGTGTATAATCTTAATAATGACAGCGTATGAGCGAGAAGACAAACAAGGTGAAAACGATCCTGCAATTTATTATGGATCTACTGGGATTCCTGTTGGGAAGAAAGAAACAAGGATGATCCCCGTAGGGGCGGTTCGCGAACCGCCCTTACCGAACCGCCCCTTATGTCAATGCGGAAGAGATGAACATATAAATCATCATCCCGATAATGTCGTTCGTGATGGTGATAAATGGTCCGGTTGCCAATGCCGGATCGATCTTCAGGCGGTCGAGCGTCATCGGGACAAGCGTACCGAAGATACTGGCGAACATAACGACAGCAAACAAGCTCAGGGAGACGGATGCCGTTATCCCTTTGTCGCCCAGCATAAAGAAGTTATATATGAATACGACCAGACTGATGATGCTGGCATTGATCAACGAAACAATCCCTTCCTTTAATATCTGCGGAAGAATGTTATCCTGTTTCAATGAGTTGTTGGCCAGACCCTGTACCACGATGGCGGATGACTGTATGCCGACATTCCCTCCCGTTCCGCCGATCAGGGGAATAAACAAGGCCATTTTGGGATTACTCGCCAGATTACCTTCGAACCCCCCGAGGATAACTGAGTTTGCCAGTCCGCCGATCATACCGATCAGCAACCAGGGGAGGCGGGCGGCCGTCTGTGTAAATACATTATCCGAAGTTTCCACGTCCTGCGAGATACCGGATGCCAACTGGTAATCACGTTCGTGCTGTTCGCGGACTTCATCCATTACGTCGTCGATGGTGATGCGCCCGACCAGGCGACCGATACTGTCTACTACCGGCAAGGCTACCAGGTCATATTTTTCGATCGTTTCGGCAACCTCTTCGATACTGTCGCTTTCGCGGACCGAGATCGGCTCTTTCTTCATGACATGCTTGATCTTCGAGACGGACGGGTTGGTGATCAGTCGCTGTAGGGGAAGTACGCCTTTCAGCCGTTCGTCGTCGTCTATGACATATACATAATAGATTTCGTCCATATCTTCCGCCTGCTTGCGCATTTCATCGATACATTGAGGCATACTCCAGTTCTCGTTGACCACGATCATTTCCGTACCCATCAAACCACCGGCGGTATCTTCATCATATTTCAGCAGGTCGACGATGTCGCCGGCCTGTTCGACGTCTTCAATGTGCGAAAGGATCTCTTCCTGTGTATCTTCGTCCAACTCACGCATGAGGTCTACCGCGTCGTCGGTTTCCATATTGTCGACGAAGCGTTTGGCGATCAGTTCGTTGGGTAGTTCTTTCAGTAATTTATGGCGGTCCTCTTCATCCAGTTCCATCAGGACATCGGCGGCTTTGTCGCCGTCCATCAGCAAATACAGATAGATTGCTTCCCCAAGATTCAACTCCTGGTATAGTTCGGCAATATCTGCCGGATATAAATCGTGAAGTAAAGCCTGTGCTTTGGCATCATCTTTTTCTGCGATGATACTTTTCAGGTTGTCGATATAGTCTTTCGTCAGTTCAATCATAGGTCATGTTGTTTGTAACCCCGTTTTTATTCCTTCTGTATAGTCCCCGTCTGCTTCAGCCACCGGTCTGCAATTAGTGTCAGTTCGACGAACTGTTCAACCGAGAGCTGCTCGGGCCGTTTGTCGAAAACCGGCAGCGCGTAGTCCGGACAATCCTTTCCCAGCAGTGGTTTCATCGAGTTCCGGAGTGTCTTACGACGTTGGTTGAAAGAGGTCTTGACTACCGTTTTGAATAATTTCTCGTCGCATCCCAGCTCTTTCCGGTCGTTCCGTACCATGCGGATGACTGCGCTTTTCACTTTTGGAGGCGGGTCGAATACGAATTCACTGACAGTAAAGAGATATTCTACCGTATACCAGGCTTGCAACAGGACGCTGAGGATACCGTAGGTCTTGCTGCCCGGTCCGGCTGCCAGACGTTCGGCCACTTCTTTCTGGATCATCCCCGAACAGCAGGGCACGTGTTCCTTAAAGTCGAGGACTTTAAAGAATATCTGGCTGGAAATATTATAAGGATAATTCCCGATCACACAGAACTGGCCGGGGAAAAGTTTGGAAAGATCCAATCGCAGGAAATCTTCTGCCAGGATACGCCCTTCGAGCGCCGGAAAGTTTTGTTCCAGGTAATCTACCGATTCCATATCCAGTTCCACCACGGTCAGGTCATGGCCCGCTTCCAGCAGGTATTGGGTAAGCACCCCCATGCCGGGACCGATCTCCAGAACCGGTAAATCTTTGTAGTCCGACAACGTATCGGCAATACGCTGAGCGATTTGTAAATCCTTCAGGAAATGCTGTCCTAATGCTTTCTTTGGCTTAACTAATCTCATCCAGTTCTTTGGTGTAAAATGTTCGTATTAAAATATAATGCTTATCTTTGCGGGTGCACAAAAATACAACAAATAATTTAAAGTATCCTACGTAGAATGAATTTTAAGAGTATCCTACAAACGTTTGTCAAGATATTTTTACCCTTAGCTTTTGGCTGTTTGCTGCTTTGGTTTTTATATAGTCATATGGATGTCACCGAGATATGGCGTGTCATCCGTGAGGGGGTAAGATATGATATCATATTGGTTTCTTTACTGTTCGGCCTGTTTGCCAATGTGGTTCGCGGATTGCGTTGGGGGTTGTTGATTTCCTCATTGGGCGAGCGCTTTAAAATGAGTAATATCATTTATGCCGTGCTGGGAAACTATGCCGTGAATATGGTGCTGCCGCGTGTCGGCGAAGTCTGGCGTTGCGGTATTATCACCAAGTATGATAAGATCCCGTTTACCAAATTGCTGGGAACCTTGCTGATCGACCGTGTGAGCGATACGATCGTAGTGGGATCGATTACTTTGTTGATTTTTATTTTCAATTTCGACTTCTTTGTCAGTTTCTTTGCCAAGAACCCTGCATTGCTGGAAGGTTTCCAGAAAATGTTCGATTCGATATGGATTTACGTCGGTGCAGTAATTTTAGTGGTCGGAATTTGGTTTGTTTTCAAATATATGAGTAACTTTACGCTGGTGCAGAAAGCAAAGGCGTTGTTGCTGAATGTATGGGACGGAATGAAGAGCATCTGGCTGCTGAAGCAGAAAGGACGTTTCGTGGCACAGACATTGATGATATGGGGTGGCTATTTCTGTTATTTCTATATAACGTTCTATGCATTCGACTTTACCCGTGATCTGGGAATAACGGTCGGACTGATTGCTTTTACCATGAGTAGCATCGGGGTTGCCGTCCCTGTACAGGCGGGAATAGGTGCCTGGCATTTCATGGTGATCGCTACGCTGGTTTGCTTTGGTGTCAACGAAAATGATGCTGCCGCTTTTGCCCTGGTGGTTCATACGGTGCAGACGGTATGGACGGTGTTGTGCGGCCTGTTCGGCATTGTGGCTCTGCCGCTTACGAACAAAGAGACACCCGCCGTTGTTTCAGAATAGATACTATATGTATAAAATAAGAGTTTTTAAAATTAAACATTAAGTCTATGTCAGCAGAAATCAAGAATCTTTCCCCGCAGCATGTCTGGGGTTATTTCTATGACCTCACACAAATCCCCCGTCCGACAGGACACATGGAAGCAGTCACTCGTTTTGTAGAAGCTTTTGGAAAAGGATTGGGATTGGAAACTTTGCGGGATGGAGCAGGAAACGTTCTGATCCGTAAACCGGCCACTCCCGGAATGGAAGGCCGCAAAACAGTAATCCTGCAATCTCACCTGGATATGGTTCCCCAGAAAAATTCTTCTGTGAAACATGATTTTCTGACTGACCCGATTGATGCTTATATAGATGGCGACTGGGTAACAGCCCGTGAGACGACATTGGGTGCCGACAATGGCATCGGTGCTTCGTTGGCTATGGCAGTGCTTTCTGATACGACTATCAAGCACGGACCGATAGAAGCTCTTTTCACGATCGATGAAGAAGAAGGAATGGATGGCGCTTTCGGTTTGAAGCCCGGTTTCCTGAAAGGAGAAACATTGATTAACTGCGATTCGGAAGAAGAAGGCGAATTGTTTGTCGGTTGTGCCGGCGGTGCAGACCTGAATATTTCGATCCAGTTTAAAGAAGATACTTATATTCCTGAAGGGGATGTGGCTGTAAAGTTGAGCCTGACAGGATTGAAAGGCGGTCACTCGGGTGTGGATATCCATCTGGGACGTGCCAATGCCAATAAATTAATGTTCCGTTTCCTGAAAGAGGCCGTTTGCGACTATGGGGCTCGTTTGTCATCTATCGAAGGCGGTTCGTTGCGTAATGCAATTCCGCGTGAGGCATTTGCCGTTGTTACCATTCCCGGTGATAATGTGGAGGCTTTATGGGAGCTGGTGAGCGATTATCAGGATATGTTCCGGGAGGAATATAAAGGCATTGAGAATAATATCAGCTTTGTTGCCGATATGACTGATCTGCCCGGCACATTGATTCCGGAAGAGATTCAGGATGATATTATCAATGCGATCGAAGGTTGCCAGAATGGTGTGATCAGCATGTTGAGTGATTTCCCCGGAACGGTGGAATCTTCTTCCAACCTGGCCATCGTCAAATCATCCAATGAATTGATTGAAATAAAGATATTGGTCCGCAGTTCATCGGAGAGCCGTAAGGCCTCTGTTTGTTCAAGCCTGGAAAGTATATTTGCTTTGGCAGGAGCTAAGGTGGAATACGGCGGTTCTTATGGCGGATGGCAGCCGAACATCAATTCTCCGATTCTGAACGTAATGCAGCAGACATACGAGGAATTGTTCGGAAAGAAACCTTCGGTAAAGGTCATGCATGCCGGACTGGAATGCGGCATCATCCAGGAATCTTATCCTACAATGGATATGATTTCTATCGGTCCGGATCTGGAGCACCCGCACTCACCGGATGAAAGGGTGAACATCGCGACAGTGCAAAAAGTGTGGGACTTCATTGTCGCTACGTTGGAAAGAATCTAAGTACGAAAATCTACCCTTTATACGAAAGGCTGCATTCCCGTTTTGGAGTATGCAGCCTTTTTGCCTATATTTTGGAACAAAAAGTGCAGCGTTTTGCCTATGTTTTGAAACAAAAAGTGAGTGCCTTTGCCTATGTTTTGAAACAAATCAGTATATTTGTGTCTGAAAATCAATTCGTTTGATCAATGTTCCTTTTTATTATGTAGGCTCATTAGATGCGGTAATGTCCAAACATATAAAATCGGCTATAAACTAAAAAGGAAAGAAAAAAATTGTACTTTTGTGAGCTACATTAATAAAGTACAAAATAATGGCTAATGATGACTTGAAACAAGCCTGGAAAATTCCGGAGCCGACGCTTCGGAGATTGCCCTGGTATCTTGCTTTTCTGAAACTGATGAAAGGTAAGGGAGAGACGTTTGTATCATCTACCCAGATTGCTAAAGAAATTAATGTAGATCCCAGCCAGGTGGCGAAAGATCTTTCGTTTGTAAATATTTCGGGGAAAACCAGGGTAGGCTATGATATTTGTGCCCTTGTGGATGTGTTGGAGGATTTTTTAGGTTTTACCGCGCAGCACAAGGCCTTTTTATTTGGTGTTGGTAGCCTGGGAGCTGCTTTATTGCAGGACACCGGGTTGAATCAGTACGGTCTGGAGATCGTTGCCGGATTTGATGTCCGCAAGGAACTGGCCGGAACGGTTGTCAATGGCATTCCTGTATTTCATTTGGATGATTTTCCTGCCAAGCAAAAAGAATTCGGGGCGACGATCGGTGTTATTACCGTGCCTGTCGATAAAGCGCAGGAGGTGACCGAACAGATCATTGCCGGAGGAATCAAAGCCTTATGGAATTTTACCCCGTTCCGTATCCGTGTCCCGGAACATATTGTGGTACAGAACACTTCCATGTATGCCCATCTGGCTGTCATGTTTAATCGCTTGAACTCAATTAATCACTGAAATGAAGATTATAGCAGTAGGAATGAATTATGCAGAACACAATAAAGAGCTGCATCATTCGTTAGAATTATCGGAGCCTACTATCTTTATGAAATCCGATTCCTCCCTGTTGAAGGATGGAAAACCGTTTTTCATTCCCGATTTTTCATCGGAGATACATTATGAAACGGAGATTGTCGTGAAGATAGACCGGCTGGGTAAGAACATCGCCGAACGTTTTGCGCATCGTTACTATAATGAAGTAACAGTCGGTATCGATTTTACCGCCCGTGATCTGCAAAGAGAGTTGCGTGCGAAAGGATTACCCTGGGAGATCAGTAAAGCATTTGATAATTCGGCTGTTATCGGGGCGTTTGTGCCATTGGACAGAGTAGGGGATATCAACCGTATCCCGTTCCATCTGGATATAAACGGTCAGAAAGTGCAGGAGGGAAATACCTCGGATATGCTTTTTCCGGTAGACAAGATTATCGCTTATGTGAGCCGTTTCTTTACCCTGAAGATAGGAGATTTGATTTTTACAGGTACGCCGATGGGTGTAGGACCGGTTAAGATCGATGATCATTTGCAGGGCTATATCGGCGAGCGGAAGCTTTTGGATTTCCACGTGAGATAACGGGAAATGAATGACTATGCTACGAGTACTATATACATTAATAATAAGTATCTGCTTTTTTACTTCTGCCTGGGCGGATGGTAGCAAATATGCAGCCAGTTCCGCATTGTCGTCCGGCAAATGGGTGAAGGTACAGGTTGAAGACAGAGGATTTTATAAACTGACATATGCCGACCTGCGTGGAATGGGGTTCTCTGATCCTGCCAAGGTTTCCGTACATGGGTATGGCGGTTGTATGTTGGATGAAGATTTCTCGACTCCTTATATCGATGATGTTCCTGCCGTGCCGGTCTGGCGTGGTGACGATTATCTGCTATTCTATGGTTGCGGGGTTATCAAATGGGATTATGATAAAAGTACGGGAAGTTTTATTCATACCAATAACCCCTATTCCAATTACGGTTATTACTTCCTGACGGATGCGACGGGTACAAAAGAAATGGAATCTGTGGCGTCTGCTGCCGGTGCTTCTTTGAAAGTGACAACTTATGATGATTATCTTCTGCATGAAAAAGACCTTGTTTCCGTTAATAATTCAGGACGTGAGCTTTTTGGAGAAGCGATGGATATGACCCTTTCAAGGGATTTTTCATTTAACGGTATAACCGGTATAACCAATGATGACGGTAAGGTAACGTTGCGTTTTATCGCCAAGCCGACAAGTGGTAACGGAAGTGTGACCATGAGCGTGGATGGAAACAAAGTGTTGGAAAGGAGTATCTCTTATAGCAGTACGGGTGGTAGTGAAACGTATACTATGGCACGTTCGGTATATGAGGTCGTCGATTGGAAAGGCGACAAAAGTACAAATGTAAAAGTAAATGTAAGATACGGACAGTTAGGGCATAAGAACGTACATCTGGACTTTATCCGTTTGCAGATGAAACGTGAACTGCAACCCTATGGCGCCTGTACTTTTTTCCGTAGCCTGGCTTCGGTAAATAACGCTTCCCGTTTCGTTATTCAGAATGCGAATGCGAATACGTTGGTCTTTGATGTGACCGATAAGTTGAACCCGAAACGGATGGAAACGGAATTGAGCGGAAGCGAATTGTCTTTCTCTATTCCGGCAGGAACGTTGAGGGAATTTGCCCTGGTGCAGCGAAACCAGACATTGCCGTCCCCCGAAGTGATAGGCGATGTGGCGAATCAGGATTTGCATGCTTTGCCGCAGACAGATATGGTTATTATCGCCCAGTCAGGTTTGGCTTCGCAGGCAGAACGTCTGGCCGAAGCACATCGTACCCGCGACGGGTTGACTGTCCAGGTCGTTTCTCCGGATGCTATTTATAATGAATTTTCCAGTGGAACCCCGGATGCGACAGCCTACCGTCGTTTTATGAAGATGTTTTATGACCGGCAGACTTCGGAGGCCGATGCTCCCAAATATCTGCTTCTTTTCGGTGACGGGGCGTTTGATAATCGCTTCATTACTTCAAGTTGGCAGAATGTGGCAAAGAACAATATGCTGCTGACTTATCAGACTGAGGAATCTTTGGATGATAAATCATATGTGGTAGATGACTATTTCGGTTTTCTGGATGACAGCAATAACGGAAAGGGGTTAGTGTCAGCCAGAGTGGATATCGGTATCGGACGTTTCCCTGTCCGGACATTGACCGAGGCGACCGATATGGTGGATAAGGTTATCAATTATATGGATAATAAAGAGACCGGATCGTGGAAGAATAACGTCTGCTTTGTCGCAGATGACGGAAGTAATGCGGACGGTTACATGATACAGCATGCTCAACAGGCTGATGATCTGGGCGAATATATAAATACCAGTCATCCGGAGTTCATGGTAAATAAGATTTATTTTGATTCTTATAAAAAGGACTTTTCTGGAGGTTTAAGTACCTATCCCGATGTAAAGACGAATCTTCAGAAACAGCTTAAGAACGGATTGTTGCTGATCAATTATACAGGTCATGGTAATACCGTATCCTGGAGTGATGAAAAGGTATTGACAGAAAGTGATATAACGAAGTCTACTTATACCCGTCTGCCTGTGTGGATTACGGCGACTTGTGACTTCTGCCGTTTTGATGCTCCGGTTACTTCCGCCGGCGAGCAGGTGTTCCTGAATAAGGTAAGTGGTGGTATCGGTTTGTTTACTACGACTCGTGTGGCTTATTCCAGTCCTAACTTTTCTATTAATGACAATTTGATCCGTAACTTGTTCGAGAAAAAGAACGGACGCCGGCTAACGTTGGGTGAGGTGATGAAAGCGACCAAACAGGCATTGGGTTCCAGCCGCTATAAGTTGGGATTCGCTTTGATCGGCGATCCCGCATTAAAGCTGGCTTATCCGGAGTACCGGATGCGGGTGACTGCTATAAACGGGAATCCGGTAACGGACGAACCGGTCGATTTTAAAGCATTGCAGAAGATAACGGTGGAAGGCGAAGTATTGGATCCGGGAGGAAATATTGCAACCGGCTTTAATGGTCTGCTGAACCCGACCGTCATGGACAGCCGCCTATCTTATGAGACATTGGATAATAATAAGACCGGAACGAAATTCAAATATACAGATTATTCGAATATACTTTTTATCGGCAATGATTCAGTTCGTGCCGGAAAGTTCAGTTTCACGTTTACTGTGCCGAAGGATATTTCTTATTCGAATGAGTTCGGTAAGATGAATCTCTACGCATCGGATGAGACAAATAATCTGGAGGCACAGGGTGCTTATCTGAATTATCGGGTCGGGGGAACCGATGATAACGCGGAAGACGATTATGATGGTCCTGAAATCCGTGCTTTATACCTGAACGATTCGACATTCGTCAGTGGCGACCAGGTCAATACAACCCCGTTCTTTGTGGCGCGTCTTTGGGATAAGAGTGGCGTGAATATAACGGGTAGCAGCATCGGTCATGATATGATGCTGATTATCGACGGCGATCCTTCGTTCAGCTTTAATCTGAACAGTTATTATGAACTGATTCCGGGAAGTGACGGAGAAGGGATCGCGAAATACCTGATCCCTGCCTTAACGCCGGGAATCCATACCGCAGAGTTTAAAGTCTGGGATATACAGAACAATTCGACGACATATGAATTTGAATTTGAGGTAGTCGAGGGATTGAAGCCTTATCTGTTGGAGTTGACGGCATCGCCCAGTCCGGCACGTGAACAGGTGGAGTTCCATTTGTTCCATAATCGTCCGGAAAGCCAGCTGACAGTCGGTATCATGGTGTACGATATGATGGGACGTCTGCAATGGAAGCATCAGGAGACCGGCGCTTCCGAACTGTTCAAGTCCTATACGGTAACCTGGGATCTGACGAATAACCGGGGAGGACGTCTTCGTCCCGGGGTGTATATTTATCGTGCGGCGATCAGCTCGGGTGGCTCCAAAGAGGCAACAGACGCAAAGAAATTAATAATCCTCGCACAATAAAGTAATATAAAATCAGTTTATATGTTGGTAGGGTAAATTTTATTTACCACGTTTTTAACAGATATAGTATGATAAAAGAATTAAGAATCAGTACATTTATAGTAGTATTCAGCCTTTTGGCTGTATTATCCGTGTGGGCTCAGAAGAAAAATACATTTGCTCCGGTTAATACTGCAGTGCCTTCGCTATCAATTGCACCTGATGCACGTGGTGGTGGTATGGGTGATAACGGGGCGTCGACTACTCCCGATATAAACTCTCAATATTGGAACCCTGCTAAATATGCGTTTATGTATAGTAAGGCAGGCGTTTCTTTATCATATACTCCCTGGTTGCGTAAGTTGGTCAACGATGTGGCTTTGGCGAATCTGTCCGGTTACTATAAAATCGGAGATAGCGATTTGCAGGCTGTCGGTGCTTCCTTGCGTTATTTCTCGTTGGGAGATGTACCCTATAATCCTATTACCGGAGAGTCGACAGGTAATTATTCCGTTAGTCCGTATGAAATGGCTTTCGATGTAAGTTATAGCCGTAAATTGTCTGAATCTTTTTCGATGGCTGTGGCCATGCGTTATATCCGTTCGGATATGGGAACCGACCCGGCTGATGAAAGCCGCGTGCCCGGTAATGCCTTTGCTGCGGATATTGCGGGTTATCTGGAGAAATATGTGATTCTGGGTAACAGTGAATGTTTGTGGAGTTTCGGTTTCAATGTGTCTAATATTGGTACTAAAATCTCTTATGACGGGGGAGAGCATAATGAATTTATTCCGACAACACTTCGTCTGGGTACCGGTTTGCTGTATCCGATCGATGATTATAACCGGATCGGTTTGTATCTGGATTTGAGTAAGTATCTGGTTCCGAGTCTGCCTTATTTGCAGGAAGGGTATACGGATGAAGAGAAAGCCGAATACGATAAGAAAAAAGAAGAATATAATAATGTATCCGGTATCTCCGGTATCTTCAAATCTTTCGGTGATTCGCCTGACGGTTTCAAAGGTGAATTGCAGGAAGTGATGGTCTCGATCGGTGCCGAGTATAGTTATAACGAGCAGTTTTTTCTTCGTGGAGGTTATTTTTATGAGAATGCCAATAAGGGTAACCGTCAGTATTTCTCAGTCGGAGCCGGTTTCCGCATGAGTGTATTCCAGTTGGATGCAGCCTATCTGGTAAGTACCGTTCAGAGTAACCCGTTGGACCAGACACTCCGTTTCACACTGTCGTTTGATATGGACGGGATAAAGAACCTGTTCAGATAATTGAAGATTGAATATTAAGAACTGAAAATTATGAAGATACGGGTTGGTTTCGGCTATGATGTGCATGCGTTTGTCGCTGACCGTGAGTTATGGTTAGGAGGGATTCGAATCGAACATTCAATGGGGTTGCAAGGGCATAGCGATGCGGATGTGTTGATACATGCCATTTGTGATGCTTTGCTGGGGGCTGCCAATATGCGTGATATCGGTTATCATTTCCCTGATACGGCTGAAGAGTATGAAGGTATTGACAGTAAAGTTTTACTCTATGAAACAATGGAGTTGCTTCGTGATGCCGGCTATACGTTGGGTAATATAGATGCAACGATCGCAGCTGAAAAACCGAAATTGAATCCGCATATCCCGCTGATGAAACAGACATTGGCCGAAGTGATGGGAGTAGATGCAGAGGATATATCCATCAAAGCGACTACCACAGAAAAGCTGGGTTTCACCGGACGCCAGGAAGGAATTGCCGCTTATGCTACTGTCTTGATTCAGAAATGACAATGTCTTTATGATGAACTTCGCAGGGGATGGTGAACCAGAAGGTACTTCCTTTCCCCTCTTCCGATTCGACTCCGATCTCTCCGTTCAGACGTTTTACAATTGTCAGGCAGATAGATAATCCCAGTCCTGTACCTTGTATGAAATTGTCAAATTTGGCAAAACGTTCGAACACGTGCGGAAGGTTTTCTTTGGAAATACCTTTGCCGGTGTCGGAAACATAGAAACGCAGGCCGCCTTCTATTTCTTCATATCCCATTCTTATAGTTCCTCTGAAAGTGAATTTGCAGGCATTGGTCAGAAAATTGGTTATGACCTGTGTCAGGCGTGTCTTTTCCGAATAGATAAAACAGGGATGTACGGGTGTTGAACATTCCAGTGTTACTTCTTCTTTTGTCCGGCTTTTGAATGTCTGTGCTAGTGTGGTGAATAACGAAGAAACATTGATGTTGGAGAAGGTAAAATCCAATTGACCGGCCTCTATCTTTGATAAATCCAGTATGTCGTTGACCAGTTGGAGCAATAGCTCGTTATTGGTTTCGATGATATTACAGAATTCGGCAGTGTCTTCTGGACTTTCCGAATGGGCGATCAGGTTGGAGAAGCCGACGATGGCATTGAGCGGAGTGCGTATTTCGTGGCTCATGTTTGCCAGAAACGCAGATTTCAGCCGGTTAGCCTCTTCCGCTTTTTCCTTTTCGCGACGTTCGTCTTCCTGTTTCAGTTTTTGGATATAAAGCCGGAAGCGCAGGACGGCAATTGTTGCCAGCAGGATAATGATTGCAAATGCACTGAACAGATGTATTTTATATTTCTGAAAGAATGTCGGTGGCTGCTGATAATAAATGGCGTTGGGTGGAAAGCGGGACGGTTCGATGCCGTGATTGAGCAGATGCTGGTAATTGAGATAGGTGTGCGGTTCCCCTCCGATATGGGTTTGGATATCCCGGGCTGCGGTTCCTTGCCATATTAACCGGACGGTGGTAATAACAGATTCGCTGAAATCATTTTCCGAGATATAATGTCCCCCGGCAAAATTGCCGTTCTCGATGTTCAGGTCTGCCAGAAGATAGACCGGTGGCAGGGAAAAACTGTTGGTCATCTTTTGCATGTTATCGATCAGGTAATGATTCTCTTTGGAGCTCTTGAAGACAAACCAGGAGTAATAGATGATACCTGCTTTCTGGTCATATATACTTAAGCTGTCCAACAGATTTTCGGTAGAGAGGGCTGGAGTGGACAACACTTCCAGTTTTAACTCGGGATAATTTGCCTGTATTGTTTTTGAAAGCTCCTGTTTGGTATATAAACTAATGTAGCGGTTGTCGCAAATAAAGATTATTTTTTTCAGTTCAGGCTGTAGCTTCTTTATTGTTTCAATGGTCTCTTTTACGAAAAGGGGCTGGATCAGTCTGGTTGTATTGTATCCTTTTATCTCATCTTCCGTAAGAGCCATATGTTCGATAGTTTCCAGGTCTCTTTTCAGTAAATATTCTATTTTTATCGGGACCAGTTCCTGCGAATGGCAGATGATGGAAGGTACATTTTTCCATTCATTATCGAAAAGGGGACGGCACAGCAACCAGGCCGGATCGCCTATGCAAACAACGACTTTGGGAGGGGTGGGGTATTTATTACGTAATATTTCCAGTTTCTCATTTACATCTGTCGTATCTTTTATAGCAGGGATAGATAACTCCTCGCCAAGCACTGTTATATGTTCCTGGGTAAAAGTCTTATTGATTGCTTCGTAAATACCTTGCGTCCATACTTCGTTAAAGTTGATGGAATGGATAACTAAAATATAACCGTCCTTATCGTCCGGCAGGGCATACATGGAACGATCAATCAGTAGTATAAGGGATAATATGAAAAAAAGTCTTTTCATACGAACTAGTGTGATAATTAAAATAGTTATGAAAATCAGTCTGTTTCAAGCAAAGATATGTATTATTCTCCGTTCTTTTGCTTATCCCGCTGTTAATTTGTAGTTTTGAACCAAATAAAATGTAATGAATTATGAAGAATAATGACTGGAAAGACCGTTTGGGGGTGATGTATTCCACCAATCCGGATTTTCAATATAATACAGGGAATGAGGTAGAAGAAGATACACTTCCCAAAGAGAAACAACAATTGCGTATCTCGCTGGACAAGCGGAACCGGGGTGGTAAAGCCGTTACATTGGTGACCGGATTCCGTGGTACGACAGAGGATATGGAGGCTTTAGGTAAATTCCTGAAGGTAAAATGCGGGGTAGGCGGTTCCGCTAAGGACGGAGAAATCATCGTACAGGGAGATTTGCGTCAGAAAGTACTCGAAATCCTCCAAAAGGAAGGCTATGTAAAGAGCCGGATTATTTGAGGAGATTCAATATTAAAACCTCTCATTAATAATTAAAACTATGCTGACTGTTTACAGAGCTTCGGCGGGAGCCGGAAAAACCCATAAGCTGACCGGTGAATATCTGACCTTGCTGTTTGGCGGGACGGGAGCCTATCGCCGTATCCTGGCGGTGACGTTTACCAATAAGGCTACCGATGAGATGAAAAGCCGTATTGTGGAGGAACTTTACAACCTCTCTTCCGGTCGTAAGTCTGATTATGTGGAATCTTTGCGGGCTACCTATGCGCTGACCGAAGAACAAGTCCGTAAACAGGCAAAAAAGATATTAACCGATATCCTGCACGATTATTCTGCATTCAATATCAGCACCATCGACCGTTTCTTCCAGCAGACTATGCGTGCTTTTACCCGTGAAATAGGTTTGCAGGGTGGCTATGGCATTGAAATGGACCAGGAGCTGGTGCTCACTTCAGCTGTCGATAACCTGCTGGCGGATCTTGAAAAGCCGGAAAGTAAGGAACTATTAGGCTGGCTGCTTCGTTTCGCCGAAGATAAGATAGAGAATGGAGGCGAATGGAACCTCCGTAAAGATATCATGTCCCTGAGCCGTGAAGTTTTTAAGGAAAGCTACAAGGCATCCAGTGAAGAAGTGGCCAAAGATATCGAGGATAAGGAAGCACTCGAAAACTATAAAAATGAACTCTTTGGTATTATCCGTTCGGTAGAAGCCGAAGCGAAGCGATTGGGCGAGAGCGGTCTTGCCTTACTCAATAAATATGCCATCCGTACAACCGATTTTAAGGGAGGAAGCCGTTCTCCGCTTACCCTGCTGGACCGTCTGGCGAAAGGTGAGATGAAAGAGCCGACAGCCACCTTTATCGGCCTAGCCGATAATCTGGAAGGCTGTTTTACCAAAACAACTCCGATAGGAATGCGTCAGGTCATCGGTTGTGTTTTTGAAGACGGTCTGAATGATTGTATCAAACGTATCATCGCCCTGTTCTCTAATCTGACCGCTTATAATACGGCCCGTGAAATCGTACGTTATTATTATACGCTGGGTATCCTGACCGACGTTTCCCGCCAGATAGCCTCCTATCGGGAGGAAAAGAATGTCATGCTGATTGCCGATACGACCGAGCTGCTGAATAAAGTGATCGGAGGCAGCGATGCCCCGTTCATCTATGAAAAGACCGGTACGCACGTCGATCATTATATGATTGATGAATTTCAGGACACCAGCGGCATGCAATGGAACAACTTCCGTCCGCTGATCGAAGAAAGCCTGGCACACGACCGGGCCAATCTGATTGTGGGAGACGTAAAACAAAGTATCTACCGCTTCCGCAACTCCGACTGGAAATTGCTGGATGAACAGGTGCAAGCCGATTTCTCGCAGGAAGAAGTTCGGGAAGAAACATTGAAGGAAAACTGGCGCAGCTGCCGGAATATCGTTGAATTTAATAATACGTTCTTTACCGCTATCCCCGGTGTCTTGCAAAGCGTATATAACGAAAGCCTGCTGACCTCTTCGCTGAGTGAAGAACAGCGTGCCGCCTATCTGACAAAGATCATGTCGGCTTATACGAAAAGTTATCAACAGGTTCCGCCGCCGTTCAAACAGAAAGACGGCCATGTCAAAATAGAATTTCTTGCCGGTGATGAAGAGAAAGACTGGAAAGAAGAAGCCCTGGACCGTCTGCCCGGTGTGGTGGAACAATTACAGGATAACGGTTATGCCCTGAAGGATATCGCCATTTTGGTCCGTACCAATATGGAAGGGGCGATGGTGGCTGAAAAGCTGCTTTCCTATAAGGAGGCAAACCCTTCCGACCGTTATCATTACGACATAATCTCCGACGACGCCCTGTTTGTCAGCGGATCGCCGGCAGTTCGTTTTATGGTTGCCCTGTTGCGGTATCTGAGAAATCCGGAAGATAAAATCAATGAACAGACAGCCTTGTACTCTTACCGGATTTTACAGGGGGCGACGAAAGACGAGAATCTCTCGGAGGCATATTCCGTAACCGTTTCCGGTCTGGCTTTTCCGCCGGAGATTGCATCGGAGTTGCAGACTCTTTCCCGCCAGTCGCTGTATGAAATATCAGAAGGACTTTTCCGTCTTTTCTCCGGAGAATTTCAGAATAACGAACAGGTCTTCGTTCAGGCGTTTCTCGATATGGTATCGGAGTATACCCAAAAAGAAAGTGCCGATCTGACTCGCTTCCTGAAATGGTGGGATGAGACGGGATACCGTAAAACAATCGCTACCCCGGATGCGCAGAATGCCATCCGTATCCTTACCGTCCATAAGTCGAAAGGACTCGGATTCAAGGTCGTCATTATCCCGTTCGGTGACTGGGAGATAGACCATAAGCCCAGCAAACCGGTTATCCTGTGGTGTAAACCGGAAACCAAACCGTTCAACCGGCTGCATCTGGTTCCTGTCCGCTATAGCCAGTCGCTGGGGAATACCATTTTTGCGGAAGATTATTTCCGTGAGCGGTTGCATGCATTCATTGATAATCTGAATACATTATATGTCGCTTTCACCCGCTCCAAAGACGAACTGATCGTTTTTGCTCCCCGTCCGAAAAAGATAAAGGAAGAGACCGGCGAAGTTGAAAAGATCTCTTCCATGGCCGATGCTTTATGGGCAGGCTTGTATCTGGAGGTGAAGGATACCCGGGAAGGAGACATGCTTGTTTCATTGCCTTCTTCTTTTGATACGAAAGAAGGGATCTTTGAACTGGGTAGTTGGTGGTATCCCGCGGCAGCCAAGCAGGATGGACACAGTCCCGAGGAGATAGCGATGGCTCGTATCAACTCTATTTCTCCCGACGACCGTTTACAGCTTCGTCTGCATGGCAAAGGCTTTTTCTTTGATAATGCCCGCCGTAAGCACGGTGCCCTGATGCACGAGGTGCTCAGCCAGATACGGACACAAAAGGATATTCCGGCGGCCGTTGAAGGCTATCGTTTGGCCGGTGTCATCAATAAGGATGAAGCAGAGACGCTGATTGTCCGGTTGGAAGAATTGCTGGAAATGCCGGAAGTACATCCTTGGTATGACGGGACGGCCCGTGTGCTGAATGAAGTCGATATCCTTTTCGGAAAAGGATTGTCCAAACGTCCCGACCGGGTCATGATATCGGAAGATAAAGTCGTGGTGATCGACTATAAATTCGGTGAAATACAGGATAAGAGATATCATAACCAGGTGAAGAATTATATGAAACTGATCCGGCAGATGGGATATGAAAAGGTAGAGGGTTACCTGTGGTATGTGGAACTGGGAACTATCGAATCTGTAGATAGTTGATGACTCCCGGTTGACAGTCCGGCTTCGCATCTGTCCGCAGTCAACCGATTTGTCATCTTATTTGTTTTGTTATTCCGTAAAAATGAATACTTTTGCAAATTGTAATAAAAACGCAGTTTAAGAAGAAGGATGAAAGTACATAAAGAAGGAACAGGCCTGCTACTTACGTTATTTACGGTTTTATTTGTCGTAAATGTCGCATTATACCATACCGTAGGTAAGGGAGTGCTGTTCTATTCTGTTGCGACAGTTTCGACTATTCTTTTCCTGCTGATCCTGAATTTCTTCCGCAGTCCGTTTCGTCGTTTCCCTTACGACTCTGAAGGTCTGGTGATTGCACCGGCCGACGGTACGATCGTAGCAATCGAGGAAGTGATGGAAAATGAGATCCTTCACCGGAAATGTTTGCAGATATCTATCTTTATGTCCGTGTTTAACGTACATGCCAACTGGTTTCCGGTAAACGGTACCGTGAAACATGTCTCTCATAATAACGGACGGTTCATGGCGGCCTATTTGCCGAAGAGCAGTACTGAAAACGAACGTTCAGCTGTTGTTATCACGACTAAGAACGGGGTGGATGTACTGGCACGTCAGATTGCGGGAGCACTTGCCCGGCGTATTGTTACGTATGCCAAGGTCGGAGAGAAATGTCACGTGGATGAACAGATGGGTTTTATCAAATTCGGGTCGCGTGTAGATGTTTATTTGCCGGTGGGAACCGAAGTCTTGATTGAGATGGATCAGAAGGTGACCGGTAACCAGACACCGATTGCACGGTTAAGCAAATGCCCGTGCGAATAGAATCCGGAAAATATACGAAAGAATGAATATAAGAAAGCATATCCCCAATACAATCACTTGTCTGAGTCTTGTATCAGGATGCATCGCCACTGTGATGGCTTTGCAGGATAATTATTTATGGGCTGCCATATGGATCATCATTGCTGCCGTGTTCGATTTTCTCGACGGCTTTGCCGCCCGTTTGCTGAAGGCTTATTCTCCGATGGGAAAAGAGTTGGACTCATTGTCGGATATGGTGAGTTTCGGAGTGGCACCCGGTATGATCGTATTCTCGATGCTGGGACAGGCAAGCCTTCCTTTAGGCGAGATAGGACGTTATATTCCTTATCTGGCTTTTGTGATTCCTGCTTTCTCCGGTTTGCGTCTTGCCAAATTCAATATTGATGAGCGGCAGACAACTTCATTTATCGGTATGCCGGTTCCGGCACATGCGTTATTCTGGGCTTCGGTCGGATATTCATTGTCTCCTTTGAGCCAGGCGAATAATGTCTTATTTATAGTGGTTACGCTGGTGGTAGCGTTGGCTACCTCCTTATTGCTTGTGTCTGAGATCCCTATGTTCTCGTTAAAGATCAAGTCGGTTGCATGGAAAGGTAATGAAAGACGCTATATATTAGTGGGTTGCGCAGTCCTGTTCGTTGCCTTTTTCGGTATGCTTGGTATAGCGGGAACAATTCTTCTCTATATCCTCTTGTCTATTTTTAACAAAAGGCAGTAAACAAGAGGTCTGGTCTATGTGTTTCTCTTATAAACCAACTAAGTAACGAATAATATTATGTTTAAGTTTTTGTTTGTAATGTTTTTCTTCTTCATCCTGTTAGTCTTCCTGATGGGTTTCTCTATCCTGCGTACATTTAAGAATATGTTGTTTGGTAGCGGAAGCAGCAATGCAAAGAAAGGGGAACAGCGTCGTCAGACAAGTAGTTACTCCGGTGGACAACGTCAGTCGCATAATACCGCTGAGGAAGATTATGCGGCCGCCAATCGCAAGAAGATCTTTACTAAGGACGAAGGCGAATATGTCGATTTCGAAGAAGTAAAATAAGTATATACAGTTTATTCAGGAACAGATTACACGGTTATGAAAGCCACGTAATTTGTGCCTGATTTGTTTTTATCTGCGTGACTTAAAGAATTTCTGCATCTCTTCCGCACACTCTTTCTCCATTACTCCCTTTTTTACTATCGCTTTGGGATGGAAAGCCTTCGGCGCATATTGCTGAAAGCCTCTTTTCTCGTCGCTTGCCCCATATACGATGGTGCTGAGTTGGGACCATCCGATGGCACCGGCACACATGATACAGGGTTCTACCGTTACATAAAGACTGCAATTAGTCAGGTACTTGGCACCCAGTACGCCTACGGCTGCCGTTATGGCTAGCATTTCCGCATGGGCGGTCGGGTCGTTCAGCCGCTCTGTCTGGTTATGGGCACGGGCAATAATCTGATTGTTACATACAACAACGGCCCCTACGGGCACTTCTCCTTCGTCGGCGGCAGCACGTGCTTCCACCAACGCCTGTTTCATAAAATATTCGTCGTTAAATGGATTCATCTTCTCATTTCTGTTTCTTTGAAGAGGGTAGGATAATCCTCTTCCAGTGTCTTGAGTATATGTGAAAGGATTGTTTCCCGGTACCAGCGGGATTTGTTTTCGATATTATATCTGGCAAGATAGCGGTCGACAGCCTTCTGCTCTTCATCGTTGAGCATAAAAGTAACCTTATGCACCCTCGGGCGATTGGGTTGGGGTGGTGAATATTTCCGTTTTAATGCCATATTGTGCAAATGTACAAGTGAAAGCCCAAATAAAAAAGAAAAACAGTATATTTGTGCAAATTAATAAGATGGCTGAACAAAACGATTTAGGCAGGGATGGTGAAGCAAGGGCACGCGATTATCTGATCCGTCAGGGCTACACGATTTTGCATACCAACTGGAGATGGCATCATTACGAACTGGATATTGTTGCCGTCAAGGAGAAGGATCTGGTTGTCGTAGAGGTGAAAACCCGCTCGGAAGATTATCTCCTTTCGCCCGAAGAAGCTGTCGATAATAAAAAGATCAGGCGTATTGTAGCGGCGGCAGATGCCTATGTCCGTTATTTTAACCTGGATTTGCCGGTCCGTTTCGACATCATCACCCTGGTAAAAGAGAAGGATGGTTTCCGGATCGAGCATATAGACGATGCTTTCTACGCTCCGTCCCGATAAAATAGAAAACTGAGAAAACGTATGAATATAGAAGAAGCCCGTGAATATTGTTTGTCGTTGAAAAACGTTACCGAATGTTTTCCTTTCGATGATGTCTCACTCGTCTTTAAAGTGGAGAACAAGATGTTTGCCCTTTTGCCTCTGGATGGAGAGGAACCGTATTTGGCTCTGAAATGTAATCCGGATTATACGGAAGAGTTGCGCGACCGTTATGCAGCAGTCGAAGGAGCTTATCATTTCAATAAGAAATACTGGAACGGAGTTTATCTGGAACGCGACATGTCCGACGACGATATCCGCCACTGGATTCGTCATTCCTATCGTGAGGTAATAGCCAAACTACCGAAGAAAATAAGAGAAGCATACGATGAATGAAGAAAATGAACAGCCGCGTATTATCCGGCTCGAAGAAACAACCTCTACAAATAATTATCTCCGCGGACTGGTAGGGAAAGAATCCTTACCGGAAGGGAGTATCGTTGTTACAGAATATCAGACAGCCGGACGAGGCCAGGTCGGTAACACCTGGGAGTCGGAACCGGGAAAGAATCTGATGTTTAGCATTATCCTGTATCCGGATTTCCTTCCGGCCAACCGCCAGTTCTTAATCTCCCAGATAGCTGCACTGAGTGTAAAGGAAACGCTTGATGCTTATGTGGACGGTATAACGGTGAAGTGGCCGAACGACATTTACTGGCGCGACAAGAAGATATGCGGCATGCTGATTGAGAACGACTTGACGGGGCATTCCCTGTATTGTTCCGTGATAGGCATCGGTATTAATATAAACCAGCGGGAGTTTCTGAGTGATGCTTTGAACCCTGTTTCACTGGTACAGATAACGGGTCGGGAATATGACCGGGAGGAAATCCTGAACAGTTTCCTGAAACGTCTTTACGACCGCTATCTCAGTCTGCTTCAGGAAAAGGAGGAAGAGATTCGGAGTGCTTATATGGCAGCCCTGTATCGCGGTAACGGCTTTCATCCTTACCGGGATGAACAAGGCGTCTTCCAGGCTTGTATCCTGGGAATAGAACCCACAGGACACCTGATTCTGAAAACAGATAACGGAGAAGTGAGGCGCTATGCATTCAAGGAAGTGTCGGTGGTAAACACTTAAAAATAGCGCTTTGGGGGGCACTTCTCTAAATAACATAGTATTAATCTAATATCAGAAATAACAATGAAGCAGTTATCTAATAACAAATGTATTCTTTTCTTTTTTGCATTATTCTTTATTTCCGGTCTGAATGCTCAGACTTCAAGTTCCTATGAACGTGACTGGCGCACCGACCGCCAAAAGATAAAGATCATCTCCTACAACATCATGGATGGTTTCAGCAACGGCTCGGATAAGGATCGTATCGCCCGTTTTACTGCCTGGGTCAAAGAACAATCCCCCGATGTACTGGCCTTGAACGAACTTTGTGGCTTCACCGAGGCGAAACTGAAAGAACTGGCAGCTTCTTATGGTCACCCTTATGCCGCTATTGTAAAGGAAAACGGTTATCCGGTCGGGCTCACTTCGAAAACGCCTATCAAGGTTGTCGACAGAAAGATTGACGGTTACGGCCATGGCCTGTTACATTGCAAAGTTCTGAATATGGATTTCCTGGTGACGCATCTGAATCCTCATGATCGGTTAAAACGTAAAAAGGAAGCCGATAATATTATCGATTACATCAATAAAAATCAGTTAACCAATTGCCTGTTGATGGGTGACATGAATGCCCATTCCCCTTTCGATGCCTCCTGGACGGATGAGCATCTGGAGAATTATGCTGTGATTTCTACTTTTATGGCAGCTTCGTTGCATGACATTTGTTATATGTTCACTCCTGATAACCAACGTTATTCTTACCCTACCCGTATATTAACCAGTTCACCGAAAGGAGAGGCTTTACGCCGCCAGCAGGAGCGAATCGATTTCATATTTGTAACCGACAGCCTGCGTCCTGATTGTGTAGATGCACAGATTTATAACGGTCCGGACAACGATTATCTTTCCGATCATTATCCGATAGGGATCAGTATGTTCATACCCAAAGAGTAGTTACAAATAAAGTTTCCGGAAATGTGGCGTCACTGGCTATATTACGGATGCTTATTCAGTATAAAAGAGTGAATTATGATGGTGATGCTGAGGTGTTATTCAGCGTCACCATTGTTGTTTTATAGCGTCACTTATTGCTCCATTGATGCTTAAGTCGCCACACTATTATATTTAAGGATATAGTATAGTACAATTAAGCCCTTTTCATACTTATTCTAAATATGAAATATATGCTTTTCTAAAAAGAAAGGTAAGCCTTACATATATGTAGATATGATCTTACATTTATGTACTTATATGCTTACATATTTAATACTAGTAAAGAAGATGGTTAAAGTCTACTACAATAGGGCTTAGTTCTTATAGTATAATGGGTTAACTGTTGTAGGCCGGTATAAAAGAGATAGATTAGAGAGTAGCTTTATTTTTGCTATGTAAAAATAGGTGATGCCGAATAATATTTCAGTGTCACTTGTAATATATTGATATATAGTATTATATTAACTTTTTCTTTGTTTTGACACTGAATCGGTGAAAACTATATATTAATGTACATGTGTACATTAATATAATATACTTTCTTTATGGAAGAAATATAATATACATATGGTTCAGCTGTTGAAATATAAGAATTATATATAAAATAAGTAGTGACTAAAAAAAACGATCCTTTAAATACGTCAACAAAATTAATTATAACTTTTGAAACCACAACTCTTTTCCAAATAAATTTTGCATAACTATCTCCTTTCTTATCAAGAGAATAACAAAGTATGTACAAAATTAATGCTTTCGATTACGAATATCAAATAGTCTATAAATACTGGCTAAATTAAAGGATCGTTTTTTCTAGTCATTATACTTTGACTAAGGACGTAAAAGGTTGGATAAGAACTATTTCATTAACATTATTATTAATATTAAAATTTAGATTATGAACAAAAAGTTTTCTACTTTGGCGATTGCTTGTATGGCTTCGACTTTGTTCTCTTCTACTCAGGCTGCAACAATCAGCCAAGGTACAAGGGATGTAACGAAGATTGAAACTAACAAGTTTTATCAATTAGGTGACGCTACTGCAGACAAAGTACTTGTTATGGTACCGGATGGTAATGGTTACACACTGAAACTGAAAGATGTTACTGCTGTAACAGATGTAAACTCAACACTGTGGTCTATTCAGTATTCTTATAGCAACAATGCTACTGGTCCTGATTTTACATTTGTAAATAAAGGAACAGGTATACCTTTGATGGTTAATCCTGGCGATGCTCCTTTGTATGATGCTACTAAAACTTATGCAGCAGCAGATGGTTTTGTGAAAATGAACGGAGCAGCTTCTTCCTGGAAATGGAAAAGTTCAACAGAAACTCAGTCTTCTCCGTTCGGAACAAGCGGTTTAATTTCTTATTTTGCAAAAGACTCTGTTGTTACTTTGGTAACAGGCGCAACTGCTACTCCTAATGCAACTGGCAATGGTTATACTAGTTCAGAAGATGTTTATTTGGTAAAAGCTCATGCCAGCAGAGATAAATGGGAAGGTCGTCATTTGAGACTGGCTCCTATTACTGCAGGTGCTGTAACTCTGACAGCAAAAGATTTGAATACTAAATTAGGTACTGATCCGGAAGGAGATTCTTTCAAGTTAGGATCAACTCCGGAACTGAAAAAAGGAGTAAATAGCACATTAGGTAATCAATTTACAGATAATACTTTCCGAGCATGGGATATTCAGGCTGCTGCTACAGATGAAGATAATTTCAAGATGTATGTAGAGAATGGTAATTTTAATGTATCTGAGGGGGGACTTTTGTTACAGGTTATTGATGATGCCAATGATGCAGATCCTTATAAAGATACTTATCTGTTGGCAGATACTTTTTATATCGATGGTTTGTCTGTAAACAATCAGGATTTTGTTAAGTTTGGAACAGATAAGATGGTCACTGATACATGGCAGGGTAATAAATATATAAAGAATGTTCAACCTGGTCGTCTGGCCGCATCTTCCAAATTTAAATTTACTTATTATCCGACACAAGATAGTATTGCTATTGAAGTATTAGGTTATAACAAGAAAAATGGTTCAACAGGTGCTACAGCAACAACTGTGAACGGCAAGGCTACTCTTTGGGATCAGTCACAGTCTGATAAAACTGTTATCTTGAATAAATTAACAGCTTCTAATGAGATTACTTTGGGTACATCTCCTGCAAACGTTCGTTTCTTCTTAGGTGAAGGTACAACAAACCGTACATCAGAAAATAACGGTGTTTATGTAATCAAGAATGATAAAGACCAGTATTTGGCTGTTCCTATTTATAATACGAAGAAAGATAATGGAGTAAATGCTTGGACTAATGCTCCGAAATGGGTTACTGTAAAAGCTTCTGAGCAGGAAGTGATGAACATGCCGGCTTATCAGTGGGTTATCTTAAAAGATCATGAAGAAACTTCGGAAATTGCCGAGCTGTCAACTGTAACACTTATTAACCGTGAATTTGCCGGTGTAAAACAAAGCATTCAGTTACGTCAGGAAGAAGGCGGTGCTTACAAATTTGTTGCAGGTGGTCTGCATAATATTGACTCCCTGGATATCAAGCCTGTAACAGCTGCTGCATTAGGTAATGAAAAATTAGGTTATTTGAACTTGGATAACAAGGTGTTGGATGTAATGTCTTACAAGTTCAATTATCTGCATTCATATGCTGATGATAAATTCATCGGTATGAACGGGGATTCTATCCTGTATGTGAAAGATGCTGAATTGTCATTCTTTATGAATAAAGAAACAGCTGAAGTTCCTTATGGTATTACTGTGGATAATGCATTGAAAGCTAAAATTTCAGGTTTGAAACAGTTGAAACGTGTTATGTACACTCCGTATGTGAAGACTTCTAAGGGTAATCTTTATATTACATTAGATAGCGAGGGCAGATACAAAATGACTTCTGATGAAGCTAAAGCTAAGAAGTTCTATCTGAAAGAAAATAATTTCTATAAAGCTGAATCTGTAGAAGCAGCTCGTCCTTACTATGCATTCATCAATGTCGCAGCAACTGATTCAACGAAGATTGGTTCGGCTGACGAAGATCTGAGCGTAATCTTGAAAGATAATGTGCTGGAAGAAACAAGAACTTCTGCATTTGCAATTGTAGAAAATAACGCTCCTCTGTATCGTCGTTTCAATACTGCATTAGATGGTGCTGTAGAAGGCCAGGAAGATGCAGCTAAGCTTCTGAAGTTCAAAGAATATTATCGTGGTGAATATCTGATGGATGAAAACAATGAGAAATTCAAAAATGAAGGAGTTTGCTATTTGGGTATCGAAAGAGAAGATAAAGTTAATCCGAAAGCTGGTTTGTCATTTGTGGTTGATACAGCGACAATTGATAATGCTCCTAATGGAAAGATCAAACCGCAGTATTTCATCTATGTGAGTCAGAGTGAAAAAATTGCAGAACCGGCTAAACCTTGTGAACTGGATCACGAACACCTGAACGGTATTACAGAATGGACTTGTCCTCACGCTATTCCTGCAAAACCTGGCTTTACAAGAGCTAAATATCTGGTAAGTTTCGCAGATTCTCTGAAGGCTAAAGATGCAGATAAGTTGTATCAGTTTGGTGACTATACTCGTGTCGGTTTTGTGGATGCTATGCATATTGGTGATAGCTTGTATGTTTTGACAAATGGTTTTGAAGAACTGGCTAATGCTGATTTGGATACGGCAAAAATTAAGGCTGCTTACAAAGCTGCTAAAATTGACGCTGACTATATCATTGATTTGAAATCTGAATTGAAGAAAGATGCTCACAAGAATTATACTTGGTCATTCCGTTACATCAATCCGGATAAGGCAGCTGCTGCAACAGTAGAAAACTTGGATGTTGCATTCCTGATTGAATCAGACAAGGAAGCAAGCGATTTGGATGTTGCTCCTATCAATGGTGCTTGGTTGAAGAGCCAGAACGGTTGTTTGGTTCTGTCGGATTCAAAATCATCTACATTTGAAAATGCAAGAACCGGTGGTGATAATGCATTGGTATTCAATATCGAGATAGGTTCAGAAGATGATATGGCAACAGATAACGAAACAATTGCTACATCAACAGTATCAGTAGTTGCAACTAACGGAGCCGTAATCGTTAAAGGCGCTGAAGGTAAGAAAGTTGTTATCAGCAACGTTCTTGGACAGACTATTGCTAATACGGTAATCACTTCCAACGAAGCTACTATCTCTGCTCCGGCAGGTTATGTGACTGTGGCTGTTGAAGGCGAAGCTGCTGTAAAAGCAATCGTAAAATAATAGATAATTCTAAAATTACCACCATGCGGTCGGGTAGAGACATTGTATGCAATGTCTCTACTACCTGCCAATTAACCTGCGACGGGCGAACAAGTGGTGGCATTAATACTAAAGTAATAAAATAAAGTTCATCTGTCAGTATCCCTGCGAAGAGAGAAGCCAGATAAAAAATATCCCCCGATGGAAATTCCATCGGGGGATATTCATTATTTGATGATGAGGTTACTTATTTAATCTCAATGTTTCTCTGTAATTTGGCCGTTTCTACAGGCGCTTTTTTAGGAACATCTACGGTCAATACGCCATGTTCTACTTTAGCGCTGATCTTTTCTTTGTCAACATCATCCGGCAATATCATTGTCTGCTGGAATTTAGAATATGAGAATTCGCGACGTAGATAACGTCCATTATGCTTTTCGTCTTTATTCTCGTTTTTCTTTTCCATTGAAACAACCAGGCAGTTGTCATCGTCGATACGGACATTGAAATCTTCCTTAGTCATTCCCGGGGCAGCCAATTCAATCTTATAATCTTTTTCGCTTTCAATTACATTGATAGCAGGTGCTGTTGAATTAGCTTTTTCCATCCAGTCGTTATCGAAGAAATCATTGAAGATACTCGGTAACCAATTTTGATTTTTTCTGATCGGCATCATAATTAAATCTCCTATTTTTAAGTTACACATTCAATAATTTACTGAACTCCGGGCTCTTTCCGAACCCTTCGTTCAGCTATCAATAAGCAAACTTTGTGCCAGTTGGATTTAATGCCTAATTCTGTCTTTTTGTCACTTGTTTAAGCTATGTTTGACAGAATTGGTGACATATTGTAGCGATAATCCTTGAATAGCTATTAATTTGTTGCCCCTTTCTTGACTTTGTCGGTGATATGTTCGACACGGTCACCGATATATTCGGCTTCGTTAACACCTTTATCGACTACATCTTTGATTTTCTTTTTTGCTCTGTCGGCCAGTTCGCTCATGTCGTCGTGGATACATTTGAATTTACCGTCGTCTTCCATTTTGCGAAGCACATAGCCGATAGCGATACCGGCAGCAATACCAATCAATACATTTTTCATAACTGCTTAATTTTTAAATGATTCTTTTTGTTTAATGTCTCTTTGTTTATGAAACAGTGCGTCAGGCTGTATTGTTCAGGCTTTAAAAGTGAAAAAGATATATGAAATTGTAAAGTAACATTCCCCTGTCTCTTTCCGCTGAAAGGGGAGGGGAATGCTAAAGTTAGGAAGAAGGTTTGGTTGTTTTCTTAGTGTTTTTCAAAATAAGGAATAAAGTGTGTTTCATTTCGATAGCAAAAGTAGGGGGACGGCATTACAGAGTTGCTACATAGGCTATACAGTTTTATTAAATAAAACCGGATTAATTGACTTCCGATATTGTTTGCTAATCGAAATACTGTATTTTTGCAGAAGAACAATTAAAAATCAAAAAACAGAAAGATGGCACAATACAAGAGAATTCTCCTGAAGTTAAGCGGTGAGTCGCTGATGGGAGGTAAACAATATGGTATCGACGAAGTTCGTTTGAATGAGTATGCAGCACAGATCAAGGAGATTGCAGAGATGGGTGTCCAAATCGGCATTGTCATAGGCGGAGGTAATATTTTCCGTGGTCTGAGTGGGGCGTCTAAAGGGTTCGATCGGGTGAAAGGTGATCAGATGGGGATGCTGGCAACGGTAATCAATAGTTTGGCCTTGAGTTCTGCGCTGGTTGCACAGGGAGTAAAGGCAAAGGTGTTGACTGCTATCCGGATGGAGCCGATCGGTGAGTTTTATAATAAATGGCGTGCCATCGAATTGTTGGAACAGGGTAATGTGGTGATTATGTCCGGTGGAACAGGTAATCCGTTCTTTACGACCGATACAGGTTCTTCTTTAAGAGGTATCGAGATTGAAGCCGATGTGATGCTGAAAGGTACACGTGTGGATGGCATCTACACAGCCGATCCGGAAAAAGACCCGACTGCGACTAAGTTCTCAGATATTACTTATGATGAAATATATACTCGTGGCCTGAAAGTGATGGACCTGACAGCGACCACCATGTGTAAAGAAAACAATCTGCCTATCATTGTCTTTGATATGGATACCAACGGGAATCTGAAGAAGTTGATGAGCGGCGAGAATATTGGGACGTTGGTGCATAATTAGAAAAATGTGAAATACTTCCTATCCATATTATTCCTTTTATGCCTGTTGCTTGCCGGTTGCGACCGTGCCGATAGGGAAAAGAAATATGTGATAGGAATTTCCCAATGTATGCTGGATGATGCCTGGCGGCAGCAAATGATTCGGGAGGTGGGGATTGAGGCATCCAATTATGATAGTATTAAAGTCCTTATTAAGGATGCCGATAATGATAACGACCGACAAATCGAACAGATACGCGAACTGATTGCACAAAAGGTCGATGTCCTGATTATTTCACCTTTCGAGTCAGCGCCGATAACAGATGTGGCCGAAGAAGCATTCCGTGCAGGCATCCCAACGATTATCACCGACCGCAAAGTAAACACGAACCAATATACCACCTTTGTCGGAGCGAATAATTATGATCTGGGTTTTGCCGCCGGAACATATGCTGCCAAACATTTACCGCCTCATGCCACTATTCTTGAAATTTGGGGAATGATGGGTTCTTCTCCCGCCCAGGAACGTCACAATGGTTTTCGGGATGCCTTGCAGGAACGGACGGATTTAACCTTTCGCCCCGTGGAAGGCGACTGGCGGTATGATGTCGCAGCCAAACGCCTGAAAGAGATAGACTTTTCACAACCCATCGACTTTGTCTATGCTCATAACGATATGATGGCTATTGCCGCCCGTGAACATTTTCTGGCAATAGACCCAGTGCGCGGTAAGGAATTACATATTATAGGAATGGATGCCGTGGCCAATGCCGGACTGGAAGCGGTGGCGGATGGACGGATTAATGTCTCTTTCCTTTATCCAACGGGCGGTGAACAGGTGATACGGATCGCCATGCAGTTGCTTAGAGGGGAGAAGGTGGATAAATATATTCCTTTGTTGAGCGGTTTGGTTGATAAATCGGCTGCCCAGACCTTGTTGCTTCAATCTGAACGGTTGAGCAATTATCAACAACGTATCGAGACACAGCGGAGCCGTATGGATGAATTGCTGAACCGTTTTAATTTTCTCCGGGATTCATTGAGTGTTATCACGCTTTTGATGGTTGGTTTCATTTCTTTGTCGGTCTATGTATTCTATATTAACCGTAAGATACGGCTTAAAAACCGAGAACTGCGTGAGATTAATAAGAAAGAGGAAGAACAGCGCCGTAAACTGATATCCCTGAATGCGGAGATAGAAGAGGTGACAGCCTCCAAACTCCAGTTCTTTACCAATATATCCCACGAAGTACGTACTCCGTTAACACTGATATTGGGGCCGTTGGACAGGTTGCTTAACTTATTGCACGATTCCCCCTACCTTTCAGACCTGGAGTTGATTCATAAGAATGCGGGGCGTTTACTCCGCGTCATCAATCAACTATTGGATTTCCGGAAGGTGGAGAATAAGCAGGAGAAACTGAAGATACGTGAGACGGAAATCGTTTCGTTCAGCAGTGAGGTGAAGTCATATTTCAATAGTATGGCGAAGGTGCGCAATATTACCTATACTTTTGCCTCGGACATGAAGAACTGCCGTATCTGGATGGATGCGGATATGATTGAGAAGGTGTTGGTAAATTTGTTATCCAATGCATTTAAGTTTACGGCCGAAGGGGGAAAGATTGGGGTAGCGCTGGAAGAGTCGGACGAATGGGTGACGATACATGTCGAAGACAATGGCTCGGGTATCCAACCGGAGAATTTGCCTTATCTCTTCAACCGTTTCTATTCGGAGAACAGCCGGGTGGGGACAGGTATCGGTTTGCATCTGGTCCATGAATATGTAAAGATGCATAACGGAGAGGTAACAGTGGAAAGTGTCCCCGGACAGCGAACCGTTTTCTCCGTTTGCCTTCGGAAAGATAAGACGCAGCTGAACGGCGAATATATCACGGAACTGCCTGTTTCCCATTTGGCGTATGATGCTTCGAACCTGGATGATTCCGAAGAGAAAACGTTGTTGGCACAGACATATCCTTATTCCGTTTTGGTTGTTGAAGACGATGATGAGGTCCGTGCGTTCCTGGAAAAGGAATTATCGGAGAACTTCCGCGTATTTACCGCTACCAATGGAAAGGTCGCTTTGAATCTTCTTCAGGAGGAAAATGAAATATCGCTTGTCTTATCCGATGTGATGATGCCGGAAATGAATGGCTTCGAACTTTGCCGCAGTATAAAAACGGATATCGCTATCAGCCATATTCCCGTTATCCTGTTGACGGCCTTGTCGGATGAACGTCAGCGTATGTATGGCATATCGGGCGGGGCGGACGGTTATATCCAGAAGCCTTTCCATGTGAACTTTGTAAAACTCCGTATAATCCGTATCCTCGATGAACAAAAAAAGTTGCGCGAAGCATTTCTGAAAAAGCTGCAAAGCAGTAATATGCTGATGGCGCAACCGGAGAAGGTGGAGAATATGGATGACCTGTTCCTTCGCCGGTTCCTGACACAGATTGAAGAGATATATACCGATTCTGAATTTAATGTGGAGAAGTTGAGTGATACGCTCGGTTTGTCGCGCGGCCATCTCCACCGTAAGATAAAAGACCTGACCGGAACCAGCCCGGTCGATTTTCTCCGTAACTACCGTTTAAAGAAGGCTGCCGTTCTTCTGAAACAAAAGCAATACAATATCAACGAGATTGCTTACCGCACAGGCTTTTCGTCTCCCGCCTATTTTGCCAAATGCTTTAAGGCCGTTTATAACCAAACCCCGAAAGAGTATCAGAATACATCAGAATAGGCAACATTTTGTGAGTGCCGGTCACAAGAGGCTGTGAGGACGTCTCAAAGCCTGCTTTAACAGTCCCTCAAAGCCTGCTTCAACGAGCTCTCAAAGGAGGCTTTGAGGAGACCTCAAAAAAACAACTTCTTTTTCCTATCACATTTGTCGCATTTATCTGACGGATATTATACTATTGGAATGAATTTCAGGGTATGTGACGAATGTGACAGGATTGGCTCGTTTTGTTATATCCGATTGTTTTCAGTGCCTCTACATTTGCTCCCGAAAACTTGTTAGCAGGAACAACATTAAAACATTCTATATGAAAACAGTTGCCATGATTACCATGAAGAAGTCTTTCCTTTTATTAATTGCCGGCTGTACTTTGTCAGCCGCAACATATGCACAGGAAGCGGTAAAAGATACCGTTCAGGTGAATAAGGAAAAATCAAATGAAACGAACAGCCGCAATGTGATGCTGAATGCCTCCAGTGCGAATGGTCCCCGCGAGATATCCATCGGACTGCCCGGTGGTGATGTTAATGTCCTCGAAAATGGTTTGCCTGTCGTCTACAATTCCAATCCTCATAATGTAAATACCCATTGGCGCGGTGACGGCAGCCTGGGGCATGTCGGATTATTGAAGATTTCGGAAACGGCTATCACAACCGGTACTGTTGGATATGCGGTAAACTCTCATACGCAACTCGGGACGCAAAAATTCCGGGGTAAACTGAATTATAATACAAATCATTTCGGTAAGCAGCAAATCGACCTGAATATCAGCGGTAATGCCGGGAAAGGTTGGTTTTACAGCGGAAGTATTTATCAGGATTTCGACCCGGGAACTTTCAAGTTGCGTTTTGCTTCCAATCAGGACCGTACACAGATTTATAAAGCTGCTATCACCAAACGTTATAATCAGGACCGCGGTGAATTATCGGTTATTTATCATTACAGCAATAGCCGCTGGCCCTCGAATGCCGCGACCAATGCCCCTTTTATGTATGTGGGTGACGGAAGTGTGAAGGAGATTCCCGGTTTTAAACTGGGTACAAGCTCTTACCTGCCGACAACGGGCGAGATGGTTTATATGGATATGCGTTCCGGTGAATTGAAGAAGACTAACCTCTATGATGCCTCCCTGAATAAAGGCAACCAGATTAGCCTGCATCATGCTTATAAATGGGACAACGGACTGAAATGGATTGTGAATGCCAAATACGACCATGCGCTCGGCTCTTATGTCTATCAGACGCCGATGTCGCTGGAAAAGAAGACTTCGGAAGACGGCTATTCCCTGAAAGACCTGGAAGGCAATCTGACTCCTTATGAAGGCTATGTACAAAGCCGCATGTCTTGTCTGAATCGCGGTAATATAGATGAAACCTTCCTGACTTCCGAACTGTCGCGCGAATATAAAAACGGAACCTGGCGTATCGGGTTGAACCAGTGGCATTATAAGATTGATTATGCCTCCAATACCACCATGTACGACCATACAGTGGAAGAATATCCGAGCCGGCTGATGAAAGAAGGTTATACCGATGGCGTTTACTACGACTTCAACAAAAATGCTTCCGAATATTACAAAGGGTATGAAAATAAACTGGCCCTTTATTTTACCCACGATTGGGATATTAACGACAAAATCAATGTCTACTACGGTGTCCGCTTCGAATATCAGAAGATGCACGGCCAGAATGCAGCGGTCTATCTGAGGAATGACAGCGTATTGGGACGTTTCCCTAACTATCATTTGGGTGCGGCTTATAATAAGAACGGACAGACCGGAACCGTCGCTCCGCAGGATTTCGATTATGACTGGTTCAATCAGGTCTATACGTTTGCCCTGACTTACAAGCTGACCGGGCAGTTCGGTTTTACAGGCGATTTCACTTATAATACGCAGCATCCTGCCATCTCCAGTTTTGCCCCGTCCGAATTGCCGAATGTGGAGAAAGTATCCATTCCGTTGGGACGTGCCGGTATCTATTATAATAATAACTGGTTGAGCCTGACGTCTTTGTTCTCTTATATCGGAAAGACGAACAACAACTCTACCCTGAATCTGATCAATCCGAATAACTCGAAAGATATCAACGCAGCCCCGCTCAGCTACGATATTAAAACTATCGGGTGGACGACTGACCTGATTGCCAAGTTGTTCAGAGGTTTCGACCTGCACTTCCTGTTTACTTACCAGAATCCGACTTATAAGAAGTATGAAACAGGCGTGAATTTCTCGGACGGCAGCTACGCAGGTATCAATGCTACCGGCAATATCGTGACGGAAATACCGAAAGTCCTGCTGGAGATTGATCCGAGTTACACCTATAAAGACTTTCGGGTTTGGTTGAGCGCCCGTTATTTCAGCAAGACGTATGCCAATATCAACAATGCCTATTATTTTAATGGTCGTTGGGAAACATTCGGAGGTGTTAATTACAAAGTAAATAAGTATCTTAGCCTGGGAGCGACAGTCGTGAATATCCTGAACCAGACCGGAGCACGCGGCAGTATTTCGGGAGCAGAACTGGATAAGAAGGAGGATGCCTCCAAGCATAACGGGCAGTGGATGGCCGGCAGCTATATCCGTCCCTTCACCGTAGAATTTAGTGCAAACATTACATTTTAACAATTAATCTATTATCATATGAAAGCAACGATTTTGAATAACAGTAAGAATTTTCTGATGGGCTGTGCCGTATCAGTAAGCCTGGCCGCTTGCCAGTCCGCCTCTAAAGAAGGATTTACTTTGGAGCAGCAGGGCGATACACTAACGTTTGTCCATATTACGAATCCGGCCAAATACCTCTTGTTGCCGGTGGAAGAACATACCGGTGAAGGGCAGGTGTGTCTTGTGACGGGGAATCCGGCGGATACGGATATGGATATCCGTCTGGCTAAAAAGGAAACGGATTATTTCGTCCCTTTCGAACTGCCTGCCGGAGCAAAAGAGGCGGTTGTCCGTATCCGCAAAACGCCGAAGGATGCCGTATGCTGGAAAGAGATGAAACTCTCCGACACGTTCGATACGACCAACCGTGATAAATTCCGTCCTCTTTATCACCATACTCCGTTGTATGGTTGGATGAATGATGCGAACGGACTGGTTTATAAGGATGGCGAATATCATCTTTACTTTCAGTATAATCCTTACGGTTCGGTATGGGGAAATATGCATTGGGGGCATTCCGTAAGCCGTGACCTGGTTCATTGGGAACATCTTCCGGTTGCTTTGGCCCGTGATACGATGGGGCATATCTTTTCCGGCAGTTCCGTTGTGGACAAGGATAATACGGCCGGTTACGGTGCCGGTTCGATCGTCTCCTTCTATACTTCCGCCAGCGATAAGAACGGACAGATACAATGTATGGCTCACAGTAGCGATAACGGGCGTACGTTTACCAAATACGAAAAGAACCCTGTCCTTACCCCGTTCGACGGCCTGAAAGATTTCCGTGATCCGAAAGTGTTCTGGTATGCTCCGGAAGAGAAGTGGGTGATGATTGTGTCGGCGGATAAGGAAATGCGGTTTTATTCTTCCAGGGATTTAAAAGACTGGACGTATATGAGTGCTTTCGGTGACGGTTACGGTGTGCAGCCGAGTCAGTTCGAATGCCCGGATATGGTGCAACTGCCGGTAAATGGGGATTTGAATATCAAGAAATGGGCGCTGATTGTCAATATCAATCCGGGTTGTTTGTTCGGAGGGTCGGCTACGCAGTATTTTATCGGGGATTTCGACGGGACAAAGTTTGTCTGCGATACGAAACCGGAAGTAGTCAAATGGATGGACTGGGGAAAAGACCATTATGCGACAGTCTGCTTTTCCAATACCGGCGACCGTGTCATTGCCGTGCCCTGGATGAGCAATTGGCAGTATGCGAATATTATTCCTACGCAGCAGTATCGTAGTGCCAATGCTTTGCCTCGCGAATTGACTATGTATTCCGAAGGGAAAGAGGTGTATATGGCAGTGAATCCGGTCAGGGAACTGGAATCGCTCAGGAAAGAGACACGCGAGATTCCTGCTTTCACGGTTGAGGCGAATAAAGCTGTCAGCATAGATACGCTGTTTGCCGGAAATGATGGCGCATTCGAGATAAATATGAATATAGCAATCGGTAAATCGAGTATCGCAGGCTTTCAGTTGGTGAACGGGAAAGGTGAGTATGTGGATATTTATCTGGACCAGAATGCGAAGAAGCTGGTTATGGACAGGGTGCATAGCGGTATCGTGGACTTTGGAAAGAATAGCGTTCCGCATGAAAAGGAAGCGCACGATAACCGTATAGCCAACTCCATTAATTATGTGGACGATTTTGCTTTGGCGACCTGGGGACCCTTATCTCCGGCACAGGAACATACGCTTCGGATTTTTGTAGATAAATGCTCTGTCGAAGTCTTCCTCGATGGCGGAAAGGTGGCTATGACCAATCTTGTTTTCCCGAACGAACCTTACAACTGTCTGAACTTTTACAGTAAGGATGGTTCTTGTCGGGTAAATTCGTTGAATATTTATAAATTAGCACTTTAAAAATTGAAATATCATGGAAAAGAATAAACCTGTAGTAGTCGGTATCGGCGAACTCCTTTGGGATGTCCTGCCAACCGGAAAGCGTGCCGGAGGTGCCCCGATCAACTTTGTATATCACGCCACACAAATGGGAGCTGAGGGATATGCCGTCAGTGCAGTAGGAAATGATTTGTCGGGAACGGAAATCGTTCAGGAATTGGAAAAGAACCATATCTCCAATAGCTTGGGAACAGTAGAATATCCAACCGGAAGTGTGATGGTGGAACTGAAGGATGGTATTCCGACCTACACAATCATTGAAGGCGTTGCCTGGGACCATATTCCTCTAACCCAGGAATCTATCGACCTGGTAAAGAGGGCAGATGCCATTTGTTATGGCACATTGGCTTTGCGTTCACAGGCATCGAAAGAAACGATCCTGACTTTATTGTCGTATGCACGTGAAGATGCGTTGCGCTTTTTCGATATCAATATCCGGCAATCGTATTATTCCAAGGAGCTGATTGAAACGTTGTTGCATAAAGCGAATGTCTTTAAGGTGAATGACGAGGAACTGGTATTGCTTCGCAGCATGTGTGATCTGGAAGGTACGGATGAGGAAGTGTGCCGTAAGATGTTGAGGAAATATAACCTCAGATATGTGATTCTGACAGCCGGAAGCGCTTTCAGTTCGATTTATTCGCCGGATGAACAGTCCACTATCCCGACTCCTAAAGTACAGGTTGTCGATACGGTAGGAGCAGGCGATTCTTTTTCCGGGGCGTTTGTTTATTCTATATTAACAGGGAAATCCCTGCGTGAAGCCCATCAGCTTGCTGTCGAAACGGCCGCTTTCGTTTGTACACAGGAAGGGGCATGGCCTCCTTATCCGAATAAAGAATGATCATGAAAGAAAAAGGTTTATATATAAAGTTGATCCCGGTCATGCTGGCGTTCTTCGCTATGGGATTTGTGGATCTGGTGGGGATTGCTTCCAACTATGTGAAGGCCGATTTGAATCTGACAGATTCGGAGGCGAATATCTTTCCGTCGCTTGTATTCTTCTGGTTTCTGATTTTCTCTGTTCCAACCGGAATGCTGATGAACCGGATCGGACGGAAGAAGACTGTATTACTTAGTCTGATCGTTACATTCTTCTCTTTGCTGCTCCCAATCTTTGGCGATGGTTATATGCTGATGCTTATTTCCTTTTCTCTGCTGGGTATCGGTAATGCCTTGATGCAGACTTCTTTGAATCCGTTACTCTCGAATATCATAAGTGGGGATAAGTTGGCCAGCAGTCTGACTTTTGGGCAGTTTGTAAAGGCTATCGCTTCTTTCCTGGCTCCTTATATCGCGATGTGGGGAGCAACGGCTGTGATTCCTTCTTTCGGTCTGGGCTGGCGGATACTTTTCCCGGTTTATATGGTTGTTGCAGTTATTACAATCCTTTTGTTGGGAGCAACGCAGATAGACGAAGAGAAGCCGGAAGGGAAACCTTCGACATTCGGAGAATGCTTTGCCTTGCTGGGCAAGCCTTTTATTCTGTTGTGTTTTATCGGCATCATGTGTCATGTCGGCATTGATGTCGGAACGAATACAACGGCTCCGAAAATCCTGATGGAGCGTTTGGGAATGGGATTACATGATGCATCGTTTGCCACCAGTCTTTATTTTATCTTCCGTACGGCCGGTTGTTTCCTGGGTGCTTTTATCCTGAGTCGCATGTCGGCCAAGATATTCTTTGGCATCAGCGTTGCAATGATGGCGCTGGCAATGGTCGGATTGTCTTTGTTCCACGGCAAAGAGATCATATATATATGTATAGGGTTGATTGGATTCGGAAATTCGAACGTGTTCTCGATCATCTTTTCGCAGGCAATCCAGTCCATGCCCCAGCGTAAGAACGAGATATCCGGGTTGATGATTATGGGGTTGTTCGGAGGTACTGTCTTTCCCCTTTTCATGGGCTTCCTGTCGGATGCAATGGCTTCGCAGTTGGGGGCGGTGATTGTGCTGAGTGTGGGCGTTCTCTATCTGATGTTACTTTGTCCGAAGCTTAAGTGATAAAGCATCCCTTATGAGGTAATGAGAATATCATATATTGTAATATAACTGTATCATAATATATGATATTTTATTTTTATAATATATGATATCTTAGTATCATAATATATGATACAAATTTTCTTTCTGGATTGCTTTGTCGATTTCTTCGGAGTCGCAAGTTTATGCTACGCTTTCAGTTGAATTATAGTGCTAAAAAAGTAATTTGTTTGCTAGGTTCAAAAACTTTACTACTTTTGTTTATCGAAAAAAACAGAAAACAAAATATCAATCAGTTATGGCAGATATCAAGCAGTATGTAAAGTCAGCAGAAGAGAAAATGACGTTCGCAATCGATTATCTTGACGAACAGTTGGCTCATATCCGTGCCGGAAAGGCTAATCCGAAGATTCTTGACGGAGTGAAGGTTCCTTATTACGGAGGTCTTGTTCCTCTGACTAACGTGGCTTCGGTAAATACACCGGATGCAAAAACGATTATCATTACTCCGTGGGAAAAGCCGCTTATCAAAGAGATTGAAAAGGCAATCATGAACTCGGAAGTAGGTATCACTCCTGAAAATAACGGTGAAATAATCCGTCTGGGGATTCCTCCTCTGACAGAAGAACGCCGTCGCACGTTGGCTAAACAATCCAAACAGGAAGCCGAAACGGCAAAAATCAGTGTTCGTAATGCGCGTCGCGATGCGATCGAGGCAATAAAGAAAAGTGTGAAAGCCGACGGAACTCCTGAAGATGTGGCAAAAGATGCGGAAGCGGAAGTTCAGAAGGTGCACGATAAATTTATAAAGAAAGTAGATGACCTCTACGCTGCTAAAGAAAAAGAAATAATGACAGTATAAATAATTGAAAATTGAGAATTGAGAATTGAAAATTACTTTGACGCGTATCGTCCGGTAGTTTGTTCAATTCTCAATTTTCAATTTTTAATTTTTAATTAATATGAAGGGACTGGTAATAAAGAATACAGGTAGCTGGTATACCGTACGCACCGATGACGGGCGTGATGTGGAAAGTAAGGTAAAAGGAAATTTCCGTTTAAAGGAGATACGCAGCACAAATCCTGTCTCTGTCGGTGACCGGGTTGATATCGATATCAATAATGAAGGTACGGCGTTTATTACCAAGATAGAAGACCGTAAGAACTATATTATCCGGCGGGCTTCCAACTTATCTAAACAGTCGCATATCATTGCGGCCAATCTCGATCAGGCCATGCTGATCGTAACTGTCAATTATCCGATTACTACAACTGTTTTTATCGATCGTTTTCTGGCCACGGCTGAGGCTTATAGTGTGCCGGTGAAGTTGGTTTTCAATAAAATCGACCGTTATAAAGGGGAAGATAAGGAATATCTCGACGCCTTGATTAATTTGTACACAACGATCGGTTATCCTTGTTCTACCCTATGTGCTAAAACGGAAGAAGGTCTCGATGCGCTAAAGGCTGAGTTGAAAGATAAGATAACTCTTTTGTCCGGCCATTCGGGAGTTGGGAAATCAACGATTATCAATAAGTTAGTTCCCGGCGTTAATCTCCGGACCGGCGATATCTCCGAATATCATAATAAAGGGATGCATACGACAACTTTCTCTGAAATGATCCCGCTGCCGGAAGGAGGCTACCTGATTGATACCCCTGGAATCAAAGGATTTGGTACGATAGAGATGGAGACTGCTGAAATCTCCCACTATTTTCCGGAGATATTCAAATTCTCCGAAGATTGCCGGTTCAATAACTGTAGCCATCGTCATGAACCGGGGTGTGCTGTTTTGCAAGCGCTTGAAGATCACTATATCAGCGAGTCCCGCTATAAGAGCTATCTCAGTATCCTGGAAGATAAAGAAGAAAGCAAATATAGGGAAGAGTATTAAACGGCCGGAAGGCTCATTCCTGTGATCTTGCGGTATAAGTCGAGTGCATAAACATCTGTCATTCCTGAGATATAATCAAGTACACATTGTATTTTGCCATAAGTGGTTGGTGCATTCGTGTCATATTGTTCCGGGATGCGCTGTAACAATAATTTACTGTATGCATGGCTCTGATTCATGACAGCTTCTGTCAGACTGTCGATCAGATGGCTGAAGATATGGTAACCGGCCAGTTCTATGTCGAGTACTTCTTTGGCGCGGTAAATCTTTTTGTAAGCCGTTTTTGAACAGGTGGCATAGGCTTGTTTGGCTTGTTCTCCTATCTGCTCTATCAAAGGAGTATTATAGGTTCCGTCAAGTATTCCGTCTTCATTTTCAAGGAAGACACGCGAACATTCATCTACCAGTAGTCCGATGATGCAGGAGCGAAGATAGGCGATCTGTTCGTTCGTATCGTCCACCATTTTCATGACACGGATGATATGGTCCAGTCGTTCTCCTTCAAAAAAGTTGAGCAATAGTTGAATGGCTTCTTCTGTCGTAAGGATATGTAGTTTGCAGGCATCTTCTATATCCATGATCTGATAACAGATATCGTCGGCTGCTTCTACCAGATAAACCAGCGGGTAACGGACAAATTTATTCTTGTCTTCAGGATTGTGGTTTATTCCCAATTCGGTAGCTATGCGCATATAGGTTTCTTCTTCCGACTGGAAAAAACCGAACTTCCCTTTTTTGCCTGAATGAACCGATGCATAAGGATATTTGACGATAGAGGCCAATGTACTGTAAGTTAAAGCAAATCCGCCTTTTCTCCGGCCGATAAACTGATGGGTAAGCAGGCGCATGGCATTGGCATTGCCTTCAAAATGAAGAAAGTCTTCCCAACGGCCACCAGCAGAACGAATTTCATCTTCCAGATAACTGCCGTTCCCTTCCAGGAAGTAAGCGGAAATAGCTCTCTCTCCGGAATGTCCGAATGGCGGGTTGCCCATGTCGTGAGCCAGGCAGGCTGCGGAAACAATGGAACCTATTTCCGGAAAGTTAATACTTCCGTCGGGATATTTTTGCATCAATCCCTTTGCTACATTATTACCTAACGAACGACCTACACAGGAAACTTCCAGGCTATGTGTCAGACGATTGTGGACAAAGATACTGCCCGGCAAAGGAAATACCTGCGTCTTGTTCTGTAATCTGCGGAAGGGGGAGGAGAAGATCAAACGGTCATAATCCCGCTGGAAGTCCGTACGTTCATGTTTACGTTCATGATATTCTTCCATTCCGAAACGTTTACCTGATAATAATTGGGTCCAGTTCATATTGCTATATTAATAATGTAATAATTACAAAGGTAGGCATTTTGGAAGACAATAGGAATATGAAGGTTTCAAATAAATATTTTATTACGGAGTTCTACCAGAACTTATATAGCATTGCGTTTATCCGGTTGTAAATCTATTAAATTATAACCGAAATAAGCAATAATTGTTTGAATAAAGATTATTATTTTTGTTTATATTAACACAATAATGTCGCGTTTCCCAGCACACTCGCATCAGCATTAACATTTGTTTGTAGCAAATAGACAGAGTTCTGGTAGGACTTAGTTCTTGTTTTGGCTGTATGTATGTAAATGTTAAACCTGTTATTTAACTTTAGGATAAAGTGTTATGGAAATTTTCATTATTAATTCACCTAAACAATCTGACTTTATGAGGAAGAGCTTTGTTATGTTGGTACTATTCTGCATTGGGATATGTACAAATGTGCTGTGGGCACAAGGAAAAGTAAGCGGTGTTGTGATGGACAAAGAACTGAATGAGCCTCTTGCTGGCGTAAATGTTCTACAAAAGGGTACGACTATTGGAACCGTAACTGATTTCGATGGAAAGTATTCTCTGGAAGTTGGTGAAAATGCAATTCTGGTATTTTCTTATTTGAGTATGAAAACAGTGGAAGAACCGGTTAACGGACGTTCTGTTGTTAATGTTTCTATGGTTTCCGATTCTGAACAATTGGGCGAAGTTGTTGTAACTGCCATGGGTATCAAACGCGAATCGAAAACGTTGTCATATGCAGCCCAGACTGTTGGCGGCAAAGACTTGAATGAAATTAAAAACGTAAACATGATCAACTCTTTACAGGGTAAGAGTGCCGGTTTGCAGATCACTCCGAACTCTACCGGTGCGGGTGGTGCTTCCAAGATCCTGTTTCGTGGTAACAAATCTATTAATGGTAGCAACCAACCGTTGATTGTGGTAGACGGGGTACCTTTGATGATGAATGTGTCTGATTCACAGGTAAACAGTAATTATGGTGGAGGTCGTGATGGTGGTGATGCTATGTCTACGATCAATCCGGACGATATTGCTCAGATAACTTTATTGAAAGGTGCTTCTGCGGCGGCTTTGTATGGTGCTGTGGCTGCCAACGGTGCAATTATGATTACTACTAAATCGGCATCGTCGGGTAAAGTGTCGATCGATGTATCGAGCAATACAACAGTGGAAACAGTTGCTTCGTTGCCTAAGTTCCAGAATTCTTACGGAATGAGCAATGAGGGTACATTCAGTTGGGGGGACAAATTGTCGACTACTGCTCCAAATTATGCGAAAGATTTCTATCAGACTGGTTTCACTACCAACAATTCAATTGCTTTGAGTGGTGGTAATGAACACATCTCTTCTTATTTTTCTTATGCGAATGTAGCTTCTCACGGTGTAACACCGAAAAATACCTATATGAGTCATAACCTGTTGGCTAAAGTAGGTTTCCACCTATGGAAGAAAGTTCATATTGATGTAAGTGCCCGCTATAATAATCAGGATATTGAAAACCAGGCAGCAGCCGGTTTTCTGGGTAATCCGGTTACCGGTGCTTATTTGTTCCCGAGAGGAGAAGACTGGGATCATTACAAAAATAATTACGAGGTGTATAAACCTTCTTTGAACGCAAATGTCCAGAACTGGACGAATGTTGCCCAGGAACAATTCTCCAACCCTTACTGGATGGTGAACCGTCAGAAACCGACTTCAAACCGTAACCGTTATGAATTCGGAGGTAGTGTTAAATATGATATTATGGAAGGTCTTTCCGTTACCGGCCGTTTGCGTTACGAACGTGGTGATGAGAAATGGATATATAATGAATATGCTTCCAGTACAGGCGGACGTAACCAGATGGGTACTATGAAGGATTCCCGTATTTTTAGTGAACAGATGTATGGGGATATTCTGGCAAGCTATAATAAAAGTTGGGAAGATACTTATACCTTATCTGTAACGGCTGGTAGCAGTTTTACGAAAACAACTGGTTCCAGTGTTGATTTGATCGGTTGGGGTGACTCCAAGTTCTCGGTTGTAGATGGCAAACCGACCGGTAGTGCTTATTATCCGAATATCTTCTCTCCGGCTAACTATTACCGGATGACTACGACAGAATCATTGAAAGAAAAACGTTTGAATTCTGTATTCGCGACTGCTCAGTTCGGTTATAAGGAAGGTTTGTTCCTGGATGTAACTGCTCGTAATGACTGGTCTTCTGCTTTGGCATATACGGATGGTGTTTCTTTCTTCTATCCGTCAGTAGGTGCCAGTGCTTTACTGGATAAGTTTATTGACTTTGGCAAGAATGTTAATATGTTTAAGTTGCGTGCTTCTTACTCAATGGTTGGTAATGACGTTCCTATTTTTATGACGAATCTGCGTTATGAGTTGGGTGACCAGGGAGCTTTGACGCCTCCCGAAAATGCACCGTTCAAAACATTGAAACCGGAAAAAACAAATTCTCTGGAAGTTGGTTTTGACGGAACATTCTTTCAGAATCGCCTGGATGTGAACCTTACATATTATAAGACAAATACAAAGAACCAGTTCTTCTCAATCTCAGCTCCGTGGGAAACAGGTCTGAGAAACCGTTATGTAAATGCCGGTAATGTGCAGAACCAGGGTTTTGAAATTGGCTTGGGTTGGCATAATCAGTTTACCGATCATTTTAGCTGGAGTACAAACTTCAACTTTGCTTATAACGAGAATGAGATTAAGGAATTAGTAGATGAACTACCTGACGGTTTGACTCTGGCTGATTATGGCGGAGCAAAAGTGATCCTGAAGGAAGGTGGCCATTATGGTGACTTGTATGTTCGTCAGATCAAGAGAGATGACAACGGTAAACCTGTTGTTTCTGAAAACGGTGCTCCCCAGTTGGGTGGTGACGGTATTCAGGATCTGAAATATGCCGGTGATATGAATGCTAAAGTAAATATGGGTTGGACCAATACATTCCACTATAAAGATTTCACTTTGTCATTCCTGATCGATGCAAAGGTGGGTGGTAAAGTAATGTCAATGACTGAAGCTACGTTGGATGGTTGGGGTGTTTCCGAACGCTCTGGTGCTGCCCGCGATAATGGTGGTGTTGTGTTTGAAGGAGTAACTTTTGATCCTCAGAAATTCTATTCCGTAGTAGGTGCAACAAACTTCAATTCGCAGTATGCTAATGAGTTGTATGTTTACGATGCAACGAATGTCCGTTTGCGTGAGTTGTCTTTCGGATATACGTTCCGTAACCTTTTCGGTATCGGAAAGAATCTGAATGCGTCTTTGATTGCCCGTAACCTGTTCTTCTTCTACAAAGATGCTCCGATGGATCCGGATGTATCTGCCGGTACCGGAAACGGTTGGCAAGGGGTTGATATGTTTGCGTTGCCTTCTTCCCGTAGTGTTGGTCTTAATCTGAAATTAAACTTCTAATCTTGATTATCTATGAAATTAAATATATTATTCAAATATGCAGCCGCTTTGGGCCTGACTATTGCCTGCGGCACGATGATTGTCGGTTGTACTGATAATTTTGAGGAACTGAATACCAATAAATATGAAGTCGATCCGGATAACATGCCGTTTGAGGCTCAGTTCATAGAACCGATTACTTATGTATATGCTCCGCAGCAGAATATGTTCCAGTTTTGGACAAACCTGAGTGTTGATCTGTTTGGCGGTTATTTCATGACCCCTCACAACTTTGGAGGTAACGGGAATGCCGATTATAAATTGAACCGCGGTTTCTGTGGCGGTATGTATGAGAATTTTTATCTGCATATCTTCAATAATACCCGCCGTCTGATCAATGCCTGTGATGAAAAGGGTATCAAAGATTATGCTGCCGTTATGCGTGTTGTCCAGGTTTACGGTATGCTGATGACGACAGATGCTTACGGACCTATTGCCTATCAGTCTGTATTGGATGGCAATGATGTGGCTTTTGCTTATGATACACAGGAAAGTGTTTATAATAGTATGTTCACTTTGCTGGATGAAGCAATAGAAGGTTTCAAAAATGGAACTTCATCTGCAGCAGACATGCAACAGTTTGATTATTGGTGCAAAGGTGACCGCTCTTTATGGATAAAGGTTGCTAACCAGTTCAAACTGCGTATTGCGATGCGTATTGTAAAAGCGAATCCGACGTTGGCAAAACAGAAAGCGGAAGAAGCGTATCAGGGTGGCGTTCTGACCTCTGCCGATAAAGATATTCTGATTGATCAGGGTTTAAGTAATGAATTGACCCGTATGTTCGAATGGGGAGATTGTGGTGTCAATGCATCTTTGGTAACTATTATGGAAGGTTATAAGGACCCTCGTACACCGTTGTATATAACGAAGAATACTCAGGAAATTGTAGCCGAAGACGGATCTAAAATAGCTGTAGATACTAAGTATCTGGGCATACGTGCGGGTTGTGAATTACCTTCGAAGCCGAATAAATGGGGTGGTTTCTCAAGTGTCGTTTGTTCTTATGCTACTCCGTTCCCGGTAATGAAGGTGGCAGAAGCTTATTTCCTGCGTGCAGAAGGTGCTTTGCGTGGTTGGAGTATGGGTGGTAATGCCAAGGATCTGTATGAAGAAGGTATCCGTATCTCTATTAATAATGAGTTGAAATACAAAAAGGCTTATGTGAATGGAACGGTTGATATATCTGAACAAGATATCGAGAATTACATCAATGGTACTACAACGCAGATTGACTTCGTAGATCCGATTGACTCTAAAAATAGTTATAAAGCAATGAATACAGTGCCGGTTAAATGGAATGATGGTGCAAGCAATGAAGAAAAGCTGCAGCGTATCATTACGCAAAAATGGCTGGCAAACTTCCCGTTGTCTACAGAAGCCTGGGCTGAATATCGCCGTACAGGTTATCCTAAACTATTTCCGGTTCGTGTTAACAGCAGTAACGGAACAATTGATACGGATGAACAAATTCGTCGTCTGATTTATTCTGAAATTGAAATCAATACAAATAATGCAGAATTACAGAAAGGTATTGATCTGTTGAATCAGGAAAACTCAAGTGGAAAATTTACCGGCGATATTGGCGGTACTCGTGTCTGGTGGGATAAAGCAAATGTGGGGAACTTCTAAATTGCAGATTCTGTTAGATAGTTAAAATAGAAAAAGGCTTCCTGTTTCAATGCAGGAAGCCTTTTTGCTTTATTCTAATATACCTTTCCCTTGGCGTACAATCTCAAACTCATCTGTGGTGCAATCTACAACCGTTGAGGCTTCGAAACCACCGTAACCACCGTCGATAACGATGTCCACCGTATTTTCATACTTTTCATGGATCAGCTCCGGATCAGTCGAATATTCGATCACGTCATCGTCGTCATGAACAGACATGGTCAGAATAGGGTTTCCCAGCTCCTTTACCAGGGTCCGGATAATATTGTTGTCCGGCACACGGATACCGACTTCTTTCCTGTTTTTGTATATTTTCGGCAATTCGCTGCTTGTCGGCAGGATGAAGGTGAAAGGACCGGGCAGGTTTTTCTTCATCAACTTGAAAGCGGAATTGTTTACTTTGGCATATTCGCTCAAATTGGAAAGATCGTAACAGATGATGGAAAGGTTGCTCTTTTGAGGATTGATACCTTTCATCTGGCAGATCTTTTCAACTGCGCGGACATTCAATGCATCACAGCCGATCGCATATACTGTGTCGGTCGGGTAAATGACCAGGCCTCCGTCGCGAAGGACGTCGATAACCTTGTCTATTTCCCTCGGATTGGGATTTTCGGGGTATATTTTTATTAGCATAACTGTCAGCTATTTACGGCTGGTTAGCCGTAAATAATATTTCCGTTCTCGTCGGTAAATTCTTCTAATCCTTTGCTGTACTGGTTCATGGCGCGAAGGCTCATGCCCATGCTTGAGAAGCCACCATCGTGGAAAAGGTTCTGCATAGTAACCTTGCGGGTCAGGTCGGAGAACATTACGATGCAGTAATCTGCACATTCTTCGGCCGATGCATTACCCAGCGGACTCATCTTATTGGAGAAATCCATCAGATGATCCATACCTTTCACTCCGCTACCGGCTGTTGTCAGGGTCGGCGACTGAGAGATCGTATTAATACGTACTCCCTTTTCGCGTCCGTAAATATAACCGAAGCTGCGTGCAATCGATTCCAGCAGGCTCTTGGCATCCGCCATGTCGTTGTAACCGAAGAAAGTACGCTGTGCTGCCACATACGATAAAGCAAGTACCGAACCGCAATCGGCGATAGCATCCTGCTTTTTGGCTACCTGGAGCATCTTGTGGAAAGAAACGGCGGATATATCCAATGTCTTTCCCAGCATATCGTAATCCAGGTCATCGTATGTACGTTTTTTGCGCACGTTCGGACTCATACCGATAGAGTGCAATACGAAATCTATTTTTCCTCCCAGTATTTCTACTGATTTTGAGAATACCATTTCCAGATCTTCCACGCTAGTGGCATCTGCCGGCAGCACTTCAGCGTTCAGCTTTTTAGCCAGGGCGTCGACTTCACCCATACGTACGGCAACCGGCGTATTACTTAATGTAATAGTTGCCCCTTCTTCCACAGCCTTTTCTGCCACTTTCCAGGCAATCGACATCTCGTTCAGCGCACCGAAGATAATGCCTCTTTTACCTTTCAATAAATTATGACTCATACCTTTATTTAATTTATTTACGGCACAAAAGTACATAAAATGTGCAAGATAAACAATTTATGTCCGGCTTTGCTGCATAACTTGTGGAGAACTTCCCCTAAAAGAAAAAGCCCGGACGCATATTTCTGCATCCGGGCCTCCTGTTATTTGTCGGAAAATTATTCCCTGTAATAAACTCTTTTTACCCGTGGAGAAACTGAGGTCAGTATCTCGTAAGGTATAGTTTTAAGCTTGTCGGACAGTTCGCTTACCGGAAGTTCTTCGCCGAAGACGATGACCGGGTCGCCTTCCTGGGCGTCTGTGTCGGTCACGTCGATCATGCAGGCATCCATACAGATATTTCCGACGATCGGACAGCGTTTTCCGTTGATGGAGACTTCGCCTCCCCGGTTACTGAAATGACGGTCCAGGCCGTCGGCATAACCGATCGGGATAATGGCGATGCGCGAATCACGGTCCACATAAGTACGGCGGCTGTAACCGATGGAGTCGCCAGCCGGGACATGTTGTATCTGAAGGATGGTGGTACGCAGGGTACTGACATTGCGCAGGCCTTTTATGCCGGAAGCACTTACACCGTATAGTCCGATTCCCAGGCGGACCATATCCATCTGATAGTCCGTGAAACGTTCGATTCCGGCAGAGTTCAGGATATGTTTGATGACTTTATATTCCAGGCCGTTTTCCAGTTCGGCAGCCGCCTGGGTAAATGTATTCAGTTGTTTCTTTGTGAAATCATCGAAGATGGATGAGTCGCTTCCCACCAGATGGGAGAATACAGAACGTGCCGTTACGCCACTTTGTTCTTTCAACCGTTCACAGATGGCCGGGACGTCATCCGGTTGGAATCCCAGACGGTGCATTCCCGTGTCTATCTTGATATGGATCGGGTAGGAGGTGATCCCCCGTCGTTCCGTTTCCTTAATCATGGCATCCAGCAGGCGGAAGCTATATATCTCCGGCTCCAGATTGTTTTCAAACAAGACATTGAAACTGCTGAACTCCGGATTCATTACGATAATAGGGATTGAGATGCCCTCTTTACGGAGTTCCGCCCCTTCGTCGGCAACGGCAACGGCCAGGTAATCGCAACGATGTTCCTGTAATGTTTTAGCCAGTTCGTATGAACCTGCCCCGTATCCGAACGCTTTTACCATACAAACCATCTTGGTTTCCGGTTTCAGTTTCGAACGGTAATAGTTGAAGTTATGCACAACCGCGTCCAGGTTTACTTCGAGGATCGTTTCATGCACTTTCTTTTCCAGTAACTCGGAGATACGTTCGAAGTGGAAGTGGCGTGAGCCTTTTATCAGGATCAGTTCGTCTTTGAACTTCTTGAATGTCGGTGATTTGAGAAATTCATCCGTGCTGAGGTAAAATTCCTTTTCGATATCGAATGCACTGCCATATTCTTTCAGATCCCGTCCGATACCGATAATCCGGTCGATGTTTTTACGGCGAACCAGGTCGGCAACCTTTTTGTAAAGCGACTTGGGCAAGGTGCCTGATTGCAGGATGTCGGAGAGGATCAACGTACATTTCAGGTTCTTGTCCACATGACGGCTCTGCTGGAAGTCGAGGGCGATATCCAGCGAGTTGATATCCGAGTTGTATGTGTCGTTGATCAGCATGCAATTGTTGATGCCTTGTTTCACGTCCAGACGCATAGCGACAGGCTCCAACCGGGCAAATTTATTGGCATCATTTACGCTGGTCGGCTTCAGATAAAGCATTACTGCCAGGCAATGGATCACATTTTCGATGGAAGCATCGTCGGTGAAAGGAATGACATATTTCTGAGTCAGCCCGAGCAGTGTGCAAAGGATGACTGTTTCCTTCTCTTTCTTTTCGATCTTTTCGATATAAAGCGGTGCATCCGAGTCTGTCCGGCTCCAGGCAATCGCCTTATGTGAAAGGCAGGCCGATTCGATACAGTTGGATATAAACGCATCATCCCCATCATATATAATGGCTTCGCATTCATTGAACAACGTCAGTTTCTCCAGGCATTTCTGCGTGGTGGAAATGAAATTTTCCTGATGTGCTTCTCCGATATTGGTAATAACACCGATAGTCGGTGAAATGATCGGGCGCAGGTTTTCCATTTCATCCGGTTGGGAAATGCCAGCTTCAAAGATTCCCAGCGTATTCTTGTCGCTTATCTGCCAGACGGACAGCGGCACGCCCAACTGTGAATTGTAACTGCGTGGCGAGCGGACAATGTTGAATTCCTTGTGCAATAGTTGATAAAGGAACTCCTTTACAATCGTTTTCCCGTTACTGCCTGTAATGCCGATCACCGGGATATTGAACTGTTTCCGGTGATGGGTAGCCAGTTTCTGAAGAGCTTTCAACGTGTCTTTTACCACCAGGAAATTTGCTTCTCCGAGCGATTCGAACTCCGGAAGCATTTCGCTCACTACAAAATTGCGGACGCGCAGTTTGTAGAGTTCCTTTATATATCTGTGTCCGTCGTTGGTCTTTGTCTTAAGGGCAAAGAAGAGACTTTGTTCCGGAAAAGAAAGCCGGCGACTGTCAGTCAGGAAAATGCTGATGGTGCTATCCTGCAAGTTATTTGCCTGCGCACCGATAATTCTGACGATTTCTTTTATTGAGTATTCCATTCTTTACATTAGTTTAGACTTTATTATTTCCATCTCTTTTGTACTATCAAAGGAAGGAAATTTCTCGTTAATTCGTTCCATCTTTAACAAAGTTTGCGAGATGAAGCGTTTATAGGCTTCACTTTCGGGTTGAAACGGGCGATGATTAATAGCCTTTTGGATCTCTGCCCATTCTTTAAGGAAGCCTTTCGTTTCATCGGATAAGAAATTTTCTGTAAAACGTTGCCAAATATAATCAACAGCGAGCTCCGAAGGATGCAGCATGTCGGTTGCATAGAAGCGGTAATCGCGCAGTTCGTCCATCATGATTTCGTAGGCGGGGAAGTAAGCGATCCGTTCTGGATAGGCCGTCTGGAGCGTATCGGCTGCCAGTAGCAAAGTGGCCTTACTGAGTTGATTGCCATGTGCCCCGTCCTTCCAGTGGCGTATCGGACTGACGGTGAAAAGTATCTTCAGATCCGGGCATTGCTCCCATAAGGAGAGCAACAACTCCTTCCATTCCGACACAATCTCCGCTACGGATAGCATCGAGCGGTCAAACATTTTCTCCGGTAGCTTATGGCAGTTTGCTACCACCTGGCCGGAACTTTTCAGCCGATAGACATAGGCAGTCCCCAGTGTAATTACCATATATCCGGTCTTCCTGATTTCTTGCGCCGAGGCAAACAATCTGTCGTTAATATTTTCCAGGCACTCTGTTTCCGAGGTGGAAGAGAAACGACTGTGGTGCGTAAAACTATGATATACGCCTTCGTGCCGGAATAAATCATCCTCGGTAAACCGCTCCGGATGCAGCAGCATTCGCAATGCGGCAGCGATGGATGCCGGATTATAGAGTGTTCCGAACGGATTAATATCGACATTGAACTTGTTCTCAGCCAGCTTCGCCCCGATATTTTCCGCAAAACAGGAACCGAGCAGTAAGATGCGTTCCTGCCAGGAAAACCGGAAAGGAGGCTTGGGTATTTTGATAGCGGTGTATAGTTCCATATTATTCCGTTGGGTCGTTAGGTAACGGGCCGGCTGTTGGTTGCTGGGGCGAACGCCTGGTGTAGAAAGCCCGTTTTCCGCACCAGCTCTTTTGTATCTGGTTGTCTTCAAGCAGCTGTTCCAGATCTTTTTTAGTCTTTTGCCGCGTGCATTGGTTCAGGCTGGCAGCAACCGTCAGGTTGATTGTCCCATAGTTTTTTATATACCACAGGATACGTTTCTGCCGGATATCGGCATTGTAGTTTTTTTTCTCGCTGGTCCCTTCCCGCCGTTCGATACGAACGCCCCGGAAACGTTTCTTCAACTCCGGATCAGCACGAAACTCCACGTTCTTAAACTCAATGGATGCCGAGCGTATATCTTTTTTGTTTTCCACCTGCTGCTTGCATCTCAGCGTCACCGAAAACGTGCCGATCCCTTCCAGATGTACGCTCTGGCTATTACTGAGACAGAAGTACAACCGATCGCTGATTGCCTTGATTGCCCCTTTGATATCGGCTGTCGTGAAAGTGCTCATGCTCTCGATCATCCGCGCCAGTTCGTTGGTATTGACGGTCTGGATATTGATAGCTCTGGCATGTAACGTCGGCTTCTCTTCCCCATTCCTGGGGGGATTGGCAAATAAGTCGTATTCAATACTCATATTCCTCCTGATGTTTAAGGTTTAACGTCGTGACTATTAAGGATTTTTCTTCCTAATCTTATTTATGAAACAATTTCTTTCCATAAATGTAAGGTTAGGAATACAAATATGTAAGGAATGCTTTACATTTATGTAATGTGTACCTTACATATTTAAAAGTCCGTACCAAAGGTAATAAATCTCCTGATATAAAGAATTAATTATTCGGTACTTTTTCTTAGTTCTGTAGGATTATTGGGTATGTGTTGTAAAGTGCTGAAAGAAAAGCTATATAGTTATATATTAATGTACGCTCGTACATTAATATTATTGAATGTAAAATGTGTGAAAAAACAGCGTGTAATTGATTGATGAATAGGGAGATGGTAGAGAAAATGCCGTGACGAAAAAAATCGTTCCTTTAATCTCGCCATTTTTTTTAGGGGCCTTTCCTTTCGTTTGTGAAAGGCCCTGTTTTGTACATTGTTTGCTATTCGATTGATAAGAAAGCATATAGACAGATAAAAAATATCTTAAAAAGAATGGTTGGTATGAAACTAATTCTTACTTTTGTTGACGAGAAAAAAGGAACGTTTAAACTCGCCATTTTTTGGGGAGTGGAACGTTTCTATTGTGAATCGGACTTATTACACTTTAGTATTAATATTAAATTATTTATTATGAACAAAAAGTTCTCTACTCTTTTTGCAGGTGTAGCATTGTTAGGTGCAACATCTGTTTTTGCAGCAGACAACGTTACTTCTTTAGTTGAAGGAACCAATAGCGGTTTATATCAACTGAAAACAGACGGCGGTCAGTTCTTGTCGATTAATGAAGACGGAAAGTTAAGTGTTGTTGATGCTATTGAAGCTGACAATGTGGCAAGTACTTTGTGGTGTGTCACTGTTACAGAAGAAAATAAGGGAAAAGCTCCTTATTTTGATTTTGTAAACAAAGGCGCTGAAGCATTGTTGTCTATTACAATGGAAGAATTTGCTGCTGGTGCTACAGCAACAACTGTTGCTCCTGAAGTTGGTGGTGAGGTCAGTGGTTGGGCATTTTCTCCTACTTATGAAACTTTGGTAAATGAAAAGCCTCTGTATTCTTATTTTACAACAGACTCTGTAGTAGGATTCGTTGTTGATAATGGTACTGTAGTTTTAAAGAAAGACTTAGCAAGTAATGCAGCTACAACTTTTACTACTACTTTCTCTTTGGTTGAAGCTGATGCTGTTACTTTGAATGCAGAGCAGATCAACACTAAACTGGGTATTCAGAAAAAAGATGCTGGCGTTAAGCTGACATTTACTCCGGATGCAAGCAACACAAGTTTGAAAAACCCGTTCAGCCAGGAATTATTCTTAGCTGCTCAGGTAGAAGGTGAAGACTTTGTTTACATTACAAGAAAAGAAGATGCTAAAGCTTTGTTTGTTGATACTGCTTATATCAACACAACAGGTTCTATGTTCCTCGCATTTAATTATATGGAGGATCTGGATGAGTTGAAAGATAGCGATTTGGAAGGACATGGTCAGTTCTTGTTCACTTATTTCCCGACAAATGACTCTTTGGTTATTCAGGTAAAGAGTATCATTAAAGAACCGACTGCTGGTAGCTGGGCTGCTACGACTGCTACATCTATCACTGATAATGATGATGATTTCAACTATGTAACAGTTCAGGATTTGGTAAAAGAAGATCAAATTCGTGTCGTAACAATTGGTGAAAAGAAAGAAACTGATATCGTATTAGGTTTCACTTCTTGTAAAGAAAGCGATACAGACAGAGTATCTTTGGAAGACGGTGTATATTTCATCCGCAATGCTAAGACTAATAAATATTACGCATCTCCGATTCATATCGATGGCGCAAAAGAAGAATGGGTGAGCGTTGACGCTGACGAACAGAATGTTGACCACATGCCGGCTTACCAGTGGGTTGTTCTGAAAACTAAAACATCTGAATATTTCGCTGCTACTTCTCCGGTGGAAGTTGCAAACCGTGAATATGCAAGCTTGAATGGAACTTATCAGTTTACTCAGGCTATCGGTTCTTCTAAATATTTCTGTGCAGATCTTGCTGCTGACTCTTTAGTTATTACTAAGATTACAGATGCAAATATCTTAGGAGATGAACATCTTGGTTACAAATATCTGACTGAGGATGAGTTGATGATTACTAACTATGCATTCAACTACTTCAACCCTTACACAATGGAAAAATACATTGCTCAGGTGGCTGGTAGCAACAAATTGAATGTATTGCAGGATACTCCTACTTATTTCGAAATCAAACCGGTTAATGGTAACGTAGCAGCTGATTATGGTTATAAAGTAACAGCAGACGTTAAGAAGAGAATTAAAGGTTTGGCTCAGTTGAAGAGAGAGTCTTATACAATCCACACTAAAAAAGCTGTTATCGCATTAGGTGAAGAAAATAACTTCGTGATCACAGATAAAGTTGCTGCAAGCAAATTCTTCTTCAAAGAAAACAATCAATTGGATGCTACTTGCTATTATGCATTTGTAGATGCTGAAGATGTGAACGCAGATGGTTCATTCAACTTCAAAGCCGGTGTTGCTGACCAGAGTTTGACTGCCCTGTTGCAACAGCAGGTTATCAATGAAGTTAGAACATCTGCTTTCTCTATCGGTTTAACTGACCAACCTCTGTATCGTCGTTTCAACAATGTTAAATTGGATGGCGCTGTAGAAGGTAATGAAGATGCAACTAAGCTCTTGAAGTTCAAAGAAGCATACGTAAACGACTACTTGATGGACGAAACTAACGTAAACTTCAAGCGTGAAGGTATGAGCTACTTAGGTATCGGTGCTGCTAATATTGCTGAAGCTGGTCTGTCATTCAATGTTCGTCCGTACAACATTGGTAAATCTGCACAGTATAATATCAAACCGCAATACTTAATCTATGTAAGCGAAACTGTAAACGAAGGTTCTGAAAACATTCCTTGTGATGCAACTAACCACAAACACATGAATGCTGATGGCGAAGAATGTGGACCGGAAGATTGTATCCACGCAACTCCGGCTGTAGAAGGCTTCAACCGTTACAAACTGTTGGTTAGCTTCGCTGACTCTACAGATACACAAGTTGTTACAGAAAAACAACTTTACAAGTTCGGTAAATATGTTCGTGTAGGTTTTGTAGATGCTGTAGAACAGGATAGCGTAATCTATATCTTGGGCAATACATTTGCAACTGTTGCAACTAAAGATCTGAGCATGGATGATGTTAAGAAAGCTCTTGAAGCTAAGAAGATCTCTTCTATTAACATGAAAGCTACTGTTAAGGAAGACAAACATCACAACTACACTTGGTCATTCCGTTATATCGACCCGACTAAGGCTGCTAACGAAGTAGAAGAAGATCGCGCATTCTTGATCGAATCAAATGCTGTAGCTCCTATAGCTCCGAAGAATGCAGCATGGATCAAGAACCAGAATAACTGCTTGGTATTGTCTGCTATGGATGCTTCTTTCGATGATGCTAAGACTGGTGGTGATGCTGCTTTGATCTTCAACATCGAAAAGGGTGCTGCTGACGATATGGCAACAGACAATGAAAGCATCAGCGCTTCTGAAGTATCAGTAGTTGCAACTAACGGTGCCGTTATCATTAAGGGTGCTGAAGGTAAGACTGTTGCTATCAGCAATGTTCTTGGTCAGACAATTGCTAACACTGTAATCACTTCTAGCGAAGCTACAATCTCTGTTCCTGCAGGTGTAGTTGTAGTAGCTGTTGAAGGTGAAGCTGCTGTTAAGGCAATCGTAAAATAAGATAATTTATAATCAAAAATAAATTCTAAAATTTCCACGAGTTGGAGTCTAGGTGTTGCATGCAACGCCTAGACTATCCATCAATTATCCTGTGACAGGCGAACAAGTGGTTATTAATATTAAGTAATAAAATAAAGTTCTTACTGTAATTTCTCCCGTGAGGAAGGAATACAGAAAAAACAGCCTCTGCGATCTTGTGTCGTAGGGGCTTTGTTAATTGTAGTATTTTACATGACGAAATTGGTTGAAAATAAAAAAATGTAATTAATTTAGCAGCCCTGGAGAAGGTGTTAATTCTTAAAATCGATATGGGAAAACTGGATAAACAACAAGAATACTTTGTTATGTCAGCCTTGAGGCAAGATAGCAAAGAGGCTTTCTCATTACTATTTCAGACGTATTATACCGATCTTGTATTGTTTTGTGGAAACTTTATAAAAGACAAAGACTCTTGTGAAGATATTGTTCAGTCTATTTTCCTGAAACTTTGGAATGACAGGAAGAATATACAGATAGAAATATCACTAAAATCTTATTTGCTGAAGGCTGTTCGTAACAGTTGTCTGGATGAATTTCGCCACATAGAGATTGTTCGTCAATATGAAACAGAGTTTGGGAGTTCTGCCTTGGATAACTATGATACGGAAAATTATATATTGTATTCGGATTTATATGCCCATTTATCTCGTGCATTAGAAAAAATTCCGGATTTATACAAGGAAGCTTTCGTATTGAATCGCTTTGAAGGCTTGAAGTATAGGGAAATAGCAGAGAAATTAAATGTGTCGGAACGAACAGTCGAAGTACGTGTAAGCAAAACTCTCGATTTATTGAGGAAACAGTTGAAAGATTTCTTTATATTTTTAATTTCAATTGGTATTCCCTAAAAAAAGTTATAAGAGATGTGGTAAAAAGATATTAAGGCGTCTTAGTACTATAAAATAGAAAAAATGATAGAAAAAGATCACATACAACCTATTATAACAGCTTATCTCTCAGAAAAAGCGACGGATAAAGAACGTTGTGAACTGGAAGAATGGGTGAAGCAATCACCTGATAATAACCGCTATTTTCAGGAAATGCGTAATGTATGGCAGGTAATGAATCCCGCCTTTAACCCTTCTGAGATTGACGTATTTGCTGCCGAAAAAAATATTTTTGTAAATATTGCAGCCACGAAAAGGAATATAACCCGTACTATACTGTTTTATTGGCAACGTGTGGCTGCTATTCTCGTTATCCCTCTATTGATACTTTGTACTTTTCTGTATCTAGATAAAGACAGTAGTCGTGATACAATAGAGTACCAGGAGGTAAAATCTCCTCACGGAACGTTTTCCGAAGTCCGTTTACCTGATGGAACAAATGTCTGGTTGAATGGCGGAAGCTCTCTTAAATATCCTTTGGTTTTTCGTAAGGGAGAACGGAACGTTTTCTTAAATGGCGAAGGTTATTTTGAAGTACATTCCGATAAAGAAAATCCTTTTATTGTAAAAACAGGCCAAATGACTTTACGAGCTACTGGTACGGCTTTTAATATAGAGGCATATAACATTGATTCGATCACGGCTGTTACAATGGTAAATGGTAAGATAGATGTTGCTTTTGGAAATTCTTCACCTATTACTATGGTTCCGGGGGAACGTGTCTCCTTTAATAACCAGTCAAGAGAGTGCCTTATTGCAAAGACAGACCCTTATAAGTGGTATGCCTGGAAAGATGGTTTAATGATATTCCGGGATGATCCATTATCTTATGTATTCAAGCGTTTGGGTTTGACTTTCAATGTCAACATTGAGCTGAAAGACTCCGCATTAGCCAATTCCCCTTATCGTGCTACTTTTGAATATGAATCATTGGATGAAATATTGCGGTTACTGAAAATGAGTGCTCCTTTATCTTTCAAACAAAATAAAAGGATAAAGGATAAAGATAATATTTATGAGAAGCAAACTATAGAGGTTTATAAAGTAAAATAATTCGTTTTAGACTGTACTACTTTACTTGATAAAAAGCCCCCGGGAAGTGATAGCCTCTCGGGGGTATTTTGTTAGTTGCTATCGGATAATCTTTCAAAAGCTTAATCCAAGTGCTGCAAAACAATTTATCTGTAGCAGTTTGCTCAAAGTCTTGAAATTGATGATTTGCGTTCTTGTTTTTTAATATACTCTGGATAAAAATATCAAAAAAAGTATTTTTTGATATGTGGAAAAAATGAGGAGAAACGTCTTAATAATGTATAAAGAGATAAAAGTTGTTTGTGTTCACTATTAAAATCTGATGCCTATGATGTAAAGTTGTGTTATTGTATTAAATAGATGTATTGAACAAAAAAGGAAAGGTCTAGCACACCTTCCCTTTTAAAAGTTCAGTCATTAAAAAAGTTTTTAGTCAACCTTATTTTTCTAACTAAACAAACAAATGTATGAATTCCATTTCGAATAATAAAATCGAAGGGCTAAATTTTGCCATTAAAATTTTTCGAGTTATGAGATTATGCTTGTTATTTGTAGCTTTAAGTCTATCACAAATTCTTGCCTCAGTATCTTATTCACAGTCAATCTCTGTGAGTATTCAAATGAGTAATGTTTCAATAGAAGATGTACTGAATCGGATAGAAGAAGAAACTGAATTCCGTTTTCTTTATAACAAGAAAATGGTTGATGTGGAGCGCGAAGTCAATGTCTCTGTTTATAATAAGAATATTGTAGAGGTATTGAATAATTTATTTAAAAATGCTGGTATTTCTTATTCGATAAATGGCCGGCAAATAGTTTTAAATAAAAGAGATACGGATTCGTTTGCACAACAAACGAATAAGGTGACTGGGATTGTCTTAGATTCACAAGGAGAACCGGTTATTGGGGCCAATATTGTGGAAAAGGGGACAACGAACGGTACGATTACTGATGTTAACGGAACATTCATATTATATGTATCGACAAATGCTATTTTAAAAATTTCTTATATTGGCTATGAAGATCAGGAAGTGGCAGTTGGTAATAAAACGAATTTGGAAATCCGATTAGCTGAAAATATAGAGCTGATCGATGAAGTTGTAGTAATCGGTTATGGTACAACAACTAAAAAAGATTTTACAGGTTCTGTCAGTTCCTTAAAGCTGGAAAATTCTCCTATAGCTCTCTCTCCTAATATGAATGCTTTGGAGTCTTTGAAAGGAAGTGTATCCGGTTTGGATATTGGTGCGACAAATTCGGCGGGAGGACAACCTTCTATGCAAGTTCGTGGCCAGAACTCTATTTCAGGTTCAAATGATCCTTTGATCGTTGTTGACGGCGTGATTTTTATGGGAAGTATCAATGATATTAATCCTAATGATATTGCATCTTTTGATATATTGAAAGATGCTACATCTGCTGCTGCTTATGGTTCACGTTCTGCGAATGGCGTTATCATTATTTCTACTAAAAAGGGAAAAACAGGTAAACCTATCATAAATATGAACGTGACAGGAAGTATGCAAAACTGGCATCTTCGCCCGGAATTGCTGCATGGTGAACAGTGGCTGAACATGGTTCGTGATAAGAACAGATACGATGATTATAGCTTTTTATTTGCCCAACAGAAAATAAATTATGAAGCAGGTCGTGAAATAGATTGGCTGGACGAGTCTACTCGGACAGGTTGGATGCAGGATTATCAGGTGTCGGTGTCTGGTGCAGGAGAAAAAATGAATTATTACTTATCGACTTCTTATACAGATAATCAGGGAATTGTAAAAGGAGATGATTTCTCCCGAATGACAGTTTTAGGTAAGATGAATACAGATATAACGAGTTGGTTACAGATAGGAGTGGATGCTGCATATACACATTCTGACTATTCCGGAGTTGGGGCCAATTTAACGAATGCACAAATTCTTACCCCTTATGATATGATGTATCGTGGAGGCTCTACATCTCTATTGGAAAAATACCCGAATGGACAGAGCGAAGCGATGAATCCATTATGGAATGTAGACTCAGGAAGTTTGGATGACATAGATTTACGAAACAATTTCCGAATGAATGCTTTTATGGTAGTGAAGTTACCTTGGGTTAAGGGATTAAGCTACCGTTTGAATTATGCAGGAAATTTAGACTACAGAAGGGTAGGACAATTTTATCATGAATCCAATTATGCCCCTATCGGGCCTTATGATGATGAGTCTCGCTATTCTATTACCACTCAACAAAATTATTTGGCTAGTGCAAATGGTTTTTCTCAAAATATAAAAACAACAAGCTGGGTTTTGGATAATATTTTGAATTATAAAAATACATTTGGTAAACATACGATCGATTTGACAGCGGTGGCTACCCGGGATAGCCGTTTGAGTAAGGATGAAAAAATGACTGGTTCTGATTTTGCGGCAAACGGGAATACTATTTTAGGTGTGAATGGATTGCATTATGCTACTATACAGAAGTTATATAATAATAATGTGAAAAAAAGAAATGTAGGTTATTTTGCCCGAGCCTCTTATTCGTTTAATGATATTTATTATTTAACAGCTTCTTATAGAAGGGATGGGGCTTCTGTATTTGGAGCACAGAATAAATGGGGTAATTTTGGTGCAGTAGGTGCAGCCTGGCGTATTTCAAATGAATCATTTATGGATAGTGCAGATTTTCTTGATGATTTGAAACTTAAATTATCCTGGGGAAAGAATGGTAATCAGGGAATAGATCCGTATGGAACGTTATCGACCGTAAGCGCAGGATCTTCCGGTGGTGTTTTTTATCCTTTCGGAAATACTGGATCGCCATCTTATGGAATTAAACAACAGATGATCGGAAATGCATTGTTGGGTTGGGAAACGACTGAAGCATGGAATGTCGGTTTTGAATCTTCATGGTTAAATAATAGGCTGTTTGCCGATTTGGATGTGTATTTCTCTAAAACTTATGATCAGATATTTAATCGCGCCATTCCTTCTATGACAGGCTTTAATGAAATGAAATCATCGATGGGGGAAGTGAAGAACCGGGGCGTAGAAATGACACTTCGTTCTGTTAATATTCAAACTCCGGATTGGAATTGGAGTACAAGTTTGACCTTCTGGCTGAATCGTAATCATTTGAGTCGTCTGTATGGAGAAGATTTGAATGGAGATGGAAAAGAAGATGATGATATTGGCAATAACTTGTTTATAGGACAGTCTATTCATTCCATTTATGGATATAAACAAGATGGCATTGTACAGCAAAATGATGTCGATTACATAAAAGCCAATGGAGTAGAAGCTGGAACTCCTAAATATGTCGATATGGATGGTGATGGAGTAATAACTGTCAACGATCGTATTATTGTAGGAAATAAGGATCCACGTTTTAAGTTGAGTCTGGGTAATACGATCTCCTGGAAAAATCTGGAATTGTATTTCTTATTTACCGGAACTTTTGGTGGCAATGGTTATTTTCAGGAAAGCAATACGCCTGCTTATATGGCTGGTAGAGCAGACTTCTTCAGCGCAAATAATATTTACGTACCTTACTGGACAGAAGAAAACCCAAGTGATAAGTATCCGGCTGCATGGTTTACGGGAGATAGTAAATTTATCGGATTGCAGAGTCGCTCTTATGTCAGATTACAGGATTTGACGATATCTTATACTTTTAATCAACCTTGTATAAAGAATATAGGTATCAATAACCTGAAGGTCTTTTTCACTGGTAGGAATTTGGTAACGATCACAGGTTGGAAAGGAGGAGATCCGGAATTAGGAAATATTCTGACTTCGGGAACTTATCCTGTAGCAACAACTTTGTCATTAGGTGCAAATATTAGTTTTTAATCTTAATACGATATAATTATGAAAATAAGTATCAGAGTAGGAGTGTTGGCGTTGTCATCTATATTGTTTAGCTGTAATGATAATGCATTTTTAGGAGAAAATCCGGAAACATTTTATACGATAGAAAATATATTTACAACATCAAGTCAGGTAGAACAGGTTGTAACGAGTTGCTATGCTCATGTTCGTTTGATATATTGCCCTCATGAAAACTGGGATCTGGATTGGTATGCTTACCGGTTGGGAAATGGTACTGATATGTATGATGTTGCTACAATTCGGTTGGGGAATCGTTTTAATGATTATAGTATTTTAAATTCGCAAACAAAGGGGTTCTTTTGTACGTATTCGGCTTTTTATCAATTGATAAATATAGCCAATACAGCAATAGCTGCTGCTGATTTGGAGAATATAGTCTGGGCTTCTGAATCTGAAAAGGCGAGAATCGTGGCAGAGGCACGTTTCTTTAGAGCATTCGCATATCGAAATTTGGGTGAGTTATTTGGGGGTGTTCCGATCGTAACGGATTTAACTACTGAACCTCGTTATGATTATACCCGTTCTACACGTTTGGAGACATATCAGTTTGCAATCGATGAATTGGAAGCGTGTCTGAATGATTTACCTGAAACGACAGCTGAAGCAGGGAAATTAGTACGTGCTGCAGCCCAGCATAATTTGTGTCAATTGTATATCGACAAAGGTGTTGTTCTATCGGAAGACGGAGGTGATGTAGCATCTGCTTATAATAAAGCCGTGGAATATGCTGATGCTGTTATTAATAGCGGATTATATAGTTTAATGACGGAACGTTTTGGAACACGTTCAACAGAAGATCCTCAGTTCTATTATGCCAGTTCGGATGCCGAACAGACAGAAGCACATCTTTATGAGAGAGCAGGATATAAAATTGAAGGAAATGTATTTTGGGATTTGTTTCAGGTTGGGAACCAAGATTATCAGTTAGGGAATAAAGAGGCAATTTGGGTTGCCCAAATTGATTATGAAGTGTATAAAAAAGAGGGTGCACAGGGGACAATATATTCTGGATATTATTGTCCTGTATTTAGAGATCAGGGAGGTGAGTATGCAACCGGCTCAATGGAAGATGTTGGTGGATTGGGTACTTGTGCTGTTCAACCGACATTCTATACCCGTGATTTAATTTACGAAAATAAATGGAATACGGATTTAAGGAATTCAGATGCTGTTTTTCGTCGTACAATATTAGGAAATGTTCCCGGTACGGACTATTATGGAAAGCGTTTGCCTTGGTCGTTACTTTATCGTGAAGATGCCTCCGGGAAAAAGAATGATGTAGCAACTACCCAGTTATATCCTGTTTCTTGTAAGATTGGACCGGATAAATATGTAGGAATTGAGGATGGTGAAAACAGGTCTCACCTTTTTAGAGATGATTATTTGATCCGTCTGCCGGAAACGATTTTATTGAGGGCAGAAGCAAAGTTTAGATTGGGGAACAAACAATCTGCTGCAGACGATATAAATCTGCTGCGAGATCGTGCTAAATGCGAATATAGAGTAACAGCTGCGGATATAGATTTGGATTTGATCCTGGATGAACGAGCCAGGGAGTTAGTTTACGAAGAATCTCGTTGGAATACTTTGTTGCGAATGGGAGGTACTGTTGCCATCGATCGTATAAAAAAGTATTCTTATTGGGACTATCCTCGTACTACCTTAAATAAGACCTTCAATCTATGGCCTATCCCTCAAACTGTCATTGATACCAATAAAGACGTGAAACTGGAACAGAATCCGGGTTGGTAAGAATCTTAGGCTGTACTGAAACTTTTTCAACTAAAGTAGAAGTACAGCCTTTATCTTTAAAAAATGTTTTATCTTTGAGATTATAGATTATGGATATGAAAAATATTTTGATCAGAAATTTGTGTTTAGGGATTCTCTCTTTTTTGCTAATGTCTTGTAACTCTTATTCTTCTTTGAAAATAAATATGTTACAATGCGAAGAGTTGGATAATCCGTTGGGGATTGATAATACGTCTCCTCATTTTAGTTGGTTACTTCAATCCGAAGAACAGGAATGTAAGCAAACTGCTTATCAGATACTCGTAGCTTCTTCAGAGAAGTTTTTGTCTGAAGGAAAGGCGGATTTGTGGGATTCCGGAAAAACAGAGTCCGATGAATCTGTTTGGGTGTTATATCAGGGAACACCTTTAGTTTCTAAAAGTTTGGCTTATTGGAAGGTTCGTGTTTGGGATGAAAAGGGAAATGTAAGCCAATGGAGTGAACCGGCATTTTTTGCGGTTGGATTACTTCATACGGATGATTGGAAAGCTAAATATATAGGAATGAATTATGGACAAGAACCACCTCATTCTCCTCAGTTTCATAAAACCTTCCTATGGGATAATAAAGGGCAGAAAGCTTTCTTGCATGTAAATTCTTTGGGTTATCATGAAGTTTATATAAATGGCCAGCCTGTTTCTGATGTGGTGTTGACACCTGCTGTATCTCAATTTGATAAACGCTCATTAGTGGTAACTTATGATGTGACTGAATTTCTACAAAAAGGAGAGAATGATTTGGTGATTTGGTTAGGGCAAGGTTGGTATCATGACGGACTGCCGGGCGTAATAGAGGGAGGAGCATTTGTTCGTGCTCAGTTAGAAGAGCTGAAAGATGGTTTATGGGGTACTTCTTTGATAACGAATGCTTCCTGGGAAGCTCGGGAAAGTGGTTATGAGTCAACCTGGAGAAAATATAGATTGGGCGGAGAAATAGTTGATGCATCCAGGCTTTTACCGGATCTGACTACTGCATCTTTGAGTAAAGTAGAGTGGGATACAGTGAAAGAAGTAACAATTCCGTCTCATCAAACAACCCCTCAGATGGTTGAAGCAAACCGGATACAAAAAGAATTTCATCCAAAATCCTTTCAGTCGGTAGGAGACACGGCCTGGATATTTGATTTGGGAACTAATTTCACTGGTTGGACAAAGATTAAATTCCCGGAATTAGAAAAACAGCAAAGGATACAAATAAACTATTGTGATTTCCTGGATGAAAAAGGAGAGTTTATAAATAATTCAAATTATGATGTTTACATTGCCTCCGGGCAAAGAAACGAATCTTTTGTAAACAAGTTTAATTATCATGCTTATCGTTATTTGAAATTATCCAATTTGAAAAAGGCTCCGGCTTTATCTGATATAACTGCATGTCTCATTCATACGGATTATGGAGGAACATCTTCTTTTTCCTGTTCGGATGATGATTTGAACGCAATTCATCAGATGATACAATATACATTAAACTGTTTGACTTTAGGTGGGGATCTGGTCGATTGTCCGCATGTTGAAAGATTGGGCTATGGAGGAGACGGAAACGCTTCAACTCTGACGATGCAAACTATGTATAATATGGCTCCGCTTTATATGAATTGGATGCAGGCCTGGCGCGATTGTATCCGGGAAGACGGAAGTATGCCTCATACAGCACCTAATCCTTTTTCTGCGGGAGGTGGTCCCTATTGGTGCGGATTTATAATTACAGCATCATGGCAAACTTATGTGAATTATGGAGATCGTCGTTTGTTGGAACGTTATTATCCATATATGCAACAATGGTTAGGATATGCCCAAAAGTATTCGAAAGATGGATTACTAAGACAATGGCCCAGTACGGAATATCGCAATTGGTACTTGGGTGACTGGGCAACACCGGTCGGGATAGATCAGACAAATCCGGCTTCGATTGATGTAGTGAATAACAGTTTTATGGTTACTTGTTATCAGACGATGGCTAAAATTGCCAAAGTGTTGGGAAAAGATCAGGATGTACAACCCTTTGTTGAAAAAGCGGAAGAACTGGAGCAATTAATCCATAAAACATTCTATGATCCGAAGCAGAAAAGTTATTCGACGGGAACGCAGATTGATTTAATTTATCCGATGTTAGTTGGCGCTACACCTAAAGAAGAATTACCGGATGTACAGAATACGTTGTTTGCAGTGACTGCCGATCGCTTTAAAGGGCACCTATCTGCGGGTTTAGTCGGGGTTCCTGTGATTACTGAATGGGCTGTGAGAAATCGACAGGCAGATTTCATGTATTCTATGTTGAAAAAAAGAGAGTACCCAGGTTATTTATATATGTTGGATAATGGGGCGACAACTACCTGGGAACATTGGAATGGTGAACGTAGCCATATTCATAACTGCTATAACGGTATCGGTTCATGGTTTTATCAAGCCTTAGGGGGAATCTTACCCGATGAAAATGAACCGGGATACAAACATGTATTCATTCAACCTCAACTAGTGGAAAGTCTTACCTGGGTAGAGGTTTCTAAAGATACGCCTTATGGACTTTTAAACGTGAAATGGGAAAAGACAAATGCAACTTTTGCTATGACTATTCATGTCCCTATAGGTTGTGAAGCGACGTTGACTATACCTGTTGATGCGAAATCTGTATTTATTAATGATTTGAAATCAGACAAATTGAATGATTTTAAAATACGATCAGGAAATTATCGGATTATGTGTAATTTATGAGAATGAATCGAATTAATTTAATCTTGTTATTCTGTTTGAGTTGGTTGGCCAGTACTTCGACTGTATTGGCAGGTGACTTTTTACAATCAGGCTTTATGAATCCTCCGGAATCGGCCAAGGCACGAACTTGGTGGCATTGGATTGATGGAAATGTGACAAAGGAGGGGATAACTGCAGATTTGGAGGCGATGAAGCGGGTAGGAATTCAGGAAGTTCAATTATTCAATGCAGGAATGGGCTATCCTGAGGGTGACGCCATCTATTTAGGTGATAAATGGCTGGAGCTTTTTGAGTTTGCTGTCTCGGAAGTAAAGCGCTTAGGTATGGAGATGGGCTTTAATAATGGAGCTGGTTGGTCCTCTAGTGGGGGACCTTGGATAACTCCGGAATATGCAATGCAAACTATTGTTTATAGCGAGGTTCAGTATAAAGGGGGAAAATTATTAAAGGAGAAATTGCCACTGCCGCCAATGAAGCGAGATTATTATAAGGATATTGCAGTCTTGGTATTTCCGAAACCTCGACAAGATATAAAAATTGATGATCTTGCCTTGAAGAGTCTTTCGGGACATTCTTTCCGGAATCATTTGGAACCGGAGATGAAAGTAATTTCTGAATCTGCCGTAGTAGATAAAAAGCAGATAATAAATTTGACATCTAAACTGACTGCTGACGGTACATTGGAGTGGAATGCTCCTGAAGGAGATTGGGTTATATTGCGATTGGGACATACCCCGACCGGAAAAGAAAATAGCCCGGCTGTTACAGGTGGGCGAGGTTTGGAATGTGATAAAATGAACCGTACGGCGGTTGATATGTACTGGAAAGGAGGTATCAAACCTATTTTAGATAAACTAGGCCCTTTAGTGGGAACTTCTCTTGTTAATTGTATTATTGATAGTTATGAAGTAGGATGTAATAATTGGACTATCGGTTTTCGTGAAGAGTTTAAACGGCTTCGAAGATATGACTGTCTGCCATATCTGTTGACTGTAGCTGGATATTATGTCGATAGTGGTGAAGTGACGGAACGTTTTCTGTGGGATTTTCGGCGAACAATCGGTGATTTGATGGCCGAGAATTATTACGGATATTTTAGGGAGCTTTGTCATCGGGAAGGGCTAAAACTTTCTATAGAACCTTATGGGGGACCTTTTGAATGTTTACAGGTCGGTGCGATGGGTGACATTGTTATGAGTGAGTTTTGGTCTGGTGAAAATATCTTTTTTGATTCTCCTAAATTTGTTGCTTCGGCTGCACATGTGAATGGAAAAACATTTGTAGGAGCTGAGTCTTTTACTAATCTGGGAGGTTGGTCAGATCATCCGGCGACATTAAAACCTATTGGAGACAGAGCTTGGGTGGAAGGTATTAACCGTTTGATATTTCATACCTACGTACATCAACCCTGGAATGTTGCTCCGGGAATGACTTTGGGTACATATGGTTGTGACTTCAACCGATTAAATACTTGGTGGGAGCAAAGTACGGATTATTTGAAATATTTGGCACGTGCTCAATATTTACTTCAACAAGGGCGATATGTTGCTGATATTTTAGTCTTCGCCGGAGAGTCGTCTCCCAATGATGCGATATTGAAACCCGATATCAGAGCTTTGGGATATGATTATGATTTGATAGGAACTTCAAACATGGCATCTTTGACTGTAAAGGATGGTTGGATTTATACGCCTGCCGGTGGAAAATATAGAATTCTAATGTTGCCGGATAGCAGGTGGATGACTCCGGACTTGTTAGGGAAAATAGAAGAATTGGCTAAAGCTGGTGCTGTAATTATTGGTCCTCAACCTCAACGATCACCGAGTTTGTCCGGATATCCGAAATGCGATGATCAAGTAGTCCGTCTAAGTGAAGAACTATGGGGAAACCATTGGGTTAAGGATTGTTCTATGGAGGAGATTCTGGATGAGAAAGGATTGTTGCCTGACTGTACGACTGAAGTGGGTGATGAGAATTTTGGTTTCGTTCATCGTATTACTGGTGACATAGATATTTATTTTGTAATCAATTCGCAAAAAGTCGGATGTTTGGACACTTGTCGTTTTCGTATTTCCGGAAAGAAACCGGAATTTTGGAATCCGGCAACCGGAGAGATCCGGGATGTTCCTGTTTGGCAAAGTAATGCAGATGGAACGACTAGTATCCCTATTTCTTTTGAGCCGGAAGGTTCACTTTTTGTTATTTTTCGACAACCGGTCGCTGAACATATTGTTCAAATGAAAACAGAGTTGCTTACATTGGATGGAACTCCATTGCCGGGCCTGAAGATTATCAGTGCAGAATATGGTACATTTTTTCCGAATGGACTGGCTGACGTTACTTCTGCATTGAATGAATCTATTAAACAGGGAGGAATAGATATTTCTGTTGGTAATCATCTGGCCTCAGGAGATCCAGCTCCTGGTTCTATCAAAGAATTGCGTGTAGAATATAAAATAGGAAATCAATATAAACAGGCTAGTTTTTTAGAAAACCAACATTTTGTCGTAAAAGTTCAACCGGCAGAAGATCTGAAGGTGATAAAGGCTGCGTATGGAAAGTTTGATCGTCGACTTAATGATATTTCTGTTTCTGTCCCTGTTTTCGATGTTACGGATCGTTTGAATTCATTGCTTGTTTCCAATCGATATATAATACCGGTTAATGATTCTTTGATTGGAGGTGTATCATCTTCTGTGGAACAAAAGAAAGAGCTTAGATTGGTTTATGAATGTAAGGGTGAAAGGTTGCGGTTGACTGTTCCTGAAGGTGGCAAATTGAAATTAATAGAAGATACACCTGAGTCGAAATTAATAATGGATGAAGGAAAGCCTGTATGGATAACTCCTTATCGGGGGAAACTTCAGTATACAACTTCAACAGGAAAAAATAAACACATAGAGGTGAAATCTGTTCCGGAACCGATTAAGCTGACCGGAAATTGGGATGTTACTTTTATATCAAAACAGGGAACATCGTTCGATTCTGTATTTGATCAATTGATTTCCTGGCCGAATACAGCAAATGAAAAAATACGTTACTTTTCAGGGACAGCTGTTTACCGGAAACTATTTACGTTGCCAGACAATTTTATCCCTACAGCTTCTTTATTGGAGTTGGATTTAGGTGCAGTACGTGTGATGGCTGAAGTTATAGTAAATGGGGAAAACTTAGGAGTGGTTTGGAGGGCACCATATCGCATAGATATTAGTCGGGTGGCAAAAGAAGGAGTGAATGAACTGGAGATCCGGGTCACTAATTTATGGCCTAATCGGTTGATTGGCGACGAACGTTCTCAGGCTAACCGAGATTATCCACCGAAGAGTTGGCCAGATTGGGTTCGGAATGGAAGTAAGATCCCGACTCAATATTCAACATTTGCGACATGGAAACATTGGGATGCGGATTCTCCTTTGCTGTCTTCTGGCTTGTTAGGCCCGGTTTTGATACGGCCTTATGTTTCTGTTGAAGAAACTTTTTAAACTATTACAGGAGTGCAAGAGGGATTGTCATATTATTAAGGTATATTGGATTTATAGAACGTTTTCTCTTTTTATTCTTGTAAATAGTATAACTATGTTATCTTTGTTCCTCATATAGACCTATTGTTCACCTTAATAATATGATGATATGGATAGACGTACTTTGATTGTGTTTTTATTCTTTTTCTGCTTTAGCTTAGAAGCTGTGGCCGCTCAAAACCGTTGGTCGATCAACCCCGACGGCAGTATCTCCTGGAATGTCAAAGACCGTATCCCTCATTATGACCATATTGAGATGAGCGGGCTGAAAGTTTCGACTGTGCTCCGTTACGGGGTGAATGCGGACGGCTCTTTTGAACTGAATAAAAGTATGGTTTGGCCCATGTTGCGTACTATCCCGAACAATACACATGCCAGTCTGATGCGTCGTTTTGCCTGGAATGCAACGGATATGGTGGCGGTGAACGGACAATCGTTATCCGGAGAAAAGGTGAATAAGATTACGCTGGATGGGAAAATGACGGTAGAGAGTACTATTGGCCTGCCTCGTAATGCAGAAGCTGAACTGACACGCATCATTTTCCCGGCGGTGGCGAAACCGGCCGTTTATGAAAAGTATATCCTTCGGAATACAGGTAGTTCGCCTCTTACGGTGGAAGTGCCCGAATCGCGTGCCGTGATTAACACAGACCCGGAAAAAGGAGTGGACGGCAGTTATAAATTAGTCTCGGAAATTATCGGGGCAGCAACCAAACAGCTTCAGCCGAAAGAAGAACTTGTTTTTTATGCTGCTATCACCGGCTATAAAAACGGTGAAGCAGAATTGAAACCTGATGTGGAAAAGGAACTTCAGGAGCGGAAGGAACTGATTGCAGGCTTTTGGAATAACCTGATTCTCGAAACACCGGACCCAGTTGTCAATACCATGTTTGCCTTTGCCAAAATACGTGGTGCTGAAAGTATTTACGATACCAAAGGCGGATTGATGCACGGTCCTGGCGGTGAGTCATATTATGCCGCTATCTGGGCAAACGACCAGGCCGAATATATCAATCCCTTCTTTCCTTATCTCGGATATGGAGCCGGAAATGGCTCGGCCCTTAATTCGTTTAAACATTTTGCCCGTTTCATGAATCCGGAGTATGAAAAGATACCGAGTTCAATCATCGCAGAAGGTATTGATGTTTGGGGTGGGGCCGGTGACCGTGGCGATGCGGCAATGGTCGCTTACGGAGCTTCCCGTTATGCCCTGGCAAGAGGTGGCAAGGCGGAAGCCGAAGAGTTGTGGCCTCTGATTGAATGGTGTCTGGAGTATTGCCATCGTAACCTGAATGATAAAGGAGTGGTCGCCTCTGATTCAGATGAACTGGAAGGACGTTTTCCTGCCGGAAAAGCCAATCTTTGTACCTCTTCATTGTATTACGATGCGTTGCGCTCGGCTGTCTATCTGGGAAAAGATTTGAAGAAGCCTTTTTCTGTATTGAGTGCTTATGAAAAACAGGCAAGAGACCTTCGGGAAAATATGGAAAACTATTTCGGAGCCAAAGTCGAAGGCTTTGACACGTATCAATATTATGAAGGAAACGATGTCCTTCGTTCCTGGATTTGTATTCCTCTGACTGTTGGAATCTTTGACCGCAAAGAAGGTACGATCAATGCCCTGTTCTCTCCCCGCCTGTGGACGGAGAACGGTTTGTTGACCCAGGCAGGAAGTGAAACATTCTGGGACCGTTCCACCCTTTATGCTTTAAGAGGCGTATATGCCTGCGGGGCAACCGCGAAGGCAACAGAATATCTGAAATTCTATTCCAATCAACGCCTGTTAGGTGATCACGTGCCTTATGCTATCGAAGCCTGGCCGGAAGGAAGTCAGCGCCATCTTTCTGCAGAAAGCGGATTATATGGGCGTATCATCACGGAAGGAATGTTCGGTATTCGTCCGACAGGACTGAAATCCTTCACTTTTACTCCCCGTTTGCCGTCGGAATGGAACAGTATGAACCTGCGTAAAATAAAAGCATTTAATACAACATTCGATATCGAAGTGCTCCGTGAGAATGGAAAACAGTTAGTTACTGTCAAATCCGAGGGGAAGACACTATTACATAAAGCCATAAAAGAAGGAGAAATCGTTTCTGTTAAACTAGACTGATTACTAGTCTATTACAGTTTCCTCGTAGTTCCCTGCTTTGGAAACTGGCGTTCCCTGCCTGGGAAACTACAATTCCCTGGGCAGGGAACTCTGATTTCCTCCCGAGGAAACTCCGGTTTCTTGGGAGGAAATTGTATTTATCTCCCTGTTTGTTCCATTGCAGAATCACACTATTGTTTGGGGGCAGCCTTGATCTTTTGTCTACTTTTCTATCAAGAGAAAAGTAGGTCTCCCCCACCTGTTGATAACTTTTTTGTACTTTTCTCATATATTTCTTGGAAGGTAATTTGATAAATGTTTAATTTTACCCACAAATATAGTAAAGTGCCCGTTGCCAACGAAGTAGGGTGCTTTTGTTTAAGGGAAAGTTTAACGTGTAAAACAGAAAATGGAAGAGAAAGAGACTAGCTATCATGTACCGGTGATGCTCGATGAAAGCGTGAAAGGCCTGAATATTCAAGAAGGGGGTATCTACGTGGATGTGACCTTCGGAGGTGGCGGACATTCACGCGAAATCCTGAAACGGATGGATAGCGATGGCGAACTTTACGGATTTGACCAGGATGCCGACGCCGAACATAATATTCCTGATGACTCCCGTTTTGTGTTTGTTCGCAGTAATTTCCGTTATTTGTATAATTTTATGCGTTATCATGGCGTAGACGGCGAAGTGGACGGGCTATTGGCCGACCTGGGCGTTTCCTCTCATCATTTCGATGATAAAGACCGTGGTTTCTCTTTCCGTTTCGACGGAGCGCTGGATATGCGTATGAACACCCGTGCCGGCCAGACGGCTGCCGATATCGTAAACAACTATACGGAAGAAGCATTGGCCGACGTCTTTTACCTTTACGGCGAACTGAAAGTTGCCCGCAGGCTAGCCTCATTGATTGTCCGGACACGTGAAAACAAAAAGATAGAAACAATCGGAGACTTTCTGGAACTGGTTAAACCCTTTACCGGAAAAGACAAAGAGAAAAAGTTCCTGGCACAGGCATTCCAGGCCCTTCGTATCGAAGTGAACGACGAAATGCGTGCCCTGAAAGAAATGCTGCAACAAACCCTCCAGGTCTTAAAGCCCGGCGGACGTTTGGTTGTAATCACTTACCATTCTCTGGAAGACAGGCTGGTAAAGAACTTCCTGAAAACAGGAAATTTTGAAGGAAAAAGCGAACAAGACTTTTTCGGAAATGTACAAACGCCATTTCGTATGGTAAATAATAAAGTAATTGTGCCTTCCGACGAGGAGATTGAAAGAAATCCCCGTTCGAGAAGCGCCAAATTAAGAATAGCGGAGAAGAAAGGAAAAAAAGAGAATTGAAAATTAGGTTCGCGTTCGTATAATTTTCAATTAAAAAGGGAGTTATGGAGGAAAAACAACAACGTAAAAAGTCAAAGAAAAAAGAGAAACGTCTTTCTCTTTTGTATGTGCTGGGCGGTGGTATCCTGAACGAGGATTTTATCGTTAAACACACAAGAATGATTGTGCTTGTTGTGATAATGATATTTTTCTTCATCGGCAACCGCTACACCTGCATGCAGAAACTAAGGGAGATCGACCGCCTGCAACAACGTTTGCGCGACATTCGTTTCGAGGCATTGTCTATTTCATCGGAACTGACGGGCAACAGCCGTCAGTCGCAAGTAGAATTATTGATTGAAGAACAAGGTATTGAACTGGAAGGAGCCAAAACTCCGCCGTATGAATTATACAAATAAATATGGCAGAAGAGAATGAACCAATAGAAATCGCCCCGAAAAGTAACCGTATATTATTCTGTTACTTTCTTGTCGTGCTATTATTGGGGCTTATAGCAGTGGGCATATTGTTTCGCACGTTTGATACAGCTTTTGTGGAGAAGGAGAAATGGGAGAAGGTGGCCGAAAGCCAGAAACGCCCGAACCGTCTGATATTACCCGGACGCGGAAACATCTATTCTTCCGATGGAAAGCTGATGGCTACCAGTGTGCCTCGTTATTATACCTATATCGATTTCCGTGCTGACGGATTTTCTGTCGATACGTTCCGGAATTCGAAGGTGAACGGGGTGGATTCACTTTCCGTTTATCTGTCACGTAAATTTAAGAACCGTACGCCGGCCGGTTATAAGGCGCATCTGCTTCGCGGACTGAATAGCAAAAGCCGTCAGTATCCCGTTTATGAGGGGCGTGCTTCTTATACCGACCTGAAAGAGATGAAGAAATTCCCGTTTCTCCGTTTGAGTCGTTATAAGAGTGGATTCTATACGAAGGAAATGGTGCAACGCCAGAAACCCTTTGGGACATTGGCATCCCGTACTATCGGAGATATTTACGGTGAGATTGAAGCCGGAGGGGTGACCAAAGGAAAGAACGGGTTGGAGTTGCAGTACGACTCTTTGCTTCGGGGTGAACCCGGAGTGAGTTCGGTTCGTCGTGTTGGTGGCGGATGGACGAATGTTGTTGAGATAGAGCCGGTCGATGGCATGGATATCCGGACTACGATCGATATCAATATCCAGGATATAACCGAGAAGTCATTGGTCGATATGTTGAAGAAGATCGACGCCGAATCCGGAACAGCCGTTGTCATGGAAGTGGCGACAGGCGAGGTGAAAGCGATAACCAATATGGGCCGTATCCGTGAAGGCGCTTATGCTGAAACCAAGAACCATGCAGTAGCGGATGAGATAGAGCCGGGTTCGACCTTCAAAGTCGCCTCTATGATGGTCGCTTTGGAAGACGGAATCTGCCAGCCAAGCGATACGGTGGATGTGGGCAAAGGTATTTATATGTATAAAGGTGCCCGTATGACCGACCATAATATGAATAAAGGCGGTTACGGTCGTATCTCGGCAGAACAGGCTATCTGGTATTCTTCGAATATCGGTGTGGCAAAGATTATTCTGAAAGGGTACGAAAAGAACCCGACCAAATATGTGGAAGGTTTGTATAAGTTGGGCTTGACTATTCCGCTGAACCTGGAAATCCCGGGAGCCGGACGTGCCAAGATTCGTATGCCGAACGATACCGCCTTGTACTGGTCGAAGACAACATTGCCCTGGATGTCTTTCGGATATGAAACGCAGATACCGCCTATCTATACGCTGACATTCTTCAATGCCATTGCAAACGGCGGAAAGATGGTGCGCCCGATGTTTACTAAAGAGATTATGCACAACGGAAAGACGGTGCAGAGTTTCTCAACAGAGGTGTTGAAATCGTCTATCTGTTCAGACAAAACACTGGAGATTATCAAAGATATGTTGCTGGGCGTAGTAGAGAAAGGAACCGGTAAAGCCGTTCATTCGGACATCATCCGTATAGCCGGAAAGACAGGTACGGCGCAGATTGCTTCGGGCGGTGTTTACCGTACAAGCGGGCACCAGGTTGCTTTCTGTGGATATTTCCCGGCCGATGAGCCGAAATATTCCTGTATTGTCGTTATCCGTCGTCCGCGTATCGGTTATCCGTCCGGTGGAACGATGTCCGGGGGCGTGGTAAAAGCCATTGCCGAGAAAGTATATGCCAGCCATATGTCGTTTGATGTGCGTGATATGGAACGTGATTCATTGGCCGTGATATTGCCGGCTGCAAAGAACGGGAATCTGGAGGCACTGGAAAATGTATTGGATAAACTCGATGTCAGTGCAAATACAGACAGCCTGGAGACAAAATGGGTTGTCGCGAAGCGTGAAGAAGGCGAAGAAGAACTTTATCTGCGTGACCTGACAATCCGTGAAGGCCTGGTGCCGAATGTGATTGGAATGGGCGCTAAAGATGCGGTTTTCCTGCTTGAAAGTGCCGGTTTGCGTGTTGTATTGGATGGAATGGGACGTGTTTCCGCCCAGTCGATGGGAGCAGGCACACGGATAGCCAAAGGACAGTCCATTCGCTTAACATTAAGATAATAGAAAGGGGAGGTTTCCGGACCTCTCCGTAAACAGATAGAATATGGAACTGAAGAAATTGATTCATACGTTGGATGTACTGGAAGTCGTAGGAACAGATGATGTAAAAATCGCAGGTATCCAGTCTGATTCCCGTAAGGTGGAAGACGGCTTTTTGTTCGTGGCGGTAAGAGGCACGGCGGTCGACGGTCACGCTTATATCGACGGAGCCATTGCCAAAGGTGCCGTAGCGGTAGTCTGCGAGGAAATTCCATCCCTTTCGGAAGAAAATGGAAATCCTTCCGGGAGAAATGTCATTTTCATCCGGGTGAAAGATTCGGCGGATGCATTGGGTAAATTGGTTTCGACCTGGTATGATAATCCTTCGGATAAGTTGACGCTGGTGGGGGTTACCGGAACGAACGGCAAGACGACTATCGCTACCTTATTATATGAAATGTTCCGTAAGATGGGACATAAGGTAGGCCTGCTTTCAACTGTATGCAATTACATTGACGGCGAAGCGATTCCGACCGATCATACGACACCCGACCCGATCACCCTTCACAGCCTGATGGCACGGATGGTGGAAGCCGGATGCGAATATGCTTTTATGGAAGTCAGTTCCCATTCGATTGACCAGAAACGTATCAGTGGTCTTTCGTTCGACGGTGGTATTTTTACCAACCTGACACGCGACCATCTGGATTATCATAAAACAGTAGAGAATTATCTGAAAGCCAAGAAAAAATTCTTCGATGACCTGCCTGCCGGCGCTTTCGCTTTGACGAATGCCGACGATAAATCAGGACTGGTAATGCTTCAGAATACGGCAGCAAAGAAGCTGACCTATTCATTGCGCACATTGGCTGACTTCAAAGGAAAGATTCTTGAATCGCACTTTGAAGGAACTGAGATGATTATTAACGGTCGTGAGGTGGTTGTCCATTTCGTAGGCCGATTCAATGCTTATAACCTGCTGGCTGTTTACGGGGCTGCCGTTTCTTTGGGCAAAGACCCGGAAGAGACGCTGATTGTGTTAAGCACGCTTCATTCGGTTTCCGGCCGCTTTGAAACGATACAGTCTCCGAAGGGTTATACGGCAATTGTCGATTACGCTCATACGCCGGATGCTTTGACAAACGTGTTGAACGGTATCGATGAGGTGCTGAATGGCAGAGGCCGCATCATCACCGTGGTGGGTGCCGGAGGAAATCGTGACAAAGGCAAACGCCCGTTGATGGCAAAGGAAGCCGCCAAGCTGAGCGACCAGGTCATCCTGACTTCTGATAATCCTCGTTTTGAGGAACCGGACGATATCATCAACGATATGGTGGCCGGACTAAGCAAGGCGGATATGGAACGTACGCTCTGTATCACCGACCGCATGCAAGCCATCAAAACGGCAGCCATGTTGGCGAAGAAAGGCGATGTGATTCTTGTTGCTGGCAAGGGACACGAAGATTATCAGGAAGTGAAAGGTGTGAAACATCATTTTGATGACCGCGAAGTAATAAGAAATATATTTAATAGTTGACAATTGACAGATGATAGTTGACAGTTAAATGTTCATCACAAATAACTGTCAACTGTCAATCGAAAACGAAGTTTTTATGTTGTATTATCTTTTTAATTATCTGGATCAGCTGGATCTCCCTGGGGCGGGGATGTTTAAGTACGTATCATTCCGTTCCGGACTGGCGTTGATCCTCTCTTTGTTCATCTCGACAGCGATCGGCCGCCGTATCATCGACCGTTTGCAGTTATTGCAGATCGGTGAAACCGTGCGTAACCTCGGACTGGAAGGACAGATGAGTAAGAAAGGTACGCCGACAATGGGAGGTATCATTATTATCATTGCCATTTTGATCCCGACATTGCTTTGCGCCAAGCTGAACAATATTTATGTAATCCTGATGATGGTGACGACCGTCTGGCTGGGTGCTCTCGGTTTTGCTGACGATTATATCAAGGTCTTCCGCAAGAATAAGGAAGGGATGCACGGCAAGTTCAAGATTGTCGGACAGATCGGTCTGGGACTGATTGTCGGACTGGTGTTGTTTATGAGTCCGGATGTTGTGATAAAGGAGAATATGGAAGTGCGCCATGATAATGTAATTGAAGAAGTACATTATCATACGGTGGAAACCAAGTCGACCAAGACAACGATCCCGTTCCTGAAGAATAACAACTTTGATTATGCCCAACTGGTCAGCTGGGCGGGCGATTATAAGGAAGAAGCAGCGTGGCTGGTATTTGTGCTGATGACTATCTTTGTGGTGACGGCCGTTTCAAACGGGGCGAACCTGACCGACGGGTTGGACGGACTGGCTGCCGGAAGTTCTGCGATTATTGGGGTTGCTCTGGGGATATTGGCTTATATGTCGTCTCACTTCGAGTTTGCTTCCTTCTTGAATATCATGTTTATTCCGGGGGCGGAAGAACTGGTGGTCTTTGCGGCAGCCTTTATCGGGGCGACAGTCGGTTTCCTGTGGTATAATTCATATCCGGCACAGGTATTTATGGGTGACACGGGTAGTTTGACGCTGGGAGGTATTATAGCTGTGTTTGCCATAATTATCCGTAAAGAGTTGCTTATCCCGATTCTTTGTGGTATTTTTCTTGCTGAAAGTATTTCGGTGATGGCACAGGTTGCTTACTTTAAATATACAAAGAAGAAGTATGGCGAAGGTCGTCGCATATTTAAAATGACGCCATTACATCATCATTTCCAGAAAGCTGGGAATGCTGGTATACAGGCGTTGATACAAAAACCGTTCAATGTAGTGCCTGAATCGAAGATCGTGGTGCGCTTCTGGTTGATCGGTATTATTCTGGCGGTTATTACGATCGTCACATTGAAGATGAGATAATAAATATATATAAACGTGGAAAGAATTGTTGTATTAGGGGGAGGAGAAAGCGGTGCAGGTGCTGCCGTATTGGCGAAAGCGAAAGGATTTGACGTGTTCGTTTCCGACTTTTCGTCTATCAAACCCAAGTATAAGGAGATGCTGGACACCCACGGAATCCGTTGGGAAGAGGGACGGCATACCGAAGCCGACATTCTGAATGCCGACGAGATCATCAAGAGCCCGGGAATACCCGACAAGGCTCCGATCATCCAAAAGCTGAAAGCACAGGGGACGCATATCATCTCCGAGATCGAATTTGCCGGACGATACACCGACTCGAAAATGATCTGTATCACCGGTAGCAATGGGAAAACAACGACCACCATGCTGACCTACCACATCCTGAAAGAAGCCGGACTGGACGTCGGGTTGGCAGGAAACGTCGGTAACAGCCTGGCCTTACAGGTCGCCGAAGAACCGCATGCGGTCTATGTCATCGAACTGAGCAGTTTCCAGTTGGATAACATGTACGACTTCAAAGCGGATATAGCTATCTTACTGAATATAACGCCCGATCATCTGGACCGTTATAATTACGAGATGCAGAATTATGTGGACGCCAAGTTCCGCATCATTCAGAACCAGACGTCTGAAGATGCATTTATTTTCTGGAACGACGACCCGATCATTGCCCGCGAGATTGCCAAGCGCCATCCTGCGGCTACTCTTTACCCATTCGCCGAAACATATGAAGACGGCGTGAAGGGATATACGGATAATAAGCAAATAGTAATTGAAACCTCAAACGGAACATTTACAATGGATCAGGACTTATTAGCATTAACGGGTACACATAACCTGTACAATTCGTTGGCTTCGGGTATCGCCTCCAAGGTGGTCGATATCCACGATGAGAATATACGGGCTTCACTGAGTGACTTTACCGGGGTGGAACACCGCCTGGAGAAGGTTGCCCGTGTACGCGGAGTAGATTATATCAACGATTCGAAAGCAACAAACGTAAACTCTTGCTGGTATGCCTTGCAAAGTATGACTACCAAGTTGGTACTGATACTGGGCGGGACAGACAAGGGGAACGACTACTCCGAGATTGAAGAACTTGTGAAACAGAAAGTACGTGCCTTGATCTTCCTGGGTGTCGACAATGCCAAGCTGCATGCCTTTTTCGATGGGAAAGTAGCGCAGATAGAAGATGCCCGCTCGATGGAAGAAGCGGTAAACAAAGCGTATAAATTGGCAGAAAAGGGAGATACGGTCTTGTTATCCCCGTGCTGCGCCAGCTTCGACCTCTTCAAGAGTTACGAAGACCGTGGCGACCAGTTCAAGGCCTGCGTACGCAGTCTTTAATTTCCGGTTGTCGGAATAACGCTATTCCGATGGTCGGAACAGTACTCTTCCGGTCATCGGAAATATAAATATCGGGAATCCGGAGATTGCCGTAGTTTTAATTTGAATAAAAGACAAGTATAGAATGGATCTGGCAAGTAAATTATTTAAGGGCGACCGGGTGATATGGATCATCTTCATGTTCCTGTGCCTGATTTCGGTTGTTGAGGTGTTCAGTGCCACGAGTACGATCGCCTACAAGAACGCGAATCATTGGGCGCCGATCGTTCGTCATGCCACTTTCCTGCTGGGCGGGTTTGTGCTGGTTTTGCTGTTGCACAATGTCCCGTGCCGGTTCTTTCCGGCGTTTATATTGTTGCTGCCCGTCTCGGTGCTGATGTTGCTTGTCACGCCTTTTGTCGGGATCAATGCCAACGACGCGCACCGCTGGCTGGAGATATTCGGTATTCAGTTCCAGCCTTCGGAGTTTGCCAAGTTGGCCTCCATTGTGTTTATCGCCTTCCTGCTCAGTAAGCGGAGTCGTTTTACCGACGACCAGATATTCAAATACATACTGATCGGGGTGGGAGTGACCTGTGTGTTGATTCTTCCGGAAAACTTTTCGACGGCGTTTATGCTGTTCGGGGTCTGTTTCCTGATGATGTTCATCGGCCAGTTGCCATTGATGAAGTTGGGGAAGCTGGCGGGTGTCCTGATATTGGCACTTATCTTGTTTATCGTTTTGCTGCGGTTTACGCCGGCAGGGGTGACCCAATATTTGCCGGACCGTTTCAGTACCTGGCAGGGACGTTTGGAGCGTTTCTTCGACGGGCATGAATCGGATACCGACGAGAACGGAGTATATAAGATCACAGACGATAATTACCAGGTCTCCCATGCGAAGATCGCGATTGCACGCGGAGGAGTGTTTGGACAGTTGCCCGGTCATGGTCAGCAGAGGGATTTTCTTCCGCAGGCCTATTCCGACTTTATTTATGCGATCATTATTGAAGAATTGGGTGTGGTAGGCGGCGTATTCGTGCTGATGCTTTATATCATGTTATTGGTGCGAGTCGGGATGATTGCGCGAAAGTGCGAGAAAGCCTTTCCCAAATACCTGGTGCTCGGGTGCGGCCTGTTGATCGTCGTGCAGGCGCTTGCCAATATGGCGGTGGCCGTCAACCTGATACCGGTAACCGGTCAGCCGATGCCGTTGGTCAGCCGTGGTGGTACTTCGACGGTGATATCCTGTATTTATTTCGGGATTATCCTGAGTGTAAGCCGTTTCGGAGCCAATATGGGTAATGAGGAAGATGAACTTCCGGAAGAAGATGAAACCGAAGGCGCCGGTGCAGTCCCAGCCATCACGGAGGAAGAAATCTCCAACTGGGTGCCCGACACACAGCCTGAAACAGAAGAAGTAGTAACAGAGACAAAATCAAGAGAATGAAGGAACAGTACCGTATAATAATAAGTGGTGGCGGAACCGGAGGACATATCTTCCCGGCTATCTCCATTGCCAATACCTTCAGGAAACGTTTTCCTGATGCGGAAATCTTATTTGTAGGTGCGGAAGACCGGATGGAAATGGAAAAGGTTCCGGCTGCCGGCTATGAAATAGTAGGTTTACCGGTGAGTGGTTTCGACCGTGCCCACCTGCTCAACAATATAAAAGTGCTCAACCGTCTGCGTAAAAGCCTCGGACTGGCGAAGAAGACGATCCGCGAGTTTCGTCCGGACATTGCAGTGGGAGTGGGCGGCTATGCCAGTGGCCCGACGTTGTGGATGGCGGCTTCGCTGGGCATCCCGACCCTGATACAGGAGCAGAACTCTTATGCCGGAGTAACCAATAAATTGCTGGCAAAGAAAACATCGAAGATATGTGTCGCCTACGACGGTATGGAGAAGTTCTTTCCGGCCGACAAGATTGTGATTACCGGAAACCCTGTCCGCAAGGATCTGGAAGAAGCGACCGACAGGAAAGAGGAAGCGCTGGCTTTCTTCGGTCTTTCTCCGGAAAAGAAAACGATACTGGTAGTCGGCGGTAGCTTGGGAGCCCGCACGATCAACCGCAGCATACAGGGCGACCTGGATAAACTGTTCGCTTCCGATGTGCAGGTGATCTGGCAGACTGGGCGTTATTATTACAGCGAAGCCACCAAGCATCTGAAAGCCTATCGCGGCATGCCCATCTGGTGCTCCGACTTTATCACCCGTATGGATTATGCCTATTCGGCTGCCGACCTGATCATCTCCCGTGCCGGAGCAAGTTCTATTTCTGAACTTTGCCTATTGAAGAAACCTGTCATCCTGGTTCCTTCCCCTAACGTGGCGGAAGATCATCAGACAAAGAATGCCATGGCTTTGGTAAACAAAGATGCAGCGATCATGGTTTCAGATAAAGATGCTGAACAGCAACTGGTAACGAAAGCCTTGGAGGTTATCCACGATGACAAACGTCTGGCTCAGTTGAGTAGTAATATCGAACAGTTGGCCCAGCATCAGAGTGCAGACCGTATTGTCGATGAGATAGTAAAGATTATAGAGAAGAAATAAAGAAAACGATATGAATATAAATACGATAACGGCTGTTTATTTTGTCGGAGCCGGAGGAATCGGGATGAGTGCCTTGATCCGTTACTTCCTTTCAAAGGGAAAACAAGTAGCCGGATATGATAAGACTCCGTCCGACCTGACCGCACAGTTGAACCGTGAAGGTGCCGTTATTCATTACGAAGATAATATCTCCCTGATACCGGATGCTTTTAAAGACTCGGCTAAGACTTTGGTTGTCTATACGCCCGCCGTTCCCGAGACGCATACGGAGTTGGCCTGGTTTTGTCAGAATGGTTTTGAGATCATGAAACGTGCCCGTGTCTTAGGCGAAATCACCAACTGTTCGCGTGGCCTTTGCATTGCCGGAACACATGGTAAGACAACGACCTCTTCCATGCTTGCCCACCTGCTGAAACAATCACATGTCGATTGCAATGCTTTCCTGGGAGGTATCCTGAAGAACTATGACAGTAACCTGATGTTGTCCGATAAAAGTGACCTGACCGTGATTGAGGCAGACGAGTTCGACCGCTCTTTTCACTGGCTGACACCTTATATGGCTGTCATCACTGCCGCCGACCCGGACCATCTGGATATCTACGGCACGGCAGAAGCCTATCGTGAAAGTTTCGAACATTTCACCTCGCTGATTCGTCCCGACGGTTGCCTGCTCATGAAGAAAGGCATCGACGTAACGCCCCGGCTGAAAGAGGGTGTGAAACTCTATACTTATACCGGAGCAGAAGAAGCCGATTTTTATGCTGAAAACATCCATATCGGAAACGGTGAGATCCACTTCGACTTCGTTGGCCCGGATATCCGTATTGCCGACATTCAGCTGGGTGTTCCTGTAAAAGTAAATATAGAGAATGGGGTTGCCGCTATTGCCCTTGCCTGGCTGAACGGCGTGACTCCGGAAGAAATAAGAAAAGGCATGGCATCCTTTGCTGGTCCGAAACGCCGTTTCGACTTCCATCTGAAGAAAGATGCTATCGTCCTGATCGACGATTATGCCCATCATCCGGCTGAACTGGCTGCCAGTATCCAATCTGTGAAGGAACTTTATGCCGGACGCAAGGTAACGGGCATCTTCCAACCGCATCTGTATACCCGGACACGCGACTTTGCTTCCGACTTTGCCGCCAGCCTGTCGTTGTTGGACGAACTGATCCTGTTGGATATTTATCCGGCACGTGAAGAGCCTATTCCGGGGGTGACTTCGGAAATCATATTCGATGCTGTCACCATCCCTGCCAAGAAGCTGATTCGTAAAAGCGAACTGCTCGACCTGGTGGAGAAGGAGGCAGATACGTTTGAAGTTGTATTGATGGTTGGAGCCGGCGATATAGACCGGCTGATCGAACCTGTTAAACAAATATTGGATAAGAAATTGTGATTCGTATAGTTTCCATAGTAGTCGCTACACTGTTGTTTTGTTACATCGTGTTTGTATCCTTCTTCTTCCGTGAAATGAGGCAGGATAAGGTATGCCAGGACCTTCAGGTCGTGGTGAAAGACAGTCTCGATAAACATTTTGTAAGCGAAAGCGATCTGGTGACGATCCTTAAAAAGGCTGATCTGAACCCGATCAAGAAGCCTATGGATGCTATCAACACCGACAGGATAGAAACCGAACTCAAAAAGAACGAAATGATTGCCCGTATCGAAGCCTATAAGACACCTTCGGGAATCATAAAGCTGGAAGTTGAGCAAAAAATACCTATCTTGCGTGTGATTAGCTCCCGGGGAAACTTCTACGTGGATAACCTCGGCACAACGATGCCGGTCAGTTTCCGTTACGTCGCCGATGTCCCTTTGGTAAGTGGATATGTCGAAAAAGAGCTGGCGGTAACCGACTTATACAAATTTGCATTATTTTTGCAGGAGAATGAGTTCTGGAATAATCAGATAGAACAGATTTATGTTCATCCTGACAACGAAGTGGAACTGATTCCCCGGGTGGGAAACCACCGTATTGTACTGGGTACTTTCGACGATTTCCAGGAAAAGCTGGATAACCTCCGGCTCTTCTATGACAAGGTCATACCGAAAGTCGGTTGGGAGAAATACAGTATAATAAATTTAAAATACAAAGATCAGATTGTTTGTACTAAAAGATAGATGATATGGCATACACAGACTTTATAGCAGCCATCGACCTTGGCTCTTCTCACATGGTCGGTATGGTAGGAACGAAGAGCCCGACGGGAGCTCTCTCGATTATTGCCTACGAAGTTGAGAACTCCGCTACCTGTATACGAAGAGGATGTGTATATAATGTGGAAGAAACAGCAAATAAGATCAAACGACTCATCCTGAAGCTGGAAAATAAACTTGGCGGTGCCCGCATCGGAAAGGTTTATGTCGGCATCGGCGGGCAGTCGCTGCGCTCTATCGACCATACCGTTCCCCGGATATTGGGTACCGACGGGGTGGTGACGGAAGAGGTCATCAGCGGCCTGTATGAGGAATGCCGCAATTATCATCCGGATATGCTGGATGTGCTGGCTGCCGTTTCTCCTACCTATTTTTTAGATGATAAACCTGAACCTAATCCGGTTGGCATTCCCTGTACCCGGATTGAAGCTCGCTATAAGCTGATTGTCGGACGGCCTTCGTTGAAACGTTATGTAATCAACAGTATTGCCGACCGTGCCAGAATAGAAATTGCTGACATTGTCGTTTCGCCGCTGGCCCTGGCCGATGTGGTGTTGACCGACAATGAAAAGGACCTGGGCTGTGCCCTGATCGGTTTCGGTGCCGGAGTGACTACGCTGACGGTCTATAAAGCCGGACAGCTGGTGAACCTCTCCGTCATTCCTTTCGGAGGCCATTTGATTACCCGCGATATCACCAGTCTCCATCTGGTAGAAGCCGAAGCAGAACGTGTAAAGCTGACCTACGGCAGTGCCCAGATGGAGAAAGATAATGACTTGAGCATTCAGGTAAGTTCTGCCGATGGTATGGGATTGCGTGAGATCAAACTCGCCGACCTCAATAATGTGATCGAGGCGCGTATGAAGGAGATTCTCGAAAATGTATATGCCCGCCTTGAAGCAACCGGCCTGATAAACTCGCTTGGTGCGGGTATCATCATCACCGGTGGTGGTGCCGCTCTGAAGAACCTGCCGGAGGTGATCCGCGAACGTCTGAAGATGGACGTGCGCTACTCTGCCGTGCGTAAGGGTATCGTGGAAAGCGGGGAAATGATTGCCAACAATCCCGAATATGCTGTTGCTGTCGGTTTGCTGGCAAGAGGAGCAATAAACTGTGCCCTTTATATACCGCCTAAGATAGATCCTATACCGGAGAAGAAAGAAGAGCCGGTTGAGGAAGAACCTAAAAAGACTCCTGAGCCACCTAAGAAGAAACCGGAGAAGAAGAAAGGTCCCGGCTTGTTCGGACGCCTTACTAAAAGTATAGACACGTTTGGTAAGGGTTTGTTTGATGACGAAGACGATATAAAGTAACAACAGCGAATGTAATAAAACCGGAAGACAATGGACGACACAATATTAAGTTTCAATTATCCGACAGATACTCCTAAGATCATCAAAGTAATTGGTGTTGGAGGCGGTGGTGGTAACGCTGTTACCCACATGTACAAAGAAGGTATACATGATGTTACATTCGTTCTGTGTAACACCGACAACCAGGCACTGAACCGCTCGGACGTGCCGGTCAAAGTGCCTCTGGGGCGTAACATCACCCAGGGACTGGGAGCCGGAAACAAACCCGAACGGGCCATGATGGCTGCCGAGGAAAGTATGGAAGATATCCGCAAGATGCTGAGCGACGGTACCAAGATGGTCTTTATCACTGCCGGTATGGGTGGTGGTACGGGAACGGGAGCCGCTCCGGTAATCGCTCGTTTTGCCAAGGATATGGGAATACTGACGGTCGGTATCGTTACAATCCCCTTCGTCTTTGAAGGTGAACGCAAAATCATCCAAGCGTTGAACGGGGTGGAAGAGATCAGCAAGAACGTGGATGCCCTCCTGGTTATCAACAACGAACGTCTTCGTGAAATATATTCCGACTTGACCATGACGAATGCTTTCGGAAAAGCCGATGATACCTTGACCATTGCCGCTAAGAGCATTGCCGAGATCATCACTCTTCCGGGTATTATCAACCTCGACTTTGCCGATGTCAATACCACTATGAAAGATGGTGGCGTAGCTCTTATGAGTAACGGTTTCGGTGAAGGGGAAGGTCGTGTGCGCCAGGCAATAGAAGATGCTCTGAACTCTCCGCTGCTGAACAACAACGACGTGTTTAATGCTAAAAAGATATTGTTCAACGTATCGTTTGGCGAAGAGGCTGAGCTGCGTATGGAAGAAATGAATGACGTACACGATTTCATGTCACGCTTCGGACGTGACATCGAAGTGATTTGGGGTACGGCAATCGACAATACATTAGGGACGAAAGTCAAAATGACTATCCTAGCCACCGGTTTCGGTATGGAAGACATTCCTCAGATCGCCGAAAAGCGTCAGATCGAGCAAGGCCGCATGACCGAAGAGGAACTGCGCCTGGAAGAAGAACGCCTGAACAAGGAACGTGCCGAAAAAGACCTGATCGACAAATATTACGGAGCTTCCGGTCAGCGTATGCGCCGTGTGGCAGCCCGTGCAAAAGCGGTTGTGTTGAATCAGGATGAACTGGACGACGATGCCCTGATCGCTCTGATCGAAGATAATCCTACTTATAACCGTGACCCGAAGGTGATTGCCCGTGCCCGTTCCAAAGTGATGGGTGACGAGATCCCGGTTTCATCTTCTGCGACAACGACTCCTTCGGCGCCGCGTAGCGAAGGGAAGAAACCCGATACGGGCGGTAAGCAGGTGATAAGTTTCCGATAATTCTTAAAAAAGAAATTAGATATGGATTTGTTTGAAAAAGTCAGCAAAGACATTAAAAACGCAATGAAGGCAAAAGACAAAGTTGCCCTCGAAACATTGAGAAATGTAAAGAAGTTCTTCCTGGAAGCTAAGACAGCTCCGGGTGCCAACGATACCCTGACGGATGCCGATGCGTTGAAGATTATTCAGAAGCTGGTAAAACAGGGCAAAGACTCAGCTGAAATTTATACTCAGCAAGGTCGTGTCGATCTGGCTGAAGCCGAACTGGCGCAGGTAAAAGTGCTTGAAACTTACCTTCCGAAGCAAATGACAGCCGAAGAACTGGAAGTTGAGGTAAAGGCCATCATTGCCCAGGTAGGTGCTGCCGGCCCGAAAGACATGGGCAAGGTTATGGGCGTAGCTTCTAAAGCCCTTGCCGGTAAAGCGGAAGGACGTGCTATCTCTGAAACGGTAAAACGTTTGCTGAATAGCTGATATTTAGAAAGAATTGAGCTATCCCCTTCCCGTGCTTGACACGGGATCGCAAAGGCCAAACCGTATCCTATATACTGCCGGTTCTTCTGCGACCCCGTGTCAAGCACGGGGACAAGGTAGTTCATATCTTATACTAACTAAACCATCAGGATATCCCGTTTGTGTATCGATAAATATCCTTTTCTGAATAGACCAACATTCTAATAACTCTTTATAATGATAACCTTTATCTGCTGCCTGGCAACTCTTATTGCCGGCTATTTTATCTACGGTTCTTTTATAGAACGTATCTTCGGGGTGGACCCTTCCCGTACAACCCCAGCTTACACCCATCAGGACGGAGTCGATTACATTCCGATGTCTTCCTGGAAAGTTTTTATGATTCAGTTTCTGAACATTGCCGGCCTTGGTCCGATCTTCGGTGCTATTATGGGCGCAAAGTTCGGTACGGCTTCTTTCCTTTGGATAGTCCTGGGGACGATCTTTGCCGGAGCTGTCCATGACTACCTGGCGGGAATGCTTTCATTACGTCATAACGGGGAAAGCCTTCCGGAGATTATCGGACGTTATCTCGGAAATAACTTCAAGCAATTCATGCGCGGCTTCACTGTGGTACTGATGATATTGGTCGGTGCCGTTTTTGTAGCTGGTCCGGCCGGTTTACTGGCGAAGCTGACACCGGAGTATCTTGATGCTACATTCTGGATATTCGTGGTATTTATCTATTATATCCTGGCTACTTTATTACCGGTTGATAAAATCATCGGAAAGATTTATCCGCTGTTTGCCGCAGCCCTGCTGTTTATGGCAGTCGGCATTCTGGTGATGTTGTTTGTGAATCATCCTCCCCTGCCTGAGTTGACGGACGGGTTAGCCAATAAGCATCCGGAGAATCTACCTATTTTCCCGATCATGTTTGTAAGTATTGCCTGCGGAGCTATTTCCGGGTTCCATGCGACACAAAGTCCGTTGATGGCCCGTTGCATCAAGAGCGAAAAGATGGGACGTCCCGTCTTCTTTGGTGCGATGATCACAGAAGGTATTGTTGCTCTGATCTGGGCGGCTGCCGCAACTTATTTCTATCATAATAACGGGATGGGAGAAAGTAATGCTGCTGTAATTGTAGATAGCATCACTAAAGAATGGCTGGGTACGGTCGGAGGTATCCTGGCTGTCCTGGGAGTTATTGCCGCTCCGATCACTTCCGGTGATACGGCATTCCGTTCGGCCCGTTTGATTGTAGCCGACTTCCTGCATAAGGAACAGAAAAGCATGGTAAGCCGTCTGGTGATTTGTATACCTTTGTTTATTGTGGCGATCGGCATATTGCTCTATAGCCTGAAAGATAAGGACGGTTTCGATATGATCTGGCGTTATTTTGCCTGGACAAACCAGACGTTGGCTGTATTTACCCTTTGGGCACTGACAGTTTTCCTGGCACGTTCCAAAAAACTGTATATTGTCACCCTGATTCCGGCCCTGTTTATGACAGCTGTTTGTTCGACTTATATCTTTGTCGCCCCTGAAGGTCTGGGAATGGATGTTACTGTTTCACAAACTATCGGCTGTATCATCACCGCTATAACTCTGGTGGCATTCCTTTGGTGGAAAAAGAAAAATAAAACAGTTGAGTATTAACTCGGGCTGTTGCTTTCGAGCAAGTATTCAACTAAAATAAGAAAGGCATTGCCAACTCTTTCGAGCAGCAATGCCTTTCTTATTTTATCTTCCGAAGAACCCGCTTTTGGCGGCTATTCTCCGGGATATGTTTATTAAAGTACCTGGATACCTTCTTCGCGGGCCTGTTCTTCTCCTGAAGGAGTGATCAGTTTGTAACCCTTACCGTGGATGTTGATGATTTCGATTCCGGGATCATCTTTCAACAGTTTACGAAGTTTAGTGATATACACATCCATACTACGGGCATTGAAGTAGTTATCGTCTACCCAAATAGTTTTCAGTGCATAATTACGTTCCAGAATTTCATTAGCATGAGCGCATAACAGGCTCAGCAGTTCGCATTCTTTAGTAGTCAGCTTAGTCACTTTGTCACCGATAGCCAGTGTTTGTTTCTGCGTATCGAATAAGAAATTCCCCAGCTTGTAGAAAGGAATGTCTTTCATCTTTTTGCCTTTCACACGACGAAGGATTGCTTCGATACGAAGCAAGAGTTCTTCCATGCTGAACGGTTTTGTCAGATAGTCGTCTGCGCCGATCTTGAATCCTTCCAGAATATCTTCCTTCATCGTCTTTGCTGTAAGGAAAATAATTGGAATATCAGGATTTATAGAACGGATCTCCTGTGCAAGAGTGAAACCGTCTTTTTTCGGCATCATCACGTCTAATACGCAAAGATCATATTTGCCTTTGGTGAAACCTTTGTAACCAGCTTCTCCGTCAGAGAAAAGATCTGTTACATAACCTTTTGCCTGTAAGTATTCTCTTAATAGCATACCCAGGTTTTCGTCGTCTTCACAAAAGAAGATTTTCAGTTTTTCTTCCATAACTAACTTTTTATAAGAGGTAAAGTAATAATAAATTTTGTTCCTACATTTCCGGGTCCCATTTCAGCACGGATCGTACCTTTATGGTCCTCGATAATCTTACGGACGTAAGCCAGTCCCAAACCGAAACCTTTTACGTCGTGTACATTCCCTGTCGGTACGCGGAAGAAGCGGTCGAATACTTTCTTAAGGTATTCCTTCTTGATTCCTATACCATTGTCTTCTACGGAGATCAGCAACTTTCCGTTGTTGTCGTTCCTGGTTCTTACCATCAATGTAAGCGGCACTTCCGGACGGCGGTATTTTACTGCGTTGTCCATCAGGTTAAACAATACATTGGTGATATGCATTTCATCTACGTAGATGGACGAATCGGTTGCCTGCAAGTCAATGTCGAGTGAGCCATCATACTTTTCTACTTTCAGGACGAAGGTGTTCGCTACGCTGATCACCAGGTCGTTTGCATCTACTTCTTTCAGTTTGAATGCTGCTTTCTGCCGTTCGAACAACGACATTTGAAGCACTTTTTCAACCAGGAAGCCTAATCGCTTCGTTTCATCATTTATCACGCCTGATATATGTTTGAATACATCGGGGCTTTTCGTTATATCCGAGTCTTTCAACATCTGTGCCGCCAGCGAGATAGTGGAAACCGGAGTTTTCAGCTCGTGCGTCATATTGTTGATAAAGTCGTTCTTCATTTCTGACAGTCTCTTCTGGCGGAATACAATATATATGGTAAAGATAAATGTTACCAACAGTATCAGCGAGAAAAGAACAGACGGTACAATAAATGTTACAGAACTTGAAATATAGTCACCTTTTGTAGGGAAGTATACTTTCAGATAATTCAGTTTTGAGGGAGGATCGTTCGGGAACAATACGTACGTAATTATATCAGACGCAATAGGTTCCTTCTTTATTTCCCCACTCTGGTACACGGTTTTCCCGTCTTTGTTTATAACAAAAAATATGAACGGCAGGTTCAAACCATTGTTAATAAATTCTGATTTTAAGTAATTGTTCAACTTCTTAAAATCGACACGCTCCTGAATCGGTTTAAGGTTTGCCGTATTTAATATATTCACCAAAACTTCCTGCATCAAAGCATTCTGATATTTAAGACGACGCATAAGTGTTTTTTGCAGATCCTGGGACGTACTGATAATATTATTGGACGTTTGTTTTTTGTCCAGCGATGACAGCGGTTCGAATTTCTGACTGAAACTGTGTAGCTGATCTATTTGCAGTATATTACCGTTGGCATCCTTTATTTGTAGTTTCTGCTGGGTGATTGTCTGAGCAATCTCTTGGGGATCCTGGTTATTTTGCAGATAATAACTCTCGTCACGCTTAAGATCTTCTTCCAGATATCTCTGCGTTTCATCCAACTCCAGGTTTTTTGAGACCTGGTGCAGGCTTCTTTTGACTGTTTCATTGAATTGCTCGCTGCTTTTTTTGAGTATGATGCTCACGTACTTAACCTGTAGGAAAAGCAAACCAGCAAAAGCAAATGCCATCACAACTGCGAGTAACCAAATCGTAGATTTCCTCATTCTAAATACTTTCTCTTTTTAACAGAACAAATAACGCTCATTTTAGTTTAATATTTACACAAAAAAGGTAAAAATAGCGGGCTGTTTATATTAAAAAAGGTTTACCTGTGACTCCGGTTTTCTTCTTATTATCTTTTAAAACAACCGTTTATGCTAATTAACATCTGTCTGTGTATATATATGCATCTTCATTTCTGTTTATAAAAACATAATTATTGATTATTTTGTTTCAACTTATGCAAAAAATATGAATTCCGATGGAAGAATTCGCATCTCCATGTTCGTGCATACGTGTCAGATAGTATAATGTATAACGGATACAGGTGCTGTTTTATTTCATCCGGCAGTGAAGAACATATGGCTTAAGTACTTGAAACTTCTTAAAAACTTTTGCCGAATGCATTCAAATTTAATTATTAGCTATATCTTTGCTGCTGACAAGAGTTATGCAAGATGGCACAAGAAGGTATTACACAAATTGATGTAAAACAGGTATTACAGCAGAAAGCGCCCTCCGTGGCCGGTAAAATACCCGGTTTTATTGTCAATTATCTGATTCGTACCATTCATCAGGACGAACTGAATGATATCCTAACCCGTTATCATGATAAGGATGGGGTTGATTTTATGCAGGAACTGATCGGTTATTTTGACCTGACCCTGGAACTGGTGAACGAAGAGAACATTCCGGCGGAAGGCCGCTATATTTTTGCTTCCAACCATCCGTTGGGAGGGCTTGACGGTATCTGCCTCTCGGCAGTGATCGGACGGCATTATGACGGAAAGATCCGTTACCTGGTCAATGACCTGCTTCTCTACTTGTCAAATCTAAGGTCCATCTTTGTCCCTATCAACAAACATGGTGCGCAGGGTAAAAATAATGCCCGGCTGATCGACGAGGCTTATGCTTCCGAAAATCAGATCGTGACGTTCCCCGCAGGACTTTGTTCGCGCAAGATAAACGGACAGATACAGGATACCGACTGGAAGAAATCGTTTATCCAGAAGGCAGTCGAACATCAGCGGGATGTCGTTCCAGTATATTTCGAAGGAAGAAACTCTAATTTCTTCTATCGGTTGGCAAATCTGCGCAAGAGGTTGGGTATAAAGATGAACTATGAAATGATTTATTTGCCGGATGAAATGTTCCGGTCTAAGCATAAAACGTTCCGTATCCATTTTGGCAAGCCTGTCCCGTGGCAGACTTTCGATAGCAGCAAGAAGCCGGTCGAATGGGCCGAGTGGGTGAAGGAACTTGCTTATAATCTCAGGAAAACATAGACTCTATAATATATGCAAGACATTATTAAGCCGACTGATCGTGCTCTTCTGAAGTCGGAGTTGACGAAAGAAAAGAAACTCCGCAGCACGAATAAGTCAAACAATGAAATATATATTGTTACAGCCCACGACGCTCCCCATGTGATGCAGGAGATCGGGCGTCTGCGGGAAATCGCATTTCGTTACTATGGTGGGGGAACGGGGTTCCCGGTAGATATCGACGAGTTCGATACGATGGAGGACGCTTATCGGCAGTTGATTGTCTGGAGTCCGGAAGATGAGCAGATCCTGGGCGGTTACCGTTTCCTATGCGGTTCGGATGTCAAGTTCGATGAGAACGGGAAGCCGATGTTGGCTACTTCGCATCTGTTCAATTTCTCGGAAAAGTTTAATAAAGAGTTCCTCCCTTATACGGTCGAGTTGGGCCGTTCTTTCGTTACTTTGGAATATCAGTCTACACGTGCTGGCGCAAAAGGATTGTTTGTGTTGGATAATTTGTGGGATGGATTGGGAGCTTTGTCGGTAGTCGATCCGAGTTTGCAATATTATTTCGGGAAGGTGACGATGTATAATACGTATAATACGGAGGCACGTAATATGATTCTTTATTTTCTGGGGATGCACTTTCCGGATGCGGATAAGCTGGTGACTCCGGTCTATCCGTTGGAAACCGATACGGACATAGAGAAGATGAAGGAGTTGTTCCGTTATGATAACTTCAAGGACAATTATAAGGTATTGAATCAGGAAGTACGTAAATTCGGTATCAATGTGCCGCCGCTGGTGAATGCCTATATGAGCCTTTCACCGAAGATGCGCGTGTTCGGGACGGCCATCAACCATGAATTTGGGGATGTGGAAGAGACCGGTATCCTGATTGCGATCAATGAGATTCTGGAAGACAAGAAAAAACGTCATATAGAAACTTATCTGAAAGAGGAAGGCCAGACGGCTGATCTGATAAGAAAAGCGGAATAACCTAGGGATGATTTCTGTTCACGAGGGCCTCATAAATGTTTTTGACGCCCTCGTGAATGTTTATGAGGTCCTTGAAAATGTTTATGAGGACGTCAAAAACAGTCTTTATACTATAGTCTGACAGAAGACACGTTATCCGTGTTCCATAAACAGGCACATCTATTATTGGCACTAACCCAATTTTTCCTGTTCCTTTTGTTTTCTCCACTCCTCAGCTACTTCGACCAGGCTTTCATACCATTTCTCGCCGAACTTGCGGATAAGCGGTTCTTTCAGGAACTTATATAAGGGTAGTTTCTCTTTTTGTCCTAATATTTCTGCCGCTTTACATATTTTCCAACGGTCGTAGTTGACAGCCCGGAAGTCTTTGTATTGGGTTACACGGACAGGATAGAGATGGCAGGATACCGGCTTGTAAAAGGACAGTTTCCCTTCACGGTAGGCTTTCTCGATAGCACATTTACAAGTACCGTCGCTGTCATAACAGGTAAATACACAATCTTTGTTGTCAACGATGGAGGTGACGATATCACCTTCGCAGTCGATATAGGCTACGCCTTGTTTGTTGATAATTGCCTGGGCTTCGGGTGACAGGTCGTTCCATACGACCGGAAGCGCTTTCTCCAGTTTGGCAATCTCGCTTTTCTCAAGCGGGGCACCGGAATCACCTTCCACACAGCAAATGCCTTTGCACTGGGCAAGGTCGCAGATGAAATTTGCCTCGATCAGGTCCAGGCTGACCAGAGTGTCGTCTATTTGGATCATTTTGTTATCAGGGAAGAGGTAATAAATACCCCTCTTCAGGGAGGACATGAGGGTTTGTTATTGAAGTTTACACACCCCCTGCCCCCTCTCAAGAGGGGAAAAGTTACTATTGGTACAATAATTATTTGATCAATGATTTTCCTGTCATTTCTTTCGGTTGCTTCAGCCCCATGATATGAAGGATTGAAGGAGCAACGTCTGCCAGGATACCGTCTTCAACTTTAGCGTCTTTGTTTTCTGTTACATAAACGAATGGAACAGGATTCAAAGAGTGAGCAGTGTTGGGTGTGCCGTCTTCGTTCAAAGCGTGGTCGGCATTACCGTGGTCGGCAATGATGATTACTTCGTAACCATTCGCTTTGGCTGCTTCGACAGTGTCGTTCAGGCAAGCGTCGATAGTAACAACAGCCTTTTCGATGGCTGAGTAAATGCCGGTGTGGCCTACCATGTCGCCATTTGCATAGTTACAAACGATATAGTCATATTTCTTTGTGTAGATGGCTTCAACCAGTTTGTCTTTTACCTCGAAAGCACTCATTTCCGGTTTCAGGTCGTAAGTGGCCACTTTCGGAGACGGAACCAGGATACGGTCTTCACCTTCGAACGGAGTTTCGCGTCCGCCGTTGAAGAAGAAAGTAACGTGTGCATATTTTTCTGTTTCAGCGATGTGCAGCTGTGTTTTTCCGACTGATGCCAGAAATTCTCCCAGTGTATTTTCTACATTGTCCTTGTCGAACAGGATATGAACGCCTTTGAAACTAGCATCGTACGGAGTCATACAGAAATACTGCAAGTTCGGAATAGTCTTCATTCCGGCTTCCGGCATATCCTGTTGAGTCAGGACGACTGTCAGTTCTTTGGCACGGTCGTTACGGTAGTTGAAGAAGATCACAACGTCGCCTTCTTCGATAGTCGCTACCGGCTTACCGTTTTCTACGTGTACGATCGGTTTGATAAATTCGTCTGTTACACCTTCTGCGTATGACTCTTCCATTGCCTGAACCATGTCTTCGCAAGGTTTACCCGTGCCGTTCACGATCAGGTCGTAAGCCTCTTTTACGCGTTCCCAACGTTTGTCGCGGTCCATTGCATAGTAACGGCCGATGATGGAAGCGATCTTTCCGCCTGTTGTTTGCAGGTGATTTTCCAGCTGTTCGATAAAGCCTTTACCGCTTCTCGGGTCCGTGTCGCGACCGTCCATAAAGCAATGAACATATGCTTTGTCGATTCCGTATTCTTTGGCGATATCCGCCAGCTTGAACAGGTGTTCCAATGAGCTGTGTACACCACCGTCGGAAACCAGTCCCATGAAATGGATCTGTTTGCCGTTTTCTTTGGCGTAGCTGTAAGCACGTTTGATTTCCGGATTATCGAGGATTGTGTTCTGGCGGCATGCGATATTGATCTTCACCAGGTCTTGGTAAACGATGCGGCCGGCACCGATATTAAGGTGGCCAACTTCCGAGTTACCCATCTGTCCGTCAGGTAAACCAACATTTTCGCCGGAAGCCTGCAACTGAGAGTTTGGGTATGTTTTCAACAGTTCGTCCCAGTAAGGGGTGGGAGTGTTGTAGATTACATCATCTTTACCACGGTCGCCGATTCCCCAGCCATCGCAGATTAGTAAAAGTGCTTTCTTGCTCATGATTGCCTTGTTTATATTGTTTATACTTATTAAATATCTAATACCGGGCGCAAAGATAAGCATTTCTGATGTAATATTATTTGCCTTTAAAGTATTACTTTTGCAGGTAGATATGGAAAAGAAGATATACGACAACGATCTGGGAACCATCCTTCTCCGTACTGCCCCGCGAGCTACCCGTTATACGCTGAAAATATCAAAGGGAATGATCACCGCCACTATGCCGGTCGGGGGTGATGAGGGGAGAATGTTGTCCTTTATTGAAGAGAACCGGCAAAAACTTCTGAACGCTCTGAAAAAGCATCCGGCACGTCCGTTGCTGAATGAAACTGCCAGATTGGAAACAACTACTTTCCTGCTACATATTTTCCGGACGGAACGTGCCAATTTTTATATGAAATTGGACAACAGTATCCTGCATATCGCCTGTCCGCTGGAAACCCGGTTTGAATCGGACGAGGTTCAGCTCATATTGAAAGGTTTTCTGGAGAAGGCATTGCGGCATGAGGCGAAACGTCTGTTGCCGGACCGTCTGAAGACGTTGGCAGACCGGTATAAATTGACTTTCACGAGCGTACGGATCATGAACAGCAAAACCCGCTGGGGAAGTTGCAGTACGCATAAAAGTATCAATCTCTCCCTTTCGCTCATGCTGCTTCCCTGGCATCTGATCGATTACGTCCTGCTTCACGAACTTTGCCATACGGTAGAGATGAACCACAGCGACCGTTTCTGGAAACTCCTGAATGAGATAACGGAAAACAGGGCGTTAATGCTCCGTCAGGAGTTGAAGAAATACTCCATATTGTAGCATCTTCCTCCTTCACGCTTTATGCGCCGGGAGGCACCGGTGTTGTATTGCGTTTACTGTGCCAGTGAGAACCGTAATGCAACACCGTAGTTGGAGTTGGATGTCGGATAAGATGCATTCGAGATCAGCGGCTCATTGATCTGCAAGTCATAGAAAGCACGCAGTGTCAGTGCACGGCTCAATCCGTAATCGGCTGAGAACTGGATCGTTTTGGCAATGTTACCGCTGGTTGCCTGTGTGAAGCTATCCTCGATCTTACGGATCAATGACTGCATCTTGTTGTATGAGAAGTCCAGACGCACGGTCAGGTCATTGCTGAAATCACGCGTTTTCTTCATCTTCAATATCTTGTTGAACTCGGCGAACTTATATCCCAGTCCTATGGTGTACTTATTAGATAGTGCTTCCACAATCTGGTAAGACGAGATATTCAGGTTCAGATTACGCGTTGTCGTGTAATCGGCACGGATCGTGATATTGTTCAACATGGTCGCATCCACTCCCAGCAACGGGCTGAAACTCTCCGTCAGGCTGACGGAAGAGATGGAGTAAGGTGAAGACGGGATAGGAGCTTCGGAAGCATTCTGTGTAAATCCGAGGTTGTCACCCAGTCCGGCATCCACCCAGGTCGAATAAGTTTCGTAGGCACCGACATTGTAAGTACAGCGATACTGATGGGTCAGCATGACCGACTTGAAATGTTTCTTTATGGCCGGAATGCGGATCAGTCCGTCGTAGGTGATGCGCCAGTTCGGCAGCATACTGCGGATAGCTGGGAACGGGGAGGATGAAATCTTATTAGGATCTTTCCCTGTATAAGCGGCCAGGAAGGCCGGGATCAGTACATCGGCCGAGTTATGGCTGACTCCGCCGCCATGTTCTTTATTATATTCTTTACCTCCGTATTGAGATTGTCCCAGGAAACCGGAATTCGGATAGGTTGTTCCTGTATAGCGGCTTTCGAGGCGGTTCGCAATAGTCTCACGGTATTCGATAAACTTATTGAATGTTTCCGATGCATAGTTATTACTTGCATTGCCGACGCCTTTGAAGAAACTACCCAATGCGACAGTCGTCATCGTAAAGTTTCCTCCGGCCAGTTCCGGCATACCGGGATACATATATTGTATATCGGTGTTGCGGGTATCGACGCGGTTGGCATTCAGGTCGATCTTCAGTCCGGTGATAGGCTCCAGGTTCGCCCGGATATTCAGGTTTTTGGCACTGCTCATGACGGCCGGATTGACGTTGCTGGTGTTTTCAACCAGCCAGCCACGGTCTTTGGCGTCGTAGAGGAAGTCACGGTTTACGGCTCCGAAAGCAAAGCCAAGTCCCGGTGTCAGGCCGAAAGGCGAGCGGCCCTGTCCGAAGATATCACCGATCATTGGGGAGAATCCCGGAACCGACATACCGTCGGTCGTCGCATACTGGATATTGATACGGCGTATCATCATCAGGAAGCGGCTGCCATATTCTGCCGTTTTGTAGAGGAAGTCTTCCGTCGCTTTCGGACCCGGCTTGATAGTCAGTTTCAAATGAGCCGTATCCTGGTTCAGGATCATTACCTGTGCAAAGTTGATCGGCTTGTATTTGATGGCATAGACTTTGCCGTCGGCTCCGCGGGCGGTAATGCGCACCTTCTTGGTGAACATACCGTGTTGTACGACTGTTCCGCTGTCCATATTCAGTTGGATATCTCTTTCCAGTTTGATCTCTTTCTGTTCTTTCTTTTTGGTCGTGGTACGGGTGGCCGAGAACTTCTGGTTCACTTTCTTCAGGAACTTGTTCTTGTTGTAAAGCGATTGCAAGTTCAGGCTACCCTGCCAGTCGATCTGGCGCTGGTTGGTAATCGTGTTACCGAGCTCATATTCGGTGTTGGTAATGGCTCCACGGTCCCAGTTATACTGCGCGTTGTAAGTGACGGAACTGTTTACCCAATCCAATACCGGGATATACTGTAACGGCATATTCCAGGTCACGTTGAATGTCTGGTCGTATTTCAAAGGCGTACCCAGGTCGGCGATACTTTGTTTTACGGAATCTTTCCAGATCTGATACTTATCAGGGGCGAGTTCTTTGTTCACCTGTACATACGGCTCTTCGATCCGGGCATTTGTTCCAGAGGTAAAGGTCATGTTCAGGTTGTTCGTGAAGTCCCAGCGCAGGCTGAAAGCACGGTCCCAGTAGAACTCGGAGCTGAAGGTCACTTCAGGTTTGTAGCCAGTGTTTTCGAGGTCGCGCAGCTGCATTTCGTTATAGTTACGCATCATGGCTGTCTGGAAACTGATGTTCGACGGCAGGTAGTTCAGGCTGAACTGCTTGATGTAACGGGTGTAACCGTTGTTCTTCTTCAGCTTCTGGAATGGGCGGAACGGTTTCGCATACGGTGTGTAGTTGTAGGCGAAGTTACCGCGGTAATCCTTGGTCGTTTCATATTCCGTTTCCGGATTCTGCGTTTTCGTCTGGCTGAATGAATAGCCGATCGAGAAGTTTGCCGGGTCGTAAGGCATCGGGGTCTTGCTACGGATATCCGCTCTTACGTTATTGAATGAGATACTCTTGATGACGGTCTGGTCGACAGCCATACTCTTGATAGAGTCTTTTTCGGCTTTCGTGTCGACAGCGTCCAGGGCGTCACTCAGTTTAATATCCTGATCGAGCGGGTTATATTTTGCTTTTGTCTGATCCTTGGAGTAGGCATAATACATCGGGATGCTGACCTTCGCTTTTTCCGGGAAGAATTTACCCCATTCGATGGTAGTAGCCACGTTGTATTGTGTGAAGTCGTCGATGCGGCGTTCTGCCAGTGACTGGTCGAGGGCACCGAAACCAGTTGTTTCGATACGTCCGCCCACATTGACCGTACCCAAGTCGGAGACAGCCACGTTCAGGTTGGCGTTGGCCGCCCAACCGCCTTCTTCGTTAAACTCGCTCAGACGGAGTTCGTTTATCCAGACTTCACCGCTTTTAACTACATTTTGTCGGTTACGGACACCGATCATGATCGTTTTTACTTCCGAGAGGCTCGGGTTACCTACGATGCTGATCGTGTTGCCATTCTCGTCCATTTCTGAATAGACGGTATTGAATGTAATACCTTTGTCTCCTGCCCGTTTCTTCTTGTTGCGGCTTAGTTTAAGGTTGGTCAATACTTCAAGACGGAAGTCAAGCATGTTTTCCGCCGGCCAGATTTCTACGGCCTCATAAGATCCTTTTACCGGGGTAACTTTCAGCGGAACTTCATATTCGTAGTAATTATTTTTATAGTCGGAACCTAAGCGAATGAATACAGACAAATCTCCGTTGGCAAGGGATGTGTAATTATCCGCATCTTCAGGCAATGCTTCTGCGTGGGTAAACAGTTGTAACCGTTTGTATTGACGCAGATCGTAATAAGTATTCTTGTAAACGGCACGTGCGTCCTTGGCAGCCAGGTCACTGACCTTCATGGATAATGCCTGTTCGTTCTGACGAGTCAGTTGAGGCTGGCTAGGGTCAGCAACACGGCTTACTCCCGGAGGTGTCATGTAAGGAATAGGAGTCCGTCGGCTGTTTTCTTCTATATTTACAGAAGATACTTCGAGTGTGCCATTGAATAATGGCGGAACTTTCGGGTCGGACAGATCCTGCTCGTATGAACGCCATTCACCGCGTACCAGTTCGAATGTTCCGAAACGCAGTACGGTCGGTTTAGAGAATTGCGTCATATACATACGCATAAAGCGAATGCTCTTGAAGTCGCTGATAGCTCCGACAGTACGGTTGTATTGCTTAACAGGGATTTTGAACAGGTACCATTTGGCCGGATTGTTTCTGTTGTTATTTTCGTTATCCCCATTTGGTAATTTGGGATAGGTCGTTTTCATATCCACAATGAAGTTCTTCCCTACTTTCAGGTCTTCCGGACGAATAGATACTTTATATTCGAAATACTTTTCGTTCTTGTTCATGGTGTTATCCTGATTCAGGTCTTCCACATCCGGATTTTTGGAGGCGGATGTGTCGTAACGTTCTCCTGAAGTTCCGCTTTCGGCGGAGTTGCCTTCAGTACCATTGTAACGTTTGTAACGGTTTAAGATACTGACAGTGTCTCTGTCTAATTCCGTACCACGGAAATAACGGTATTTGTCAGTACCCGGATTCCGCAGAGGAGAGTATTCATCTTGTAACATTGCATCTATTAACTCCGGCGATAACTTTGTCATAAGTTTTTCAATAAACTCCTTGTATGCCGGATAATCCCGTTCTTCCTCTGCCGACAAACCGTTGAGTCCGACGTCCTGTCTTGCACGTGCGCCTGACGTATTGTCGAAGGCATAGACTGTGCTCTGCTGCTTCGGAACAAGTCCCCAGACAGTGGAATCTACCCTGCTTCTGTCACCGTCGATAGGTAATCCGTTTTCATAGAATTTCTTTCCGTCTTTCAGGACATCTTCCGATATTTCACCCAGGTTGAAATACAGGTCGCCGCCTTTAGCCGTAATACCTTCTTGTTCCTCATAGAGATAAGGGTCGAGCATCCAGAATTCGATGTATTCGATATTGGCTGTTTCGAAGTCGCTTTGGTCGATCTTACGCATGATACCGCCCCAGCGATTTTCCGGCTTTTGTAATGTTCCGTCAGGATTGACAAAGTCGGCATCCAGGTTGTACGGACCACGTTCATTCGGGTAATAAGCCAGGTTGAGCGCCTGGATCGTACTTGTTTCATTGTAACCCTGGTCTCTGTCCGGGAACAATTCGTCTACATAAATGGCACGGACATAATGGTTGGATAATTGCTCTTTATCATTACGGATATGCGTCGGAGCCTGACTGGAATTTTTACGGTTGAATAACCCGTCCACATAATACCATGCCAGCAGTGCACGGTTTTTACCATATTCTATATCGTTTGTTTTGCTTGCTTCTGGGAAAAGGGCATTAGCGCTATTATCCCAAGGCACGCTGGCGAGTTTCCACGGATACGGGTTCAGCAGGTCGAAGCCGCTTTGGGTCGATTCGAAATCGTCCAGATAAGAGTAGCCTCCGCTATATTTGTTCTCATAATGGCCGGCTATCAGATGGGCAAATTCTCCGGTGAATGCTATCTGGCTGGGTTTTGTCAGGTTTAGCAACGGTAGTTTGTCAAATGTGTTTGTCAGCCATTGGCTTTCCGCCTTGTAGGCGATGTTGAATCCCCACAAGGTGTTTTTGATGGATTCGTCGCCAAATACCGTTTTGGTCGTCAACGGCATTTCAGACATATGCATAATGGTGGCCCCCAGCGAGAAGTCGGGATTGAACTGGTAGTTGAGGTCCAGTCCCATCATTGTTTTTCGCTGCATATTGTAGGCCGTCTGGTTTTCCAGCGAAACGCTGACAGGAGTTCCGGCAGCAATGATACTTTCATTCAGGATAGTAACGGTTCCCGATGTATAATCGACCGTATAGTCCACATTTTCCGTCAGTGTGGCACCTGCTGCCGTTACGCGTACCGAACCGCGTGCCACGTTGCTGGCTCCCAATTGTATTTCGGATGCGGAAGAGGCCTTATATTCTCCCCGCATAATGAATTTGTTCTTTTCAGCGATCTGACGGGCGGCAGTCTGGGTCGTATCGTATAATTCCTGAAATACATATTTATCGGCAATTGCCGGGCTGACAACTTTTTCCAGTTTTTCTTTCAGGCTGGAACCGAAAGGCTCGATGGTCGGGAAAATCACCCTACCGGTGGACGCCTGTACAGTGTATCCTTCCACAAAGTCGAAATATCCGTCCGGATGCGATTCGTTCTGGGCGTTCAGGCGGTCTGCTCCCATCAGGCGTATCCAGATTTGTCTGGACAACGTGTCGGTGCGTGCTTCCGGCAGATAGTTTATATAAGTACCGGTCGTATCGCTTTGGTACATGACATCCAGGCGGAACTTTTCTTTCTGGACAGAGTAAGCACCCAGGGAATAGATATTCTTCATCATCAAATCCCAATATTTCATGGGGGGAGACATATTCGTGCCTCTCAGTAACTTCACATACAGGCAGTTGCTGGGATTCGTCGGATTGCTGTCGGAAAACTCGCCGACTCTTCCTGTCCGTTTTCCACTGGCATCGGAATATTCATATTCAAAGGCCACGGCCAGCATCTGTCCTTCCTGTAAACTCATATTCAAGGACAGATATCCCAGTTGTTTGTCGTAGATATATTCGGAGTTCGGATCCAGCAAGCGGGCATTCTCTATGGCTTCATATTCGGAACCTCCGGTGAATCCGGTTAATACGCTTTCTACATCGCTGATTTGACGGGCACCGGAATAGGTGGTGGTCATTTGGTTGTATAGGTCATTCGCATTATTGGCAGGATATGATCCGTTCTTAATCGGGAATGCACCGGGATTTGCCATATAGGCTGCGTCGTTTTCACCGATGTCGGTAAAAGCGACGATGTTACGAGCCTGGTCATAGTTACCTCTTGTGTTGGTCACCCAAACTTCCAGTCGGGTAATATTCAGAGTCGCTTTTATCTGAGGCAATTGGCTGACAGCGTCGTTGTATCTGTTGCGGAAGTAGTGTGCCAGGAAGAAGTGGCGGTTCGCATCATACTCATCGATCTTCAGTTCAAAATCCTTGGTCTGTACGCCACCTTTGGAGTTTACTGTTTTTGATTCCGAGTTCTGCTGTGCGAACAACGCGTTCACCCTCAGTTTACCGAACTGAAGGTCTGCTTTCATACCGAACAGGGCAGCTCCGCCGTTGATCAGCGAGTTACTTGTCGTCATCGACACGTTACCGGCTTCCAGTGATTTGATGATCTCATCCTCTTCGCCCGTATAAGCCAGTTTCAGCTTTTTGGAATCGAAGTCGAAAGAGGTTTCCGTATTGTAGTTCATGTCGAAATTCACTTTCGAACCGACGGAGGCCTGTACATTCAACTGCACACTTTCGTCGAAGTTGAAAATGGTATTGCTGCGGGCGCGTTCAGGGAGTGAAGGGTCTTTCGTGCTGTTCCGCTTTAAGCCTAATGTGACTTCGGCCGACCCTTGTGTCTTTACACGTACACCTCCGGGACCGAATATACGTTCTGCCGCACCGATACCGAACTGCATATCTGCCAGGTTAAACTTCTTGTCTGCTTCCTTCTGAAACTCTTCTTCGTTTTTCTGGCGGTAGTAAGAACGGAGCGATTCCTGCATGCTGTATTTCTGATATTCTTCCGGACTCAGGTCGATCGGAGTGATCAGGTCTTTCTCCCCTAAACGGGAGCGGACAACATATCGTCCGGTCCTGATATCGTATTCAACGAAGGTTTTCACGTTTTCCGGATCGCGTAAATCTACCGGGGATTTTTTCAAGAGGTCTTTATAGGTTTCATCACCCTCCGGCACGGTTTTGGATACCGGATAGCGGGTTGCCGGGACAGTATCCTTCCCGTCGGGCATGTCGTCTTGTCCTTCAAGCAACTGGATATCCGGCAAGGACGCCGTATAAGTCAGGTAATTGGCATTCAGCGAGAGCATGCCGATCCCGAATAGCAGTATTGTAACCCAGATAAGATATTTAAGAGTCTTCTTTTTCATTTTAAATTGTCAACTGTCACTTGTAAGGGCGGTTCGCGAACAGCCCCTACCTGTCAACTATTAAAGCATTCTGAGTGCACTTTTTATCACTTGTTCCACAGCCAGCATCGGCGAGGTTTTCAGTATTGAACTGACTGCCTTTTGTGAAGCAGCCTTTTGGAATCCCAGCATAACCAGGGCGGCCACCGCTTCTTCGGCCACCGCGCCGTTTCCTGCCGTGGCAGCCGTTCCCGTCCCAACCATCGAATCGCCGGCTTTCACCTTGTTTTTCAGGTCGACCAGGATACGTTGAGCAGTTTTTTGTCCGATGCCTTTTACTGAGGTCAGCGCCGTTTCGTTTTTGTTGGCGATAACCTGGATCAGTTCGGAAGGAGGAAGAGATGACAGGATCATACGTGCCGTATTAGGACCGACACCGGATACCGATGTCAGTAATAAAAACAACTCGCGTTCAACCTTTTGGGCGAAACCGAACAGCAGGTGTGCATCTTCACGTATTACTTCATATACGTAAATTTTCCCGGTTGGTTTACCGCTGAATGCGCTGTATGTGGTCAGAGATATGTTAAGTTCGTAGCCAATCCCTGCACATTCGATGATCATCTGTGTGGGAGTCAGTTCTACGATATCCCCCTTAATATATTCTATCATTTTGCGTCTCTTCTAGTTATTCGTACCTATTATAACGCAAAATTAAGCAAAAGCGTATATCAGACCTAAAGAAATATTCAAATAGGTGAATAATTATTCTCTTCCCGGATGTTCGGCAGTGAAGGTTTCGAAGCAGCCGCGGTCTTGCAGGGTGACATAGCAGCGGCGGTTGTCAGGACCTCCGAATGTGATGTTTGAGGGCTTTTTTCCTTTCAGTTGTATTTCGTGGATCAGCTTGCCCTTCGGATTTATAACGGCTACCGTTCCTTTGTCGTAGCGGCAGAGATACAGGTTGCCTTTCACATCGCAACGGATTCCGTCCATGCCGAAGCCTTCGAAGGTGTGGAAAAGCCGTTTGTTTTTGAGTGTCCCGTCCGGCTTGATATCATAGACCCATACTTTGAGTTGTGCAGACTCGTTAACATAAAGTTTTTTACCGTCCGGGCTGACATCGATGCCGTTGGTTGTCCCTATATTGTTTTCCAGCAGGGTCACTTTGCCGTCGGGAGTGATCAGCCAGAGTTGCCCTTTCTGGTTCGGCCAGTCCGGATCGCTGGCATAGAGATTGCCGCCCGGGGCGAGGGCGATGTCGTTGGGCTGGTTCATCCGGGACTCATGTGCATACGTGCTGATCGCTTTGGTCTGCATGTCGACTTTCAGGATGTTATGACCGGTGTAATCGGCAACCAGCATGTCTCCGGCCTTGTTGAAGCGGATACCGTTGCCTGTCGAACCTTCGGGGAGCGTCACGAAACATTCGTGCGAGCCGTCCGGACGTACAATGCCTATCGTTCCTTCTTTTCCGTAGTTAACGGCATACAGATTGCCAGCTTTGTCGGTGGCCGGGCCTTCTATTCCGTTGGTGAAAGTACCTTCCGGCAGTAGATCGGCTGTTTCCCGCTGTGCGGAGGTTTGTGCGCCGGCTGCCAGTCCTACGAACAGGCAACTCATGATTGTAAGGAACATTGTACGTGTTTTCATATCAAATCTATTTTATTGTTTCCAGAATCCCGGAACAAGTAATGTCAATACAGTAAATATCTCCAAACGTCCTGTCATCATCAGTAAGGAAAGGAACCATTTGGATACGACCGGAACTTCCGAGAAGTTGTCTACCGGCCCCAGTTTGCCAAGTCCCGGCCCGACATTGCTGATGGCTGAGACGGCAGCACCGATCGACTCTTCAAAGCCCAACCCGTCGAGCATCAGCACGGCACAGCTGAGTACGATCAGTGACATATAGGCAAAAGCGAAAGCCAGTACGCGGTGTACGACCTCGCCGGATACGATATGTGAATCCATCCTTACCGGGATAATGGCATGCGGATGGGTTTGTTTCTTGAATTCGTTGAACAGGTTTTTGGAAAGGATCACGAAACGTCCCATCTTCAGCCCTCCGCAGGTCGAGCCAGCGCAACCGCAGATGAACATCAGTATCAGGGCGATCATCCAGAAGAAAGGTCCCCAGGGAATATAATTCTCTGTCGCGAAGCCGCAGGTCGAAACCAGCGTAACCACCTGGAATGCAGCCTGCCGGAAAGCTGTCGGGAAGTCTGTAAAGAATCCGTGATACATGATCCAGCCGGTTGTTATTCCCGTCATGATCAGGACAAACCAGAAGAACCAGCGAAACTCTTCATCGAAAAACAACTTCTTTATATTTCCGTTCAGGCAGAAATAGATCAGGGTGATATTAGTTGCCCCGATAAACATAAATATCGTGATAACATATTCTATATAAGCCGAATGCCAATAAGCGATACTGGCGTTCTTGGTGGAATAACCGCCGGTAGAAATCGCTGTCAGGGCATGGTTTACCGCGTCATATAAATTCATCGGGCCTATCCATAACAACCCGATCAGCAGGACGGTAAGGAACACGTAAACCCCCCACAGGCGTTTGGCGACCTGTGTTACACGCGGGCGGAACCGTTCGTGTGTGATCCCCGGTGTTTCGGCATTAAACATCTGTGTCGCTCCGCCTCCCAGGATAGGCATCAATGCTACGGTAAATACGATCATACCGATACCTCCCTGCCATTGAGTGAGACTTCGCCAGAACAGGACGCCTTTAGGCAGAGCTTCTATATCGGTGAGAATGGTCGATCCGGTGGTCGTGAAGCCTGACATGGTTTCAAAGAAAGCATCCGTTATATTGTCGATATATCCTCCCAAATAGAAAGGCAACATTCCCAGCAACGAGAGCAGCAACCAGGTAAGCGTAACCGTCAGCATCCCTTCCCGTCGGCCGGCTGTGTATTCGTTTGCACGGAAACCGATGGCATAGAGCGATATGCCGACCCCGAACAGGATTCCGCTGGAGATAAGCAATGGATAGAAATCGCCTCCTTTGTACAGGAAAGCGACCACTGTTGCCATCAGCATAAACAGTGTTTCGAGGATGCACATCATCCCCAGCATTTTTATTATGAAACGTATATTCAGTAACATACTAAAACATACTAATTAAAATAATCTTCCAGTTTACGCATGGCAGTTTCCAGGCAGAATACCACCACGTGGTCGTATGCCTGTATCTGTGTGTCACCCTTAATCATCATCGGTTCGCCGTCGCGTATCAGTCCGCCCAGCGTCAGGTCTTTCGGCAGGTGCAGGTCTTTCACCTGTTTGCGGGTGATCTTCGAATCGGGGCGTGCCACCAACTCGGCCACGTCGGCATTGGCAAAGGTCAGGAACTTCACGTTCGACACGTCGGCATCCAGCAGGAACTGATAGATATGACTGGCGGCAATCAGCTTCTTGTTGATTACCGAACCGATATCCATATTCTCGGCCAGCGGGATATAGTCGATATTCTCGATCTTGGCGACTGTCTTGAATACGCCGAAACGTTTGGCAGCCAGGCAAGCCAGAATATTCGTACTCGAATTGTCTGTCAAAGCGACAAACGCCTGTGCGTCTTTGATCCCTTCCTGCATCAGTAGCTCCGTGTCGCGTCCGTCTCCGTTGATGATCAGGACATTGCTCGGCACTACCTCGGCTATGCGGTGACTTTTCTCTTTGTTTGTTTCCAGTATCTTTACGCGGATATTATTCGGCAGATACTGGCTGGTGCGGATAGCGATGCGGCTGCCTCCCATGATAAAGATTTTCTTTACTTCCGGGTCTTTTTTGCCGGCATGCATCTGCACGTCTTTGATATGTTCTTTGGTCGTCGTAAAGAAAACGATATCGCCGGGCAGGACAAGGTCGGTACCGCGGGGGATAATCGTTTCATATTGCCGTTTGATGGCAACGATATGGTACAGCTTCTGTTCGTTCAGCAGTTCGGCCAGTTGTTTGTTCACCAGGCGGGAGTTTTCGCGAACCTTCACCCCGATCAGGATCAGGGCTCCTCCGAACAGTTCCCAGTACTGGCGTGTCCACGGGCGGCGTATCGCGTTGACGATCTCTTTGGCTGCCAACATTTCCGGATAGATCATCGAGTGGATGCCCAGCTTTTCGAACAGTTCTTTGTTTTTGGGCAACAGATATTCGTAGTTGTTGATACGTGCCAGAGTTTTGCGTGCTCCCAGCTTGGAGGCCAGGATACTTGCCGCAATATTCGTTGTCTCTTCCGGAGTAACGCTGACGAACAGGTCTGTTTTCTTTATGCCGGCTTCTTCCAGGTCGCGGATCGAAGTCGGATTACCAACCATAGGAAGTATCTCCATATTGGTGTTGGTGATGTTCAACCGTTCCTCACTCGGGTCCATCAGGATGATATCCTGTTTTTCCTGCGATAACATCTTTGCAAGATGCGTACCCACTTCGCCTGCCCCGGCAATAATAATTTTCATTTTATCAATTGTTACTCATTCCACCTGCCGCATCGTCCGGCAAATCGTCATTAATAATTAATCGTTCATCATCTTTCGGATTTCTCCGGCTATGCTGCCGGCATCCAGGCCGCACAATTTGTATAACTCGGGGATCGACCCGTGTTCAATGAATGTGTCGGGTATACCGATGCGTTTCACCCGCGGAGTATATCCGTTGTCTGCCATAAATTCAAGAACCGCACTACCCAGTCCGCCTTTTGCTACACCGTTCTCTACGGTAATGACGCGTTTGAACTTTTTGCCTATTTCGTCCAGTAATTCTTCATCGATCGGTTTCAGGTAAATCATGTCATAATGTGCAACCGATATTCCTTCACCGGCTACTTCTTCAATTGCTTTTATCACATCGTTTCCAATCGGTCCGATAGATAAAACAGCGATATCGTCTCCTTCGCTCAATTTCTTCCCTTTTCCGATGGGCAGGACATGCATTTCGTTACGCCAGTCCTTTTTCTCGCCTTTCCCTCGCGGATAACGGATTACGAACGTGCCCGTAACCTCCTTGTAGCCCGTGTACATCAGGTTCCGCAAATCCAACTCGTTGAGTGGCGAGGCAACCGTCAGGTTGGGGATCGGACGGAGGTAAGCCAGGTCGAACCCCCCGTGGTGCGTGGCACCGTCTTCGCCGACC
>OKXB01000088.1_pt1 | contig 109989 bp, 107 predicted proteins | sample 1601731 | NCBI WGS metagenome assembly OKXB01 (sample SAMN04414077, study PRJEB24778) | human gut metagenome | material: faecal | host: Homo sapiens
GGACAGAGGACATTTGGGCAGAATTCTGTATTCCTATATATAGACACCTGAACGGGCTCGTCCAATCAGAAAATGTTATAAACTATCCGTGTCCCAACTTTATTTTTCCCAGTAATATTATAGACACCTGAACGGACAGAGGACATTTGGGCAGAATTCTGTATTCCTATATATAGACACCTGAACGGATAAGGGCAAAACGGGCAATTTTGGGTATTTTGAAAATGATGGTAAATATTGTATAAAATAAAACCATGTCTTTATACCTGACAAGAGATATTCGGATGGAATTTTTGTGTAAGCTAATATAGACTTTTGGTCTTAACTAAACTCCTTTAAAGGCAGCAATGTCTCCCCGGATCAATACCTCTGATTCTAAGATAAAAATCTCAATGCAGACTAAAATTTTTAATCTTGGGTACTACAATAAATGCTGCCGCATAAGTTGCATTATCTTAGTCAAATCTTTATAGCAGATTTATACCTTATCACTCACTATAAAGCTACTCATTTCTGTATTCATTTGCGCATTAACATCTAATGTTGGAGATGAAGAAAGTGATAGCTCTATCTCTGCCATATATTTCTTTTTTTCCTACTCTCCTTGGAATTAAAAATATCTTCGTCTGCACTAAAAAAGTTATGCGATGTTTTCCCTGAAGGAGATTCTAAAAATTCTCTTCAAGACTTTCAATAATTACAGACATAGAAAGAATAGTTTTAGGAAAAATCTTTATGTCTATCGTACTCCATTGCCGTGTAATTTTTGCAGGGGAAGATCATTAAACAAATCAATTATCTGGGGACAACTTTTTTCAGAGCTGTCGTATCACAAATCTCTAAACATTACTCAGGCATTTAGTCTGCAGATATATTCCGAAAAATGTTTCCACCAAACGCGTAAAAGTGTAATTCGTAGAACGCATTTCATAGCCGAACTCTACTTCAGTGGTACAAAGAAAAAGGGGCACTACATTTAGAGCAACCCCTTAGTTAAAATTATCTGGAATGTGTAGGCTATTTTGTACTTAGAACGTAAGTTTAATCATCATTATATTTTCGATCACACCTACTGTAACGTAGGTTATTCTTCTTCCCAATCTTCTTCCTCCTCATCGTATTCCTCATCATCGTATTCTTCATATTCACCCATTGTAAAATCTAGGTATATTGCATCTACTTTCTCATCTCCATTTCTGTGAAGATAGGCCTTGTATGAACCATCTCCGCCAAAGTTGCCGGCGGTTACTCCCCAATCGCCATCAGGTGTGCGATATACAACTCTATCCTCTTCAAATTTTGAATCGTCAAACTCTATCCCATCCTCTGGATATTTTTCTGAATCGTAGATGCCGCATTCTCCGCTATCAACTCCTACATCGATCAGACTGTCTTCGTAGCAATCGCTATAGTCTATTTTTTCGTACTGTGAGGAGTGTACAACGAACACTCCCTTGAGTGTTGGATGCTTACCCATTTCGGCAATCTCTTTTACGATATAGTCGCCGGGCAATGTGTTCACTTCCCCCGCGCACCAAGTATTCTTATCGTAGCAAGGATCACTGATAAATGTTCTAGTTCCGAGTTTAATTTTGTTTGCTGATGTATTTTTCATGGTGTATATTTTTCTGAAATTTAATCGTTTATTTTGGATGCGCGTAGCGCTCTATACTTTCTCCCTAAATTTCAACAATAACGCATAAGCGCTATGTACCATTTCTTTTCTCAGATGAGTTTAAAATTATGTGTTTAGTCTAGATTACAAATGGCGAGTCTATGTCTAAATCTCTCCTGTACCTGAACAGGTAGTGACTCAATAACCAGTAGGTCTTCAAAATCTTTACCTACGACAATTAAATTCCATCCTGTCTTCATGGGTACGCCGGCAATTTTATGCTCCAGTATCATCTTTTGTACTATTGCCTTTGTACCTATTGATGCTTGAGCTACCTCTTCCAAAAGTAGCAGCCTTTATCCGGAAGATGATTATTCGTCGCAACAGGTATTTTTGCGGGGAAGATTTGTCGCGTCTTCTCACTCTCCTGAATACCTATTCCGATTAAATCGCCCGTACCTATTTGGCTTAGCCTGATAGAATGGAAACCATAGCTTTCTATGCTTCCTATTAGTTGGCAAATTCCGGAATTCCTCCATTCAGAGTTTTGATTACCAGGCAATATTCTTCCCATCATTTGCCTAAATACGGATATCGTTGATCTACCATGTCCTGGTAGTTCGGAAGATTTTTTTAAAAATATGGAATATGGAAGTTGCCATTGAACTCGCAGTTCTTCTTCTAATTGCATCAAATTTAGTTGTTTTAATGTATGAACCATAGTTTTTGTTTTTTGAGTGCGTAGCACTTTTCTACAGCGGAAATACTTGCCGGATACTACAACGCCCTAAATCGTTGAAATTTGCCCTCTATTTCGCGTTTTTATCCCCAACCTGGGCTTCCCCTTCATTTTTTAATGATAAGCTGTTTTATGGGCATTTATTCCTTTTTATGACGATGTGCATAACTTGAGCTTATTACTGCAATGCCCCAAATCATTGAAATTTGCCCGCAATTTCGCGTCGTAGGCCTTCTATGGGTAAATCCATCGATTTTTACCCGTCAATCGCTTCTAGGGGCATTTTCTCGCGTTTTTAGTGGTGTGCGCATTTTTATTTTAAATTATCTACCATACCGCTCGTGGTTAGCCTCTCAGCAGACTTTTTAAATCTCCTATTTTGATAGATGAAAGATTCATAGCCGTGTAGCGGATCTCCTTTCAAGGATGTTATACCCACGACAACTGTAGAGCTTTCAATTCACGCGCCTGCTGCGGTGTCATATTTATGTGTTCTATACGAGAACTCTTTGGTATCCACTGCTCGTAAGAATAAATGGAACCACTGACCTCTGCCCAGTCAATATAACGGATCTGTTTTATAAGGTCAGAGAACCTATTGCTAGATAAAGACTTTAATATCTTTATAGATATGTTGTTTAATGGATTACAATAATAAGTTAATTCCGTTGCTCCCCGAGGAACCTTTTTTAAAACAACTAACTGGTTGGCTTGACATTTGAATTCCCCACGAATGGACTCAGGAAGTCCCTCAAGGGATGTAAGCTGGTTACTACTACAATCAAAATCACCACCAATTACCATGGGTGCCCCTTCTAAGGAGGTAAGCCTATTCTGGGTACATTCTAAACTTCCACCAATCTCTTTAGGTAGACCTTTTAAAGTGGTAAGCCTGTTTGTATTACAATTAATTCCCCCTTTCACTATTTCAGAGCAACCTTTAAGCGTTGTAAGCATATTGGAGGCACAATCAAAATCCCCGTCAACCCTCTTTGGAGCGTATTTAAGTGTGGTAAGTTTGTTAGAAGCGCAATTAAATCTTCCCTTAACTTTATTGGGTACTCCTCTAAGAGAACGTAGCCCGTTTCCCCAGCATTCAAAGCTTCCACCTACCTCTGTGGGTGCACCAGTTAATGAAGTGAGATAGTTTCTACTGCAGTAAAAACCCCCACCAACTGTCTTAGGTGCACCTTTAAGCGTTTTAAGTTGATTAATATCACAGAAAAAACTGCCGCCAACGTTCTTCGGCGCCCCTGCTAATGAGGAAAGATAGTTTCCCTTGCAGTTAAAATCGCCGCCAATTGTTTTAGGGGCGCCTTTAAGTGTGCTAAGTTGATTTAAACTGCAATCGAAATTTCCTCCAACCTCCTCGGGGCAACCCTCTAATGTAGTCAGCAAAAGTTTACGACAACAAAAATCCCCCGTAACTCTCCCAAATCTTATGTTCAATTTACCGGCATAGATGCACCCCTGGGGTACGTCGTTTACGTCACCCTCTACGTCATAGGTGCCGTTCTTGTTTAAATGCCAGTTACTTGGAATATTCTCCATTGTTTTCCATTCCTATGGGGATTTTATAGCCGCGTAGCGGATCTCCTTTCAAGGATGTTATACCCACGACATCCTTAGAGCTTTCAATTCACGCGCCTGCTGCGGTGTCATATTTATGTGCGCTATACGAGAACTCTTTGGGACCCACTGCTCGTAAGGATAAATGGAACCTCTGACCCCTGCCCAGTCAATATAACGGATCTGTCTTATAAGGTCAGAGAACCTATCGCTAGTACTTAAAAACGGCAATACCTCAATGGATACAGTTCTCAATGGATTACAACAATAGTTTACCTCCGTTACTCCACGAGGAACCTTATTTAAAACAACTAACTTGTTGTCTTCACATTTGAATTCCCCGTGAATAACCCTAGGAAGCCCCTCAAGGGATTTAAGCCGGTTGTGACTACAGTCAAAATCACCGTTAATTACCTTGGGCGCCCCCTCTAAGGTGATTAACTTGTTTGTATTACAGATAACTCTCCCCTTCACTATTTCAGGGCACCCTTTAAGCGTTGTAAGCTTATTGCAAGCACAATCAAAATCCCCACCAACCCACTTTGGCGCGTATGTAAGCGTTTCAAGTCTGTTGGAAGCGCAATCAAAAGTTCCACCAACTAGTTTTGGCGCCCCTCTAAGAGAAACCAGCTTGGCTCCCCAGCATTCAAAGTCTCCGCCTACCGCTGTGGGAGCCCCATCTAATGTAGTGAGATTGTTGTCACAACAGTAAAAGCCACCAACTGTCTTAGGCGCACCATTAAGCGAGGTAAGCTTTGCGAAACTGCAATTAAAATCACCGTTAACATGTTTTGGCGCCCCATTTAATGAAGTGAGGGGGTTGCTAGTACAGTGAAAATCGCCTCCCACTGCCTTAGGCGCACCGTGAAGCGTGGTAAGTTTATTTTGAGTGCAATCAAAAGTCCCTCCAACCTCCGCGGGACAACCTTCCAATGTTGAAAGCTTAAGTTTATAGCAGCAAAAGTTCCCCGTAACCCTGCCAAATCTTATCTGTAATTTACCGTCATGGGCATACTCTTCTGTCAAGTTAACGTCACCTGCTACGTCATAGGAACCATCCGGGTTTAAATGCCAATTATGCGGAATTTTCATACCTGTTAGTTCTTGTTAGTGGTAGTGAGTACCATATTTGTCTGGAATATCCCCATCTCTACTTATGCTTCTTTTTTTGTGTGATAGCTGTGCGGCAGCTTCCAGGCGTCCAATAGGCGCAGAGCAACTTCGGTCTGCCCCTCTGCAAGTACATGAATATATCTCATTAAGGCTGCCCTCCTATGACATTCTTATCCCAGAGCTCTGATAGGGTGTATTCTTGTGCCCATGAGGATAATTCATCTCGGTTTAGCCTTTTTACCGTGGTAATTTCGTTGGGAGCCTCAAAAACCAATACGTCATTTGCGTCAAAAAAATCTAAAAATAAGGGAGATTGGGTCGCTACTAAAATCTGTAGATTCTCAGCAGCCTGTTTTATCATGTTGGCAAGTATTCGTATAGCCAATGGATGCAATCCCAGTTCTGGTTCATCTATAACAATAACATCTGGCTGTATCTTCCTCGGTGCAAGTAACAGCGTAGCCAAAGCTATAAAGCGAATTGTCCCGTCAGAAAGCTGGTTGGGCGTTAATATATAATCCGATCCTTGTTTTTTCCAAAACAAGTATACGGTATCTTGTTTTTCAGGAAATCCATCTATCGCAAAATCTGCAAAATACGGCAGTATCTTCTGAACATACCTCACAATACGATTGTAATATGGCAAATACTCGGGGGTGGTTTTTAGCATATTGAGCACCGCGGCGAGATTTCCCCCATCGTTTTTCAAATATTGGCAGTCTGCCCTAAGAATCCCACCTCTTATCCTCGCTGTATCGGTTGTATCATGAAACTGAAATGCCCGTATTTTTTGTAGCATTGTCTTTATCGCATCCGCGGTGCCGCGTAATGCGTTATTAGAATTGCCCAATTTTTCCCCAAAATCGAGCAATCCCAACTCATATCCGTTATTTTTAATTTCGCAAGTGAAGGGCTTGTCTTTTCCTGATTTACGGTATTCAATATATTCTCTGCTTATGAATAATCTTCCTGGAGCCTGAAATGCTAGGTCTATCTCATATCTGTCCGTCGCGTTATTTGTAGCAATTTCTATTGCGCACTTAATGCGCTCGGTCTTTTTTCGCCCATTATGCAAAAAATGCTCCCCACCATAGCGCAATATATGTCCCTGCAGATTACGCGTGAGAGCATTCCCTAAAAGCTGGAAGAAGGATAGAAGGTTGCTTTTCCCTGTCCCATTTGCCCCTATTATTACATTCAAATTGCTAAGCGCGATATCTGTCTTGTCCTTAAAGGACTTAAATCCTGTAAGTGATACTTTTGTAATCCGAGGCATATTTTCAATTTTTTGCATACATCCATTCAAGACATTTATCTCAGCTATCTGCGTTTAATCCGTATAGTAGGCTGTGTTCACCTTTCACTATATCACTTTTCTTGCGGTGTGTTCAGTATTACGCCAAATCCGCCATCTTTAGTTCCGGAACTGAGTATTGTCTTGGGCATTACTCCGTCCCAACGCTTTATTCTCAGCTCCTCCAAGGCAAGTGGATTTTCTGTCAGAGCCTTACCTATTTTTTCTATGGCGGCAGCATTGGCGGTGGCTTCCAGTTCAATAGCTTTTGCTTTACCCTTCGCTTTCTCTATTTCGGCATTGGCCAACCCCTGCGCGATAATCCGTTGTGTCTCCGCCTCCGTCTCTTTTTGCTTCTGCGTAAATAACGCCTTTTGCGCCTCCTGTTCCTGTATCATCTTGGACTCAATCGCTTGGTTGAGTTTTGGAGACAGCTCCACATTGGTAATTACCAATCGTTCTAAGGTGAATATGTCGTATTTGGCTATATTCTTACTGAGCAGTTCATTTGCGTTTTTGCTAACTTGGTCGCGCTTCTGTACAATCTCCTCGCTATTCAGGTCTTTGCATATCTCCTTAAGGGTCTCATGCACCATAGGGGTAAGCACCGTTTTCACAGGATCTTCCTTAAAATCCGTCACCAATCTTACTACATTGTTCGGTGTGTAATGGTAAATCACATCCACCCGCATCTCTACGCTTTGCAGATCCTTAGAAAATACGTCCAAATCCGCAGCGCTATTCCGGGTAGCCACAGATATCTTGCGAATTTCGCTGAATGCCGGCCACGTCACCGCTATGCCGCTATCCAACACGTTATCAGATACTCTGCCAAGTGTCACGCGTACACCCCGCTCGTTGGGCCCTACTATGTATATGCTGCTCCCCACAAAAAATACCACAAGTAGCGCAACTACTGCAAGTATTGGAATGAGTATAATTTTCTTAGTATCTATTTCGTCTATGTTCATTTCTATCGGATGTTTCCTCTTGGTTTAATGGTTTATATTATGTAAATTCAGTATAGTTTCTTGGTATCTGCCGAACCTGTCTATTTTTTGTAGTTTATCTGCGTAGCTGATTCCTTTTTTTTACAATTTTACAAGGGTTTTTTATAAGTCCATGTGCCAATTTCATAACCCCGATACTCTAATTGCTTGCAACTCCTTCTTTTGCCTAGTGGTAAGGTTCTCGTGTCTCATATTGCCTAATGGTATCCATCGCGCGTAGTCGAACAGAGTACGGTCAAATCCCGCCCAATCTATGGTTGTCCCAGCCAACAATTTCTTGTGATTTACTAAAGCGGGCAATGTGCTGGCTTTGATTCTTTTAAATTTCTCTATTTTGTTTGTAAACACCTCTGTATTAGAAAAATGTACATCTCCCCCCACATGCTTAGGGATCCAGGTGTAATCGTATAAATCTTGGTTGTCGTGGCATTCAAAAGAATCCTCTACCCACTCAGGGGCGCCGTGTAAATCTTTTAAATTATTATTATCGCAGTAGTAACCGCCGTGTACTTTTTTAGGACCTCCGACTAAGCTTTCTAACAAATTATCGGAACAGTTAAAATGACCATATATTTCTTCTTGTACACCGGCAAGAGTCTGTAATTTATTGCTTTGACAATAAAAGCTTTCAATCACATAAGGCGCTCCACGTAGAGATTGTAATTGTGTATGGAGACAGCTGAAATTCTTTACTTTCTCTGGGCCACCGATTAGTGTTTTAAGAGGATTATCATCACATATAAACCAGCCATAAATACTTCTTGGACTGCCTTTTAAATCCTTTAATCTATTCTTTCTAATGGAAAAATTACCGCCGATATACTCTGGGCACTCCGCTAGGGTTTCTAACTTATTTAATGCACACGAAAAATTGCCACTTACAAATTTTGGTGCACCATGTAAACTATATAATACATTGCCTTCGCAGTTAAAATCTCCACCGACTTCTTGTGGGCACCCCTCCAATGTATCTAGGTTTAAATATTTGCAGTCGAAGTCTCCAGTAACCTTGTGAAATCTGACACGCAGTCGCCCATCGGATATATAATCCTCAGTTATTGCTACACTGCCATCTACAGCATAACTGCCATCATACATCTTCTTCCAATTATTGGGTATATACATGTCGCTTATTTTCTGTAATTTACTCTATTTCAACTGCATTTCAGTAAAATCCACATGAAAAGCGTCAACTCTACCATTTTTATTGTTGCGGTGTAAGTATACTCTGTATACTGCACCTACCACGTTTATGTCCAGAATTGCCAGGTAATGTATCTATTGTTTCTTTAAGATACTCTGTGACATTCGCAATGGGAGCCGTAATTGTGTTTTCTCCCCCAAGATGATAATATCATGCTATATATGCTTCATAAGGAATTTTGTTTTTTAAGCTTAATGCGCGTAGCGCTATCCAACCACTCTAAACTTGCAAAATTGATAGCATCTGTAACTCCTTATGTTGTTGGGGCGTCAAGTTGATATGCCGTATCCTGGAATCTAATGGAATCCAACGTCTAAAATCAAGTATGCTACGGTGGAAATCTTTCCAGTCTATATAACGCACTTTTTGGTCATATCTGTTTAACGCAGGTAAACTTTTAGCCGGAATTATTGTCTTGGACGTGATATAATTACAATGTAGTTCGCCGCCAAGTTTAGCTGGAAGCCAAGTAAAGTCCCTTAGTTTGCCCGTTTTTTGTTCATCACAGTGATAATTCCCCCCAACTTCCTGTGGGCCGCCATATAGTCCATGAAGTTTGTTTTTCTCTACGATAAAATTGCGCCCGACCTTCTGTGGTCCATCTATTAGACTCTTCAAGTTTGCATTTTCACAGGAAAATGTACCCGATATTACCTGCGGAGCCCCTTTTAAAGTGGTAAGTGGATTCTCGTCGCAATAATAGTCCCTTTCAACAGTTAACGGACCTCCTATAAGGGAGTGCAGCCTATTTCTCCTACAATCAAAACTTCCAACTTTTTTTGCACATCCTTTTAAACTTCTTAAGCAATTATAAGTACATTTGAATATACCTTTTATTTCTATAGGGCATCCGTTCAATGTGCTAAGTTCGTTACATGCGCAATTGAAAGTATTTAATTCTACAGGGCATCCGATCAATGTTTTTAAGTTATTGGAGGTTATGTTAAACACACCTTTTACGCTTTTTGGCGCGCCGATCAATGAAGATATATAATTTCCAGAACAATTTAAATCTCCGAGTATGCTTTCAGGACAACCCATTAGGTTATTTAGCTGATTATAAGAGCAGTCGTAAGTACTCCCAACCTCTCGAGGCCCGTGTTTTAAGTCTGTTAACATATTGTGGCTACAGTAAAAACCCCCGCCTATTTTAGCAGGACATCCTGCTAAGGATTTTAATATGTTATACTGACATTGAAAAGATGCGCCTACATATTTAGGTGCTCCATTTAGGGTTTTAAGTTCATTTTTTCGTACGATAAAATGTCCCCCTACATACTGAGGGGCACCCGCTAAGGTTGCTAATTCCAGATCTTCTAGTTTGAAGCTACCCTCAACCCGCCTAAAAGTTACTGCTAATTTTTGCTTTACGATTAAAAAATCCGGAATTTCTATATCCCCCGGCACATCATAACTACCATCAGAATTCTTTATACAATTCTGTGATTTAAGAAAGTTCTCTATGCGTTTATACATTGCACCTACATCGGATAAAGTACTCGCCGAAGCGTAGCCATAACATGTGGATTTGGCGAAGGAGCCCGCGCCCGCAAGTTCTGAAGACTAATTCGATAGTCGCTAGTACTCATCAGATTGTTTGCAAACAGATAGTCCGCAATACATATAGCTATTGCCGGCGAACGAGATAACCCTGCATGACAATGTACTAGTATTTTCTCCGCACCTTCCGCATATATGGTGTCTACAAAGTTCTTTATCTCAGTTGCCATTTTACTATCAAATGCCTTAAATCCAACAATATCTTCTTCTGCTGAAATATCGTCAAAATTCAAGTTTATGCGCCACCCAGTCGGTATTTCAGCCACGTCAAAAGGCGACTTCTCACTACCGTCAACATTTGCGTCTGTAAATGCCCCAGCATAAGCATTAACGCTTATAACCGCCCAAGTTGAGAAAACGTGTTTATTTCTTTGTGCTTCTCTAAGTACGTCCCTACGGCTTATCACTTTTATTACTTTTATGCTCATATGTTGTTCTTCAAAGTATTAGTATGTTCAGAATACTTATGCGAAATAATTTTAAGGATGTATTAAAGTTTAACGCGGATTCCGCGTTAAACTCGTGTTACTAATGAAGTGGAACGCACATTACTCTAATTATTCTTCTTCGTCATAATCATCATACTCTTCGTCTTCATCATAGTCATCCATTGAAAAATCTAGGTATATTGCATCAACCTGCCCATCCCTGTTTCTATGTAGATAGGCTTTGTATGATCCGTCTCCGCCAAAATTTCCGGCTGTTACTCCCCAATCGCCATCAGGTGTGCGATATACAACTCTATCCTCTTCAAATTTTGAATCATCGCAATCTATCCCATTTACAGGATATTTTTCTGAATCGTAGATGCCGCACTCTCCGCTATCAACCCCTACATCGATTCCGCTGTCTTCGTAACAATCGTCAAAATCCAATTTGCCGTACTGAGAGTAGTGGACAACAAACACTCCCTTGAGTATTGGATACTTACCCTTCTCGGCAATCTCTTGTACGATATAATCGCCTGGCAATGTGTTAACCTCTCCTGCGCACCAAGTATCCTTATCATAGCAAGGATCACTGATAAGTGTTTTATTCCCAAGTTTAATTTTGTCTGCTGATGTATTTTTCATGTTATCTCCTTTTTGTTAAATCTATTTTTTCCTGTTTTAAACGCGTAGCGCTTTTTTTCACCCGTTAATTTCTAATACAGATTGGAATGGTTAGTGCTTAATCATCTCTATAGCCATGACATCTTTAAAACTTTTAACTCACGCTCCTGCTTTGGTGTCATATTTATGTGCTCAATGCGGGAGTCTTTTGGCATCCACTGCGCATACTCATAAACAGGAGTAGTGACCTCCGCCCAGTCAACGTAGCGAGAGCGCGCATGCTTATTGGAAATCCAACTATGTTCTATCAAGGGCAACAGCGTAGCGGAAATTGTCCGTAGCGTCAGTGGATAGTATATCCGCTTCACACCTTTGGGAACTTCATATAGCGCAGTAATGTTATTGTCGTAGCAGATGAACCTACCACCAACATACTTCGGAGCTCCTTTAAGTGATGTTAGCTGATTATTAGAGCATTCAAACTTACCACCAACACGCTTTGGAGCCCCTTCTAAGGATATAAGCTCATTATCAGAGCAATCAAACGTGCCACCAACACGCTTCGGAGCCCCTTTGAGAACTGTTAGCTCATTATTAGAACAGTCAAACGTTTCACCTACTATTTCAGGGGACCCTTCTAGAGATGTAAGGTAAGTATAAGAACAGACGAAACTGCCACCTATCGTTTCAGATGCCCCCTTAAGAGATGTAAGCGGATTGTATGAACAATTGAAGTTGCCGATAATCTGTTTAGGAGAACCTTTAAGAGACGTAAGTTGATTATAATAACAGGTGAAATCGCTGCCTACCTTTTTAGGCGCCCCTTCCAGAGAAGTTAGCTGATTATTAGAGCAGTTAAACTTCTTGCCTACCTCTTGCGGGCCACCTTCAAGAGAAGTAAGCAGATTATTAAAGCAGTCGAAATCACCCCCAACCTCCTGCGGACAACCCTCCAAAGTGGTAAGACCTATACCCCTTGCGTTGAATGTCCCAGTCACCTTACCAAATTTGACAGCGAGCTTCCCATCACTGACATACTCCGCAGTTAAGTTCACGTCACCCTCTACATCGTAACTGCCATCCGAGTTTAAATGCCAATTATGCGGAATTTGCATGTTTTTCCCTTCCAATAGGATTAGATTATAACCGCGTAGCGGATTCCCCCTATTCATTACTATACCCACGACATTTGGAGGACTCTCAGTTCACGCCCCTGCTGCGGTGTCATATTTATGTGCTTTATATGCGTATCTTTTGGTATCCACTGCTCATATTCATATAGAGAGTCTGTTAGCCCCTCCCAATCTATTGTACTAAGGCGCTTTAAAGCGCCGGGCTTAAAGTTGTCGGGCATCAATATAGGCAAGTACCTCGCATGTATAACTTCGATAGGATTCTGTCCGCAATCTACTGCCCCTACCACTTGGGGCAATCCATCTAAGTTTTGTAGATGATTGTGTCTTGCATAAAAATCCCCTGTCGCTTCAGGAGCCCCCTCAAGTGTAGTTAAGTTGTTGTTTTCGCAATGAAATTTGCCTTTTACTATTCTAGGTCCCTCCTTTAATGTGGTAAGTCTGTTTCTCTCGCAATCAAAGTTACCTTTAACTATCTGGGGAGCACCTTCAAGGTTAGTTAGTTTATTTTCCCAGCAAGAAAACCCGCTTCCTAATTTATCTGGAGCACCGTTTAACGTTCTAAGGCTGTTACCTCCACAATGATATTCCCCGCCCACTTCTTTGGGACCACCCTCCAAAGAAGTAAGTTTGTTAGAGATACAAAAGAAATTACCAGGAACAACCTTCGGAGCACCTTTTAGTGAAATAAGCCCATTTCTATTACAGTTGTAATTATTACCTATTACGGTTGGTGAGTAACTAAGATTACTAAGCTTGTTGTTATCACAATTAAATGTACCTCCTACTACATTTGGTGCTCCTTCAAGTATGTTAAGTAGATTGTTATTGCAGTGAAAATCACCGCCAACAGACTCAGGACACCCCTTTAAAGATATAAGGTAATTGTCACAGCAATAAAAGTCGCCACCAACTTCTTTTGGCGCCCATTTCATGTAATTGAGCCGATTTTTTTCACAGTGGAAATCACCCTTAACTTTCTGAGGCGCACCTTTCAAGGTATATAGCTGATTATACCCGCATATAAAATCACCCATTACTACTTTTGGCGCGCCTATAAGATTATGTAGTTTGTTGTAACTACAATCAAACTGATCTCCAACCTCTTCTGGGCAACCTTCTAATGTGGTAAGTCCTAAATTAGCACAGCTAAAGTCACCCCGTACCTTTCCAAACTTTACGACCAACCGCCCATCACAAGCATATGGTGAAAGCAAACTTACACTACCATCCACATCGTATGTGCCATCCGCATTCAAATGCCAGTTGCTTGGAATCTCATACTTAGATGCTACCTTACTCATATTGGATGTTTTCCTTTTTCGGTCTTGATGTATTAACTGCGTAGCAGTGTTCTTTTTTTTTCGCGAATTGTTAAAAAAGTCCTATACTTTTGTTATGAGAAAAATAAAATTATTTAAAAACTATAATTTTTATTTTATGCGCTTTACCCGCAGGTTTAGCTGTAGCAGATGTATCTTCGGATAGGATAGATACTTATAAATCTAATAAATTATTACCTAGCGAAGTGCAAATTGCTACTGTTAACTCTGTCGCCTCAAACACAGCTGGTGTAGCTGTGTTTTCTCCTAACCTCCTATCCTGGAATTCGTATAGTAATACTATGAGTGCTGCTATGGGTAAATTTATGGACTGGACAAGAGCTGATTTTGAGGCATTTTTTTGCCGAATCCGCTAATGCACCAGATTTTGAGGAAGCATGGAATGCCTTATCCCAATTTGGTAATGACCATGTTCAAGGGGCTGTAATCTCAGATGAAGATGCTTTAGCTTTATTACAGAATCAGTTTAATACCCTATTAAACCAATATAGATACGCTTTATTTCCTGTATTTCCGTGTGAAGGGTTAGATTTCACGGGATTGAATCTTTCTTATATAGATTTTAGTTATTGTAGTGGTATTACAGGTAACCAATTAGTTACCTCATATTTTTGGGGGGCTAAACTCCCAGCAGTTGATTTTACTGGTATAGATTTATCAGGTTGCGACGTATCTTCCGTCAATTTTTCAAATTGTACTGGATTAACAGGAGAACAACTGGCATCCGCCTCACGTTTTGACGGAGCAGAATTACCTGCTGTGGACTTTACTGGTGTAGATCTTACTGGTAAGGATTTATTTGCTGTTGACTTTTCGCAATGTACGGGATTAACAGGAGAACAACTAGCGAAAGCATCGAATATAATTTTTATATCTCGTACATCTACACAATATGAAGCTATGAAAACAAGTCTACCAAGTGGTAAATATATTTATGTAGACAATATACGTACAGAAATCCCCTAATTGACGATGTTCCAACTAAAAACCTACCCTAAGGTAGGTTTTTAATACAATCTAATTAAGAAGCAGTAATAATAGCTTATTCTTTGCTATATTTCAGCAACACATATAAAAATCGCGATATCCATGTCTGTACTTGGTATAGATTGGAAGCTATCATATGGATTTCAGTCTTTATTGGAGTTTTATCTACCCAAAAGGGGGCATCTACTGGCTGAGAATTTATCATATACCTTATATGTAAATATTGCGATCGCATTTCTAGTTGCGTCAATAGTTTATCGTAGTCTCCATAGTCTGTGTTCTTTTCTTTTAAAATCTCATGAATACGCTCACTAATAGCTTTTTGTATCTTATATTGCTCTATTCTTAGAGCTGTTAATTTCTCTAATTGTTTGCCTGTATTTCTGAATATTAAGCCACCCGGTTCATCTTTTATTACCTGATATTGCTTCCCTTTTTCAAACAGCTGCCCTTCTAAGTATGATAATTTGGAATCGCATAACCAGAGATGCTCTTTTTCAACGTTCTCCTGAGCCTGTGCAAAACTACTTATAATTATCATTGCCAATATGTATATGTATATGTATTTCATCTACTACCTTCTCACTAAATTTAATTAGTGCTAACTTTTATATTAGCCCTATTAATCCCTGAATTAACAAAGTTTATAATTGTAAAATCTGCATTTCTAAAAGTGCTTTTTTTTGTTCCGGCGTCAAGTTTATATGGGTAATATTTGGGTTTCGCGGAATCCAACTAAAATACTCACGAATAGAGCGTCTGAAGCCCGTCCAATCTATACAATGTACTTCCCTACGAGGATTATTTGTATATAGTGGCAACACCTTTGCTGATATTATTTTGGTCGATTTCGTTATGTGATACCTTGTATTTGCAATTAGATCTTTACCTATAAAATTACCAGAGACTTTTCTTATGCGTACAAGCAGGCGCCCATTCTGAACATACTCTTTAGTTATGCATGCATTTCCCATTATATCATAGCTTCCGTCAAGATTTCGATGCCAATGCTCAGGTATGTTTAATTTGTTGCATTCCATATAACCGCTAGCAGATTTTATTCTCGGTTTTCTACCAACTTTTTATGTAAACTACTATACATCAGTATTAAACACGGGATATCATTATCGCGTACAGCTCTTTCTGCTGCTTAAAATTAAGATTCAGATGTTCAATATAAAGATCTCTGGGTATCCATCTAGCATATTTGTATAGAGAACGTGTAAAACCTGACCAATCTATACGCTGTATTTTTATATCTTGATCAATGTGTCTCTGGTATAGCGACGGTAATTCTTGTGCCTTGATAGTAAGTCCTTCTTGTAGTTTATAGTAATCTGTGTTCTTTATAGACAATTTACCGCCAACTTCAGGGCTCCCATTTAAGTCTCTTAAAGGATTAGAATCTACAATAAAACTACCCTTAACAGACTTAGGTGCACCGGTTAAAGTAACTAATTTATTATTCGTACAAAAAAAATTACGACCTATGTCAAGGGGACTACCTTCTAGACTGGAAAGCAAGTTGTACTTGCAGCTAAAATCACCAAAAACGTATTTTGGCGCCCCACGTAATGTTGTAAGCAGGTTGTGGCTGCAGTCAAATGAACCTTTAATTATATCAGGTGCACCCGCCAATGATGTAAGTTGGTTGTACGAACAATAAAAACTCTTCCCAACTTCCTTAGGGGCACCTTCAAGTGTTTTAAGTTTATTCCCTTCACAGTCAAAACTTCCTCCGACCTCCTTAGGGCAACCTTCTAATGACGTTAGTCCAACACTATTACAATAAAATTTGTCGGATACTTTGCCAAATTTTATACGCAACTTTCCGTTGGATACATACTTCCTGCTGATATAGACCATACCTGCTACATCGTAACTCCCATCAAGGTTCTGATGCCAATTTTCAGGTATGTTTATCCCTTTTTGTGCCATAATTCTACGCCCTTTTTCTTTCTTTGTTTTTCCTCGTTTTTCGATGTTATGGCCGCGTAGCGGAGTTCCCATCGGCTTTCTACCAACTTTTTGTATAACTTACTGTACGCCAACATTAAATCCGCGAAATCTGTATTGCGTGTAATTCTTTTTGTTGTTTGGAATTTAGGTTTATATGCTCTATATGAATATTTTCCGGTAACCAATTTATGTATTTCTGTATTGATCCCCGAAAGTCTTTCCAGTTAATTTTCTGTATACCCGTAAACAGCCGTTTTATCTCTTCTGGGGAGTCGTCATTGTCATCGCACATTTCCTCATAACCAATTAGCAACGGGAAATATTTTGCGTTAAATTCTTTCATAGGGTTGTAGGATATTTGGAGTTTTTTTATCCCTGTAATTCCAGCAAAGTACCTGAGCCTATTATGGCTGCAATTAAACTCCCCATATACTTTTGTAGGACTTCCCGTCAGTGAGCTTAGCTTGTTCCAATTACAATTAAAATCGCCATATACTGTTTTAGGAGCACCGCATAAATCCCGTAGGTTATTATTACTACATATATAATGTTTCCCTACTGTTGTCGGGCCACCTTCTAATGAAAATAGGTCATTACAGAAGCAATTAAAAGTCCCAGTTATTCGCGTTGGAGCCCCCGTAAGAAGTCTTAAAAAATTGTATTTGCAAATAAAATCCCCGTGTATCACTTTTGGCGCGCCAGCTAGGCTTCCTAGTTGACTTTCACTACATATGTAATCTTTTCCAACCGTTGTCGGACCACCATCTAGAGTTGCGAGCTTATTTTCACAACAGCTAAATGTCCCGCCAACTTCTTTCGGGCATCCTAATAATACGCGTAAGTTCAACTTATCACAGCTAAAATCACCCGTAACTTTGCGAAATTTGATACATAACTTCCCACCAGATACATAGCACTTGCTTAGCGTTATATTCCCATGTACATCATAACTTCCGTCAGGATTCTGATACCAATTATTTGGGATAAACATAATTAGAAAATATGTATCATTCGTTTGACAACTAAATTGGTGCTCGGGACGGGACTCGAACCCGTATGGAATTCTCCGGCGGATTTTAAGTCCGCTGCGTCTACCTTTTCCGCCACCCGAGCCTTTATGACTTATTGATTAATAAGTATGTATAGTGCGCAGCACTATTTGTAAAACTTTAATGTTCAGAACGTGAGTCTGACCCGTATGGATTTTTTGGTTCAAATTTTAAATAATTGCGCTTATTTGATTTACTCTATGTTCTAGGACATTTGTGATGTGGGAGTTCGCATAACAGGATCTGACCCTGGCTTATATTCCTCTACGCCACCCAACATTTCTGCTAAAAGATGTCTGTGACAAAAGTCTTCTGGCTTTTCATAACATAGTAAAAAAATTATGTCACAATTGCGCGATTTAGCTAGCCTGTGTAGACGTACCATTACTTGCTGAAATACTGGCTTTATTTCCTCTATGTATTTGAGGCGGTATAGTGCCTGCCCCACTCTATCGCATTTCCAAGCCCAAAGTAAATCTTTTGAGGGAGATAGCTCTTCGCAAGGAATATAGTCTTTCCAAGGAGTCAACCAACGTGGCGAATGCCGACTTATGGATACAATTAGTGCATGTGGATATTCTGAGCGTATTTTACTAAGCCTGGCAAAGTAACTCGTATATATCTTGCATTCCATCGTATATTTCAGATACTAAGTATAATTTCACAGTTGAAGCTACCAAATACGTTACGGAATCTTACCGTAAAACGTCCATTGCGTATCACCCAGTCTAAATTGTGTAGCTCCCCATAGGATAAATGCCCATGGATATCATAGCTTCCATCAGAATTTCTCACCCAATTATTTGGAATCTTTTTTTGGCATCTTTTTGTTTAGCCTGCTATAGACTTTGTAGCGCAATACGCCGAAATACATTTATATCTTGGCTCAATACTATATTTGTTAATTTGAGTATAAAGCCCCTTATTCCCTTATCTTGCAATTCATGGAAATTTTCTATACATTTCCCTAGTGATGAAAAGTTTTCGTTAAGAAAATACAATTTACAGGCGCAAGCTATAACTTCTGGATATACTTTGGATAAGCTCTTGAGTATTTTGTTACAGTTATAGGACTCAATAAATCCATAGTGATGCTTGTATATTTCGCATAAAAAGCCAAGTGTTCCGAAATCTTCAAAAAGTTTAGTTAGAATGTTATAATCTTCTCTAATGATTGTGTATTGTTTGGCATCTACTTTGAGCATGAGCTCATTGTACTTTCTTAACTCATCATCTCTATACTGCCCCCAATTCTCAGGAAAGTATTTTAAATCTAAGCGCGTTCTTCTATTATTCGGAACTTCTCTTGACTTTAGCTCTTCCAGTGAATCGTAAACTTTGTTGATTTTACCATTTTTAAAAAGTGAGTAGATTGTTGGCTTAAGATAGCGCCTAAGCTTACAGGCATCATATGGTATCCATCTTTCACCATTATCTGCTTTACCTAACAATATCATTTGCGGCGAAGTGTCTTGCAATATTACGGTATTGTCTACTACGAGATTTTCATCTACGTGAATAAAGTAATTCCCCGTATTATCAATTACATAGCTATTTAATAGTTTAGGAGGTTCTCCATTATCAAATGCCTCTTTTGGTACAAGAGCATCATATAGTACATAGCTACTGTGCTTAAATTTTTTCCCGGTAGGGAGACATCCCTCAGTTATATTGTAACGATCCAAGGAGGTTACGTATTCTATACGTACGAACTGTGTGACTTTGAGCATATCCTGTATAATTGTGGACATGTCTGATTCTGTTAGATTCGTATACATAGAAAATGGAGTCCCTGTCCAGTCTATACAACTGTATATATTAATATCACACCTGACTTTTCTATTGTTTATATAAATGAACCCCAGATCGCGCAATATATTGTTTGGTGGAGTTTTATCTCCATAACGTACTTTTATTTGGGTGTGCGGGTATGCCCCAACTTTAACAACCATGCCCGAATTGTATGCCCAGTTAAGGAAACTCGTATGGTCCGCTACACACGATGTACTTTCCATTTGTTCCTCACTAGTTGCGCGCTCTAGCATAACAGGATGGATATCATCTTTATGAAATGCTATGCGGAATGAAGGTGTCACCCAGTATCCGTCCCGCTTTATCAGGTTTTCAAGAATGTAAGGTTCCTTCTCCCCGACTGTACAGATGCGAACTATATCCTTTGTCGTATAAGCTATATCGCGTATTTCATATTCTGGTGGCAATTCCGCCTCTGTATAGTGCCCCTCGTATTTAGTATCATTCCAGCACCTACCAGTTTCACGTAATTTTGCTATGCCTTTTTCGCTTATATATATTTCAGTATGAAATGGATGATACGTCTCTTTTGAGAATTCAATAGGCTTTACAGGTATACATATAGTTGTTCGCGGTGCCTTAAAATTGAAGGTAGTACAATGTACTTCAGTGGTGTCTAAAAAATTATTTTTCACAGGTTAAGTAGTACTACTTCTTTTTCAGGTTCGTCTTCATATATTGCCGTATGCATAATTCGCACAGCGTCACCGAAATCTCTTTGATTTTCCTCATTACTGGGACAGGTGCACTCCAAGGGCTCAAAAACTCTAAATATACTATTAGTCGAGCCTTGTCATAGGATACTATAGAATCTACCGCATTCCATTTTACACCCCAATTAGCAATATTCCATGTATACCAATCCGGATAACCAGTCTCGTTTTGCAACATGTCGCTATATCGGCAAATTTCTCGCACCGTGCTTTGTTCGTCTTCCTGGCCGTATGGTTTATATATCTCATCTAGGCATTCTTTATCTTCATCCGTCGCAAAGCCGGCTTTTTCGCGCAAATAAGCTGACATTGTGTCGGTATTTACCGGCGATACAGTTTTGTCCTTGTAGTTGGGCGATGGTATTATCAGTGAATAATCTACGACATATTTCTCACCTTCTCGGCGCAAATATTTATCAAAAAACTTATTAAATTGCGATTCATCGCTAAATTCTATCTCTACCGTATTTTCTGTCCAATTTGGCATATTTTATCTCCTTTTTTTGTAATCCAGGACTAAGGCGAGTATGGCAGTAAGATCCATTTCAGGGAAAATGTTTTGTATCATCTCGTCGCGCCACCTTCGCGCCAACCTTTTAGCGTCGTCCATACCGCAATCGGACCTGATTTGTTCTATGGCGTACCCCTTGTAACTGACGTATAGCCTAGAGTCGCGATAGGTGAAACGTAGCGCACCGCATTTGCATTCCGCATTATTACGTCCAATCTCACGCCAAACCATGGGAGCTGGTAGCATTTGGCGTAACAGCTCCTTGAAGGAGGTATGTACACGTTTCGATAGTTCGCAATTTTCCTCCACAAGAGTCTGTACGCTTTTTAGTTTCTCAATCAAATCAGTACGCTCTTTGGAAAGCGCGGCATCTGTTGGTATAGAATCAGACATATTTCACCTCATTGTTTAATTTTTTTTTGTTTTCCACGCGTAGCGTGTGGCCAGTGTGAACGTCTCCTTGGATTTATCCAAGAAATTCTGCGATACTACCTTCGCACATTTGTCTGAAAGGTTTATTTCCTGTTGAGTAAAAAAGCACCCCCACCAATTGACAACGACTCTCCTTTCAATAGAACAGATTTGTCCGTCATCGCAGTCAGATGTTCTAAGTTCGTAGGCATGCCACCCCGCAGGGCAATTACTGTAACTATCTCTATCCTGTACACTCATGCCGGACACGATTTTACCGTTTCCAGCGTGAGTTCTAGCCTATCTATATCGTAGCGTTTTCGGAATGTTCTATGTTCATAGTTGTATTTTAGTGTTCTTTCGGCGTTCCAACCCACTCGCTGATACCGCCCAAATGCTCCGCTAATAGGTGTCTATGGCAAAAAATTTTGGGAGATTCGTAACACAGCAATACCATTGCGTCATGCCCGCGGTTTTGAGCCATAGTACACAGAGTGGCAATGTATTTCGCGGCAGTGTTTCTCACTTCCGCTAGGTACCTTGCCTTATATTCGCTTTCGTCTATTGCGCGCTGTTTCCAGTCCCGCAATAAGGTAAAAGATGGCGCCAATCCCTCGCACCTTACATCTCCTATATTGCCCAACCACTGCGGCCGGTAGCGGCTAATTGTGACAAACATGGCGTTCGGCAATGCAATCCTCAGCTCGCGCAGCTTCGCAAAATAGCTAGTATATATCGGTATTGGATATCGGTTCATCTGTCCGAATGTATGCGTCGAATAGTTACCCCTTCGATGTGAAGGTTGGTGCGCAACCTCTGGAGACCCCTGTGCAATACTTGGTGCGCTCGCGACCCTGTAATGCCGTATTTCTGACCTATCTCGGACAGTGTGCGCCGCCCAAAATAATAGGAATTTATCACATTTTTCTCCTGTAATGGCAGCGCGTCTAATTGCCGTTTTAATTCGGCATAAAAATCGTTATACTCGCACTGTAGGTCTGGCGTGGCAATGGATTTGTCTACAGGTTCGAAATAGTCCCCCGCACCACCTCCCTGCTCATGCATGGAATATAACCCCCGAAATGACAGCAAGTTTTTTAAATTTTGCCACTGAAGCTTGGTGAGGTGGAAGTGCTTTTTGATTGTTTTTTCGTCGGGTTGACACCCGTGTTTGTCTACATAAACATCGCAAAATGCCTGTACACGCTTGCAAGAAGTGCGTGCGCTGTGCGGAAGGATATCCAAGGAGCGCAACTCGTCTAATACGGCACCGCGGACACGAAGGTAAATATACCGACGGATGCATCTTTCATCTACGTCCTTAACCCGCTTTACGGCAAGCAATAGTCCCCATATGCCCGCCGAATACAGGTCATCCGGCGGTATGTGGTTGGGAATTTCATGCCGCCTACGCACGATATTGACATATTTTTGAACATCGGGGAGGTATTTCTTTACCAGATGCGCCTCCTTTTTGGTTATCGGTCTGAGATTTGTTCCTTTCATTCCATTCTTGTATAGGAATTCATGCTAAGTCTCGCAAAATAGGCGTGAATGTCGCTGTCTCCTATGGCTGCTCCAAAAGATTTACGCTGGCGCGTGGTGTCCCATGGGCTGCCGGCGATAGTTGTCCACTCTACCAATCGTTTTACCAGAAACTTGCGACCAAATATGCGCCGAAATAGCCGCTCCCCCTCGTAGAGTATCTCTGGATGGCAAAGCATTAAGCGCTCATAGGCGTTCCGGTCGCCTACGGGGTTCAAGGAAGCCAATCGCGCCCGTGGAAACACGGGGCCGAAAGACCATGCGCGTGGTCGTTCACATATCCTCATCCCATGGGTTGCCAATATGATCCCGTAAAAGGTATACAATGTACGGCCGGCTTCCGTGCAATTAGGGGTATAACCGTATTTCAATTGTATTATGTATATTAATGCCTTAACCCACTCGTCGGAACGCACACTTAACCTTGGATATCTTGCAAATAGATTGGTTAAGCCTATGTACCATTTAAATAGAGTTCTCATGCGCATTTCCTATTTCTTATTGTAGTTATGCGCGTAGCGCATCCCAACGGGAAATACTAAAGGCATTGCATAAGTAACTTCTTACAAGCTGTTTGGTCTACGGAGAGCGTAAAGCTGGATATCTCTATAAGGAATTTTTGTAGGTTCTTGTTTTTTATCTTGTTGAAATTCTCCAAGCACTGTTTGAGTGTGGCAAGCTGCCTATTTAAAAAGTAGGTATTGCACTCGCATTGGATAATTTCAGGGAAAGCTATTGCCAGTCTTTTCAGTATTTTAGACTCTTGGTATAGTCCGCTATTACCATAGCATTTAAGTAACAAATAGTAGAGGAAACCGAGATTTCTAAACTCCGAAATATTGGCAATATTTACTATGCGCTCAGATTGCGCGGAGATGATTTCAAAGTTCCCCTTATCAACCTCTCCCATGTATTTGTTGTAGCTCGTTAGATCATCGTCGCCATACATTCCGGGATTCTTCGGCGTGTATTTCAGGTTTAGCCGCGTTCTCCGCTTGTTAGAGGTTTCTTTCTTTTCAAGCGGCACCTGTGAATCGTATACGATGTTTACCGGCTTCTTGTATCTATACAATTCATATGGGGTCGGCGCCTTATAACTTACAAGTTTTCGTCTATTGTAAGGTAGCCAGCGGGCTCCATCATCGTCGGAACCCAGCACTATTATGTTAGTTCCACCGTTCCTTCCTAAAAATGTTTTCCGCAATTTTATATCGGAGAGGTTGAATTTCGGTATCAGCACATCTCCGCTTGCAGTTAAGCGGTAAGTTTCTTTACTGTCATTTTTCTCATCAAACAGTGCCTGCGGAATACAGAGGTCGTAATACGATGCAATATCCGTATATCTAAAAAGTTTATTTACCGAAAGCGCCCCGTTTATGATTGAGTAGACACCCGGTTGAGATTCACATATGCATATATCATGTGTATACTGCGACATCTCCCGCACCACGCTCTCTAATTGCCCGTATGTCATATCACAGTACTTAGAAAATATCGTACCCTGCCAATTGAGTTTAATGTTTTTCCGGTAGTCGCACACAAGCCCCCCAACATAGAGCAGATTGTTGCCTTTTAGTAGGGAATTTGGCGGAACCTTCTTCCCATAAACAGGGCGTATAGTGGCATAGTTAGGATCCACCTCTAATGTAATATTGTTCTCATATGCCCAGTCTAAAAATGATGTAATGTCTGTGTTAGTATTCCAATATATTAGCCTCCCGTAAAGACGCATGCACTTTATCTTCACTGGATGTATGTCATCCCTATGAAACGCCACCTTATATTGCGGAGTACGCCATTCCTTATTATTATCATCCTTTTGTAGATTGGAAAATTCATAGGGTACCTGAGTTCCTACCGTGCATATCCTTGCCATGTTAGATTTGAGGAAGACCATTTCCCTGATAAGGTACTCTTTTGGTATGGTATCCTCCGTATAATGCCCCATATACCGACTTCGCTTATACGTTGGAGTCACTTTCCTACGCTGCACCTTGCCCGTCGGCGTAATCCTCATGTATATCTCTAAGGGATCGAAGGTGTTCTTGTTGAGCTGGGTATCTTCTTCAGCATCCCATAAATAATAGGGGAACTGCATCTGGGTTTTTGCAACTATGGTATTTATCATGTCTTATTTAATCTATGTTTCTAGATTTCTAGCAATACCAGCGTCATCGAGGACATTTATTAATTTGAGACGAAGGTCCTTTAGTTCTACGCTTTTGATGAGTGCGGGAAGCTCCCCAATTATCCGAGCTTCAATTTCGGATGTGATTTTCTTGATAGCCCTATGTGCGTCCCGCGCTTGTTTTCGTTCTGTGCGCAACACTATTTCTCCGCGCCAGTAGTAATTATCCCAGATATGCTTGAATGTATAGTGATACGGTATAAGCACTAGCATTTGGAGAGTCTTAAACAGGTTTTCAGCGTGCCGCTGTGCCATACACTTCGTTTCAAAGGTCTTCGTCACCCCAAACTTAGGGATATACAAATGGTACTTGTTGTCGTTATGTCTGTCGGAATAGTTTTGCATTGTGAACGAATCGTCCAGCTTGCGCCCATACCGTGTTGAAATTAAACACACGCCACAGTACCCGTTAAATGACGCCTCCCAAGTATGGTACTTTTTTTTACCCTCGGCATCGGTACGCCAGCCAATCGCACGCCACTTCAGAACACTTTTCATATCTCATTCATATCTCAACGCGCAGAACTCGTGACCAATACCGTTTATGTGCGTATTTTGGATAGCGCATGGCTTTAGGGCCGCCGTTCCACAAATATGCCAACTCCCTAAGCCCCGGAGCACGCCCTGTGCGTTTGGTATATACCTGCGAGTACATTTTCATGTACAACTTGCAAATTTGTATAGCCTTGCTTCGATTAAAGGCATCGTTATGGGTATAGCGCGTTCCAGCATAGCGGTTTACATCCCGGATAACGCCACGCTGTATTTGTAGACATCCCTTTGCGCGTCCCCTATCGCCAACCGCTCTATTATTGCCGTTGCTCTCCACTATAATTAGTTTTTCTATTAAGTCATCCACCTCGGGGTGAAGAGTCGCATGTGTGGACACACAAGTCACCAGCAGAAATATAAATCCTAGAATAAATGAGTGTTTCATATTTTTTTGTTTTTTTTATTGTGCGTAGCACAATAGCTTAGGAAATTTTTGGTTGTTTATATCAACATTAGTGATAGCGCCCTATACAGCTTTGGGTCTTTTGCCAACTCGCGGAGGAAGAAGAACAGTATTTTGTTATCTTTCACCACGCGGAAATCGTGCAATACGGCCATTGGTTCCCGTAGCCATTCTTTCGGAACTAAAGTTTGTCCAAAGCGTCTAGAGACCAAACCCCTTATATTTTTGTGAACATAACGTTCAACGACGGGATGTAAAAAATGCTGCGGCAGGGGCTCATGTCCCGGAAAACTCGTGCGCCATTTATTGTAACGTTCCCAGTAGGATTCCTTCCACAGCTGATCCACGCCTGCGGGAGGAATATGGGGATATTTTTTCTCTAGAGCTGTAATGTGTGCGGTCTTTTGTCGTTCTGCTTCCGCAAATCCCTCCCGTGAAAGATACAAATCTTGTGTGTTGCAACCTTTCTCCGTCCAAAGATGGTATTGCTTAATATGGAATATTGATGCATATTTCGGAGCTGGGACCCAATTGTCCGGGGTTCTAGTAATAACATAGTATTTATTGCGCAAATGAAATTGTATTTCTTTCAGTGGCAGTATACCCGGAAGGCGTGTGAATCGTAACATTCTGCCTATATCTACATACAAACCGCCGTCCTTGTCTTTAAATAATGGCAATGCTATAGATTGTAGTTTGGAACAGTCTATTCGGGAAATTGCTGAAAGCTTTATAAGTTGCGGACACGACGTCTTTTTCCCGTAGACCTCTATGCGGAAATTTGTGTAGTCTACGCTTACTTTTGTGTCACCTATCTGGAAAGTCCCGAGGTATTTGTAATACCCCGAATTGAATGTGCGCGATAATATGTCTGCTTCAGCTGGTAAACGTATACCGTCCACATCCTGTACTTCCGGCGTCTTGTGTTTGTAGTTGTAGTAGAAGTCGTCTAGATTATTGAATTGTAACCACGACATCTCTATATCTCCTTTTGCATATCTATTAAAACATATTCAATGCGTACCACTTTGTATGTGTCGGGTCTTATTTTTCCTTTTAATGCCGACTCCCCCGTGCTTTTTAGCCACAAACACGCGTCTTGCTTTGTCTCAAATAATAACCCATCCCGTACCGGTGTGAAAAACGATAACACCCCATCCTTGCGTACCGTCGCGTAGTCATAATGAAAGGTATGTTTGTGCTTTAGATGAAATACTATGGCATATTTAGGCGAACTCACTGTTATTTATCTATTGAAAATAAAGTAGCAAGTAGGCATCCAAGATGCCTACTGCCTACCTTCCTATAGTTTAGTCTTCCTTACCTGCACTTTTGATACTATTTCCCACAACCTTCCTGCCAAATAGCTTGCCAAGCGCCGCCAGCGTTTTAGCGGTGAATGCCTCACTATCTTGCCGCTCAGAGCTTACCTCTCCAATTTCCTGCATAATCTTTTCAATGTCTTCTATTATTGCATCATAAGAGGCGCGCAACGCTGTCCCAATAGGGTGAACTTGTCGGGCGTCGGAGAGGAATGCCAGCGTCTTTTCTAGGTCTTTGGCATGGTATTTTCGGATATATGGACGTACATCCGGCTTGTGTATCTCAAACACATCGTGATTCATATCTAACGGTGTCTTTCGTACGCCGTATGTAGCCAGAGACTTGGTCTGCATGGCGTTTACGCTGCCGTAGCTTAGATCTGGACGGTAGGCGAGCAACTTCTGTAGCTCCATAGCCAGTTGTAACTCGGACATCTCGCAGGTAATATAACTTTGCGACACTGTCAATAGGTATAGGTAGCTACAGCTCACTAGCAGCTGGAACAGCTCGGGATCTTTAATTGACATGAGCGTCTTTGCGGCATATCCCATGTACACATACCCTTTGGGGTCTATTACTTGCACTCCGTTATAGTACTTTTGCATGAACTCCTTATAGTTCAAGTTGCAATCGTTCGTATCTGATATCATCGCGGCTATAACCAACGGCGTGGGCATATATGCGTCATGCGCCCATTTTGTGAAGTCGCGCAATACCGCCCCCCTGTCGTATTTTTGCAAAAGAGATATGCATGCCGCATATATGGGATACGGAGGTTTGCTATGTGTGATTTTGTGTCTCTTATACTCAATCATGAGCTCTCTCACACGTTTGATTTCGTTGCGAGCTCCCTTCAGTTTCTCCCTGTCGCCCGGAAACGAGTGCGCTTGCAGTAATGCCATTTTAAACTTCTTATCCCAGCTTCTTAGAGACATATCGGAAACGGCGTATTTAGACATGTTGTACAGAGCTTTTACTGTCAATGCCATCCCCTTCTCTTTCCCAGTTATTTGGAGGAGCTTTTGAAGCTGCCCTGTTGTCAGCTGCCCAACGATAGGGTTATTCCCTGTCTCCCTGTTAAGTTTCTCCTTTAACAGAGCACAAGAACGCAAGATCTCCGTCGTGGCGTCGCGTTGCATACCTATACGCCTATATGCGTCTTTCATTGCCTTCGGCCGCGTTTTACCGGCGATAAAAAGCAGCGCACGCATACGTACAACGCTGCGGCTTGGCATATCCCTTGCCAGATGTTTGAGTGTGGCATCCAACCCATAGATTCCGTAGAATTCGCGAATTAGCGCGTCAAGCACGCGGAAATCGTATTTGTCCGCCTCCCACGCCCTAAAGAGATTTATATCGCTCTCAAGCGAGCGACTCAATGTTATATGCGCCGTAACGTCTTTCATATTTTGTTCCTGTTTTAATCTCGGAGAGCTATGATTTGTCGCATCTCCTATGTTGGGCATTTGAAGCGCGTAGCGCTTGAGGAACTCCGCGCGGAACAAAACAGGCACAAAAAAGGCGCCCACTAAGAGCGCCCCGTAAATTATCACATCATCGCTAGTTCACATATATCCGTATTCCGCAAGTTCCTTTTTGAACGCGCGTTTTTCGCTTGCGCGGCGTAAGCGGGAACTTCTGCGTGAATTTCCTCTGTTTCTCGGGCGGTATAATTCGCGCCAACCGTTTCTCGGATATTCTCCCGCGCCGTAATGCATACCCCATGCAAATCCGTCCGGAACTATGCGGGGCGTGATATATATGCTAACTTCGTATCTGCCCACATAGTGGTATATCGAATAGTCACCCACTGTATACTTTCTCCGTCCGTAGCCGCTAAAGAAGAAATGGTTTTTCCGCAGAGTCTTGCCCGTGCGCGTGTGCGAATAGTTCTGGAGCTTGTATATGTTATCGTTGTTATTCATATCGGGTATCGCTAGTATTCATATAGTTTCGGAATTTTTTATTACCCATGTCGTCAATACATAGCATACACCTAATAGGAAAAGCAGCGTAAATCCGAAAAAGCCTAATAACAGAGTCAGAACTAACACCGTTAGACAAAAAAGGCCGCGCACTGTATATTTAATTTTCTCCATAGGTTGATAGGTTGTTCATAGTGTAAGCATTAGTTCAGCCTTTATTTTCGTCATATTTGCTCCTATCGCCACCCGCGCTATTGCCCCCAGCAGACCGCGAGACTTGGGACCGAATTCGTGCAAGTGTTCAAGGCAGCCGCCCAGTGTCTCATAGCCCGATTTCACGAACAGCCGGTTGCATATTATTTGAAATGCCGTCTTCGGTAGTTCCTTTCCGATTAGATTTTGTATTGAACTGATTTGCGCCAGCTGGCGCGTCGTATAGCCGGGTAAAAGTACAAGCATCCAACCGAGATTTTCATATTGAGCCCACGTGTCGTCAAGGGATTTTATATGATACATTGACTTCTTGCCTTGCTCCACCTCCATCATGGCGCTATTGTATGCCGCCATTTCTCCGTCTGTGTAATTATGCCCAGCAGGACGGTACTTCAAAGACGAGGAGCGTACCGATTTTGCCTTTGCTATTAAAGGCGTGTTCAAGGAATATACTGCGTCTGCAGCATCTGTGCGCGAGCTATGCAACATGTACAACTTCGGTGTATAGTATTTTCGCGCCAAACGCGGCGTCCACTCTGCATATCCGTCCAGTTCCTCGCCGTCCACTTGGAAATAGTGCCCTTTTATTATGCATGAACGCTGCAGAATCTTAGGAGAGATACTGTTTAAACGGATATTTCCGCATGTATCTATCATGGCAGTTGTACTGTTTACAATTTGCGGTATGCACTCGGGTTTTATCTCCGTGTAATGTATGGAATAACCGTAATTACTGTATTTATAGCATATGCCATATTCCGAATACCCGGCCTTGTATCCCAACCCTATCAGACCTGTAGGGCTTTCATAAATTATGGGTATAGTCTCTAGCGGCCTCTGAGATAATCCATCCTCTAGACGGCTTTCCAATGATTCGTCTGGGGATACATAAAACTCTTCCGCACCCGGCACGGGTACTATCTTATCCACACGACGATACTGCGCCACTATATCGCCCACTACGCGAATTCCCAATTTTTTCTCTAAAAAGCTTGCCGAAAGCTGTGACAGTACGCTGGCGGGTACTCCCAAACGCTCAGGATACTCGTCTAGCTTAAAGATATACGGCGCGGAATCATTCTTAGTTCTCAAATTTAATATAGCCGTCAAGAGCTCCGAGTGTTCTTCCGATTTTACGGCATAGTAGCCGCTCCGCCTGCCTGTGGCCGGCAGGATAGGCAACATACTGTCTTTCTGGCGTACCGCCAGTACTCTACTTGGATATAATTCCCCTATTGTTGCGATTTCACAGTCTTTAAAATACGCCTCAACGGACATCCATCTTGGAATAGAGCAGAGTATCGGCAAGGTTATAAAGCCTTGCGGCAATGTATCATAATGTCCCACATACTTCATTGGAGATGGAGTCTCCTTTGCGTAATCATAGATTTCCGGGCGTACCTGCACTTTGCCGTTGCTCCGAAGCCATACCTCGCGCAAAAACGGCGAGTAATCCACGACAGGATAGGACTTCGGCGCAGCCTGGCTGTGTATATATTGCCGAAGCATATCATGCATCTTTGTCAAAGTTACGTACGTGTTCATTTCCCCTCCTTGTACTTCTCTTCTTTCGGTTTGGTTGTAGCATATGCCCCAGTGTCCAGATTGACTACTATTTCCTCAAACCCGTACCGTATGATAATTTTTTTCCCTTTGGGTATGTCCGAGCCAATCGGCAGTGTAATCTCAACCAGCCTACCGCCTATAACTAGGTTTATCACTTTCTCCATTGCAGGTCCCGCCGCGTACGTCGTCAGCGGCGATAGTGTCAGCAATGCGCCTGCCGCGGCGCTCAAAATACCACGAAATCTTACATAACTACGCTTCATATCTGTATCATCTCCAATGCGCATTTAGTCCTTTTGACTTTTCCCGCCTCTAAATCGCGCAACAAAATTTTCAAATCGGATTCCTCCAAACTATATACCCGTTTTCTTATGTACCGCTTCTCCTGCGGAAATCTTGTGGCGTTAAATGCACGGATAAACTTCCCGCATGCGGTAGCATATAGCTTCAATTCTTTCCACGATTCCCGCTCCACACAGGAAATTTCGTCTAAGGAAAAGGAAGAATTGTTAGATTCCGATATGAGCATGGCTTTCTCATACGGCAGTCCTACATAGCGCATACATATCTCGTCTAGATCCCCGTCGTTCAACACTTCTTGTTCTATTTCCATATCTTGGGGTATTTCGGGCAATTGGCTGCCCAATCTTTTTAAATCTTCCCCATACACAAATCCCTGGACAACATATTTGCCTCCGCATGTTTCACCCGATATGTCGTTCGTGACATAGTAGCCCATACCGGGCTCAAATGCCGTAAATTTTACGTCCAATGTGGGATGTTCCCATGCCAACATGAAAAATGGCCATGTAACTTCACTCCATTTACTCTCAACTGTAAGACGACATTCTCCCTCCCCTTCTTCCATATAGGTTATTTCGCACCCCTCCCCCTCGCCGTATGTAAACCGCGTGGGCAAATCTAAAAAGTCAACTACGTCCCAACCAACCTTCGACGCCGGCCAAAGCTCTTTACATAGCGCAGTTATCTCAGAATGCTCGCCCGTTATGTATATATCTGTGGAACAAATATTTGCCATTTTACATGATTTTAATGTTTACTACAATGTTATGCGTAAACTCTTCCCAAATGGGGCATCCTTCACTGTATGATTATCAAAACACCAAATAGTACGGAATGGTAAATCTCCATTCTTGTATTTAGGATATTCACATACGCCATCAGTAAAATATACGAATGTACTTAAATTTGGGTTTCTTTTGCGAATTTTTAGCGCCTCTATAAAAGGAGGTTCAAAGCTCGTTCCACCTCTGCCAGTAATTTCGACAGTTTTCGGTAATTTTTGGGTATACTTGCCAACTAAGTTTAAGTTTGTATCGCAAGTATAAAGGTACACTGTACAATTAGGCATACCTCGTAGACAGTTGTTTATCTCTCCCAAAAACACGGACAAGCTTTTGGAATCAACAGACCCGGAGGTATCAATGCAAATAAAGATGTCTCCCGGCCTATTTCCACGTAACCTTGGAAAATAGAATTTGGAAATACCAGTATATAGATTGACTAGTGTACGACGTGAAGGCCGAGAATAGTCTGGTTTCTCAAACCCCATCGTCCGAAGACTCCTATGGAGTAGCTTCCGCCAGTCAATCTGCTGCGAAAGCGAAGTCTCCACGGCCTCCATAAGACAGCCAGCATGTTTGCCATAGTCACGATTGCGCATATACTCGCGCGCCGTAATCAGCGCTTTTGAGAGTATTTCGCTGATTTTCTCCTCCAGCTGACTTGACCTCTCCTCCATCTCGGACCAATCTCCGCTTTCGCGTACCCCCTCGTTAGATATTCCCGTGCTTGGGTCAAAACTTTGATACCCGCCCGCAACGCCTTCCTCCTCAGCGGAATTCCCCCCTCCTTTTTGTGGCTTTTTCCCCTTGGGTTTAGTCCCCTTAGAGCCTCGCTTTCCGTAGCCGTCCCCACTTTTGGTAACGTCTTTCTCCGAAGGGAGCGAAGGAACCATGCTCGCCTTTTGCCTATCATACTCCTTGCGCAGGGCGTCATATACGGCTTCCGCCGTCATATTATCATATTTGTGGTCAAGGCAGATTTTTAACTGGTTGCCATTTATATCCGTATCGGGAAATTTGAAATAGTTTGTCCCGGAGGTTGCCGTATCCAGCATGTTATTTATGACAAAATCCGTGGCTATGTTCCATAGAATATGGTTCCGATTGCCCCTACGGGTCATACTTTTGAACACTATGTGGCCTATCTCGTGCGCGATTATCGCCACGAACTCCTCAAAACTCCGCTTTTGGAAATAGTCTTCGTTAAGCGTAATCTCCAACCCGTTTGTATACGCAATCTCTCCCCGCATATCAGAACTGCTCTTCGTTACTACGGGCACCTGGTATGATACCGCGCCTATAAACGGCAGCTTGCTCAACAGCACGTATTTTGCGCTTACAATCTTGTCTCTAACCGAATCTTGCGATGTGGTGATAGTTGCCATATTTCCTACATTGTTTGTCTTTTGTTTTTACCGCCGCGTAGCGCGGTTCTCATCCTCCGAATATAGGAAAAGCCTCCTTATCGGAGACTTAACCACCATGAATTTTTGCTGAAAATATTATTGTACATGCCATCATTTTGGCGCCTTGCGCAGGATGCCCAATAGGCGCTTTCTACGGCGCAATTTCCGCTCAAATATGTCAACCACCGCGTCTATGGCCTTGTACATGTCCGCTGCCTTTGCCTTCGCGTTGAATTCTGTAAATATTCTACCCTGTAGGCACAGGCGGGCGCGTACCTTCATGCGCTCCTCCGGACGATTCGTATCGCGGCAGGAAAAGGAAAATGTTACGGACTGTATCTTTTGGGAATGTTCGCAAAGCTTTAGCACGCGCTCCTTGGCGTAATCCTGCATCGCCCGTGTCAAGTCTAAACCATGCAGGCCCTGGTATATTATGGATAGCTCTCGTTTTTCGGAATCAGTCTTCATATACAGAGTTTAATCCTTGGATAAATTTATCAGCCTCTTCGCGCAGCTCTCCGGTCAATAGGTCGCCGCGCGCGGTTGTGGCAGCAAGAAACTCGGAATATGCCGAACCTATTTTGGCTTTTGCCACATTCGGTGCATATGCGACATATGCCTTGGAAAAGTCTTCAAACGTGTAACGAGCCGACTCTACCCGCTTCTTGGTTTTCAAATACAGGTCGCCCGCAAGCTTGGCCTCCACCGCCATAATTTCTCTTGGTAACCTGCGCGAAATCAATAATAAGGTATCGTGGATGTTTTCTACCGGTAACGGCGGCAAAAGCACTTCCTTGTCCTTGCTACGCCATTGAAAAAATTCGTTGTATAATGGGGATTGCCGCTCGCGCTTCTTGTGTTTGGCCTTTCCCGAAGTGACGGGGTAATTCAACACGTAGGAGAATTCCGCCCCGTCCAAATATGCGAATACCGCATTCCGCGTGCTAAACCCGCGTTTCCATGTGTCATAATCTACTCCAATGAGGTTGAGCGCCTTGCCCAAGTCCCGCGTAATTAGTGTGTCTTGGAATATACAGTCCCCGCGCACGTAAATCCCGTCCATGCCAAATTTAAGCCCGAGTCGTCGTGCCATCACCCCCAGTACCATGCCGACTATCCCGTATGACAAATAGTACTTTGTAAATTCCAAACAGTCGTCACGGCATATTATGAGGTCCACTTGGTGATTGCGCCACGCGCACGAATGCACATTGCCATTTGCCGAATACCCATCTTTCGATAGTTCTGATTTAAATTCTGCATAGCTTCGGGTGGTAGCCGCGCTTGCGGGTATAAGCAGGTCAATGTCCCCAAAGTCCGGCTTTTCGGGCATTTCTGGGGGTATATGTACGGGAACGCCGTAGGATGCGGCCAAGGAATCTAAGTCCGCTTTTAAAGTCGCGTACTCTTCCGCTGAAATACGTGTTACGCCAAAATTGACCAATGCCTTTCCGCCCATATCTTCTCCTATATTTTTGCGGGAAACATCCCGTTAAATGACTTAAACACAACCCTGTGTACCGGCAGGTATCCCAATGTGCGTATCTTGCCCAAATGCGATGCGGTGCCGTAGCCGCTATGCGCCAAAAAGTTGTATCTTGGATACAGCTTGTGCAATTCAGCCACTTCGTCGTCAAAAGCGGACTTAGCCAATAGGCTTGCCGCGGCTATGGACGCATGCAGCCGCTCCCCCTTAATGTACACATCCACGGGATTGCCGTTATACACGGGGCGTAATCTCGTAGAATCGCATACAACCAAAGTCGGAGCACACTTCCTACTGGGCATACCGGCAAGGGTACCGTCCAATGCGTCTTGCAATACTTTGCGATTTAAAAAATCTAAATTGTCTCCCGCGTTGATTTCATCAACTGTAATGCGTGAAACATGTATGGAAACGGAATTGGACTGTATTGTCTCAGCCATATGCTTCCGCAGAGTAGGTGTGCGAGTGAGTTTGCTATCGTATACAAACTCCCGTATGCGCTCAAATCCGTCTTTGTCCAGCGCGATCCCTGCTCCGTACATACTACCGGCAAGCGTACCTCGCGCAGCCTCGTCCAGCCCGATTACAATTCCATCCGGATGCGCGCTGAAAAACTTCGCCTCCGCCTCCCCAAAGTGTACACCGTGCGCATGGGAGGGTAATTTCATTTTATCTAAATCTTCCATCGTTTTACTCGCAGATACCAATTTCTAGTGTAGTAGCATCAAACTCTTTTTCGTATTCGCGCGAGCGTATGAATGTTGGATTGCCCCCGCCTTTTGCAGAAGATACAGCCAGTTCGCGAACTTCTACAACCTTTCCCACCATAGCTGACCAATTGCGTTCTGTTACGCCACCCCATATTTCAACATGATTCGTTGGTTCTTTAACGTCAACCCCCATCCAACCGGGTGCCCCTTTCTTGCTCCTAATGGCTCGGATAATGTATATATCTCGTTCCACGCTTGGCTTGAACTTATACGCATTGCCTCCGTGGCGTAACACTACACCTTCGCAAGGGATGCCCAACCACTTGGCTCGAACAGCTCCCCACTCGTCTTTATAAAAACTCTTATTTACAGCCGCTATCGCGCGACCAAATTCTTCTTCCTGAATTGGAGCTACGGAAAATCCACAGCCCACAAGGGAATTTTCTATGGATTTCAATACGGCGTACCTGTCCAAATAGGCGCTTTTGCGCAGGTAGTCTCCGGCAAAGAACCCGTCCGTTGGGCAAATATCAAATACTGTTGCCTTCCAGTTAACAGGCGTTCCCAATATGAGTTTTCCCGGAAGCGCCCACTTGCCTGCCTCCGACCACGGAAATGGTTCTACTTCGGCAAATACTGTGTATTCCCTCCCGAGACTTTTGCGGGTAAGCTCCATTAGCTCCACGGCTGCTTTTCGTAACCCAAAGAGTTCGGTGCCCGAACGGGTTAATGCCGCCGCATGACCATCAATACTAGTAAATATACCCTGTGTGCCATCGTACTTTGGCTGTACTAAAACCTTTGTATCAGGTGCCAAAGTCGGCAGCTTTTCCAAAACAGGTATTTGATACGGCATCTTTACTTTCACATTTTTTGTTTTTTATTCTGCGTAGCAGAATGCGAAAACATGTCTACAGCACGAAATAAATTACAAATGACAATTCGGAAGTTTTTTCTCTTTCATTTCTAAAATGCTTCTGCGGGTCTGTTCTTTCAGCCTTAAAAGATACGGAATGTTTGAGACATCAATATTCGGATAGAAATATAAAAATGGCACGCGCAAAGCGTCGCAGATTTCCGCGGTACTTTTGTTTTTCAATATGAGCGAGTAATCTAGCGACGATAGCCGCGGAAAGATGTCGGGATATGTGTATATGCTCTGTGATGGGGGAGATTTAAGGCATTCTGCTAGGCGCAGTTCTGTTGTATGTGGCATGCGCGTGTCCATGCAAATCTCCCTTGCCTGTGATTCCGTGTATAACCCCATGGCGATAGCGTGCCATTCGTTAAAGCCCCCGCTCTTCGTGGTATACGATTCACCTTCGCCTAATTTGTATTTAGCTCCGCCATATAGGAAGCCGTGTGTCATCGGGTACGACACCTCCATTATATATATCTTTTCTGGGGAGTTCCCGTTTGCGCATAGACCGGGCACATCGCTAATTGTCGTTAAAACTATGGTGTTTGCCTGAACCTGTTCTGTGCTTCCGCAAAACCAATTGGACAGGGTGATATACGGCGCTATAAGTTTGGTGTTCGCAAGTTCTCCAGAGGATATACATATGCAAACTCGCATACGCGTCTCACTGGCAATAATCTCATAATTATCCGGCATGAAACTGTCTGTGAGGTATAAATCCGAAATGGACAATATCTTACGATTGCCGGAGGTAAATTTCCCGTCTAATTTGGCTGGGCGCGTGTATATATCCCATCCGGCGTAGTTACTGTATGCGATGTTCTGCTGTGCGCATTTAGAGGCGTACCATCTAATTAAGGGCGGCACATTATTGTCTGCTAAAATGTCAGTTCTCTGTTCCACCATAGCTTTTTTTACTTCCGCATCATCCATTGGTAGGCCGACCTGCCACGAACGCCAAGTTTGGTTATTTTGAGCGAGGCACTGTTTTTTGCTGCCGGATCTGAGAATACTCGGCGACCGCCTATGTATATGCGGAATTCCTCATCTTCCACTTTTGCCTCTATTTCCAGTAGCGAGGTGTCTGGAATAAAATACTCTGAAAGTATAGATACGTTTAATACTCCGACGCCGCCGGCATATTCTATACGCACGCGGTTGTACATCGGCTCTGGCCGTATTGAGTAGTCCTTGAATATACCGCCCTGCGATGTCCTTATTTTTAGCTCAGCCCGCGTGTCCGAAAAACGCAGGTATACGCGGGCACGCAGGCAATTCTTAGCGTGGGTGTATACTGGCTCCGATGCGTCTAGGCAAAATGGCGCCTCTATCGCGTCTGGACTTGGCACTAATACCGCTTTTGGTACTGATCCCACACACACCGCGCAGGCTAATGATGCCAATGTAACCATTACCGCCGTTTTAGTCCTATTTTGCATATAAAACCTCCACATCTGCGTATGCCATATCTACAGACTGCGTTAAACTTAAGATGTATATCCAAGCCGCCGCCATGACTACGGGAGAGCTTCTTCCGCTTGCGGTCTCCTTGGGCATATGTGGAAATAGCAAATGTACGCGTTCGTTGGTGGAGCAAAATTTTTCGTTGGACGACAATATTTTGTAATAGCCCCAGAGGAAACTGGAATTGTATGCCTTTATGCGCTGGGGGATAGCCGTATACAGCGGAGCGCATTTCCTCCAAATAGAAGACACACGCACGGAGATATTTTTGGACGGCGCGGCTCCTAAGTATATTTTTGTGGGAAACCCGTTGAATATTACTTGATCGGCGACGAATCCCAGAGGAGCGCCGGAGAGTTTTGCCTGCCCCAGCGCAAGTCTCGCAAAGTCGTGGGGAGTGCTAGACTTTTTTATATTTATGGGGATTTTTATTGTGCCGCGCCACAGGCTAACATACTCCGTGGCGTTATTGCCCTTGGAATTATGTAGGCGGTAGTGGGTCGTGTGGTGCAGCAAATCAGCGCTTTTTCCCAACTCCAAATTTGCGAATTCCCTGGCTAAGGACTGGACTTCCGACGGCAAATAAGCGTCCGGGTTGTCCTTTTTGCCGATTTTCTCCCAGTACCGTATTTTTGGTCCCCATCCTGCCGTACTTATCCCTTCCAGCGCGTTGCAAAGCTTTTTGAATGCCTGCGACTGTCTGGAACTATACGCGCCAGCCGTAAGAGTTCGCGCATACAAATTATATTGGGCGCTTGAGACGAATACGCCTACCAACACAAGTATCAAATATGTTAACTTTCGAACCATTCCTCTGCTTCTCAATAGTATAGTTTATGTAGGAAGAAAATTTTTTCCTACACTTTCGGGTATGAGTAAGGAAATGCACATGCTAACGGGCTTGCATAAAGAAGTAATGGACGCATTAGAAATTTTGAGAGATGGGCTGGTAAAGCATGGACTGGAGCCCAATCGTTGCGCTAAAGCTATTGAAAAAATTGGAAAGCCGATTGGAGGAGGCATGCCCGCGCTGGCGTCCGCGAGGGTCTCCGCATATAAAAATTTGGGAATTCCCACGCCGGAACTGGAAAAGGGGCTAATACCCGCGCCGACCGCAGAAGGCTTTAAGATGGACAAGAACGGATGGCGAGCTCTGCTAAATAACGCGCCAATTCCGGCAAAGAGCCACACTATCGAATCGGTTTCAAGCGCGATATCCAAGGGCAACGCCCAAGCCTTCGTATTTAAGGATTATTGTTGGACCATGGGAGATAACAAGATTGCCGTACGCAGGATTAACGATCCCATGACGCCCATCAAGGGAATTCCGGATGGAGAACTTGGCGACACTATTGATGCCGCAAGGAAGGTTGGTGTCCCAATTCCGCCATTTGTGGAAACTGTGGCGCTTAATGTCTATGGGCTTGCCCCATTATTGGCCCCCTTTACTGCCCATGTAGGTATTGGCTCCCTTGCGGTACAAGCGGTAGATGAAAATGGCAACCGTGTAAATAAATCCGTTCCCGAAGTCTTAAATGAACTTGCGGGTCTGGATATACTTGGCGAACTCAGAGCAGGGAAAATTCCGGACAAATCTGTGCCCATACCCAAGTCTGCACTGTGGAAAAACGCAAAACTGACGGAGCCGCGTGGGGAATGGGATAATTTCTTTTCCCATACTGACAATGAAGTGGCCTCTGCAATGCTTACGCTACACCCCGAATATGAGGTGCGCGTGTTGGATAACCAAATTTGGCTGGCCGACCCGCAAAACGGCATAGGCATGTCCGCCAAAGATCTTTCAAATAGATGGAACAAGTGCGAACTAAAGCTAGCTAGAAACGGCAGGATTACACTGGCTGGTGCAATAGACCGCGAAAGTGGGCGCCAATTGGCAGATACGGATATTGAATTTGATTCTGGAGAGCGATACGATTTACCAGATCGATGAATCCCCACCCCACGCTACCTGCGAGCTGTCCTCAGCCTGTACTCCTCCTTGAATAAGCGTTTTACCAGAGCATGGTATGGCGTACCCTTGCGCGCATCCGAGCTTGTCTCGGCGATGGCATCCATGTTGACCCTCATTTGGCGCGCAAAGTCCTTTAACAGAGCGCCGCTACCGGCAAGCTCCCTTAGATGCAGAAGCAATGCGATTAAAAGCGACATAGCATCTCGTTTGGCGGGGATGCCCCCTGAAAGGTATACTCCCTTTATGTGCTTGAGGTAAAATGTGTATATTTTTGAATGCCCCTCATACACATTGTACTTATACGGGCTACGCGTTGCGGTCTGTTTCTCTAGGGCCGCCCACAGAAGGTATCCATTCAGGGTCGCTGAGGGGAAAAATTCATGCAAGTATTTTGCATTTATAAGCAATTCGCCATTGCGCTCCGTTGAAGCGTCGTTAATTATCCTTATCGCAGGCAGTTCCTGCAAATAGGGGGATAATAGCCGTTCTACCTGCTGTGTCCTAAATGTGCGGCCTAAAAACTGAAAAGACTCGCCGGGGCGGTATTTATGAGTCTTGTCAGCGGACAGCGACATACCCATAGAATTCAACAAAGCGACCAAATTGCGAAAGGCTTCGTCTAAGATAGCCTCATTTACGTGAAATAACACAAAATCGTCAACATAACGAAAGATGCGTACACCGGAATTTGTAATATTTTCCTGCGTTATGCCGTATGAACACATGTATTCTTCATATATCCTTGGCGCAATGGATGCGCCTATAGTCAGGCGACCATTTCTAAAGGCGGCAGCATATTCGGAAAGGACTATATCACAATCGTCGCCAGAAAGCGTAGCCCAGCGAGGCAATACCCGCAAATCGGCGCTTTTGCGCGTAATCTGTTCAAATGCGGAGCTCACATCCGTACGTATGACGTAAAGGTCGCAGCGGGAGAATTCCGGAAAAGCCGTAACAGCTTGCACTCCCATTTGGGGCATGGGAAACTCCCGCCGCAGTATCGGAACAGCGAGCTTTTTTCCGCGCTCAGGTATAATTCGGCTTTTCATACCTGTTTTGTGATTGAGCGCGCGTAGCGGGCGCACTCGCCTAATTCAGCAGATGGACGTTTCTTGGGGCTTCTAGTATGTGCTGTTGGTTATCCGGCAATTTTGGGAAGAAGTTCAAACCGGTAAGCTCTTCCACTTTGTCTACGGGCACCAAATATGTTCGGAAATCTTTGTTTTTTGCCTGTTGCGGTATTATGAATCCCGCAGTTATATATTCTCCGCTGCCGCAGCGCACGGTTATGACCATCCACATTGCTGACGGCACAGATACGCGGTTTTTGAGCTTTGGCATATCTTCGGAGATGAGCGGACCTGTAAAGACCAGCACTGTGCCGTAGCGGGCCGCCAGATCGTTTGCGATGAATTGTTCCAAATCGCGCCACTGATCCCTGTTTACGTTAGGCCTTTGGGGAATGATATTTGTCATGTAGAAGGTTTCGCGCTGGGCTTCTGGCCCGTATGTGCGACCTATGGCATAGTTTGGGGCCATATGTCCGCGGTCGTACCCGCTCCGCGTGTAGTCAGAGTGCTCTGGCGAATTTACGCGGTAATCGGTTATGAACTCCGATGGGCGTTTTGCCGTGTCATAAGCAAAGGGATATTTTGTAATATACGCCACCCATATCGGAATGCCATATTTTTCGGAGAAACAGCTGATGTATCCGATATTTTTGAGCAATTTCCCTATGTGCGGGCTGTTCGGATATAGGTCTGTGGGGAGTCCAAGTGTTGTAGTGTTGGATTGCGCCCTTAGCGGAGCGTTTCTCGCGGGCGGGGATACCCTCTGCCCTACTTTTTCCTTGAGTACCGCTATTGCGCGCGCGGAATACTCCTTTACTGCGCCCCCGTGTGGGGACAATACCAGCAGGTAAAATAGGAAGGATACTCCCAGAAGAAAAACTGCTTTCCACAGCCGCATGCGGTCTAATATGCCCTTGGGCCTCCTTTTTCTCATGTTTGACCTTTCTTTATGTTTAAGGTATGTGAACGTGCGGCGGAATAACCCCGTCTATGTTAATTGCGCCCTTGTACCATTCGGATTTTGTCGTGTAACAGTGGCTGAATCTGGTTTGGGAGATGTCTTTTCCCGTAAAATCCACCTCATCCAATACCATTGCGGGGATTATTGCGCGATGTATCGATTTGCACGCTGTAATTTGTTTGGCAGAAATATCCGTACGAGACAAGTCGCAATAGCTGAAATCCACATCCGCCACATTAAATCCGCAAATGCTGTCCAACAGGCGCAGGCAGTGCAATTTGCCGGAAAAATTGTGCAAGAACTGCTCTGTCAGCGCGTATTGTGACTGAAATATATATTGGGCAAGATGGTTTTCTGCGGTGTATCGCTCATCCCCTGAGAGGATTCTCCCGCGGTTTCGTGTCTGCAATTCTTCTAAGGTTATTCGGAAATTCGTCCCCTTCTTCCAGTCACTATAAGAAATCTCAGAGAGAGCTTGCCAATACTTGGCGAGCTCCCCTCCCACTTCATCGTACAACCATGATAGGTATTCGTTCTGCTCTGACAAATCGAGCACTCCTACCCCGTCAAAGGTCATAATCTTTAGCCGAATTTTATTTATCGTTCCCATATTAATCCTGCATTAGATATCCTTTCTTGCAGAAGGTCTCCAGCCATTTGTAGTATTTTTCTGTTTCCTCCTCGCTCATGAGACCAAAGGCATCCAGTACCAGTTTTCTATCGTACAGGTTCAAGTCGTGCTGGAACATGGCAAGAAACTCCGACAGCTCCGAGAAAGTCCCGCTATTGGCAAGAAATATCAACACGCGTTTTACCGTTTCGGCCGACTTGTTCCTCAAAATGTACGAGTAAAGCGCAGCCACGCATTGCCAGGCTTCCGCTATTTCCGTAGGGGCAAATTTGCGCTTAATCTTACCAGAGATCATCCCCTCTATGTCTATTTTCTGGGACAATTCCAGAAACGAAACGAAGAGTTCGGCGGCGGCCCTTCCAACGAGCGAAGCTATCGCGCGAACTTTCTCCGCGTGACTCTTCTCAATTTTGCGCGATTCCCAATAAGCTACCGTGATGCCACACTGTTCCCAAGTTCTGGGCGTGGGAAATGCATATTCCCCGCTGTCCCCGTGCGGTTTGCAGAAATACGTCATATTGTCTTGCAGAAAGGTAAATACCGACGGGTGCAGTTCAGTGGTTATTGCCCAATCTTTCCAACAAGCGAAATCCGCGCGCACGCTATAATGTGCAAACCTGTTCTGAAGGGGGGCGGGCATTTCGCTGACGGCGCAACTATCCTCCAACCGATTGCCGGCGGCCATAACACGCCAGCCAGGTTTTAACGGCACATCGGCTACTTTCCTGTCCAATATCAGGCTAAACATTGCCTTTTGTACCGTGAGGTCAGCTTGGTTGGCTTCGTCCAAGAAAAGCAATCCTTTGTCGGGGAGGTTAGCTGCAGTCACAACCGGGATTTCCGCAGGCAGGAAGCGCTTGGTCACTCCGTTTTCTGGCATGGGTATGCCCGCCAAATCCTGCGGCTCCATCTGGCTAAGGCGCAGATCAATGAAGCCAAAAGAGGTCTCCAGCTCGCGCTTTTCGCCTTTGCCCGTCTCTCCGCCCACGACTTGGCATCCGTTAAGATAGCGCCACTTAGCATGGGGATTTCCCGTGGCTATTTCCGCCACCGTCTGCTTAAAAATTGCCGATTTTCCCACGCCGGCAGGTCCCATTACAAATACGCTGTAGGGCAAGTCCCAACGCTCCTTCAGCTCGTTCTTGAGTTGCAGCAGTGTGATATCGTTGTCATTTACTGTAGTTGCTTTTGACATATCTTATTTACTCCGTGGTTTGATATTGTTTTATCTTGAGCATAAGCAACGCGTAGCGTTGTTCTCCCACCACGGGGTTATAATGGGTTCACTTATATTCTTGCCATTTGCAGTGCGCGCATGTGGCGCATGGGTTGCGGAGCATACAGAATACGCCACGAAGCGGGTATTTCTGTTTCGTCTATCTGAAGGATTTGGCGTACAACTTTGTAGATTAGATCTACGTCTATATTGGCTACATCCACGATGTAGTACCTATTCAAGTATTTTGAGCCCTTCGACACCTCAGCTATATCCGACAGATACGCGGACATTGCGTTGTATAGAACTTTCTGGTCGTCATATTTCGGCACTATGTAGGTAAGGAGAAGATAGGCGCCCCAAAATATTAAATCTGCATTTTCATGGCGAAGGGGGATTTCTTTTTGTGGAAGACTACCCAGCTTAGGTAACGATAGCGGGCAATAGCTGCCGCCGCGCAATGCCTCCTCTACCTTGTTGTTCCACTCCAACATTTTGCTCTGCGGCATATGTTGTTGGTAAAAAAGTTCCGGGATATGCTTGTATTTTTCCTTTAATTTTGTTTGCGACAGCAAGCGCCTACTTATTTGCTTTTTGCACATATATCTGCTTGGTGTATATAGCGTAACTACACGATCGCTATCTTCAGGGTACTTTAAGGAATAATATGCGCCGGACCAATTCCTAGCATCAATATAGCTATATTCCGAGTTCTTCCTGTGATATGCCGGTATAATATATCCGTCTTGTACGATATCTTTGCTAAATTGTATATTCCTACTCGGATATACGCCGTTTAATGAAAGATCCACATAGACTTTGTAGTTGCCATCGTCGTTTTTTATCTCTGAGACCAACGACATATCTACCGGCTTTGTAGCGATTACAGTATCTGAGTGACTCACCTGGAATTGCTCGGTAATCTCTACTTTTAATCTTTGCCCCAAGCGCTTAGATAATTTATATAGTCCGATGAGCTCTCTGCATTTCGGAGGCGTATCACCAGCCTGGTAGGTAAACTTCCCCAGCAGGCTGTAATTCTTGTTTACTACTGAATAGAGTTCCCCAGTATATAGATCGATGCCGGAATCACTTAAATCCCGCAAATGCCTATCTAAATCGGGCTCTTCACTTTTCAGCAGTAGTGGTGCCAGCGCTTTCTCCTGGTCCTCGCTAAAAGGCAGCGCTTTCATACGGTATATATTTTGGTCAAGGGCCTTTAATTCATATTCAAGTCGTGGCACGCCAAGCTCTCCCACATAGTCTATATGCGTACTGTCAGCATCGTATATTTCTTTGCCCTCAAATATTTTCTTAATATATGCCGCCTGCTTGCAATTCGGATGTCCTATGTAAATGTCCTTATATAATTTGCGTCGGGTCCACGGAACATTAGGAATAAGAAGTATATCAGACGGGTTTATGTAATACTGGTCTCCGCATACAAGTAGTTGCGTTTCTCTTACAGATAAAACGCTATCATCCTTTTCTGCCCGTACATAGCCGACAGGCGGGTGCTCGCCTTCCCCAAGTACGCGTACCTTTATTGTCGGTTCTCCGCCGGCTACTGCGCTAAGTATTGTACATTTCCTGGGCATTTCCGTTTAATAGTCTTCGCTATTCTCCTCGCCCAAAAAGTCAGAATCGGAATAACCGTACATTGAATCCTCATCATCTTCATCTACGGCACCGTCCATAAAATCCTCTATTTCTGAAAGCACCTCGGATTCCAGTTCCTGCCTGTCTATAGCGCATAGGAGGGAAGTGTCATCCTCGTCCCTGTCTTCGTTTGGGATTGCCACCCCGCTACGTTCCAGTAAAGCCTCAAAACAGGCCACCAGTGTGTTTGCCAATTCCTTGTAGTCTTTTCTTCCCATATGTATTTATCCCTTTCTGGTTTGAAAATCTCCCGGGCTACATCTGCCCTTGGGCGTGCAGAACAGTTTGATGCGTTGCCGCGGATCCCCTGCATAGCTCCTTTAGCCCCTGTAGCAGAATAACCTCTGCGAGGGTGTCCATCTCGCAATAGGCCAGCGCGGCCTTGCGTATGTCCTCTTTCCTTGCTGCGTCGCATGTTCCAAGTATGGCTTCGGCGTAGTATTCAAGGGCATCGTCCCCACGCTTTAGCTCTATACCCGAAAACTTCGGCAATAGGCTGTAAGGAGATACTGCGGAATCCCCGTTTAACTCCACTATGCGTTGCCTATGTAGATTAGTCCCGTTATATCCCCCGGACCATATCTCGCGTAGCTTCCCGCTAGAGGTCAGAATGGCAGGCAGTACGGATTTTATGGAGTATGAAGACTTCATATCCCTTTGGTAGAAGCAGTCGCGAACCAGTTCCAACAGGTCAAACATTTCCCGCATGGGTGTCCACGTCTCGCCGCCCAATACCTTTATCAAGTCCTCCGTCGGAGTAGTTATGCTCCGTAGAAACGTCAAAAGCTCTCCCATATCAGCAGGCTTTTCGCGCAGTATCTGCTCATATGCAAAACACAGGTAGGTATTTTCGTGCTTGGAATATATGACCGGGGTACCCATATCGCCGGACAAAGCTTTTTTCAGGGCGCGGACAAACTCTACGGTGGGATTATCTCCGCCATTGAGATTTATGTACTCCCTGTGTCCGAGTATGTTCAGTTCCCTGTCCAGTATATGTTCGGAAAACTGATATGACACACCTTTCATCGGACAGGTATTTTTATATGTGCCGCCCGGGAACACCGCTGTTTCAAAATCTATGCAATGCAGCGGATAGACTAGCCCCGATGTGCGGCGGACATACTCTGCGGCATCGAATCTTGGAGCGCTGTCGCGCGAAAGTGTCGCCTCTATTTGGCGGACTTGCCTTGCGTTGAGCTTCTCCCCGGGAACCTCCGACATTAGATACTTTCCGGTTTTCAGGAGCTTGTTCTTCTCCATGTAGTTGAAGCTATTTATTTCAAATATGGTATGGGCGCCCTTGTCGCGGCTTGGATAGGCTTCGTCAAGGCAGCGGTCTTTATACGCGCAGTTCCCGCATACATGTGTGATTTCGCATGCGGGAATATCCCCGTCAAGATACATGCGGGCGCGCTCTATTGCGCTATTTAGCGTCGTTTTATAACATACATTGAGCTCTCCGCGCATATAACGCAGGCATGTCCCACTTATGTCCGTATCCACTATGTGCTGGAAGCATTCTTCGGCCACATCGCCTTGCATGCCCCAGATGTCATCGCGCAAACGGTAGAAACTCAGTCCGTTCAAGGGCATGGGTTCGTCCGACCTAAATGCCAGTATGTGTGACTCCACACGCTTGTCCGGGTAAAGTTCCGACAACAGTTTGTGGCAAAACGCCGCACGGATGAATAATGGCTTGTGCTCGTAATTCGGATCTCCCGCCTTTGTAAAGTAAGTCTCCTCACCACTGTAAGTTGACAACGTGACGTGGTAAAGCCGTACCGTATCCGAAGTTATTTCACTGAAATCAATTTTTGCGGCGCAACACTCCGTAGTGAAGGTTTGCGAGGGTGTTATATCCCGCCCCTGCGACAAGAGCGCCTTTTCGCATATGCGACGATTTACCATCCTTCGCTCTGACAACAATGGAACCAAACCCTGCTTAGCGTTTTCCAGCGGTGTCTGCACATCTATGTCTAAACGCATCTTTCTCGGGCACTTGGTATAAGTAAGTAGCTTGCTTGGTGTTAGTTTGACCTTTTTTGTCGTGGAACTCATATACGCGTTAGTTTAGTTTTGTTGTTTGCCGTGCGTAGCGCGGTAAATGATGACAGATAAAAAAAAAGCGCCGTTATTGGCGCTCTGAAACAGAGATCTTTGATGAAATCTTTTTTTAGTATATTTCAGGTACGGAGAGAGGTTTAAGTCTAAATCTAATAGGCCCCGAATCCACCGTTACGGGAGTGCCTTCCCATAGGAGCCCAAGTCGCGATATGTCAGATGGCGACATAGCAACGCCTGACTGCCGCTGTAAGTACGAAGCTATAGCGTCTATATCGCTAAAAAATACCGCACTCTCGCGGGAGCTTCCGGCAGCTTGGCACATCTCGGTGACCTGTATGCCCTGCGCCCCGCTTTTGAATTTTCTCTGTAACTCTTCTAAATAGCTGTTTAGTGTCATTGTCTATTTCCTTTCTATGATTATCTCCTAGAGCAAATCTGCGGCTAATTCCGCGAGTTCGCTTCTTTCGCCGCGCATCAATACCACGCCTGCCGTAAGATCGCTCCCGCGCAATTTTGTTTGAGTGTATACCAGCCCGTTGCTGTTTTTATCCAAATATGGACTGTCTATCTGGTCAGGGTCTCCCAAGAGTATGAGTTTTGAGCCTCGCCCCATGCGTGTTATAATGGTCTTTGCTTCGTGTGGTGTAAGGTTCTGCGCCTCGTCCACTATCATTATGGAATTCTCCAAATTTCTGCCGCGTATATAAGTGAGCGCCTCCACTGTAAGCGTGCCGTTATTCACATATTTCATGTAGGCGTCGCGCTCGCGGAATATGGCGGCCAAGTTGTCGAAATACGGTTGTAGGTACGGATGCATCTTCTCCTCCATAGTACCCGGAAGCGCCCCCAAATCCCTGCCTATCGTAACAACCGGGCGTGTAATGTATATGCGCTCATAGCGCCTTTTTATTAAAGTTTCCGACAGCGCGGCGGACAAGGCTATGAAGGTTTTTCCCGTCCCTGCTTTTCCTATGGCCGTAACTAGCTTTACCCGCGTATTTGCGATGGCGTCCCATAGCATCCACTGCTCCGCATTCCGCGGCTGTATGCGTATGTTGCAAGGAAGCGATATTGTGGCCCCGTCGCTGTTCCCCGTCATATATGATATGTAGTTTTTTAGGATTCGAAAGCCGTCCCTTCCCTCGCTTCTGAGCGGGATTGATTCAAAGTCCGGCACTTTGACGGTGGCATACTCGTTCGCCGTCCCATAGCGGCGCAATTGGAACTCCTGCGGATTGTCCACAGTTTCAGCATGCGAAAGGCGGAATGTGCGTTGCCCGCGGCTCTCGCTCTTGTCGTTCTTATAATCCTGCACTCGCAGACCTAATGCGCGCCCCTTTAGCGTCATGGCCAAGTCTTTTGTGACCAGTATGTACCCCGGATTTTGTTGCACATACTCCAATATTATATTGTCCGCATAGTACTTGGAACCAAGTTGTGGGTTCTTGCCCTCTGTGGGCAACGCCTGAAATTGTATCTCACCGCCCTGCTCTGTCTGTATCTTGTCAGAGGAAGATGTAAGCAGGCTATACAATCTGCGGCATGCCGCCCTTGCGCTCGCGCCCACCGCCCCCTCCTTTGTCTTAAGTTGATCCAACTCCGACAATACGGGCAACGGTATTATCACGATATTGTCTTTGAAATTCCAAGGTGAATTTGGATCGTGCACCATGACATTGGTATCTAAAACAAAGGTTTTCCTGTTTCCGGCGCCTTTTGTTTGAGGAATAGGTCGGCGCTTGCGCCTGTACTTGTTATTCTCAATCGTGTTCATACATATTGAGTTTAATCTCGCGTCGCGTGATTTCCCCCTGTCGCCGCATTACATCATACTTATCAGGCAAGCGCGTATGTCTTTGCTTTCCACTTTGCTTATCCCTACCAGCAGATTTAATAATTGCGGAATCATTTGCTTTGCCTCTACCGGATGCCGCAGGATATGTTTATAGCTCAATACCTCTCGTTTGTAATATAGGTTTCCTGCGCAATCCTGCGCCACGGGCGTTTCAGCGGCACTGAGGTAGTCTTCTATACGACCCCTCAGAGTCACTGTAAGTCCCGTTTCTTCGAACAACATCTTTTCTAAATCCTTCTGTCGAAAATACGCTAATTTTTCTCTATACTCTGAAGGTATCTGTGTGATACTTACATGTTTCTTAACCACGCACAAAAGTTCGGGATTTGTGTTTAGTTCATTGGCGCGCCGTATTTCCTCTTCGGTGTATAACTCTGGCTCGGCGGGAACCAACGTGAATTTTTCGCTTAACCGACGGTAATAATCCTCCTTTTCAAGCAGTTTTTCCCGCGGATAGACAAATTCTTTGTTGGATAACCCGCTGAGGTCTTTAAGCGCTGCGTCACGCGCGGCTTTCGGCGCCAAGAGGCCCGAGTCAGCTATCTCCTCCATAGTTAACCATGCTTTTTCCTTCGCACTGCGCAATACGCCATCCTTTAGTATTGCCGTCTGCTTTCCCCAAACCGTACAATTATGGCTTTCAGAAGACAGCTGTTTGTCAAAGGTTAATACTAAAGATGAACTGTATTGCGATATAACAGTGTCAACTAGGTTAAGCGGTATTACATATCCGCTACCTACAGGTGTGGGTTGTATTCTAAGCTTTATATGTTCTTTTGTGCTATATGGCACGGGTAACTTTACATGCGCTATGTTATATTCTGTACGCATACCCACAAGGGTCATCTCCTTTGGCATATACATGCCGTTGCCAAGGTTCCAAAGCTCCCGTGTCCGCAGATTTTTACTCAATAGTTTTAATATACCTGCTGGTAAATCTGAAAGACTGAATACGAATTCTCCCCAATGTGCCATGGCTGTTTCCGCGTCCTGTGCGTTGCCAATGGGGGTTGCGGGTATAGGGAGTACGCGGTTCGCGGTCTTTGCGAGATTGGGTAGCAAATAAGTCTCCCCCGCGGGCATCCGACCCGCCGACTGTATAGTGTACGACAACCCGCATAGGAAATCTGTCGGGAGCAAAGAGCTGTCAAACACGTGTATTGTGTCGCCGTATGCCAATTCCCACTGCGTCGGATGTTTAACCAAAATATTATACAACAGTTCCGATTTTCCCGCCGCGTTAACCTCTCTGATCTTTACCTTGACGCCATACTTTTCAGGCGGGCGTTGTGAGTAGCTACAGGTGTCTTCGCACAAAACATCTGCGCAATCAGGTATGATAAGCTGCCAGCCGCCGTTAGGCCCCTTATAGCACAATAGCCTCTCCTCGCAGTCTTTGGTAACGAGAATATGTTCAATGGATACCGACTTTGGCACGCGCATCAATATGCGCGTAGTTGAAATCCTTACAACCTTGTGACCGCTTGGAATTTCGGCAGGTAAATCCCGCTTAGTCCAAACATCTGGCTGACTATTTAGTAGTATGTACTCGCACATAGAGTTTTTCGCTAATTTCTTAGAGCCTGTCAGCCTTGTATGGCCCGCGTATATCGCAGAGGCAAAGTTTTACATACGGAAGGTATATCCTCAATATTGTGTATCCCAAAAAACATATAGAAATTAGATACCCGCCAAGTAGTATCAGTGTGGCGCCCTTTCCGATTAGCATCGGCAGGCCGGAAAATATATACCAGCCTAAGAGCCCCGCGAGCAGGAACGGGGCGAAAAGTACGGCTGTCGGAAGCAGAACAATAGTGAAAATCAGCGCCTTGTTGAAGGGATCCGATGTATCAAGCAAAAAGAGGAAAGGATACAGCGGCAAAAAGGTCATCCACCAACCCAAAAGCCATTTTAAGCAAAGTAGCGGCTTTGCCATTAAATTTGCGCTGGAAATCTTTTGGGCGAACTCCTTGTGCTTGGCAATCGGGCTGGTATTCCACTGCCTTGGCGTTCCCTTTCGTATATAGCCCCACCTGCCGTTGGGATCCGGTATCAAAGGTTCCATTTTCATATGCTAGCTCCTATATCTCTAATAAGTCTCTTTTTTTAAATCGTGCTCGGGACGGGATTCGAACCCGTACGGATCATACCGGCGGATTCTAAGTCCGCTGCGTCTACCGATTCCGCCACCCGAGCATGTAAAGTCATTGTCCTTTTCTCCGTTGCGCCCGCTTTTCCAGTATCGCATTTACCTCCATTTGGTATTTTCGTATCATTTCTTGTTCCCGTGCCTCCTCCTGCTTTTGGCTTAAGCGCGTATAGTAGGTACATGAATCTGTAGGATAGATATGCCGCCATTGCGGATGCCTGCGAGTTATGTTTTTGTATAGTCGAACCCCAAACCAATATATGCAATAACCGCAAATTAATGAAATCGCCAATAAGGTTGCGCTATCTGTGACGTCGTCCACGCGTATCCCGACGGAATTCTCTCCAATCGCGGTATACAGCGGCCCGAACAAGGGCGATAATATAGTCACGCACAGCGCCAAAGCGCCATACATCGGGGCGTAAACTATGTCGTTTAACTCCCGCCAGTAAAGATTTTCACCGCAATATACGGACAGTGCCCACTGCGGTATCAATAAGCCTATTGTGTATATCATGGCTATGGGCAAATAACCCATTACCCAGAGGCGAGCCAAATTTACGAATTTATGTACGAGATTGGTTTCGCCCAATATTCCTTGTACCCACAAGTCCCGCAGGTTGAGTATGTAGTTTTTGAACACATTGGGGTCTTTCGGACGCAACAGCGTCGTGTCCAAACGTATCCTGCTGACGTTTATATTTTGTCCAAAGGGAGTGGTCTCGCGGCTCCGTTTAGACCACGCGGCAACATCTTCGCGGGGAAGATTTATCATAGGGCCACGGCGATAGTATTCCATATCGTCTTCTATATAGTCGTGGTCGCTCTTTTCTTGTTTTCCCATCTTAAATGCTCCTCTCTTTGTACATTTTGGCTACTTTTAAGCGCGTAGCGCTTCTCCGCCATAACGGCTACAGCTTAGAGGAGGTCGCGTTTTTCTATCACAATTTCCCGTTTTCCTTCACAGAGGCGCGCGGCGACAATGTCCGATACCTGCAATTCCACAAGCCTGCGCAGTTCCCTCGCACCGAAATGCTCACTATCCGCGCTCTCTATGAGGTGGTCTATGGCGGACTTTGTTAGGCGCAGCGTGCCCCTTTCCCCCAGTCTTCCCGACAGCTTGCCCAATTCCAGATGCAGAATGTTTCTTAGTTCCGTACGGCCAAAGGGTTGGAAGGCTATTACCGCATCGATGCGGTTTAAGAGCTCCGGCGCAAAATACCTAGTCAGTGTAGCTCGAACATCTATCTCCTCTGTAGTTTGTGGCATAAACCCCACTGCGTTCTTGCTACCGAGCTCGCTTGTTCCGGCATTTGTCGTAAATATAAATATAGCATGTGTACAATCCACCATATTTCCCTGACCGTCGGTCAACCTGCCGTCTTCCAGTATTTGGAGAAAGATATTCAGCACGTCGCGATGCGCCTTCTCCACTTCGTCTATTAGCACAAGGCAATGCGGATTGCGCCGCAGCTTCTCTGATAGTTGCCCCGCTTGGTCGTATCCTACATATCCGGGAGGCGCGCCAATAAGCCGCGATACGGCATGCATCTCCATGTATTCTGACATGTCTATGCGGATAAAGCTTTCCCGTCCGGGGTATAGTGCCTTGGCTAGTTCTTTTGCAACCAGTGTTTTTCCGACCCCCGTGGGTCCCGCAAACATAAAACTTCCAAATGGTCTATTAGGAGAGAGCAAGCCCATACGCTGCTTGGCTATCGCCTTAACTATGGCATCTATTGCTGCATTCTGTCCGACTATTGTTGACATCAGGACATCTTTTATACGCAATGCCTCCGCGCCGCTTTCCGTAGAGGAGTTTATGCTATCGTACGGTATACCGGCGCGCTGCGCGACAGCCGATATCACATGCTCGTATTGGACTTTTGGGTAATTTAGCGGAAAGAGCGAATCCCGAAATTCCGGCGCCCCGACGTTCCTTTGGAAATGCGCCAACACTTTGGCCAAATCTACATCGCTCGACCCAATCTGCCCCAGATACTCTGTTAACTTCTTTTTCTGTACCGGCAAACTTGGCACGGCAACGCCGCGTTTTCCATGTGCAATTTTCGCCTTTGCGCCAGCCGCATCCATTATGTCCAATGCCTTGTCTGGAAAGCGCCTGTCCGTAATATACCTGTCCGTAAGGTCTACTATGTGTTTTAGAATCTCACCGGTATATTCGACCGAATGCCATTTGCCATAGGACTCCATGGCGCTTTCCAGTACCGTCAAGGTCTCCTTTGGGGACATCTCCTTTACCCTTATCGGGGTAAACCTGCGCGCCAGCGCCTTGTCATTTTCTATATAGTTACGATACTCGTCGTAGGTAGTCGCCCCTATGCACGGAATCTCCCCGCGGCTAAGCGCAGGCTTGAACATATTCGCCATGTTGACTGTTTCATTTTTATTCACCAACATGTGGATTTCATCTATAAATAGTATGGCGTGCGATTCGCTCCTTAATGCCTGCAGGAGCGCGTTGACCCGTTCTTCCAACTGCCCGCGATACATCGCCCCCGCCATTAGTGAGATCATGCTCAATTCGTATATGCGAGTATCCTTGTGCAGGGAGGGCACCTTTCCGAGTGCGATGTCCCGCGCAAGGCTTTCAACTATGGCCGTCTTTCCCGTTCCGGGCTCGCCTATCAGTATTGGGCAATTTTTAGTCTTTCGGCAGAGTACTTCTATCAATTCTGCGGTTTCGGCACCCCTGCCTTGCACGGGCGCAAGCTTCTCTATGTTAGCCTTCGCGCACAAGTCTTTACAATAGAGAGCTAACGGATTGCCTCCCATGGTTTTCTGGGATTCTGGTGCACCCATGGGCGTACTTGGCACTCTTTGGCTGAACTGGGGATTCTGTATGGTAAGCCGCTCTATTCCATTGGAGAATACTAAACGGTCTTCATAGCATTCGCATGCCCAATTCAGTATCGCATATACCGACTTTTCTATTTGCTCGTACCCCGATAGTCCCAGTTCTTTTCTCGCAAAGGGCTGTATCGCCTTTGTATATTTGGTTATCCACTCGTAATCCCGAAGTTCGTTGCAAGAGACTAGGTATGCCAACGCCGCCGAGGGGCGGGAGCACCTATCCAATATAAGAGGTTCGGCAAACTGCGTGCGCAATAAGGGCGCGGGTACGCCAGCTTCCGTCGCAGACATCGCCTGTACCATGCGCTGCTGTATGTCTTTCACCACATCATCAGGTGATATCCCCGCCCGTATAAACAGCTCCCTAATAGACTGCATATTTTGCAACAAAGACACAAAAAATGCGTCTATGCGCGGCCGCCACCCGCCCCTGCGGGACTGGTCTAAAAAATTGTGTAGATTTTGTATGTAGTCGTTCACTAGATTTTTTTAAGAATAGAAATTATGTTGTCGCACAGCTTATCCCATAGGGAATGCTTGGGTTGTTCCTCCTTAACTGCTAAGTTACGCCCGTATGCGGGATTTGTATCCATCATTACAGTGAGCTCCCCTTGAGCTTGGATGGTATCCGTTATCATCTCTTTGTGTATGTCTGTGGCCTTATTATATAGGCTCTTGTCCGCGTGCGGCATAGGTAAGCGTACTGTGGGTGCGTCCTCAATTGGAGTTATCCGTAAGCCCGTAACAACCTTGCGCCTATCGTGTATATTGTAGATTATTGGACGTTTGTCGTTAGGCGCGTCACGCAACTTGTCCAAAGTTGCATAGGTCAACTGTGTTATGGACAGCGGGTTATATTCTACTACTATATGCGCTCCATGGATAACATATACGATGTTAGACCACTCAGACTTAAACAGTGAAGGACCCGCAGGAAAGTCTATTACAAACTTCACCCATGTGGGCGGAGTCTTGTGTATGGGCACTATCCCGTCTGGTATTATTTTTGTGTTTGGCGTCCTTATCATACTGTCTTTGTTTTTGTGAACGGCGTAGCCGCTTACCCTACTATTTTTAGTATATGGAAATTCTGCCACAGTGAATTTGTATTGTTTACACGCAAGCTCGTGAGCGGACGGTTTTTACCACTGGATGGACGAGATTGCCACTTTTGTCTATGGAACAAAAGGATACTTCAATTATGTCCCCAATCTTCAGCCTGTCTTGTTCCACACCAGCTTCAAAAGAACCGAACTTGTGTTCGCGGACGCCCTTATCCATAGGCTGTATTGCCGTAACTACCCCGTTCGCTTCCTTGCGGACTATTTCGAATTCTAAGGAATATGCAGGTTTTAATTTCCAGCTCTCCCCACGGCGACGAACACCGTTGCCAGCGAAGTTAAGCACATGTTTGGCACCCAAGTCCGCAGCAACAACGCCTTCCCAGCCCTTTCCCAAAATCTCTCGCATTATTTCGGATTTTGTACGCAGCGCCGTCTCCTCCACACGATGGATGTTCTCGCCTCCAACCTCGTTTAGGTATGGCAGCCTATCGCGCAGGGGCATATCCGTTAAATCCTTTTCGCCGTACTTGAGTATGTCGTACACGGCAAAATGTATTTGGCCAAAATCTCCAAGATTCAGCGCGTTTTGGAGATTGTTTTCGTCTTCTTGCCCCGGTGTGTATATCTCACCTACATAGATTCCGTCCTTGTGAAAATTCAGATGAGGCAGATTGTACTTACTAACCCCATTGCCGCTACGTACACTAATATGTCCGCCTACGGCTACTACAACCCCCGTATGTCCCCGATATTTGCGGGAGATAAAGAGTTCCTTTGTGGATAATTCAGCGTCTGTGAGAAAATATTTTCTGGGCTTCTGCACTACTAGGTTCATCGTATTTTGCGATTTTTGCCCGCGTAGCGGGCGTAACCACCGCAAAACTTCCCTATATATGCTAAGTATTTACGACCGTTTCCCGCCTCCATGTCGCTACGATTCGTGTAATGGCAAACAGTGTGATTGCAAGACACGGCAGATGCATTTTTTCTCCCCATACCTCATAGTGTATGGGATACATGTATATCACGAATGCCGCCGCGCCCCAAAGTGACCATATTGCCGTCGTTGCCACGGTACGCGCCTTCCCGCGCAACCTCCACAGCAGGACGATGCCGGACAATGCGCTAATTTGCAGAAGTATATATAGCAAGGGGAAGGCGGTCTGTATTCTTTTCGCGTCCCGCAGTATAGTTACATACTCTATCAGCTTATCCTGTAATAGTCTCTGCCCCGCAGCATCTATTGCGGGGGACTCGCCGCGGTATATGGTGTGCTCTTTACTGATTTGATATATATCCTTTATTATCTGCGAAGACACGGGATCTAATCCGGTGGAAGGGTCTATCATTTTTATGGACGTAGCCCCGCCCTTGTAGAATTTATACACGTTTGAGGGCACATACTTGCACGCTAATACGCCTGCGAATATAATCGGTATACAAACCAGAACCGGAATGTATATCCCGATACCTTTTCGCTTGGAAACCCATAGCGCCAGCCATGTCGCAACTACTCCGGCGATTAGGGTATAAAACATCAAGGCATGCGCCGAACTCGCCACAGTCAGACTGGTAACCGCGCGATTTGCCTCTAATAGAAAGGCGTTTAAAGCGTCTGTATTTACCTTTTCCATGCCTGTTATTTTTTCGATAGCCGCTGTGAAAGTTCCGCATTAATTACGCGCATTGCATTTGGATGGCGCATTTTGGTATAGTCCGACATTTCTGAGGTGTTCAATATGTTATATATGTAATAAGACGCCTCTGTGACGTGTCGTGAGTCGGTCAAGCATACGCAAAACGGCGCAGATGCTTGGCTTAAATCTAAATCTGAAAATAGATACACTTTTGCATTGTCCAGTAACATGGCCGCGCCGGATATCTTCTGCGACTCGGAGGGGTTAAAGACAAATATTCCGTTTTGGGTAAGATAGTCTGGCGTTATATAGTTCTGCGCGTTTATTTTATTTTCCAACACGCATACTATGGTTGCCGAATTTACCCGTTTCGCATAACATAGCGCCTGTATGATTTTTGGGTTGGCGAGAAATTGGCAAGTCATATAGATATAGCGCGCCCCTTTTATGTCTTGCGCAATCTTTTCTTCCGTTTCGGGGGTTCCGCGCATTACAGTGATTGGCGTGGACACGGCTGAAAGCGTTATTATTTTTTCGTCCAGCCAGCCGTCATGGACTGTGGACGATACGGAAGATGTTTTTAGCGCCCGCAATTTGGAGAGCAACTCCAATGGGGAAGGTTCCGCCGTATTTACGGTATTCCCATACGCAAGGATTACCGCGCACATTACGCATATACCCCAAAGCGCCCGTTGTATCTTCCGCTTCATAAGCTATTGGCTCGCCTTTAGCTGGTAATATAAGGGATCCTCCGAATAGAGGTCTCCCGTATTAATCTTGATTTGGTATTTACCCATGTCCGGCGCCACGGGTACTACTGGCGAAAGCTTTGTACTAGGCGCGAAAGTAGGTGCCGTATTCACCGTATTATCATTCGGAACATATCCGGGAGCATTTTTGGATACATCGGATAGGGGTACGCTATCGCGCAGCAGTTCCCCGCGAAGTTTGAGTATTTCATCGTACTCTGGGTAGGTAGTACTATAAGCGGGCTGTACCGTAGGCACAGAGCCTGCGCCCGCATGCGGCATAGGCGTTATGGGCGTTACCGGTACGATGGTTGCCTGTCCTGCATTATACGCAGGATTGTATAAAGGTTGTGGCGCTATAGCCTGTGGAGCGGAATAAACGACAGGAATCGTTGGTTGTTGCGCGGGAGGCATTGCGATCTGTGCGACTGTATTAGGTGCGGTGTTGGAAGTATTGCTCACTATGTGAGACAGGTTCCGCAACTCTTGCATGTACGCTTGGTACCTAGCCTGCGCCTCAAACGCCCGCTTCTGTTGCTCCGCTTGCGCTTGGTGGTTCTTTTGGGCGATTTCCGCATAATATGGAGTTTGTTCTATTGGAGGGATACTCACCTGTTCGGGGCTCGCCACAGTGGCGGTCGTAGGCCTGTAGGCGGTGTTTGCGGTAGTTTTATTGGACGGGTTTGTAGTTAAGGGTGTGCCTATTTCTCTCGGAACGGTCAGCCTGCCTTTTGACTTATACCAGCTTACCCAAGTGAGTAATTTTGGGTCGCGAAGTACGGCCAGTTTATCTGCTTTTCCCAATTCATCCCACGTAACTGGCCTATAGGAGTATATACCGGCCACGGGCGAGACCCCCACGCGTCGCGGAGGTATAACTCTGCGGGATACGTCAGATACGTTTCCCTGCTCTATTACTATGTCACGCTGCCATGCGGGATATTTCCCCGCATTTTCCGCTATATATTGGTTCAATACCGCTGTGGCGCTGTATGCGGGCATCTGCGCGGTTTGCGCCATCAACCCCTGCTCCCCGGTGCCTAACAGCACTGCGGCTAAAAGTATTATGTTTCTTAGTTTTTTCATTCTTTGTGTACTGAACAAGCCTGTTTTAATTCTTCCAAGGCTAAAGGAAGATCGGGAATTGTGCTGCCATCTGAAAATCCCTCTATTCCCGGCAGCCTGTCGGAAGGTGGTATCTCTAAACATAGTTTAAGAAAATCTCTGGACAGAGCCGCCCCCGCCGCGTTTTTGTCAAATACTGTAATCAGCAGCTGCACGGGTACGACATTGGCTAGGGGGATTTCAATCGCGTAGGCATGGTTCTTTGGAGCGTAATGCGTGACTATTTTGTAAATCAGCGGATATATTGCGGGAGTTTTTACGTTTACCCCTATGTATGTGCGGCGCGTTACTTCCTCGCTTAGTTTGTATATGTGGTTTTTATGCACAAGCGCGCATAAATAACCGCAGCGAAGAACTTGCAAACAACCCAGCTGCGCCGCAATCGCCTCTATGTTTTCCAGTGTCAAACGTGCGCCAAACTTATCCACGTATGCGCCAAACCCCTCAAGAAGGGTGCAATACTTGTCATATGGCGACAAGGATGCAGCTGCTTGGCGGTTTCCTAATTTTAGTAATTCTGTAATCGTAAGGCTTCGCATGCCCTGAAAAAGGTTAGATTGCCATCCCCGTCATAGGTGATTAAATAGGCGGGTAGTTGGAAGAGGGCGGGTAATTCCGACCTGTTGTGCAGACCCGCATATGCTTCATAGGGCAGATTTTTCGCAAGGAGTGTAATTCCGTTTTCGGAGTGTAGTTCCAGCCACACAGGGCGGTTTCGCGGCGCGGGATTGCCCACTGCTAGGTATACCTTCTCCCCTTGTGCCGAAAGTATTTTAAATGCATCCATTACCGCGGAGACGCCTCCCGTTTGAAGCGACGCATGCGCCCTCTCAGCGCTTAAACCATAGGCTCCGCGCTGTATTTTTTCGGGTAGCTCCGGAAGTAGTGACATGGCGTATTCACGTTCCGATGGCGTCAGCTTGGCAAGTACTCCCGCGTTTTCCACAGTTTGCGGGGGCTCCGCCTCCGCCTGCTCCAGCTTGCGCGTCAGCTCCGCGAGCTTGTTGTTTAACGCGTTTATGCTTTCGCCTTGGTTGCGGACTACTTTGTTGAGGGATTCCACCTCCGATTTTAATTCTACAAAAGCAGGCAGCTTGCTTATGTCATTCGGCGAAAGCGACGCCTGTCCCTCGGGAAGAGGCGTTGCAACAGCAGTTGTCTTTTCTTCCGAGTCTTTTGGGGCGTCCGCTACCTTTGCCTCCGCCGGCTTGTCCGACTTGGTTTCTACGCCCTGCCCCAAATCCGACAAGTCAAGCGCAAAATCGCCAAGGTCACCGGCATCCGCAGATTTATCCTGCGAAACGGTAGCTCCGTGCGACGGAGTATCGAATATACCCATTGCGCCCGTGTTTGACGCGTTATAGTGGTAGTAAAAGTATGCGCAACCCGCAGCTATTGCCAATGCCGCTATCGGTAAAATTATCTTATTCATATCTTTATTTTAGGATTTGTTCGTGTCTAAATTATCTCTGTGATGTTTTCCCATTTCGTTGCCGCAACAGACATATAGGTCTGGTATATTGACGGGGATTTTTCGCGCAGGTGTGTGTCCACCATGTATTGGTATGTCCAAGGCAGTATGCGAACCAAAGCCTGCATTGCCGTCTGCTTTTGGTCGTCCGTCATGTATTTCCCCATCTCTTTTAATATGTGGTATGCCCATTTTGGGTATGTGACCCAGTTTATGCACAGTTCTATTTTTTTGGATAGTATCGCCGCCGCTATAGCTGTCTTGGGATTTAAGGATACCTGACTGTCAGGCTCTCCTCCCCTTTGAATATACCGCAATAGGGCGCCCTGCGGCGTTAGGCTTCGCCTCTCTCCGCCATACGCCTCCCAGAGGATGTCAAAAAATTCATGCTCGTCCACTTTGTCATATCTTTGAAAGTACCTCCAAGCGGCGGATATGTCTTGGTATATCGCTGGCAAATACACGTCCAAACTGTAGCGCAATCCGGTTTTATTTGCGCGCGACCAATCCAATAGCTCCAATACCGCCTCAGGATTTGACAGTAGTATGAGTTCCAATTTTTCGCCTATTGCCGCTGTATAGTGATGCATCAATAAGCGCATTGCCGTATCGTGGTTGGCGCAAACCAACCCGTTGATTAAGCTGTTCGTTGGACGCAGAGTGAGCATGTACTCCTCAATGATGTGCGGAAAATAGGAACATTTCAGCAGCAGCCCCGGGCTGATTGCGGACTGAGCACCCTCGTCGTTGGCATAATTTCTTGGATCTGGTAGCTTCGCTTTTAATGCCTCGCATATAGCATCCCGCTCGCCTTTGCCCATGTCATCCGTATACGCGCGCGGAGTCTCCAAAAAGCCGATTTTTAGATATGATTGCAGCATAGTATTCCTATGTGTTGGAGTTCCCGCAGCGTTGTTGCCAATACCTCGTCTTGCTTTTTGTCCGCGTCCACCAACATTAGGTTGCCTACTAATTCCGACGGAACTTCGCGTATGGCCTGAAAATAGCGCTCGGATAGGTCTGAAAGATAGGATATACCCTTTTGGTCGTTTACATCTGTCAGGGCGGCATCCCGCCCGCCTATGCGTACCTGTGCCTTTTCCGGGCTTACGGACAACAACACGGTTGTCCGTATCCTTATTTCGGGCATGGATAAAATTTCGGTATATAGCCGCTGTATATAGCTCTTTAATTCCCACTCAGGTTTGAAAGCTTGGTATACCGCGGTGGTTAGCGCAAAGCGGTCGTATATGACAAGCCCGCCCCTCCTTATATGCGGGAGTACTATCTGCCGTATCGCCGATAGTCTTGCGGCATGTATGCGCTCTAAAGCTTCTTTTGCGCTTTCCCTGTCTTTTGTGATATCATGCTCTGATACCCAGCCGCTAACCGCACGTCCCAATGCGGTGGAGGATAATTCGCGCACAGCTATCGCGTTGGGGATTTTTGCGGCCAATCCCCGAGCAAGGGTACTTTTTCCGCTGCCGTCTATGCCTTCTACTGCTATTATCATTTTTTAAACGCTTTCTGGAGTTTGGCTAATTCTGTTTGTGTGCGCTTCACCCGTTGCGCATCCCTATAAATTGTAAGATGTCCGTGTGCGGGGGCTTTCCCGAAGCTGGAGGATAGCGGAGCCTGCGTCTCCATAATGTATGTTCCGTCCAAGACAAATAATGTATGATTTAAGCGAGTGGGAATTGCCGCTATGAGCGCCTTACGGGAGGTATAGTAGTCAATGTACTTGCGCACCGTGGCATAGCTGGGGTCTTGCGAAGACATAATTACCACAACCTGTATTCCGCTGCGCGCCTTTGTCCCCAATACCTTGTATATGTCAGGGTCTAAACCCTCCGTAAGGGGTAACACAGCAATTATGCTTTTTTGCGCATTGCGTATCCCGCGATAAAGCATCGTGCGCGCCTGCACGGCGTCCTTCATATCGCATAGGGCGTAATTAGCCAATGGTACCGTGGCTATCCTCTTGGCGTTGTACGCCCCGCTGATGGTGTAATATGCGAGATAAAACCCCAACGCAAAAATCAGAACCCACTTTCCGGCGCTATACAACTTTTTTACCAACGGATTGGTACTGAAGGTAATCACGCCCTTCATTTTGTTCTTGGGTACCCCCGTGATGAAATCCGCATTCAAAAGAGCGTTGATAGCATCCTTGCGCGTGGTATCGTTTTTTTCGCCCTCTACAGGTGTTTCTATGTCCTTGGCGCCTTCCGCCTTACCCTCCGGGGTTACATCGCTTTTAGGAGGCGTTTCTGAGGTTTCTGGGGTTGTTTTCTCTGTTGTTTTCTGTAAAGCCGCGGGGGTCTTTTGAGATAATACCCCCGACTCGTCTGTAATGTCGTCTGTGTTCTCCGATTTACTATCCGCGATAGACTCCACACCGCCTACATCTTCACCCATTGTATCTTCATCAGATATATGGGAATAATCGTCATCTTCAGGATTCATACACATAGTTTAAGAAAGTAAGCCCTAGGATTCTTAATGTAGAGACTACTATTGTAACTTATTGGTACACATAGATTTAATTTTCTAAAAACAACCCCCTTATATACTATACGCGTACACGCGCGCGATAAATATAAATTTAATATTATATATAAATATTGTGCTTCCAACACATAGCTTGTTCGAACAAGCTATGGTTATTGGTTTATCCCCGTTTCAGTAAGTTTAATCGAACAAGCCATGTTTATCTTCGTCCCTAGCCCCACCCCCCGCCCCCCTAGTATATTGTAGGAAGTAAAAAAAACTTTAGCTTGGAACCAGTCCCAAGTATTTCGCGCGCGCGCGTGCGCGTTGTGCGTGCGCGAGGGGAAGTTATATTTTTATCTATTAGATATTTAGGAAGTCTCTATAAATTTCGTAGATATACTATGGGTATACTGTGTGAGGGTTTCTAGTGGTATGTTTTTGTGTCGTCATGACGGTACTCTGATACACCCAGATACACTATACCCATATACCCTTTGCATCAAATTTATGTTTTTTTTCGTTTTGAGTACTATGGGCAGTACTATACCCACCCATGTATGTGGTAGTTTTTTATGCGGGTACACTATACCAAGGGAATTGTGATGCGTATGTGTTTTCGCGGGAGCATGTCATATCCGCATACTATTTGCACAGACGGTATGCATGTAATTAACGCCGCAGGGAACGCGTATATCTTAAACTATCCCTATGAACGAAGTAAAACGGGATTTGAAATCATTGTGCGTGCGTCTTGTGGGGTGGTTTGCAAAGGGCATGAAAATAAACAATATGCTGGTCTTGGCCGTCATATCCCCTGCATATTTAGCGTTTATATGGGCTTTCTGTTCGTTTCGCATATATACGATGTTTAGCGATGACGAATTTCTATGGGGAGGGATATTAGGCACTGCTCAATATCCCTTGTTATGGACATTGGGTGTATGTACTTGCGCTTCTCTGTTTATCCTGTGGCCCCTATGCCGCATTTTGCAATTGGCGTGGCCTAATGTATTTGAACCGGCGCTGGAATCAAATGATGAGGAGTAATCTTCTCCTGTTGTTTTTGCGTGATAGCTGTTTATGGGTACCTTGCTGAAACATCTGTCCTCTGTACTACCCTTTGATGGGCGGTGGAAGGCGTTCTTTCTGTTGGTAGCCGTCTTTGCTCTGCTATCCCCATTTACACCCTCTGTGGCGGGTTTTATTTACGACCGTTGGGTTCACATGCCATTAAGTCAATATGCCGAGGGAACGTGGCGAGATGTATTCATGTTCGTCTCATGGATTTCTTTTCTGTTCCCCGCGGCATTCCTCTTTTCCAAGTGTGTATATCCCCAAAAGAAAGAGCTTGTACCCCCGCCTGCGCGCGAAGTCACTATAGGCGATATGACCTTTTCGGAGTCCGCGCTGTTTACGAACATAATGATAACCGGCGCCATTGGCTCCGGCAAAACCAGTTCAGCCATATATCCTATCTTGGATCAGATTTGCCAAATATACAACGTTTGGGATGAAAAAACTTCACCAGATAATCCCTATAAAAAATGGGGCGGACTGGTTATGGACGTAAAGGGCGACTTCTATGAAGCGCTGATCTGCCTTTTACATTGGGCCGGTAGAAATGTGCTGGAAGACCTCGTGGTCATTACCCCCTGGGCAGACTATGAATATGCCGAAATGATTGATCCGGAAACAAACCAGTATTGGTATATCACATTGCGCGGCGGCTCATCCTTCGAATCTATCGAATTCAACGACCTCCTCTCGCAATACCACATGCCCGGCTCCAATCGCGATATACCCATTGAATTTCTCACGGAATCGGAGCGCCAAAACGAAAAAGTGCCCGGCACGGATATGACTCGTTTGGAATTTCTGCGCTCTATGGAGTTTACCGTGGGCAAGGATACTAATTTTGTGGGGTGGCGTACAGCCGCTACTGGCGACGACCTAATACGCATAGCCCGTACCGACCACGAATTGAAAGAGGTGCCGTTGAAGGACGAAAACGGCAATGTAATTACGGCAAAGCGCCCCCATAAGTTAAAGTATCTGCGCACGCGCTACGTTAACAATGGCCTTACTTTTAATATCGCCCCGCCCTCTTTGGGGCACATAGAGCTAGCCAACCGCCTTGTAGCTATGAGCAAGAATTCCTCCGGCAAAGGTGGCGGTGGCGGCGATAATAGCTATTGGGACGACGCGACAAAGAAGCACATACAGTGGGTCATTTACATGTTGCGCACCATAAATCCCGGAGCAGAAGTTACCGCCCTAGATATCAATACCCACACCGTTTCCTCCAACGCGATAAAGCGCAGTGTGGGAAAATTGTCCCAGATTATATCGGATTTGGAGACTAAAAAGCTTGAATCCGGGCTTACCGCGGCGGAAAGGGACAATATTTCCGCAAAAATTACCATACTATCCGACGTGAGAGAATACTTTAATGAGGAATGGAAAAACTTGGATCAGCGCACAAAGTCCAATCTGGTATCCACCATTACCAACGTCTTTACAAACTTTCTTTCGGATCCCCGCTTGCGCACGGTATTTTGTTCTAATACCGCTGTCTCTATAGACGAGGTAATGCAAAGCGGCAAAATTTACACTTTGGTGGCGCCCAAATACGAATCCGCCGCCCGCGTGTTTGGAACGTCGCTTAAAATGGAATTTCAGGCGATTCTCCGCCGCAGAACCGCCAGCGCGGAATACGATAAGACTCGGTTTATTGCCTTTATCTGCGACGAGGTACAGAACTTTGTGACTACTGGAGGCAACGATCCCACATCAGGGGACGAAAGTTTCATGGCGCTGTCCCGCCAGTCTAAGGTGTGCAACGTTGTGGCTACACAGGCGGACTCTTCTATCGTAAACGTGGTTGGAGAGAAATCCGCCGATGTGTATTACACGCAGTTCGGCTCGCGCCTGTGGTATCAGAATACGGATCAGAAAACTAACGAGCGCGCGGCTAAAATTCTCGGAAAAATCAAAAAGGAAAAGCTGAGCACTTCCGGGCAGGATGTGACCGTTACGGGGCTGTTTGGAAAGGATGGCGGCAAGGGATACAACGAAAATGTCTCCTATGAAAGCAAGGAGAAATACCCCGCGGAATCCTTTTCCAATCTTAATGTGCACCAGTGCGTGATTTACAATAAGTCAAAACAGGGCAAGCGCGCAAAATCCTGCAAATGCCAGTTAAAACCTCATTATATTGGAGCTCCCAGCATGACAATGGAAAAGGCGAGAGTCCTGAGGTGGTACTTCCGCGCGTATATAGAAAATAGGCTTTTTGAATTAAACGATACCCCACTGCTTAACCATATTAAGGACACGGCTCCAAAAGCCGCGGATCTAAGGGCAAATATGCCGACGGAAGTGCAAGCCGGTAGTGGCGCCATAAACGGGGTTAATCTACAATCCCTTGACAACGCGAAATTTGTTGCGCCCTTTGCAGGTACAGACTCTTTCGATAAGGATAACGCCTCTACAGCACCGCGCGAAGTTCCGGAATCCGCCGCAGTTCCTGACTACGGACTGTCTGTTGGGAATATGATGGTAGGAGAAGTCTTGCCACCCCCTGATAATATCCTTTCCGACGATGACATCAGTGAGCCTGTTTATGGCGATAGTGTTTATACCTTCTTTAACGAAGTTGACCGCGGGGAGGTCGCCATGCCCGTGGTGAAAGGTAGAACGCAGGAAGGGGAAATCGTCCTTTCGGATGAGGCCAAGGTTGGAGAACTTAAATCTACCACGCAGGAAGCTGCTCGCGAAAGAATTACCGAATTAGATGCCCGAATGAGCCGCGGTCTATCCCCAGAACAAAATCTGACTAATCTGACCATACAAGACCCCGTTCCTGTGACTAAATCATCAGATTTAATAGACGGTTCCGATTCTGTAATGACTAATATGCGCGATAGCGAGTTACCCGTAGTTCGCACTACACTTACTGTGATTGAGCAAGACAGGATGCTGGAAATCTTTAATCCTGGACATCCAAATGAAGACCCAGAAAGTCATTCTCGCCTAGTTTCTTCTAATTGGGCCAACTGGCAATTCCAAAAGCGAATACCCATTTTTGACGAACTCTTTGAGGACAGTTCTACGGAAACGCCCGATATACCGTCGCTCCCGTTGGAAAGTACGCAATCTTACGAAGTATCAAAGGAGCATGCCGCTGAGATGAAGCGTACAAACGAATTACCCAATGTCGCGGAAGCGACCACCGCCGAAGAGTCCACAATGCCGCAGGACGATGAGAACTATGTGGAAATCAATGCGCCCTCTCGCATGAATACCCGTTCCGGCTCTTTCCGCAGAATTCGAAAGCTACCCCCCAAACCCGAAGAACGCAATGTGCAATTGGAAAAGGCTATAAACAATGAATAGTAACGACAGCGACAAGGTTATATACGATAGGACAAAGTTGAAAGAATTCGCCGCGCGCGGCGGTTTGCTCAATATGGTTTTCAATATGCTGCCCCGCGGCATTATGCAGGACGGAGAGGTGGAGCGATTGTGTAAGCGCATATATACCCGCATACATGACGGCAGGGACGCTACCAACCTCCATACGATATACTCCGATCTGGACGCTTTGGGCAAAATACTGTCATGCGATGTGAGCGCGTTTAAGTCTCCCCAGATTATTTCCACAGACGAGTATGCCGTGCATCCCGCCGCCCTCTTTGGATATCTGTATTCGCATCCGGATGTGCGCGCCATCTCGTGGAAGGCTCCCAATATCTTAAGCATGCGCGCAAGCGTACATGGGCGAGAGCAATCTTGCCGGATTAGCGTATTCTCCAGAGATGTGTCTGTTTCCACGGTAATCCTACATACTACGGTTGATAAAATTAACGCCGATATGCCCAAATGGCTCTTATCTTTACACCAAATATTGGATACGGTGACTAAACAACAGTTTTCAGTAGGCGGAGGCATGAACGTTTCTGGAAATGATGTTTTTCTCCTGTTAGGCGCCCATATCCCGGGCAAGTCTATAGATACCCAAGATGTACTATTCCTTGTCCATAAGCTTATAACGATTGGAGACGGTTTGGAAAAGATTATTTCCGACGGAAAAGATATATATTGAACCATAGAAAACTTGACATTATCTGTCATCTTGCTCGTATATGGGAGCATGGAACTTTGGCTTGGTACGGATATTGAGGATAAGGAAGAGTTTGTCTTTGGGACATTTAAGGATAAACCCATTTTACTTCGAATTATCCACGATAAAGCACAGGATAAAACGGTTGCAACTTCGCCATCCACGCCGGTATATAGGCAATTGCATTTGGAGTCTTATTTACCCTTGTTAGATACCAACACATTGGCGGCAGATGACCTACTGTCCCTGTTAGAGTCATGCGTATCTATGTATTTTGACCTTGGCGGCAAGCCCTATCCAGGCTTGCGCATTGTGCGCAGCGTAATGTCGCGGAAATTCCCACTTTCCAAGTATTATATAGGCATGCACGACGAAATCGCGGAGGATTATGTTATTATGGACTCCGCTACGTGGAAATTATATAACATTATTATCCAACCCCAAAACCCCGTCGCCATTCCCCAAAATGTGACGACCCCGGCTATTTCAGCCGAGGCCATCGCCGCGGCTCGCGCCGCTAGAGGTTATTTCATCAAATTGGCCGGTTCGTACAGTAACTTCTATACTTATGGTCTTGAAGGCTAGTTGTTTTCAAACATTTTGTGTAAGATTTCGTTCGGCGTGTGAGTGATCTTCCCTTTTGGGGCGGCACTGCTTCCCGCTTGCACCTTCACTGTTTCCTCTTTTTGTTTTGAGTACACCTTCACAGATGGCGTCTGGTTTTTTCGGTTTACCTCAAGCGCCCTTTCCATATTGGACAGCGCGACCTGCTGGTCGCTTATTACCGTAGTTTTTTCCTCTAGCGCCCTCTTTAGTGCTTCTATCTCGGAGGTCAATTCCGACACTTCGGAAGCTTTGCTTTTAGCGGCTTCTTCTCGCGCTGCCTCTTTTAGGGAAGTCTGCTCTTCTTGCAATTTCCGTATGGCTGCGTTGAGCTTTTCTTGATTCTCGCAGGATTTGCCCAGCTCCGACTCCAGTTCGCTTATTCTATCGGCCTTGGCGTTCAGTTCGCCGATTAACCCCTCTTTCGCCGATTTTGCCTCATCCAGTAGTTTTTGCAACTGCTGTATTTTGGCGTCTTCTTGTTTCGCGTTGGCAAGAGCCTCGGATTGCATCTTTTCGCGCAATGTTATATATTCCTCTTTGCATACGGTCAACTGCTCTGCCTGCGAGGATATCTTGCTCTTTGCTGCATTCAGCTCTTCTTCCAATTTGGACTTATCCACTATAAGCTGCTCCAATTCTGCTATGCGCGTTTCTGCCGTTACTAGCTTTTCCTGTTGCGCGGTAAAATTCTGAGATGCAATTTTGGAACTCTTTTGGTTGTCATCAAGAGCCTGACAGAGGCTTGCATTCTTGGTATTTGCTTCTTTCAGCTTTTGCTTGAGCTCTTCTATCTCGCGTTTGCGAGCTTCGGTTTCTGCGGCATAATTTTTCGCATCTGCACTTGATTTGTTTATCAACTCTGCGTGTACTTTTTTCAGCTTTTCATGCTCTGCCTTTAAGGTATTGTGCGCGGCGCTATCAACTACCTCTTTAGGCGCGGACTGTGCACTTTCTTTTGCGGCGGACAGCTCCTTCTGTAATTGTAAAACCTGTTGCGAAAGGGTATCTTTTTCGTCTAAAACACTTTCCAGACGCTTCTTGATTTCCATGTATGCGTTAGCATTTGTTTTTTCTGTTTCTTGTATCTTGTTTCTTAGCATAGTGGCTGCATTCTCTGCGGCTAATAAGGCGGTTTCTGTCTCTGCCAGCTTATTCTGTGCGGATTTGGTTTGCTTAGCATGTAAATCTGCGGCTGCTTGCCTATTCTGTTCTAATTCTTCCAATTTTTTATGTAAGCCCCTATTCTCATTGATTAAATTCTCCTCAGTAACCTGTTTGTCTTTAATTGCGGCATCATATTGACTTGTCAGCGTTTTCACCTTGTTTGCAAATTCGCTTTTCTCCGAGCTAAGTACATTTATGCGTTTCTCTAACTCCTTTATGGATGCTATTGCCTTTTCCTTTGCCATGTTAGATTTTATTAATTCTTCCTCGTAACGTTGTTTAAGTTCTTTTTCTTTATCAGTTAACGCATCGCCGACTTTAGTCAGTTCGGCCTGTATAGTGGTATAGTTTTTGATGGTTTTCTCCAATTCTGCAGCCAACTTGTCTTTCTCTGCAAAAACCTGTTTGAATTCTTTCTCGCGGGACTCCAAGATGTTTTTCGTTTTGGAAAGCTGACTCTCCAACGTTTTCTTCTCGGCTTGTATGCTGCTTAGGGATTTCTCCAACTCCTTGTAGGTGTTCACTGTGTCGCAGAGAATCTGAATCTTTTTACTCATTTCATCCCGATGCTTTTTTAGCTCCACCACTTCTAATGATAGCTGCGTCTTGCGATCTGAAATTTCCTTCAATTGCTTAGCCGCGATTTTCGCCTCGCTAAGCTGTTTCTCTAAGGCTTCGGCTTTATTTGCAGCCTCTATTGCCTTGTTATCCGCTTTTGCCAGCAAACCTCGTAGGGTTTCACTTTCCTTATGCATGACCTCTAGCCTAGTTTGCATATCCTTTACGGCTTGCGCGTTAGTCTCCGCCACAGCCAAACGCGCGCGCAAAGCTTGGTTTTGCGCCTGACCGTCTTTGTACTGCCCACGCAGCAAATCCACTTCCCTCTGCAAACTCTGGCACTTCGCTTCGGCATTTTGCAATCCCATCATTTGACTGCGAAGCTGCATTATTTCAGAGCTTTTTGTAGCAAGTTCTGCGGACAATTTTGCGCATTGCTCGCGCAATACGCTTATTTTGTTGACGGCAAGTTTTATCGTATCCCTTGCGGTAGCTAATTCATTACGTACGTATGTATTTTGCATTTGCGTGGAGGATTGCATAGCGTTCCCCGTATATTCTTGTCCGATTGGGGATAGATATGTCTGCCCTGCAGCAACCCCCGTCAAAATAATACATGTTATTAGTGATATGGAAAATTTTTTCATGGTTTTAGTGTAGTCCTTCGGAGAAAAAATTTGCCAATACTACACTATATGTATGCAAATACTTATAATCTCTGAAAAACCCAGCTTGGGCAAAACTATTGCTGATGCCCTGCTGTCTGAAACGCGCGCGGAAAAATTACATATTTCCGGCAAGCTGCCTGGCGGGGAATCTTGTGTAGTTACATGGGCCAGAGGACATTTGCTTAGTTTGGCATCTCCAAAAGAACATAACTCTAATTGGGAAAAATGGATGATGGAACCGCTTCCATTTCTTCCAGCCTCGTTTAAGGATGTTCCTATTTCTGATCCGCCTAATAAAAAATACCCTAACTCCGCAAGTTCTACGCAGGTATTATCGCACATAGTGGGTCTTCTTGGGAAACTTAACGCTAATGGCGAGGTTATCAACGCCTGCGATGCGGGGCGCGAAGGAGACCTAATTTTTACGAAGATTCTAAAACACGCCAATGTAAAGCCCGCAAAGATCTCCCGCTTGTGGATACAATCTACCCTAAAAGAGGCTATTTTGGACTCATATAAGACGCGCAAGCCCGCATCAAGTTATGCGGGGCTTACTATGTCCGCATATACGAGAGACCGAGCGGACTGGTTATGGGGCATGAATCTTACCCGCATGGCCACTTTGCGTTTGGGCGAACGCAAACAGGTGCTGCCTGTAGGCCGCGTACAAACCCCAACTTTGGGCATGATTGTGCGACGCGAAAAACTGCGTAAGGGCTTTGTCCCCGCCAACTACTATACAATTTTGGCACAATTCCCCTCCGGAATTGGGGAATTGGACATGTCGTTTATTTGGAAGCGCGAAGATAAAACCTCCATCCTTGGCAGCGGACCAGATTATGCGGAAGACATTAAAGGCTTCTGGGATAAGGACAAGTGCGACAAGTATGCGTTGTTTACCAAAGAATTGGGTGAGTATAGCGTAAAGGATACCGTTAAAACTGAAAAACAAAATCCGCCGCTGCCCTTCGATTTGCCTTCATTGCAGACCGATTGCAATAAGTCGTACTCATGGACCGCCGCAAATACCCTGAAATTCCTCCAAACCCTGTACGATTCGGGTTATGTGACCTATCCTCGCACTGATTGCAAGTATCTTCCCGAAGATATGGTCGATACTATATACCGCACAGGACAGGATGTCGTTTCCGGCCTAAAGGAATTCCATGGCGTTCTACCCGTCTTGAAGCCAGGCAAGCTACCAGCATGTTTTAACTCCTCTCGCGTTACGGATCACTACGCTATCATACCCACGGGAAAATTTCAGGGCATTGAGCGTATGAAAGAAAACGACCGAAACCTATATACCCTTTACTTACATATTTGCCGCAGGCTTTTGCAGGCATTGGACACCCCTGCCACCTTTCAGGTCACCAGTAGAAGATGGACCGCGAAAAAGGATTCCACGGTGAATTTCTCACAAAGTGTAAGGATGCCCGAAAATCTGGGGTGGAAACGCTGGGCAGTAAAAGAGGATAAGCGGGACGAAGCTCTGCCTCCATTAAAAAATGCTGTAGAAACCCCGTTGTCCCTATCCAGCGTGTCCCATGTAACTAAATGCCCCCCAGCGTACAGCGAGGGAGCACTCATTTCGGCAATGGAATCTGTTGGCAGAAATATGAACCCTGACTTGCTGCAAGATTTGTCGGAAAGCGAAGCGGAGAAGATCTTGAAAAACAAGGGTATAGGTACCGCCGCTACCCGCCACGAAGTGATTGAAAAACTCGTGCACTCCGGCTATATCGTGCGTGAAAAACGTAACGTATTGCCTACGGATTTAGGCATTATGCTGATAGATAAACTTGATAACATAGACCCACTGATTTCTGCTCCAGAGCAGACGGCAATTTGGGAGCAGCAACTTGTGGAAATGGAACAGGGTAAAGGTTCGTTTAAGGCATTTATACTAGCTCTGTATCAGGAATTGAAGCGCATAAAAGGTGTATTTATGGAAAAAATCCCCGCCCCAACATACTCATCTGGGGGTGGAAGCCTTAAGGATAGCGATACTATTTGCCCCATATCCGGCCAGCCAATGAAGATAGGTGAAAAATTCTATATTTCTCCCGCCTATCCGAAAATTCCCCTATGGAAAAATCTCGCGGGCAAGACTATGACTCTATATGATTGGGTTAGAATTCTAGAAGCCTATTCCAATAGGCAGCGCTTTGTCATGCGAGGGTTTAACGGAAAATTCGGCGAATATGCCGCCAGCGTCTCCATTGATAGTGACAATGGAAAGGTGCTCGTATTCCCTGTAAAGGAAATGCGATAGCCTAAAAGGCTTACTACTTATCGGACAATACGAGGTCTATTATATCGCCCCTACGGAATGTCGCGGACAGTTGTTGCAGGGATAATTCTGGAGCCTTGTAAAAGCTACCCAGTACTTTTGCTATTTTATCTAAGGCAGAAGCATAGAGCGAAGGAAGTGCATCTTTAAGGCTTTTCAATAGAGGCTGTATATTCTTATGTGATACGTCAGATATCTCCAAATTATTCTGTTCCAAGAATCTCCTCCCTATCCACATTGCTATGTAATGTGAAGCGTAAGGTATAAATCTGTATTTAACATCATCGTTGGCAACTTTACGCTTGGACTCCACAAACCTAAATATCTCCACTGCGAGTAGCGTTTTTGCCGCATCTATATCGGAAAATATTTTATTGTACAGTTTCCCGAAATGTTCCGCCCGCATGAATTTTGCCTGTTGAGGCTTAAGCTTCCATATTGCCAAAACCGCCTCTGCCGCAACCTTGCTAGTTATGACATTCTTTATCGTGCGGTTACCCCGTTTCCTCCGATATTCATATCCAAGCGCTTTAAATCCCAAACCTAGCTTTTGCTGTATTGGGTCGTTCGCATGTAAATCGCGCAAATCTACAGGATTTTGGTTGTTTGTGGCATATGTTATAGCAGAGATGAAATCCTCTTCCGCATCCGGTACCTCGTATATGCGTATCATCACATAGGAGTTCTGCAGTTTTGGTAGAATTTCCGGGTTCTCTTCTACCACTTGGGCTATTGTCTTGCATGTCTGCCCACCATTGATGATCTGCATTCCTTGGACATGTACTGTAAAATCTCCTGACTGTAGCGCATTGTGGCTAAACTTGTCGCAGGTGATAGTCACGCCATTGTTAAAAAAATAAAAATCGTCGCGGCGTTCGTTCGAGAGTATCGTATCTGCTATTGCGGAATTCACACGATTAGTCCGAAGGCCTAAATAATTACGAATATTGCGCTCCAGTAGCCGCATGTCGTATTTCTCAAACAATTTGTCCAATTCTGACAATGCCACTTTTCCAACCAGTACCCGCTTGAAATTAAAACTTTCAACTGTAGCCATCCCGGATAGACGCAGATCTTCCGTTATTGGTTCATTCTTCCGTAGGCGTTCTACTATGCTGTTGTGGTTGAAGTGCGTAAAGCGGACCTGTTCCGGAGGTAATTTCGCGGCGGACAACATTTCTGCCGCATCTTTTCCCCAAAGTGTACCATTGTTGCACAATACTACAGTTACGACCGGTATTAGCCCGTCTCTAACCTGCGATCGGGCATCTTCTAGTACCGGGGAGAGCTTGGCGTTTACCGTTAACTTCGCATCGGGATCAAACACCAATCTCACAGTATTGATGATTTTTTCAACAGCGTTTGCAGGAAAGTTTGCACTTCCGCTCAAGTCGCTTTTGTATTTACACTGAAACAAAGTTATCGGCAGTTCTCCATTGTCCTCGCTTCCAACATATATGCCGTCTATGCCGTAGTCTTGTGCCCCGTCTGTAACATAGTCAATTGCTTCGCTCTCGTCTATCCCAAGATACGTCTTTATAGACAGTATGACAAAGGCCAACGCCTGCTTTTTATTATGATCGTATGTTCCGAAAAATTCTGGATTTCGGTTGATTATCCCTTCGCAGTACTGATCTACCAGTGTACAATTAAAATCATTCATTTTTCTATCATATTCACTTTGGGATATTTTCATATATGCCAATTCGTGTCAATTGTTTCTTACTCCATTAGTTTGGCATTTAATGAGCGTAGCGCATTAGATGCGGCATATATAGTAGCGCAGAGTTTACGCGCCTTCTTCCTCATAGTCTGTTTGAAGGTAGTTTAAAAGGTACTTTTCTTGGAAGTTGCATCCGCATTCGTTACATTCACCTGGGAATACGAGTACGTCATCTTGGAGATCTTCCTTCCCGTAGGTCACGTCCAGTGATTTACATTTGGGGCACTGCCCCATTACATATTCGCTTTTTGTCTTAGATCCTTTATCGTTTGCCATGGCCTCTCCTTTGTTAAATGTTGATTATATGGGCGTCTGAGTTTGCCAATATTGAACTGTGCGTTGCAATTATCAATTTGTGTATGCCGTACATATCAAGGTTATTTCTTAGATGTTCAATTACTTGGCGTAATACTTTTATATTGTCGTCTGTAAGGTGATTAGTCGGCTCATCTATGGCTATCCAATCCAGCGTTGAGAATTTCCTGTGGGCCGCCAGCCTAAATGCGATAGACAGTATTATCTGTTCTCCGCCGGAAGCCTTCTTGATTGGGCGTACTACCTTGTTTGGGTATTTCAGCTTTATTTCCAGTTTTTCGTCTACCATAACGCCGAACGGTTGGTAGAAGTGGAAAGAGGAGATAATTTCTTGCATACTTTTACAAAGTTCCGCTAATTGGCGCTGTAGGAGCACCTTGGGTAGGGATTTGATAACTTTGCCTAGGGCACTTAGGTATAGCGCATATTCCTTGGTTGCTTTTGCACCGGTTATCGCGGATTCCGCGGTCTCAATCCTTTGGGTAAGTGTCTTGATAAGCGCCTGTGTGGTATTTAACTTTGTTTCTATTTGAGCTTTTGCGTCCTCCATCTGCTTGGATTTTTCCAGATATGCCGTTTCCTCCGTGCTTAGTCCGTATGTAATCTCCTCCGACAAATGTGGCAGTTTCTCGTCTTGGGCGAGCTTTTCCAAAGCTGATACCCGCTTGTTTATTTCATTTAAACTCCCTTCCATCGTACCGATGGTTGCTATGAGTTTGGATCTTTCCGCATTGCCCGCTTGGGCTTGGGCGAGCGCTTTTTCATCTAAAGCACATGCTTCTGCGGAGAAATTCTCCTGCGGCTTTGAAATCGGATTCTCTTTGAGTTGCTCATACCGATGCTTGATTTCTTCCATGCGTCCAACCACTTGGGCAAGAGCCTCCGATTCCTGCGCCAATGACGCGGCTTTCTGTTTGTTCTCCGCGATCTTTTCAGCAAGGCAGGCCTTCGGATACTTTGGCGGCTCCGCGGTGCCTATTTTGCTTGTTAGTTCCTTTGTGGTTTTGTTGAGCGCGTCTAACTCTGTTTCTTGTTTGGCGATTTCCGCCAAAAATTCCGATAACGCGCGTTCAGACTTCTTTAGCTCGGTCTCAAATTGTTCGCTGGATATGGCGAGTGACTCTGCGTTGGTTGCCAACTCCGTGACTCTGTCGGGCGTTAGGCGGGTTCCACATATGGGGCACGTTTCGGTGCTTCCCTCGGCAAGGAACACTTTTAACACGTTTGCTTTCCCGCGAATATCCGCATATGTGGAAAGGTAGCTTTGGTTTGCCCGCTTTAATTCCTCCGAGCGTTCCCGCGCCAACTTGAGCCTCTTGCCCACACGCGCGGTATCTTCTCCCAATTTTGCAAGGCGCTCTACATCATTGTAATATTCGGCGGCGAGCGTCAATTCCTGCAAAGTCTGCGCTGCTACTTTTGATTCCGCGACCTTCTTTTCACCTTTCTGCTTTTCTTCCGTCATTTTGAGCAGCGCTGTTGCCATGTTGCCGGTAGCGGTGCAATAGTCTTCGTAGGATTTCCAAGCCTGCTTGAGTAGGTTCCATTTCGTCACCCTTTCGGCCAATTCTTGGATATTTTTAGCGGGCGTCAAAGCGTTGTATGCCGCTTTGAGAGAAACTAGCTTTGCGGCGGTTTCCGATGCGCTTTTCTTCAGCGCCATCCACTCATCCAATAGCGTATTGCGTCGAGCAACCCTTTGGGCCTTCTCTTTGAGTGCGGACAATTTGCTGCTCTCCAGCGTCTTGTTACAGGTTGATAATTCCGCCGCAAACTGCTTTGCCAGTTTTTCCAGTTCTTTTAATTCCTTTTTGTCCAGCTTGGTCTTTGCTTCTATGTTTTCGTCTATATATAATCTGGCGCGCTCGTTCGATATAGATTCCGTGGCTCTTGTAAATATGTCACCCAAAAGAAGCTTCTGTATCTCTTCTAAACGCTTGGTAGGCGAACTGGAAAAGAGCATCTCGCGAATTTCATGCTGTCCGACTATGACGGTGCGTATTACGGTCTTTAGGTCGTTTCCTACCAGTTCTTCAAGCAATTCGCGGCACTTATTGGCGCCTTCTATGGGTTCCCTCCCCTCAAGAGTAAGTTTTGCGGAATCTGCGCCGTTTCTACGGATTTCCCTGGTTATATTTCCCTTGACGCTGTCGTTTCCCGTGAAGTCCAGTGATACGGTTGCGCTCTCCGCCCCGTCCAATATGTCATCCTGCAAGCGCTTTGCCCCTGGGGTGGACTCCCCCGTCAATGCGAAATTTATCGCATGCAACAGGTTGCTTTTCCCCCTCCCGTTGGCGCCGATGACCATATGCAGCGAATCGCTCAAATCCACGTCCAACTTTATATGCTGACAATAGTTTCTTAATGAAATTTTTGTAGGCGTAAGCATCTTTAAGTCCCCTTTCCCTAAATTTGAATCTTTTTATAGACTGCGTCTGGATATCTACTGGCGCGTATATCCTCTATTTTTTCCGGTGCGGTTATTATCCGTTGTATATCCTCTATGTACCGCTCATCCACGTTCGTACTCATTGCAGATAACAGCTCGGGTAGCGCTTTTATTATGCTCTCGCGCGATTGCAGCCCCCCGTTTTCCGATATTGCACCCGTATACAGCATGGATTGTGCCTCCGCACTACTGTCTGTATTTCGCTCTACCGCAAAGAGCTTTAAGACCTGCGCCTCCAGTTTATCCGCCACCACGAGATACTGCCCATACGAGTCCTCCGTATATAGTATCCTTAATACCGGCCGCGCATTATACTTTCGCTGAGATGCGGTTATAAGCTCTGTGGCTTCGTCCAGTATTTCTTGTGAACTCTTGTTAAAAATATCGTATGTAATGTACTCCCTCTGCTGCGTGGATATATGTTCCCACGAATTTGTCTGGGTGTCAAAGATGATAAACCCGGGTGTTTCCGTCTGATTGAAGGATACAGTCTCAATGGAGCCCGGATATATGTATTCCCTGCCAGTCATATCCTTGTGTACCGCAGTATTGTGGAAGTCGCCCAAAAATACCCTGTCGTACCAGTCCGGTATTTGATCCGCCGTCACGTCCCACGCGAATTTATAGGGCGCCAGTTCCTTTAGAGCCTGATGCAGGCATAGCCAATTCTCTATGGGCTCCCCATCGGGGGTGTTTTCCGCGGGGCACGCCAGCGACCTTAAATCTTGTGAAATACGCTCCCTCGTGCCGTTATCTATGCCGTATATGTGTATGGTCTTCCCGTCCACTTTTACTGGCATTGGCCGTTCAGGGGAGAGGTGTACCAGATGCTTGTTTACCAGCGAACTGACCTCCACCCATGTATAGGGTGAATTTCTCTCGTTATCATGATTGCCCAGTATCATGCCTACGGGGATTCCAGTGTCGGAAAATTTCTGCAAAGTATTTTGGAGCACATACGCGGCGGAAGAACCCACCTCATTGGAATCCATTACATCTCCTAGTATCAATACTGCAGCTATGTCTTTTGCTCTGGCTGATATCTCTTCAAATGCCTTGGCAAAGGCCTTATACCAGTCGTTGCGCGTTTCGTCCCGCCCGTACAGGCGCTTGTATAATTGCGTGTCCGCTATAATCGCTATCTTGTTAGGCATAGCTCTTTCTCCCTTACTTTTGAAAAATTGTCTATTTCGTCTTCGTCGTATATAAATTCGGATTTTTGTGGTGCGAACCGATACTCCTCTGCAATTTCCTCCGCCCCCGTTAGGTTTCCCATTAGCAATTGGTCTTCTATCTGCTTAAAATCCACATTTAGCTTATTCAAGGTATTTTGTATTATACGGTCTAAATATGGCGTGGTTTTAGGCAGTGTACTGTTTTGTATCATTCGAAGAATGCTGTCCGTATAGTCACATGCGGCCTCTATGTCTCGGGCGTCTATGGCGGATATTAGCTTCTTTTTTAAGACTGCCAGCTCCTGTGGAAAAAATCGCGTCATGAAACTTGTATTTAGTTCCGCGGTCGCGGGCGTTCCTTTTACATGGAGCCTCTCAAAGTCTATATTTTCCGTTCTTCGGGGATTTTCAGGGCAGCCTTCGGAGGACAAGCTATCCGCTATGCGGTTTTCCTCGCGGGGTATGTGTTTTAGCCGCCATGTCGGATGCTCAGACAACTTTAGGCGCACACGCTTGACCAAATAGTACAAGCTGTCCGTATTTATCTTCCACTCGTTTCCCACTTGTTTGTATAGCAGCATGCTGTCGGTATGCAATATCACCGTTGACGCCGCCGCATCCGGAGTCGCCGATATGAATTCCTCCAAGCGCGACATTATATCCAGTAGAGCGTAGAACTCCGCCTCATTGCACGAACCTGGAAGTATACTGCCGGATTTGTTTCTAATACCCTTATGCTCGCAACATATTACGTCGCCGTCATCGGTTTCGGCGTATATACCCACATGCATATACCCCGTTGTCCTGTCGCAAGCACCGTCGCTATACGCACGTATCAATCGCATATCTCTTCCCTATATATAATTTGCATAACGCTCCTTACTTATTTTTTTATTTGTACCGCGCGTAGCGCGGTTGTAGTGTGCATTAATCCCCTACAATTGGGAATTTGCATAGATAGTTTAAGAAATGTAAAGGGGGCTAAACCATTAGGCTTAGCCCCTTATTATTAAGCGGAATTGTCTGTGCGAAAAGTTATTCAACCGTTGCTGTCGCTGCCGTGTATGCCGACATGGATAGTTGTATAGTGGATTTCGTGCGCTCCAAGGTGGCCTTTATTATATAATACGTTAGAGCCCTCTCCGCTTTTTCTTCCAATGAAGCGGGCATAGTTGAGAGTTCGCGCAATTTTCCCTCTAATTTCTGATTGAGTTCGTTTACGCGGGTTAGCTGGTTGTTTAATTTTTCTAAAGTAGTCATATTGTTATAATGTTTTCGGACATTTTCTTTACATTTTCGCTGCCCTTGAAGTTGGTAAGATCCTGTTCGGCTTCTTCAAGCATTTTTGGCAGCGCAGCCTTTCCTTTCTTCTGCAGTTCTGCCATTATGTTCACTATGGCTTCCATACCTTTCTCCTGATCTATCGTCATCCTCTTAGATAGTATAGTCTGCAATTGCGCGGCTTCTTTTTCGGTCGGATTTAAGATACTGAATGTCGCCGACGCTATCATGGCCATATCTGGGTCTATTTTGATGGCAGGCGCGATTACTTTGTCCTCCTTTTTTAATATGGGGCTTACATCAGGTTTCCAAGCTGTTGGTAGTGCGGCATAGTCTCTGGAATCCATATAACATCCGCCGGCATCCACACCTGCGAGGCATGCGCGGCGTCCCGCCATTCTCTGCACTTCGCTGATATTCAAGCCTTCCGGTAGTTTTTGCGTAAATATCGCCACATTGGGAGTGTCTCCCGCATCTTGTATGAATTTCGCTAAATCTCTTTCTTCAAAAGTTACATTCCAGTTCATCCCTATTTCCAACGCTTTGCCTGCCTGCCGCAGTATTTCCGCGTCTTTTGGCATTGGCTTGCTTTGGGACAATAGCTTCTCTATCTCGTTTATATGCGCTTCGTAGTTCTCCGCATGCTGTGAAAGCTGTCGCTTTGCGGCTTTTGTAGATAGCAACTTTATTATATTGACGCCGCTAATGTCCGTCACTTCCCCCTTGTGGGTGTTTAGGTAATCGGCAAACGCTTCATAATCCGCCAATTTTTCGTTATATTTGCAATTCTTTAGTAAATTTTCAGCTATATTCATGATACATCTAATATAGGAAATCTTTGCCCTGCGCCAACCGATGGCTACCACTCTGCACGTAGCGCCAACTGCAATTCTGGGATTGTTTTTCCGCGTATATATTCGAAAATATTCCCGGCAGTACAACGACGGGCGGCGCGAAGCTTCCATGCCACCGCGTTTATGAGCCCCGCAAGCTTTGTATTTACCCTGCCGTTTTCCAGAGGAGGTATCCCAGCCTCTTTAAGCTTTCGTATTGCGTCCTTGGCTGCCGCTCCCACTTCGGATTGCCCCGCTATTTTATAACCTGACGGAGTCTTGTAGCGGATTTTCTCCTTATTCTCCATGACGCGAATCATGCGCGGGCGCAATTCTGCGACTAGGGCGTCTACTGTTTGTGACTCTAAGGCGTCTATAGTCTTCCATGCTAAATTTATGAGTATGGAATTCAAATCTCCGCCCGATTTATTGCAGGACGGCGGCATATCGGCGATTATCTTCTGTACCGCTTCCGCCACTATTGCCTGCCTCTGGCTCCCCCGTTGCGGTGCTTTCATCTTACTCAGGTATATTTCTATGGACTCGTCCGTAAATGCGGCGCCATCCGTTGCAGCATTCCAATCCGCTATAAGCGAATATGTTGAATACGCTTCACCTTCGATTTTGATCAAATCCCATGCCCGCTTTAATAGCGTGGCGTTTATTCTGGCCACTTGGTCGCTGCGAGTTATGCCCTGGCAGGCGAAGAAATTTTGTATACTCTGACCAACCTTTTCTTGTAATTGTATTTCTATCATATTGTGTATTTGTTTATTTTGTAAAGAATTTTCCCACGCAACCTACAAATTCAATGTATATATTTGGATCTACAGACGATTCATGCGGAGTAATTATATGCGGATATGTTGGAGACGGTAGGAATTCCGATGCATATACTGTTGGTATCTCTGGGGACGCCTGTGGTGATAGTGCCTCGCTAGACTGCCAGACTGCCCCGCATACCTGCGCATCGGGGACACAGACAATGACCGACGCCTCCGCGTTGGATACTATGTTGAGATACAGTACTTCGTCGCCAAATAGCATGCCAACCGATGATAAAAGTACTACAAATGCCGAAAATATCGCTTTTCTCATATCAGTACTCCTTTACTAGTTTTACCCCCGCGAACGACTCTCCATCCCATCCATCGGGGACTTCCAGACGCATGCCTGCGAATTTGGATAGAGTTATGCCCAGCTTTAAGGCTGCGGCTCTGCCCATTCCCAGCTTTTTCGCCATTTTGTATACGGAAGCTTTTTTGCTCTGTCCCAATAGGTCGAATAGGTCTTTGATATAATCGTCGCCCAACTTTTTTAGGGAAATCGTCTTTTGTAGCGCGACCGCCAGTTCGCCGGAATCTAGCGACAGTACCGGCGTGTATTCGCATACCCGCAACTTTGTCTGCTCGTAATCTTCCGGCACGCTTACAACGTCCTTCGGATTTACTTTGCAAAGCAGTAAATTTCCGTTTTCGGCGTAAAAGTAGTTTAGATATTCCAGCGCGCACACATGAAGTCCGGGAGCGCAAGCCTCTTTTGGGTCATGCGTCACTTTTTCCCGCGGCATTTTCGTCGCGCGACCTATTTTATTCGGGACCGAATTCCCATTTTCGTCTAAATGTATTGATGTCAGGTCGGGGTTGACCCGCTTCCATAGCAATAAATTTCCCTCCTTGTCAAAGGAGAGTAACTCATGGTTCTTGTTAAGAAATTCCGTCAGCATGTCGCGGTCGCGGCGCCGCAACTGTGCCATTTTTTTGAGAAATTTTGGGAAATACTTGTTCCAATTTGTATTTCCCTCAACCGCGTGCGACAACTCATACATATGCGGCCAAACGTGCCTATTGTAGCTTAGCGTGCGGTTCTTTTCCGACAGCGTGAATCCCTTTGGCAGTTTTAGCTGGGATTTTTCCTTTTTAGGCTTATCGCTTATAAAATACGTACTTGCCTTCTTATATTCCCCCATTTTTATGGCGGTCAATGCCGCGTGGTACTTGTTTACGCAGTCGCGTGAGACGATTCCTATGCGAGTATCCCCGTTAAAGCAGGTTATTCCGGATTTCCCCACTAAAAACGTATATTCATCTTCTTTAATGCCGCTCATGCTCCTACCTGTCCTTTCTTGGGTTTAGTAAAATATGCCACTATGTATTCTAGTAAATCGTAGTCAGAACTCCCACTCTGTATAAAGGTGTCAATTATCATGTTTTTATAGCTGCGCTCGCAAAAGTAGTTATTGTCGTACTTGTTGTGTGCGTTTGTGCTATTGTGGGAGGTACGCGTATATAGGATATCCACTAATCGTAGCCCGGTTACTTTCACTTCCGGAGTTTCCAACAAATGCATTATCTTTGTATATGCTTGCTCGTATACTGTTTGTATTTCTGCGGCATTGGCTTTCGGTGCAAACACCCCCCATATGTACTGCATCGTATCCTTGCTTAATACCTCCCAAATTGGGGGATTATTACAGTCCTTTCCCATGAATATATAATTACAGTTCTCATAGATGAGCCCCAGTTCCGCCGATATCTCTTCAAGTTTGCCTATACCTTTTATATATGCTTCATATGGTATTGTTCCGGGTTCCTCTATGTTGGACAATAAATACCTAGTGTCGCTTCTGTATAAGTAAAGATTGTATATTTTCGTTTCTAGTGTTTCTCTTGTTATGGGGCTGTCTGTCGTTACAATATTTACGACATGTCTACACGAGGATAATGTGTACAGTGGCTCACATTTAATTTTGTATCCATAGCCTAGCTTTCTTGCTAGTATGCGCTTTCGTGTAATACGTTTGGCTTTGGGCGTGTATTCATATTCTACGGGTATACCCAGCTTCTCCGCTATGTTTGCAAACTTTTGCGCTAGCTCGTATTTCTGTGCAGTCGCGCCCCATACTATAACCCCGTTCTCTCTATCAGTGCTGTTGCTATGCGTTCCGAATGCTCGCTTTCTTCGGATTATTACCTTTTGGGCCGTCGCAGGCAGCAATTTGCCTTTATATACTACACCTTCCCAAGAAAAATCCACTTCCTTGAAGATTTCGGGGTATAGCGTGTAGAAAAGTTTTTGTATGGCGCATCTAAAATTGCCGGATACTTGGCTTTTATTGGGTAGTCCCAAGAACGCTTGGCGAAGCGACTCGCTGTTTTTTACCGCTTCTGATACCTGTTTATAATACTGCATTTGCGCATCTTTTACCTGCGTCAGTATTTTTAAGGCCAGCACAGGGGTAAGCCGCATTCCTTCCCTGTTGGTAGTCAGTTCCGCCTCATTTGCTTTTAAAAATATTGGTATTATCCAAGGCATTTTATAATCCAATTTGCTCCTTATCGGATAGTATTGCATCCCGTATATTTCATCCTGTGATGCTGTTGCATTGGCGATTTCGCATATTTCTTTTAGGGTGTATTTGCGAATGGGTAACCCGCTTACGTATATGTATACCTCCGACGCCTCCAGCCTCTCGCAAGTATATACCCCGGGTAAAATCTGCGTATATGCGGCAGATGTGTCTATACGCTCTCCGCTTTGGGTGTATACCTCTATACCATCTATCCAAGCGTATAGTCCGGATTTTACCATCTCATGGGTTTTATCCACATCCGAGCTTTCTATCGGGATCGTTATCTTTACGCCATTTGGCTCCTTTGTTGGTTTCCTGTTAAGATTTACCAATGCGCCGTTACCTTGACCGAAGCCCGCAACCCATAGACTCTCAATCCCGTTCTTGCGTATGCGGAATGTAAAGGTGTCACAATAAGCGCTCGCCGCATAGAAACCTATGCCAAATCCCCCTGCGTACTTGTCTGTGCGCTTGTTCGATGCGCAGATCTTTGACAGTAAACCGTAAATTTCTTGGTCGGTCAGCCCTACCCCCCAGTCCTCTACTATATAGTTTGGATTATCATGGGATGGGAGGGTAATTTTGACATTTTTGGACTCCTCTGCGGCGCGATGCGCGTCCAGAGCGTTCTGCACATACTCTATTAGTATTGTGCGCAAGGGGTTTGTATAGATACCCGTTACCAACGCCTTAATTACAGTCCCTACGTCTTTAGGATCTATTGTTAAATTGTGGCGGACTGTATTGGAATTACCAACTATCTCTATCGGCGCTGTTTTGACTTGCATACTGTGCTCGCGTATTTCTTTTTTGTTTTTTTATTCCGCGTAGCGGAAAAATCTCCTAGAAGGTAAATTTTAGGCACTAAAAACGCGTGCCGACTTGTGGCACGCGCTGTCTAAAAGACTCCTATTGCCTGCGCGTTAGTTGCTGGTCGCAGTGTTCAAGTAGAATTGGTATTTTCCCCAAGAACCATATCCTTGGGAGTCGTTGAGCTCCAATTCGTATTTTACCTCGCGGTCTGTTCCCGTATAGGGGGTACCGTCTTCGTTAAAATACTGGTTTAGCGTGTCTATCATCTTCTTGGCACTGTCCGCAGTAAATATCGGGACAGCATTGTCCCCCGAACCATCCGGCTTTGCTATGCTAATTGTGTACGGGGTATCCGCACTGCCCAAATTAGAGGTATTACAGAATGCCAAGCCGGCTATAGCTTCTTTTATCGCCGTACATGCAGAACCCGAAGTGATCGTGCACGGTATCGCCTCGTCCGAGGGTAGCAGCGCCGCCCTCTGCATTGCTTTATTTACGTCCGTTACAATAGCTGAAAGTGTAGCTTCCGCAGCCCCTTTCCTAGCATTGAAAGCCGTGCTTACCGCGACGGATGCAAGAATTGATATGATTATCGCTACTATCAGCACTTCTACAAGCGTGAATCCCTTGCGTAGCGCGTTGAGTGGATTGGTGTATTTCACAGTTTTCATACTATATCCATTATAGGAATGGCATCTTTTCCCATGATTATGTCTTTAAAGTCCTTTTTTACTTTTTGTTGCTTCTGTATTTCGCGTTCATTGTTTAGGTGGCGCATCAGTATATCCAATGGTACCATTGACGAACAGTATGCGTATTGTATCTCCTCCGGCATATATTGTAAACCCGCTTCCGGATTTACCCCTATATCTTTCATGCGTAATCTTGCCTGCTTGTCTATTTCGGATAACACTGCCACTTCCTTGTCATACGGAACATCGTCCCGCGCCGGTAGCGCGCAACGTTCGAATATTTCAGCGTATTCATTGTATGATTTACGTATTGCTACTTCGCGCTTATCTTTTCCAAGCAAATCTTCATTCTTTTTATAGATGGCGGCGATTTCATCGTCCAACCCTTTTGCGTGTGCGTCTGCCTGATTGGGGCCAAGCAAGAGCTGGCATTCGACCTTTTGTGCTCCGGACGCCTTAAACGCATGAGCCGCCCTCAGAAACGCTTGCGCAACTTGCGGTTTTATCGCGCTGTCTTTGTCAAAGCATAAGCATACAGTTCTATCTGCAGGGTTAAATGCGGATGTCATATCCTGATTTAACGCATTGGATTTTGACTTGGTAAACCATACGCCGCCAACTCCTAAACTTATCATTTGCTGCGGCGCATGCTCCGGTAGTTCTCCCGTTTTATCGTACGCCTCTAGTGCATTAAAATATGCTGTATCCGCAATGTTCTTTAGGGCGAGTGCCTTCTTTTCACCCTCTATTATTATCACCTTACGGTTCTGGTCGTCGATGGCAGGCGTATTGGATATTGGGTCGTACGACTTTAGTATATCAGTATACTTTTTGATGTTTTCCCTCGTTAACAGCGCAGATTTGCTTTTCAAGTAGTCGCATGCAATCAACTTGTATGATAGCTCCTTTATCTCCGGCGACAGTGTATCTACCGTATAGTACGGAAGATTATTCATGTATTTTGTCCGGTCGGCCGATATTCCCGCCGTTTCAGGATTCATACTCTTTTTGTACTTTCCCGCGCTCATATCCGAACCTGCAGGTTTTCTCGTATTTGTTATAGGTATCCCTTTGCGTATTTCTTCGTATTTTGGGTCATATTTCGTATATACTTCACCGGGATATCCCATTCTATGATGGTACGGAAATTGCAATGCCCCCTCCGCGCGCATATGGTAGTATACATCCCACACCGCGGGCGACACGGACTCCTCCATCTCTTCGGAATTATGATGCCAGCCAAAACTTTGAATAAGGTTGTCCTTGTCAAACGTCGTGTATATCCCTTGCAAGGCTATGTCCCGCAACGGGATTATTTGCATGCTCTCCCTGTGCGGTTCGGAAAGACATTGAACCCTATTACATAAGTCGCGCGCTTCGGTGCGCACGCAAGTAATCTTGCGGTAACTTATCCCCGGCTCGTCGCTTAATTCGGGCAGTGGCGTATTGGGATGAGCGCGTATTTTTGCTAACTGATCCCGCGTTTCCTTGTCTGCCCCCAACACATAGAGTGTTACAGTATCCATTTTATCCAATTCTAGGGCATTGAAGAGGATGTCATTCTTTAAGCCCCGCATTTCTTTTTTTGTATATAGGCGGATCTTATTGGCGCTATTGTTGTCCCCCTTCCGCAGTTGTACGCACATCTTTTTTGCCAGATATTGCGCCAGATTCTCGGAGGTCTCTTCCAATAAAGGCTTAAAGTAGCGTTCAACTATGATATCCTCCCTATATGTGCGGGCTTTCGTCTTCATGAATTCGTCCAATTCCGGCCAAGCTTTATTCAAGTCATCTATGGTAATTGGTGTGCGATTTATTGCTTTCTGTAGTACATGGATGTAATTTGAGAATATACCTCCCTTATAACGTATTCGCTCCGGATTGAGCATTGTATGGGGATAGCATTGGTATAGTAGTTTTTCTATCGGCACTACATACTGGGTATTCCCGAATTCCTTTCCCAACGGAACGGATAGTCTCAACAGATCCATTACGGCAAACTTTATGGTATTTGCGAAGCGCTGTTTCGGAAGCGCGGCAGTCACCGCTTTAAGAGGCAACTTCAAGACATCGCCTCCCACGAAGATTCCCGCGCGAAATATCTGTGAATTATCCGGAACTTGGTGGACAACTTCCGTATCCACACTTTGCGACGCAAGTTTGCGCGAAAGCCTGAACTCCTTCGGCAGCTTTATTCCCGCCCTATCTAATAGATTGGGAAATTGCGAAAGATAGTATTGATACGCAACTACCGCAAGTGCTTTGTCATAGTGCGTGATTATCCCATTCAGCAGCTTGTCGTAACTCTCCGGCGAGTCTGACAAAGGAGCTACGCGCATATTGTGCCAGTTGAACTGCCGCGACAAACGGGTGCATAGCCCACTTGATATACTACTCAGCATTTCGCGGATATTTTGGTTCTCCGGCATATTCAGCCATATCCTAGCGTTCGGGTAATTGTCCTCCACCCGAGCGACTTCCGCTGTGAATGCTTGGACTATCTCGTCGCCTACTATTTGCGATGTTTCTTCGTCGCTGAGTATATCTCTCGGTATGTCAATGACCTTGTTTAATGATTTGGACACCGCATACCTTGGCGGCATGTAGGGTTGTTGTAACGTCTCCCATTCACGATGGGTTGTATTCAATATAGTGTCCAGCATGTCTATCCGAGCAGATAGCCTAAATGCTTTCAACAACTGTTTGTTTGAAGCAATCTCTCTAGCTTTTTGTGAAAAATACTTATCAACGTTCGGGTTCATTGACATCTCCATGGTTACTATCAGTGGTTCTCCTATCTTTAAAAGTGCCGGGCGCGGCTACCGCATCCAAAGCCAGCCTCCTCATACGCGCGTCTTCCTCAGGATGGGTCTTGGAAAATCTCCGCATATCCCAGGAGAATTCACAGATGTGTGTTATATTGGGATTTAGGTCGTCCGAGTGGTATTCCCGCATGTACGCATCCACCGCGTCTACGGTTACATAGTGCGCTATTTTTGTTTGTATATCTTGGGGGCGTAGTCCCTCCCCTATCCCGTCATTCAGAAATACCAGCACAAACCCTGGCCTTGCATATTTCACGGACTCAGGTATCTCCGGCGCAAGTGCGGCTAAAAGTGCATCTTCTAGTCTAAAATCTACAAGATGCTTGATTTGCGGCATATGGCGTGATGGAAAATTGCTCCGCTCGTCATAGGAGTAGTATAGAGCGCGCACATGTTCGCGTTCTTTTTGCGTGGTCGGCCGCTTAATTGCGTTGAGCTGTCGTATCCATTCCTCCGGAAGCATATGGGAAGTTTAGGTAAAATCTTCCCGACGCCATATGGACGTATTTATTGATTTACTGCTCCGGAAAGTGCTCTTCTATATCTCCTATGATTATTGCGCTGTTTCCGCTACATATGGTTGGCGCGATATGGGGCTCTCTCATTACATCGGGGGATATTATTATCGGTGCGCCGTCGTTTACTATTATCGTTTTTCTGGCGTACTCTCCTCCCGATGTCGTTATATACCAAGCATGGTTAGATTTATATTCCACCTCGGTTATAGCCTCCGAATTAAAATTCAATATGACAGACTCTTGAGACAGCAAATTTATAGGCACTACCTGTATTATCCATCTGCCCGCGCCGCGGTTATATTTTGTATTGGAGTCTCCCCCGACTGTTATTTCTGTGCTGTCCTCTGCCCCGCGAAAACGTATTACGTAGGGGACGCCCGCGCCAATTTTATCAGTGGACTGTACTTCTATATTATGTATCTTTACCGGATTTTCCGTAAGCTCCCAAGGCAGGTCTAATGCTTCGCTTGAACTGTCAGAGTCATAATACATGCCCGCCACATTGCTATCTATGGTATATGGAATTCTTGAATATAACCTCCATGGCATTTGATTCATATTCACACGCATAGAAGCTGTAGCATTGTTTGTTAACGGATATTTGTATTTGTATGTATTCTCCGAATACTGTCCAGTTGCATTCGGAACGCTCCACCAATATCCTCGTAAAGAAGCAACCCTAGTGTCTGTAGAATTGGGTAATACATGTGTCGCGTTATTTTCATATGTTATACTCTCCAATTTGAAGTCTTCGGGGGTTACTGCTCCGCCAAATATCTTTTGCATAGCGGCAGCTAGTGTATAGTTATCTATAGTTTGCTCGGCTACTTGTCTTCGCAATATGTCCGTATATTTATTGCCGGCGCTCATTCCTGTAATCAGTACCCCCATTGCCATTGTTACTACTACTAGTAAGACTAGCGCCCATAGTAACGCCTCTCCGCGGGTATACCTCCCACGGGGTGGGTGGATGAATGCGTACTTATATATTCTTTCGTACATCATTTTGCCTCAAACACTTCTATACTGTGTGTTATATAATTTTTTCCGGACATAAGGGGTAAGGGAACTTTTAGGTTAAGTTTGTAGCCGTATATACCCGAATATGCTATAGTTAGTTTCTCTATTTCTCCCTCTAAGTTCCCATTCAACATAGGCATGCCGTTCACTTCCATGAAATGTCCGCTATAAGCTATATCTGCAGGAAGTTTATATAATTCACATTTTAAGTTTATAAAATTAGCCGCCTCTCTGTACGCTACTGCAGAGCTTTTCATTCCGTAATATGTGGCACGCGACGATAGGAATAGTGATAGCACTCCAAATGTCGCACAGGCAATTAACGCAGCGCCTACTAATAGCCCTATAAGCGACGCTCCCCTGTGTTTTTTAGCCGCGAAATGCGGCACTGTGGCTGTAAATTTTTGTTTCGTATTCATCTGTATCACCTATTCAGTGCGACCGGTACCGAAAACGGAAGTAAGAGTTCGTTTTCGGAAGATTTTATGTGCACCTTTTGTTCATATACCTGTATCCCGGGATACCCATTTTGAGTATCGGAGAGCCCCCGCCATAGCCCGCTAGAAAACTCAACTTTGTAAATATCGTGGGCTGTATCTGTATATTCGGCGCTTACCGTAGGCAGGCTGCCATTTTCCCATACATAACGCCATATTCCCCGTTTGGTTATTTGGTATGACACCCATTTGTACCCCGTAATCGTCGTGTTTATGTCCGTCACTGGCATGCGAAACGCAAATCCCTCGCATTCCCCTGAATCCCATGTTACAAATTCAGGGGTGGTAGCGGAAGGTGCGCCGTTATATTTTACAAATGCCAACTCTGTGCCGTGCCTCGCGCCCAAGTCCATCTCCGACATGGCGCGCATAATTTTGCCTATCGGCAGCTGGTTTGCGTTGGCTTTGCTGACTCGCCATGTTTGCAGGTATATTGGCGCAACTAGGGCGCTTATGACCCCCAATAAACCTATAACAATCATGGTCTCTATTAGGGTGTACCCATAGCGCCAATGCTCAATTCGTCCCTTTATTGCTGTAATATGTCTTTCCATTACGCGTAAAGCTTACCGGTGCATCCAGATTCAGTACGTTCTCATATGTCACATTATTCCAAGGCGTGGCTATTTCCACGGTATATCCCTGCGGGAGAAAATTCTGCAAATCTGCCTCCGTTATGGCTCCAGATGCAAACGGGTGCGCCATTTTATAGCTGTCCTTTGCCGATTCCAATATGCGCGAGGTCGCCAATGCCTGCTGTATCTTTCCGTTCTCCATACTGTCATGTAGCGTTACCGCGCAGACGGAGGCAAGGATACCCACTATTGCTACCACCATCAGCATTTCCAATAGCGTAAACCCGCGTTTAGTTCTTTTTATTATTTCTGACATGATACACCGTCCATTTTTTGCTATACTCTCCGGTTCTGCAAATTGTTATAGTGTAGGAACAATCCATGTTCCTAGCGCCGTTTATTTTGGAATCTTTCTGGGGAATGACCGTCTGTTTGCCTCGCACGCGTATCTCGTACTTGCCATGCGCTAATTTGTAGGCAATTTCCTCTATTTTTATGCTTACTTTGATGTTTAGCGCATCCCATTTCTTCGCCCACGGATCTGTGCCACGATATGCGTCCAGCTCTTTATGACGGGCGTAATACCCCGCAACGGATGTTTCTTTATTTATGTAGGACTGCAATTCGTCTGCCAAGAGCCATTTTAATACTGTGAAACTCCTGTCTGTCTTTTTCAGCTCCTTCAACTCCCCGTGTATGGTCCAAATCTCTGGATTACTCCTAAAACTGTTGTTTTCTCTGTTATATGTCTCTTCGGACAGGTTAAATTCCGATTCTTTCAATATGTCCGATATTGGCTTCGGAGAAGTTGTTTCCAATGTGGCGGCATTATTTCGCATTTCCCCTATTATTGAGAGGCATCCGCTCCAAGCTATGACTGCTACTAATGTGAAAATAATTGCGGCACTTGTACGTATATTCCTACGTAATATGTAGTACATTATCAAAAACGAGATTGAGGCGCATGTGTGCGTCATCCCTAAAAACACTATGCTCTCTACACCAAACACCCCCAGAATCGGTGGGATTAACATAGGTATGGAGACTCTGCCTATATCTGCAGTTATGTCCCCTACAGGTAATATCTGCCTATGTATGAAGTTATATAGTATAAAAGGCAGTGCAATACAGATTAGCCAAAGTGTAGCGGCCAGAAAGTCTGCTGCTACCGCGCCCCTACCATAGATTGAGTATGCCGCCGTCTCTATTACAAGTAGCGGCGGTACACTCAAAAATAGTGTACGGCTTTGTATGGGCATACCATTAGTAGGCATTCGTGTCTATAAATGGGGTAAACCATTCAAGTGAGTCCACCTTCTCTACATTTATCATCTCGTATAGTTTTTCTACCCATTGCGATACGGTGTTAGCAGGTAGTGCGGAGCGCAAGATTTGGATATTTAAGCGTCCGAAAGTGTGCCAAAGCCTAATTCCGGACTTGTCTGCCAGAACATAGGTGAGTGCCCCCTTTGCCCCCATCTTATCCGCCAAGCGCGAATTTTCTATTTCAAAATCGGGTTCTGTGCGGTCAGCATTTAATAGCACTATACCAATTTGTTGTGCAGTCAGGAAGTCCAAAAGCTCTGGAGAATCTTTTAGCTTATTTATGTCTGCTGTCGCAGCCTTAAACCCATTGCCTCTCGCAATGCCATATAGTATATATTCTACAGGGAGTGAGTTTAAATCTTCCACGGAGTATACTTTTGCTGCAGCAGTATCTATTATCACGCGTCGTATATTTTTGTTTATATACATTTCCGCCACATATCCACGCGTCTCCATGTCTTTAGGCAATGTTAAAGGACTTGCCTCCATTTTGTATATTTCCGATATAAGCTTAATTATAGATGCGTGAATGGCTTGTTCGTAAGCCCTGTGCCATGATAAAGAAAATTCGTTGGTTTGGTATCCCTGTGGAACTGGTGCCGATGCGGAAATGTCTCTAATATGTTCCCCCGCGCGATCCGTTATTTTAGCTTCTATTTGAATGTTTATTCTGGACTGTTCTATGCCAATGGAAAGTATTGCTATTTCTACGGATATGCCGCACTTAGTGGGAGAACTTGTAAGCATAAACTTGTCCCCCAAAGCCTCCAACAGCATGTAGTTGTATATTGTATCAGGGGAAATCCGCGATATATACGGCAACTTGGCGTCTTTAGCTAGCGTAGGTTTCTGTAAATATACTGGTATTTGTGTCCATACGTCCTTTTGCGGCATGTCCGCTATTTTGCGGACAAGGGTGGTAGATGGGCTATCTGCAGCGGGGTCTACGACACTTTCTTGCGGTTTAGAACTCTCGCATGCGGTAATCAGCATGCAGGAAATTACAGCCAAAATTGAAAAAAGTAGTTCTTTGTACATATTTTTAGTGTAGGGAGGAAAAAATTGTCCCAGTTCGCATTTTTGAGAGCGTATTGGCGTACATCGCTTTTAGCCTATACTTTCTGTATGGAGGAAGTTGAGAATTACAATATACGTCTTGTACAGTCTTTAAACGGCATTGACTACTACATCCAGATTAAGCCCGGCGAGTATTTGGGAAGCGCGCGGCTTGACGATCCCAGTCAGTATATTGCGGTAAAGTCGGATTCCCCCAACGGGGTCCTATTGCGGGAAATGTCTAAGCGCTCCGGTATACAATACCGCATGTATATTAGGGACAACTATGAGGGTATGCGGACTATTAAAAGCTTGGAAGTATATGACAGGATTTCCGACTTTTCCTTAAAATTCCGCGACCCAGATACGGGAGGAGAACTATCGCTTAAATTCAATCAGAAACTGGCCAAAGCCCACGAGCAACATATGCAGTCTCTTGCATTGGAGGGCTTTGCTAACACTATGTTTTCCCGCGATAAGCGTCGCCTTCACGACCCGGAAGAAGCGGACTCCGAAGAACGCTTGGAAAGACTTCAGGTGGTTGCGCATATGCATGCGCAACTGGAAGCAAACGCCGTGCGCGAGACGCACCGCAAATACAACAGGGTTTCCCATTTATTTAACGCCTATAAAAGGCGCAAAGAATTTGAAAAGATAAAGACCGATCTATTCCCCCTCTATGCTATGGTGTACCGTCCCGCGGTTGCCCGCCCCATGGGTGCGGCTAAGGGCGATGGGCAGGACTTTTACCTTCCCAGTCTATTTAAGAGTAAAGAAGAAGAAGCGGCGTTTATGCTAGCGCTATATGAAGAACCCGTAGACTCCACAGAGGAGACCCCGGAAGTTCCACTCAATGCGCGAATACGAGCCGCGGTTCCCGACCTACCGCCGGATGTCGTTGAAAGCCTGGCCTTTATTTATAGTCGTGCGGGTCCCAACTCTAAACGCCACTTGCGTTCGCTTTATGATAGAAAAATATTAATTACGGAAGATCCCGATGCCGCATCTTGTAGGGAGGATTTGCAGGAGGCGGCAGCCCAAGTTGAGCGCGTCATAGAAAACAGGGGGATAGACGGGTTGCGCCAGATTTACAGCATGGAACTGCGCAATCTCATTCGCGAGCATAACTCTAAGCTGCAGGGAGTGGATATAGCTAACCTGCCATCGCCCAAACGGTTTCTTATGAACGGCAAGCTGTATGAATTTATCAGCGTAAATCCCGCTAATAGAGGCGACTTTATTGCAATAGGCCCTATTTCCGACACCTCCGTGGAATCATATGAACGCATTTATTTGGATGAGCGCATGAAGTCCCCCGACGACCCGGATAAATTACTTGGCGCCCTTGCGGAGAAATTCCAAATAGGTATTGTTCCCCCGGAGGAACTTACGTATAAGAAGATTGAAATTGACGGCATGCCCTATTCTTTTGGTGAACATGGGCATCTGTATGCCGGAGATTATGCCTGCAATATAGAGGCGTTCGCGCATGAGTTTTTACAGCCTCCTACTTTGGAGATGGAGGATTATGCCTATACTCCCGACAAGTTTCTGCAACTGGCAAAGGCATCCCTTGGATCTGATGGCAGTAATATGGAGGACGGATTTAGTATAAGCGGCGACTGTGGTAATTTCATATTTGCCCGTACAAATGAAGACACCGGACCTATTATGCCGTTTATAGAGTTATCACCCCAAGATATGGCTACGTTGTCTGTTGAAGAGGAGGAGGCTTGGATACGGGAGCACATTAATACCCCGATACCGGAAGAAGACGAAAAGCTGATTGCTGCCTGCGTTACTGGGGATAAACTTGCTATGGGACAACTACAAGAGAGATATCCCGCAGTCTCCCAGTTGTTTGAATCTAACGCACCTTTGCAGCAAGAAGATTTGCAAAGTGCCGTACATGCCGAATTCCTTTCGTCGGAATTGGATGCCTATATTTCTGCGCATAAACAGGAAACGTATGAAAAATTGTTATCTATGGTGGATAAGGAACCTGATGCGCGCGTTCGTCACCCAGAGCTATTTCAGGATCTAAATGGTGAATTACGTGTAGTTGACGGTAAACTTTATTGTCCTCCGGAAGCTAATGAAAAACTGCATAAACGTACAGTTGATTTCTTTGAGTCACTGCATGATAAAACTAGAAGAGAATTTCCCGCGCCGAAAATAAATCGCTCCGACCCCTATGATGGCGCATGGCATGAGTCTGATGCGCAACAGATGCCGGAGTATGCAAGGGATATTTTGCATAAATTTCGCGATGTCATAAAGACAAAATATGGAGAGGGAGTAAAAAATGATTTGGATAAAACATGGTATGATACACTAAGCCAATGCAATGATGTCTCTGCCGAAATCACAGATTCCATGTCTGCAGAGGATAGAATGGCATATATGTGGAATTGTGTAGCTTTATCCCGAGGGGGCGATACACCGCTTACTGCAGCTGATATGGATATGCACGGTACTGAATCTTTTTCCTTGGACGACTTAATTGACCCAAACCTTTCCTATGACGATACGCCCCTACTCCGCCGAAAGAATCCTGATAAATTCATGGCGTTTAAGGAGATGTATTTAAACTCCTTTATTGCAGTACAAATGGAAAATACCGCTGCCTTTATGGAAGATGCCTATGCGGATCTGGTCAATTGTGCAGATGTATCTAATAGATTACAGGTGCCCTCACCTGCTTTTTGCCAAGGAACGCCCGGCGAATTGTGCGTAAAAGACGCTAGATATACTGCATATGGTGAGCATAATATACATAATGCAGCCGCTTTGGCCATCCGTGAGACGTTAAAAGCTATGGCATATATACGCAATGGTTGCAAGGATTTGCCTACCGGAGAAAGAGCGGATATTGGGTTGGTTAAGCAAATTACTGACCAACTACCGCCGGAATCTGACTATACAAAATGCTCTGCGGCAGAGTTAATGCAGGCGGCGTATAAGGCAGGTGTCCTGCGCTCTAGCGCAACTTCTGAAACTTTGCTTAAAGAGGATAAGGAGGCGTTTAGGGATAAGGTGGAGGAAATTAGCAGAATTAGACGTAAACAGATGGAAGATACTTTGACTACGATATTTACTACCCCAGGCAAAGCTCTATCCAGATTTGCTGCGGCTTTAGAACAACTTTGAGTTCACTGGGTAATTTTTTCCATAGTATTTAAGGAAAAGACTTGCATTTATGTCATAATGGGAAATAAAAGATACCATTATATTCCCGCTGGAGTTTTTTATATGCTAAAGCAAATACATATACGAGTTGATGATTCTATTTATAAAGAACTAGGTAAGTATTCAATACGTAATAATCAGTCAATACAAGATTGTATGTCTATGGCTATTAGGCAGCTACTTGGGAAAGACAGGATGTTACCCCACTCTAAAAAATCTATCGTGACTTTTATAGACCTTTTTGCAGGTATTGGTGGTATGCGTATGGCATTTGAGAACGCTGGGGGACGTTGTGTATATTCTAGCGAATGGAACAAGTACAGTCAAAAAACTTATTTTGCCAACTTTGGAGAACAGCCCGATGGTGATATTACAAAAGTAGACGCAGCCAATATTCCCGACCATGATATTCTTGTTGCGGGATTCCCATGCCAGCCGTTTTCTATTGCAGGAGTATCTAAAAAATTGAGTTTGGGACGGGCAACAGGTTTTGGGGACAAAACCCAAGGAACTCTTTTTTTTGATGTATGTAGGATTTTAAAGGAAAAACGACCCAAAGCCTTCATGTTGGAAAATGTGAAAAATCTATGCAGTCATGATAGGGGACGTACTTTTAAAATAATGCAAGAGTCTCTTGCAGAATTGAACTATAAGATATTCTTCCGTATTCTTGACGGAAAAATTTATGTCCCCCAGCATCGGGAGCGAATTTTGATTGTTGGGTTTGATATGGAGCAGTATGGTGGAAATATTGAATTTGAGTTTGATTTACCTCTGCCCCAAAAAGCGCCTGTTTTGCGTGATATTCTAGAATCGGAAGTTGACGAAAAATACACCTTATCCGATAAACTCTGGAAATATCTTCAGAATTATGCTGAAAAACACAGGATGGCGGGGAATGGCTTTGGATATGGGCTTGCACCGTTAGATGGTATTAGCCGTACTATCAGTGCAAGGTATTACAAAGACGGTTCAGAGATTCTGGTAGCACAGGTAGGTAAAAACCCAAGAAGGTTAACGCCTAGAGAATGTGCCCGTTTACAGGGTTTTCCCGACAGCTTTAAAATACCCGTATCCGATACCCAAGCATATAGGCAATTTGGGAATTCCGTTGTTGTCCCGCTCATATCTGAAGTTGCCAAACTCATCGTTAAGAAACTGAAAAAGTCAGAGGAAACGGGTATTAATTCTAAATTCAAAGGGGTGGAGGGATAAGTGACGGAGGATTATGCAACTCAAGCTATACAGTCGATTCTGACCGGCGAAAAGGCATTTTGTAAATTTCTATCTGCTAATGATACTGGAGTGACCGGGGGCCACCAAGCCGGAATCTATATTTCGAAACCTTCAGTTTCAATTCTGTTCGATACCCCCGGAGAGAAAGGAAGCAATAAAGGAAGATGGGTTAAGATCAAATGGCAGAATGAATTGGTAACAGATACTCGTTTTATTTATTACGGGCAGGGAACACGAAATGAATATAGAATTACTAATTTTGGCCGAGGTTTCCCGTTCCTTCGCCCGGAATACACGGGGGCTCTATTTGTTCTTGTCCAATATACTAGGGAGGATTATCAAGGATTCTTTTTAAACTCGGAAGATGAAATTAATCAATTTCTTGATGCCTTTGGTATTAGTCCAACAGAAACAAATTGTCTTATTGAAACAACTCAGACCCTACCGGAAGTACGTGAAAAAACGGAAATTGATTGGTTTATAGATTCTTTGGATGTGGATTTCCCCGACTCTGCCGCCATGTCTTATGCCGCAAGAGAGATACAGAATAGGCTATATAATCATATTGAATATGCGCGTACAAATCCGGATGCTAAACTGCTCGATTGGACTGACATGGAGTTTAAGCTGTTCAGAGCGCTAGAACATGCGCGCTACACTAGCATCCTTAAAAAGGGTTTCCCCTCTATGGATAGTTTTCTTAATACAGCAAATATGGTTTTAAACAGAAGAAAGAGCCGCGCGGGGAAAAGTCTCGAACACCATCTGTCTGCAATATTTAATGAAAATAATCTGCAATACGATACTCAAGCGAAAACAGAGGGGAATAAAAGACCAGATTTTATTTTTCCATCACGGGATGCTTATCACAATTTAACTTTTCCTGTGAATCGTTTGATCACGCTTGCTGCTAAAACCACATGTAAGGACCGTTGGAGACAGGTCATCAACGAGGCGAATAGGTTGCGGGATAAACCTAAGTATCTATGTACACTCCAACAAGGTATATCTCCCGCGCAGATGGACGAAATGCAAGCGGAAAATGTAGTCTTAGTAGTTCCTGCCCCGTATATTTCTTCATATCCCAAGGATCATTGGGATAAAATTTGGAGTCTCGCCAAATTTATTAAATATGTGCAGGAGACTGAAAAATCTCATAATCCGGTATAGAATATTTCAGGCAAATTGCCTTGAATATTTCCTATACTGATTCTTTATGAGTAAGAGAACTACTTTACGCCACATAGGGGAGATGGTAATTTTGCTCCCCCTATTCTTTACCAACGCGGCATTTGCTGACGATTCCGAAAATCGTCTAAATGCTTATAAGGGGAATAAGCTCATCCCACAAGAGGTCAATATAACTACGATAAATGCGGCGTCTTCCGAAAGCGTCGATGTTGCAGTGTTTACCCCCGATACGCTCAGTTGGGTTATGAGTACTAAAAAGGATATTTTGGTAGACAAATATGGAGATGTAAATTCTTTAGAATTCCCTTCTGGTGCGTTATTGCATAACTATCAAATCGGTCCTCAGTTATGGAGTGCTTGGGATCAAAACTATGGGCAAGACTTCTTGGATTTTCTAGCTTTAGTTTCCCGAGGAGAAATTACGGACACTAACTTAACTAAGGAAGAAGCTGATGCTATGCGGCAACAAGTTTTAGATGCAATGTTATCCTCTGGAGGTTATTTTGCGCTTTATGAACCTACGGCATCATATAGGTTAAATGCAGCGGGATTAAATCTTAGTGATATGAGTAGTGTTGTAAAATTGGACAATCTTTATAATTTATCTCCCGCAGAGTTTGCAAATATTAAGGATTATGCGCATCTAGCGAATTATTCTATAAATCTCGCAGAAGTTGTTTCAGGGAACTTCTCCGGTAGTGAAGACCTTTCAAACCATAATTTCGCGCAAATGAATATAAGTGGTGTATCTGGTATTACTGCTACACAACTTGTTAATTCTAAAGGGTGGTTTGCTACTGGGTCTTTTCCTGGTGTAAATTTAAGTTCTGAGCAGTATGCCACATTTAAAAATACCCTACAGGAGAGTCTTCCTGAAGGTGAAAGTGCGGTTATACGTGTTGATGGCGTAGAAACTATTATTACACGATGATATTCTAATATCTGTAAAAAAACCACCCTATTGGGCGGTTTTTTTTTGAGCTTTTTTTTTGTAAACGGATTTACTTTATTTTGGAGGCGAACCCCATCAATTCGTCATAGGTTGTACATTTGTCTACGGGCTCCCAAGTGATAGTACCCTTTGCGATAGCCCAGCCGATTTTTATAACGGCGCCGGATTGCTTAGGATTGGGTGTTCCTGCAATTTTATCACGTATTTTGCGTATATTTGTAAATGCGTCTCTTTGTAAAGGATTAGATGAGGCTTTGGCTGGCTCCTTTTTTGGTGCTTCTGGTTGTTGTGTTTGTTCCACCGCTGTGGGTTCTTCTACTTTCGGTGCCGTTGGTTGTGGGGGTATAGCTTCATTTACTGGCTGCACTTCCCCATTCTCCCTAAATGCCGCATTATCACTCTCAAACATGCTTAGCAGTATGTCATCCGCATCTGATGGCTCTTCTTCGCTAATCATTTCCGGGCTAACTGTCTCCCAAAAATCACCCTGCACAGGATTATTAGATTCGGCAGGTGTAGCGGATTCGATTAGTTCTTGTGCCTTTTCTTCTTGCGTATGCGCCGGTTCTTCTGGGATAGTGGTAGAAGTATTTTCTGCAAGTTCCCTATGTTCCCCCGCCTCTTGGAGAGGTTCTTGCGCTTTCGGGGCACTTGCTTTTGCGGGCTTTGGCTTGGACTTGGAGCTTGAAGCCTTTTTCTGTACTACTATGGGTTGGGTATATAGCTCATCAGGCGCTTTTTCGCGTACTTCTGCTACCTGCGCGTCTACTTTATCCAGTATCGCCATAAGCTTTGATTGCAAGTCACTTAGAGTCATCAGTTCAGGAACTTCTTTGAGCAATTTCCCTATTTCGTCCGCAAATAACGCCTGTTTGCGCGGGGGGATTGCACTGGTACGCCATATGATATCCTGGCAAAATTCTTCTACCATTTCTCGCATACCCGAGTCTATTGGACCCGCTACACCCTCAAAGAAGGAGTTAACGAGCGCCTCCTGATCTATATTTTCACCGATAGTTTTATGTGTTTGTTTTGTTGTTTCCATACTATTTGTGTTAGGTATACTGAATATAGGATATGTAGCAAAAAATTTCTTCGTGAAAAATTTCCTATGATATAGTATATGGAAGGCGCTTTACTATCCCCGGACTACATGTTGTTAGATGGCGATAATATGTGCCATAGGCGTTTTCATGCGTTGCATAGGTTTTCATCGTCTGATGGATTGCCTACCGGAATGGTATTTGGCATGGTAAATTCCATATTTTCGTTTCAATTAGCGTTTCCCAATGCTAAATTTATAGCTTGTTTTGACAAATTCGGCTCACAGGGAAAAAATACTACCTCTTTTCAGCAAAAACGTCCAAGAAAGCCGCCCGCATTTTATCTGCAAATGCGTATTTTGCGGGAAATACTACCCCATATGGGTGTAGCCTGTGTGGATAAGCCCGGATATGAAGCGGACCAGTTATTGGCTACTTTGGCAAAAAGGCTGCCTGGTGATAAACTTATCGTGTCGGAAGACAAAGACTTGGCCCAGTGTGTTACTCCCCATGTAAGGCTCTATCAGAAACCTAACAAAAAGTGGGTACAGATAGACGAAGCGGCAGTAATTGAGCGTTATGGTGTCCCCCCTAAAAAAATCGCGGATTATTTGGCTCTTGCCGGCGATCCTGCGGATAATATTCCCGGAGTTTATGGGATTGGCGAAGCAAGTGCGCGAACCTTATTGCGGAACCATATATCCGCTATGGATGTAGCTTCGGATGAATTTATTACTAAGGATGTTAAGTATCAAGGCATATTTACTCCGGAAGTTCGCAAGCAATTGGCTGAAACACTGAAACTAACCACCTTGCCGGGCGATGTGGATATCCCAATACCATCTTTTCCCGATGCGCGCCCCGAAATGGTGCATCATATCTTTTTGATGCTAGGACTCAAGGTAGCTGCAGAACGTCTTAAAAATCTATATCCTAATTTGACACCATCTCAGCTTTCTGAACGCGATAAGTTCTTACTAGAGAAACGAATGCATGAGGAGGTATTCCGCGATAGGTACATCCCTAGTCCGCCTAAACCCAGTGTATGGGATACTGTACTCAGAATGTAGTTTTTGCTTAATGGTAGTTTTTTTTTCAATTGTTTAATTATATATGGTAAACGTAGAATTTCAAATATACACTTAATATCTATATTCAGAAATTACATCCAATAGTGTGGTTATTTTTTCTTAGATTTCTCGTTTAGTAACAAATAAAGCCTTTCAGATATTGCCGATTGCACACTGAGCACCTCACGTGTTGCAGCTACGACTTTTCCGTTATACTTGGCTTTTTCGTCCCAAAAACATGCAGGTCTTTGGGATAATAATTCGTTTAACGCCTCTTTCTTTACTTGTAGTTTAGCCTTAAGATATAGTAATTCGGCATCTGCTGGGTATTCATTAGCCCATGTTTGAATCGATAGTAGACTAAGAACTGTTGCAATTATGTAATGTTTCATTTGTTATTAGCTTAATAACCACGTAGCGCTTAAACGGGTCTTAACTCTTTACTATCTATATCCGACAGCGTTGTTTATGCCGATATCCCAAGAAAGGTAAATATAGTATGCATGAGCAATGAAAAACTTTTAGAAGTAGTAACTTTATAGTCAATACATCCTCCTAATTGTTTAGCATATGTAGTCTTTTTGAATTTTCTAGTATCCAGATGATCTTGGAGTTTTTGTGCTGGATTATGTATGCTATCGCAGTCAGGTATTACTGGTATAGTAATACCTAATATATTGGAGGCTGCAATAGGGTCAGCAAAGTAACATGTCTCTAATTCATGACATAAAAATCTTATCTTTGCTGGTGCCTTCCATATGGAACTTACCTTTTCTAAATAACGTTGCTTTATTTTTAGGCAGGCATCTTCATCTTGATCTCTAAGTACAATTAAAAATCCTTGGTTATTTGCAAAACCACTTAGTTTCTCTTTTAATCTCGCATATTGGTCATACTTACCATTAGCGGCAATTACAGAAAACTTCCATTCAAATAAACGATAATCTTGGCGAATACGTACAAGAAGCTCGTTTAAAAAGAATTTGGCAGATTCTTCTTCTGTATATATGATTAAGTGTTTACTCTTCATATGGAGAATAATCCTCCATCTCTCCATGCCTCAGAAATCCCTACTGTAGACACGTATTTCTTTAACATCTTATTTGATGCCAATTTCTGTACTTGTGTCTTCCCATCTTGCTTGGTTACAATAATTACATTGTCAGTTGACGCGTTTTTTATAAAATCTGGTGAGTGAGTAGATATGAACATTTGTAATCCCTCAAATGCTGCGCTATCAAAAAGCTCAAAGAGGAGTGTGAGCGACTCCACGTAAATCTGATTTTCTGGTTCTTCTATCATTAAAAAGGAAATTTTTTCTTTTTGTGCTAGAAGCGTTATGTATGCCAAGAGCTTTAACGCACCATCCGATACCGATAACTCTGAAAATGGCGAAGTGAAATTTTTATCAATAATTTCAAGGTGTGTTTGTTTTTCCTTTTGTACCACACCTATGGATTTAATTTCGGGAAGGCACAATTTTATATTGTTTACTATTTTCCCATAGGCATCTTTGTTGGTTTGTTTGATATTTAAGAGAACTTCGCGGAGATTTCTACAGTCTTCTCTCAATTTTGTAGCGTCTACAAAATCTAAACTTTCATCACGCATGGTATTAACAAAAAAATCTGCAAAATACCAGTCTGCGACATAATTTCGAAAAGCATTAACTTTTTTATATTCTGTAAATTCCCCTAATTTCCCTAATGCAATATTGGTAGCTTGGAGCTCTCTTTTTTCGTTCTTAGGATCAGTAATATATCCCTTCCCTTTGCGATAGTTAAATAATTTAGAGTTTTCGTAGTTCTTGCCTATTTTTCGCGTTTCTGTCAAATCTTCCTTTGATACTGTAACAGCATCACTTCCGTTAATTTCTAAAGTATATGTGAGCTTGTGTTCTGGATCATCTTTATTAGATAACACAAGTTTGAAGTGTATTTTGGAGGATTCGCTATTCCTATGCAATAAATCGTAAAATCCGCCCCGCCTTTGAAGCGGTGCGGTTATATCTCTTGCCATTACGCATTCCCTTATGAATCGCATTGCATCAAAGATTGCAGTCTTTCCCGACCCATTGGTGCCAAGAAATAAGGAAATTGCCCCTATTTTCTTAATATTCATATAGGGTATAGATTTGAAATTCTTTATTTCAAGCGACTCTAATTTCATTATCTCGGATATTTTCATTAGATTTCCCTTTTTTGCAATATTTTTCGGAATATACTTGTCGCGCTTCCCAAGCACTTTTCCGTTATTGCAATTTTGATTTGCGTAGCAAATTGACGTACGAATATAATTTAGGGCTACAAAAAAACCGCCCAAATGGGCGGCTTTTAAATTACGCTCGTTTATGGCACCTACCATCTAAATCCGATGGAAGCGTTGATGTTATTATTGAGCTCGGAAGAGCGGATTTCCGCATTGTAGTTAACCCCAATATTCCAAGACTTTGTGAGCTGGTAGTTAATTCCTACGCCCGCAACCACTGAGCTTCTGTCAGTTTCATATGCCCTGTAGTGGCTATGTCCCCAACCCATCATTTCGAAGCTCATATCGTATTCGTTGTCAGCGAACTCGTAGGCATACATAACTCTGGCTGATATATAGAGCTTTTCTATTGGTTGCCATGCTCCTTCTATGCCTACGACTCCCTTAACATTTGTGTAGTCTTTGCTATCCACAGCAAAGTTAAAGTTTCCGCCGTTCTCAGAGAATGAATCCTGCATGTTGTAGGTTATCATCGCTCCGATAAAGGGCTTTATTGCCACAGTATCCAAGATGTTATACGTGTATCTTATGGCAGTAAAGCCGCCGATTGCATTTCCATCCCAGTCTGTGCTTATCTCCCCTGCGGTATCGTTGCGCTTAAGCGTATTCATCGCGTGGCCGTAATATATTTCAGCAAACCAGTCAAATTTGTCGTAGAAATTCCAATCTACATATGCGGTAACCGCAATTATGTCAGATTCAGCTTTTCCCGCGGCGTCGTTATCTATTTTAGAGAACCAACCCCCAACACCACCGCCTATGAGCAGCTTTCCAAGCTTTTTATCCGCATTTACCATTCCGCCGTAGGTCTGATAATCGAAGTCGCCCGAAGAGTGCTTAGCCCCAGCTGTTCCAAAGCGATTTATGGTTCTTACGCTCATTTCCAAGTGATCTGAGGGAGATTTTTGGAAGCGTTCCGGTAGTTTCCCTTGTATTTGGTCTTCAGTGGGAGTCCAAGTATCAAGTATCCTACCTGCCCTAAAGAAACTGTCCAAGTAAATGTCCTCAGCCAACGCGGTAGTTTCGTATGCAAGCTTTGCTACTGTGGAAATGTCTAAAGACTTGAGATTTCTGGCGCCATCAAGTTTAGCCGCCGCCTTAGCTTGGTCTTGTACGCCACCATTATCTACCGATACTGCCGCGTCCAATAGTGCTGCTAGTTGTTTTTCTTGGTCGGTCTTGGCTACATTGTCCTGCAAGTAGGTATTGGAATCAATTCTCCAACCCAATATACCATTGTCTGCATTTTGGACAAATTCCCCTTTAATGCTGCCGCTGTTAAGCGTGGCGTTATCTATTGTCCCCTCTATTCGTTTTCCGTTTACATCCGGGGTATAAGTTCCCACCAAGGCTGTTGCACCCGTCGGATCTATGCTGTAAAAGTTTGTTGCAAATTTGTTCGCTCCTGCACCTGTGAGGTTCCCTTTGATATACGGCACATCATTGGTAAAGTTTATCTGCGTCCCCTCGGCGATTTCTATATTGCCGCCGGAAATTATATCTCCATTTACTGTAAGTGTGTCCACCGTAGTAATGGATAGGTTACCTCCAGCCTGTATTGCTATCGCGCTCGCCGAACTGGTATCTGCCGTCACGGAAATACTCGCATTGGAAGCCGCCGTGATATTCATATCACCTCCCGATACTATACCGCGCGCATCGCCTTCCGAAGCATGTACATCTATCGTTCCTACGCGCAAGTCTTCAATTACGCCTACGGATTCCACCCCCGTTGCGGTAGTGCCATTTACTACTATCTTTCCCGAATAGTTATTTGTCCCTACCAAAGCGTTAGAATATACTCCCGTCGCTTTCGAATTTGGGGCGTCTATGTTTATTTCCCCCGTAATGGACATCGTTGTTGAATTGAGATTTCGGACTCCGAATGTGTCGCTATGGGACAAACTCGCATCTACCGTATATACACCGGTTATCTGGAGATTTGTTATAGGACCTGTGTAATTTATGATGCCGTTTGTCAATTTCGGCGCATCTACCTCTATTATAACATTGCCCGTTCCTCCCAGCACACCTGCCATGCCGATGCCATATTCGTCGTATGCATTATTAAACATGTAGTTGCCGAAATCAAAGTCAAAATCTTGATAATTCTCTGTAGCTTCCAGTTTTGATATTATCGTTCCAGAATTAAATATTTCATCTGTGAGTAATTGTGAGTTCCACAATGTCAGTGTTGATGTTTCATCTATTACTACGCGACAGAATACCATACCTCCTTCAAAAGAAGTTGTTGTAAGATTAGCATTTTCTAGGCGGTATTCTACATTGTCCAGATTTGCGCCGGTAAATCCCGAGCCTTCAACAGCATTTATATCTTTGTAGACAACATTGGCTATATCGCCATAATACTCCACAGGATCCGTACCGGGAATTGGGTCTCCCGCATAATTAGAGTTAGTTATTTCTACTTGTGAACTGTCGGGACCGTCCCCGCTTACGACTACCGTCTGAGTAGAGGAGTCATAGGTAAAGGTCTGCGCAAGCGCCGTAATAGCACTCACACACGTTATTAAGAATGCTTGTATTGTGTTTTTCATATGGTTCATATACGTTAGATTTATTTTACCTGCGTAGCAGGTGGGATTCGCAAATTTAATTTTTTAAGAAAATCATTTGTTTGTTCTTGCTTGAGATTTACGTACTCTTCGAATATTCGCTTAAATGTGGGTATAGTATAACCTTTGCGGTTTTGTTTTTCTAAGAGCTTAACTATTATGCAACTATACCACTCTGGACTCTTTATCAATAAAGTATGTAGTTCCGTGTGGCATGTATTACAAAGTTTGATAAAAAACTCAGGGTTTGATGCGTTTTGTATACCCTCGGGGGCAAACATTTTGGGGATAATATGATGTACTTCAATGGTTCCATCTCCACATATGCAGCATGCATTGCTGGAGTTCTTTGCTTTGTTACATATTTTGGTAATAGTTGATTTTACAGGTCGAAAAATATATTCTTGATCTTTTTTGATAAAATCTGTGTAGGACTTTCCATTAATAAGGCAATCAAAGTAACTTCTGTACTCTAGGTGCTTTTCTATTACTTTAGTTGTATAGTAAGGATAATACAATATATGCGTATCGCATGATAACGCTTCATTTGAGGTAGAGTGTTTATCTGCTTGAATAAAGTCAGTTATTTTTGTTGTTGGAAGCCCATAGATCCGTATATTTTTGAATGTGACCTGTGCGGGGTTCTCTTGACATAACCCAGTGGAAAGTTTTTTTTGTGTTATTTGTAATTCTTGGGCACTCCTCAACCATGGGATGTTTCCGATGAAACTTGCGGGATTTTCGTTTTCCTTTATGAGGTATGGAACATATGTTAAGCAGTTTTCCGATTCTGGTGTACTGTTTCTATTTATGGGTGTTTGTAAAATATTTAGAAGTTCCCCTTTTTTATCGTCCATATCAGTATCAACGATCTCCCATTTTCTTTTATTTGCGTTGTTACTATAGTTTTTAAGGATTAGGAATTTTGTAGTTATTCCCGGGAATATTATTTGTACTGTATTTTTACAGTCGCATTCGTATGAAAAGGGGATTTGGTTAATTTCTTTTATGGATACTTTCCCACAATATGGGCACAGTACTTCTATTTTTCCGCCTAACATCTTTATTCGTAATTAGGCAGAACCTTATGCAGTATTTTAAATACTGTACTTTGGACTAAATTTGCAACTACGGAGTAATAATGTGATTATGGCACACTTACGTCGGTATACTATATACCTTTGTTCCCTAAATAGATTAGAGTTTCTTATACTGTATTTGAAATGCGGCTCTTAAATCCGCGTTAATCTACAATAATTATTGACACAGTATTTAAAATACTCATGAATGATTATACACTTGCAAAGCATCTCTTAGAAAATGTTGGCGTCAATATCCTGTCCGTGGCAAAACTTGTTTGCTATATCTTGGAAACTAAGAAAAATAGCAGTGATAGTAATAACACCTACTGCCATAAGGTTTTACAGTTTGCTGCGAAATATTATCGTCCAGATATATGCGAACAGACGCTTCTTGTCGGATTTAATCAGTATTTACAACGTAAAACTGGTCTTCGTAAGACCTCTATACGGGATATTAAGTATCTAGGTAACAGATTTTTTCGTCAGAATCCCCAAATTGCGTGGAATACTTTCCAATATGTTACACCCAAGCTTTGTGAAGAATTGTTAGACAAGGCATTTCAGACACCCAGCCAGTTTAATAAGGGTCGGGCTATGTTGCATGGGTTATTTTCTTTTGCTGTTCGCATGCAGTGGTGTACGGAAAACCCAGTTTCCAAGGTTGAACGTCGTAAAGTGATAGAAAAGGAGATACTTCCATTAAAAATTAACGAAGTACATTCCTTACTTAATGCTGCAGTAAATATAGGTGGGAAAGATATATTATTGCCAGTTGCTATCATGCTTTGGACAGGAATCCGCCCCGCTGAAGTAAAAAGATTACGCTGGTCAGATGTAGATTTAAAGGAACATTTAATTACTATTAGGTCTATTTGCAGTAAGACTGGCGGCGTTCGCCATGTAGAGATTCCTGCAGTCTTGTGTAGACTTTTACGTAAAAATACAAGATGCAATGATTCTCCAATTTGCATTAGAAATTGGAGTCTTTTATGGAAAAAAGTAAGAATTGCAGCAGGCTTTAAAAATAGTTGGGTTCCGGATGTCTTACGTCATACATTTGCGTCCTATTTTCTTAAATATTATGCTAATATAGCAAAGTTGCAAATGCTTATGGGGCATACTAATGCGACCTTACTAAGAACGCGCTATGTAAATATGAGGGGAATATCACGGAAAGATTGCAAAGCTTTTTGGAGTCTAAAAACTGTACTTGGAGCACAACCTCTCTGATAAACTACCTTTGTTTGCGTTTCTCTAGCATGTATATGATATATCCACAATATGGTATGCATTCCGCGTTGATTACATGTTTGCAACGTTTCTATCAAATTAGTTATAGAAAAGCGAAGTTTGCCTCCACCTAAATCTTTAGCGTAGTAGTTGTTCACTGAACTTGATCATATCCCAAAAACGATAACAGTGTTTCAAGTTCGGCTATTTCCGGCGTATCGCCAATTTTTCTCGCAACTTTGTCAACAAACCCATTGCTTCTTCAAGTTTACCTTCGTCTAGTGAACAACCGCCAAGCTAAAGACCTAGCGGCTTCGGAGTAGGACTACTCCTCTTTTTTCCTGCTTCCGCCTGCCGTTGCTTTTTAGGGCGCGGACGCCGTTCATCCACAATGGGACAGTCCACAGGCTTTACTTCCCCGCGTTCCGCGGGTAGGGCT